>Ga0118677_10005361_pt1 | contig 22492 bp, 13 predicted proteins | sample AliMusrvi5mmetaG_FD_86154 | JGI IMG/M metagenome (GOLD analysis project Ga0118677, IMG submission 86154)
TCACTGGATGAACCGAAGAAAGTCGTGCCAGCAACGGAAACCGTGCATGGCCTCGGCAGAAGCTTCACGCGCACCTTCCCGCCCTGCTCCATCACCATCTTGGAATTGCAGCCGAAATGACCAGCAGGAATTAACCACCAAGCAATCAGGCAACAAAGTTTGCTTGGCTTCTTTGTTGTTCACCCGCGGGCTTGAGAGTCAATCGCATGGCGAGCAGTTTGCCGGATCGGGCGAGAGCAGGGCGCACCAGGGAACGTTCAAAACCTGGCCCAGCAGCGGCAAATAGAGGATGGAAGGCGTGCGTTTTCCGGATTCCCACTGCGACCATGTGGATTTTGCCACTCCCAGCTTGTCCGCAGCCTGCTTCTGTGAGAGATGCGATTTCAAACGCCAATGTACGAGGCTGTCGGCGAACCGTGCGGTTCGGGCCGACTTCGTGGTGGGACAGGACTTGGCGCATTGCTGCATGATCGGGATGGATAACATCCGGCCATGAAGCATAAGGGCGCGGACTCAACGCGCCCTGTCTCGAGGCACCAGGAAGCGCCTCCATGCACAAGCACGCCGAGCCGCGCCCGGTTGGGCGCGGCTTCGGACGGCAATGCATGGGGCTTGGAAAATTCCTGGTTTTCGAGACAGCCCGTAGCCGAAGCTACAAAGAATTGTTATTCGCTATATTTTGCTACATCGGTTTCTTTCCTAATGCCCGGCAGAATACCACAGGCGGGCGGTCGCCGCCAATGAGTATATTCGGCAGCCAGCTCATTATGGCCAGGATGGGGACGTTGGGCGAGGGCCGGGGTGAGTGGGAACTGGGCCGCCGGACTGACGCTGCCGGCCAAAAACACAGATAAACCTAAAAACGGCAGTTAACCGCTTTGAGGTGTATCCAGTATCTTCATGGCCTCCCATCATACCCATTCTCAGGCTCCGCGTCAACCTATTAATCCGGTAACCCATACTATGCCCATCATATACCCGTCCTAAGCCCCTCGTATTCCCCTCGTATTGTCAATACGAGGGGAATACGAGGGGCTTAGGACGGGTATAGCAGGGGTTTAGCAGTGGATATGGAACCGGCGAAAGGAGGCAAACTGTGCAGATTGCTCACTTTAGCCTAAAAACGGCAGTTGAAACGATGAAACGTGAGGCGTGAAACGTGAAACGTGAAACGTGAGCTGGGGAACGGGCCATTTCATTCGGATTTCCTTCACGTTTCACGTTTCACGCCTCACGCCTCACGTTTCCCTTGCATGGGTCAGGCGGGGTTACTCGGCAATACGCTGCAAATCCGTGTCCGTCTGTGTTCATCCGTGGTTAAACTCCCCGGGCGACTGTCCAGACGCAAACGTCACCCGCCCCGGCAGCCCTCAGCACCCGGGCGCACGCGCTGGTCGTGGCGCCCGTGGTGAGAACGTCATCCACCAGGACAATGCGCTCCCCGTTCAGCCGCTGGCTGCCCCGCATCGCAAAGGCGTTGTGGACGTTCGCCAGGCGTTCCTGGCGGCTCAATTGCGTCTGCGTGCGCGTCGGCACGACCCGCCGCAACAGCCGGTTGTTCACCGGGATCTGCATGGCCGCGCCCAGACGCCGGGCGAGGCGGTCGGCCTGGTTGAATTCGCGCTCCCGCTGCTTGGTCGGGTACAGCGGAACCGGCACAATCATGCTCGGTTTCTGCTGGTCCAACACCGGCCCCGCCGCGCGTATGAGCAAATCGGCCAGGAACGGCTCGAACCACAGCGCTCGCTGATACTTGTAACGGTGGATTACCTCCATTACCGGGTCGCGCGCCACCACCGCCGAGCGCGCGGTTTGAAAGTGCCACCCCATCTCCTGGCAACTCGCGCATTCGAACTGGGTAGTGATCGCGCCTTCAAAGGGCCGGCCGCACCGCTGGCAGAACGGCTCCTGGATGAACCGTACCTTGGCCCGGCAGCCGCCACATACGTAACCCTCCCCTGGAGTCGCCCGCGCCTCGCGGCAAAGCTGGCAGACCTCCGGGTAGAGCAGCCCCAGCCCGGCGTTCAGCCAGCATTTAGCAAAGTCTAAGAGCGCACTCATTAGTCAGCGGCCCGGGAAATGCGATATTCCCGCTGGGCACCCGTCCCCTCAAAGCCTCAAGAACAGCTTGTGAGGCCGAATCCCGAGCGCTTTGGCCAGCCTGAGCAGAATCCTGACAGTCGCAGAACATTCCCCGCGCTCAATCCTCCCCACGTAATTGGGGTGAATATCCGCTTTCTCGGCGAGAGCCTCCTGGCTCAGCCCCGCTCGCTTGCGATATCTGAGGACCGCTTCCCCAATGATGTCCCATTCCGTTTTAGGCACATGGGCTACGGAAACAGAAACAGGAATATGTCACCACACACGCTCCGTGTAGAAACCTCTATTTTGTGCTTGCAGTGGCAGGCAATGGGAGCATCATGTCTTCATGGGAAAGCAGTTAAGAACCTTTAAACTAGCTTATGAAGAATATCAAATCGGCGGGTGTCTTTGTGCCTCGAATTGTCCTCGCTGCACTCTTCCTCGGCCTTGCCTCGACGATCCAGGCCCAACTAACTCCACCCCCGAATGATCTGGTGCCCATCGCCGTTGCGGACGTGCCGGATACCGTTTGCAACTACTATTCCCTGCAACCATGGCGCCCGCCGCTGCCCTTTAACTGGCTGGCGGATGAAACGAACATCCTGCTCTACGTCTCCCCCTCCACAGGCACCAACGCCATTTGGGTCGGCGACGCGGACATTGATTACGCCCAGAGGGCTGCCGAAGCCGAGGTCCTGACCCTGGCTGTACAAGTAGCCAGCGGGCGGCTCTCTCTGGCTCAGAACTTCCAGACGCAGAATACACAGTCCAGCTACGACCCCAGCATTGACCTGTGGCTGGAGATCACGAATGTGGCTGACGGCCTGGCGTACTTCAATCTGTGGAATGGGACCAACCAGGTCTATGCCATCTGGGCTGCGCCCAATCCGCTTGGTCCTTGGACTGTGGAAACAGAGGTGTGGCCAACCAATGGCGAGGTTGCGCCTTTTACCCTGCCGGCCTCGGGTCAAGATGCTCTGTTTGCGTTCGCGCAGGATTGGACCGGCGTCACCGCCAACGGCAATACCGTCCCCGAGTGGTGGTTCTGGCAGTACTTCGGCACGCTCGGTTTGTCCGACACCAACCTCGACAGCCAGGGCAACACCCTATTGTCGGACTACCAGAACGGAACAGATCCGAATATTATCAGTTTTTCCATCTCGGTGACCAATGTCTTCGTCCAGGCTCTCAGCGTGCCCGTGCAATTAAACCTCACCGCTGGCACGCCGTTCTACGTGGCGATATCGGTGGATGACACCAATTACGCCGCCAATGCCAATTGGCAGCGCTTCGGCGGCACCAGCCTAACGGCAGATGTCGGTCCAAATGAAGGCTGGCATGACATCCGGATTGGGCTGCGAGGATTTTCCGCAACCTCCACGCAGACGTGGCAGCAGCAACGCATCAAGCTCGATCTTACGCCCCCGTCGTTAATTATTACCAATCCTGTTACCAGTACAGTTGATGTGCCCATCATTCAACTACAAGGTTATTGCCCGGAAGCGCTAGCCAGGATCAGTTGCAACTTGAGCAATGCCGCTGGCCTGCGGACAAACCAACAGGTCTTGGTGGTTGACCAAGCCTACAGCACCAACACCTGCGAATTTACAACTACTCGTTTCCAGGCATTCGACGTGTCCCTGACCAATGGTCTGAATACGTTTACCCTCTACGCCACTGACCTGGCGGGCAATGTCACAGCCACCAATTTCAACATTACAGTGGACTATTCCTCCAAGACCAATCCGCCAGCGGTGCAAGTGTATTGGCCGCTGAACGGAGTCGCGGTTTGCGGCGCTGGTTTCGCCTGTAACGGCTGGGTAAGCGATCCAACGGCCAGCATCGTCGTCCGGGCAACAGATACCAATGGCGGTTATTCCGAGCTCAATGCGGCAGTGGGGCGGGACGGCAAATTCTGGTCCCCAACTTTCCCTCTGAACGCCACAAGTCTTCTGACGCTGACTGCAACCGACGCCGCTGGCAACGTCGCGACCACGAATCTCACGGTGACGCAGGCAAGCATGTCTGGACAAGGCATCGGCATCATTTCCATTGATCCGGTTTCGGCGGGGCAAACAACCGCCACTGGAGGAATCACTGCCGGCGGTTACACGGTTTGGGTGAACGGCTCCCGAGCCACGAATAACGGCAACGGGACGTGGACAGCACAGATTGCCTCCATTGGAGTCGGTGGCGGCACGGTGGAGGCAATGGCCATTCCCAATTCCGACAATGGCGGCGCGGGTTCGAGCGCCCATAGTGCCTCTGGCAATCCTACTCCGAGTCCTGGGGATACGTCGGCCCAGGCAGTCCAACAAGAGGTTGCCGCACCCGCGGGGGTATTCCTCTCTGAATACCATGTGGACGATGAATGGAATGGTCAGATCGAGGTTTCCAACCAGGATGGGACAAACATGATTACCACTGCCGCCACTCAATATTCGCGGTTCAACTGGCAGGACGCACAGGGAGCGGACGGCGATTACTTAACGTATTTCTGGGGAATTATTGTGTTCCCGATAACTGTTGAGTCGGCCTGTCCCCCGACCAGTTGGCCCCAACCTTTGCCCGGCACGACTGAAACGGTCTTGTATTGGGACGGCTACACGGAGACCAATGAGCTTGGCCCGCCCCTATTGAAACAAGAGCACTGCGACATTGGCATCTGCGGAAACGACGGCGGTTACCCGTTTAGCGAACACCGGACCGCTGACGCGACCATGAAGCTCGTAACCGGCGGCCCGCCGGGCTCGCGGCAGTTGAACCTGTGGTGTCTTTCGGCCTGGGCAACGGCCTACACCAATCTGGACGACACGACGGGAACGCCGGTGCCGCCAGAGCAGATTCAGATTGGCGCCTTTGGCAATCAGGATACCAATGCCGAACTGTGGGTGCTCTTGCCGGACGGTGACCCGGATATCACGCCTAAAATCAACGGCAAGCCTAATTACATCTTCGGCGTGGGGGCACAGAAATTCGGGTTAATCTCCCAAACCGTTTGCGCCACCCCCACCAACCAAGCAAGAACCACTCTGGGCGTCGGCGAGGAAGTGAATATTCTCCTGTGGAATGTTTCCCTGAATTGCGCTCTGCCCGCGAACGCGGCGGCACTCGTCAGATGGACCACCTCGGCAGGCAGCGTCTATCCAACAAATGGGAGTCTGACCACACTGACCGCCCCCAGCAGCCCCGCCACGGCCACCGTCACCATGAGCTACAAATCCGTGGCTTACCCCCCCATAAACTACAGCGTGATCAAACCGAGCGGTATTAGCGCCACACTACGTGGCCAGCCAGACCCGTTCACACCTCCCGCAATAGGCGCCGGGATGCACATGGATGTGGTTCTTCAGCCGACCAACGTTTCGTTCTACCGGGTGCAAATCATCGAGCCGGTAGCGAACGCAACCAACAGAACGGGCTGCTTCACTAACACTGTCCCGCCGAACCACGACTCCACGCACGGAGCAGGCAAGTGGCACTCGGTCGTCTGCAACAACCTCATTAGCGACTTAGACTTTGACCATGCTGCCTGTTTTGGTGGGCCAGTCGGTCCGGCTGGTTCCTATACTTGGCCAATCTGCCCTCTCTGGCAGGTCGTCGGCGACACCACGTCCAATGCACTGAGCGGTTGGACCGATCAAGTCCACACGCTCGACTCTGATGGCACCACGACGGTGGAGAAACTCGGTCACCACGTAACACGCCACACCTCCGAGACGAGAGGGACAGCCCAATGAATACCCACACTAAACTACTCACACCGACCACGCTGGCTCTTCTTTACCTCCTCAATGCGGGACCGTTTCTTCATGCGGCTCCGCCTGGGGGTTACGTCGTGGAATGGGGATGTGACACTCCAGCAGGCGTTGCCACGACGCCCAGGATGGTGCTGGGTAACACGGTTGCCCTTAGCCTCGGAATGTTTCACGGTCTGGCGCTGAGGAGTGATGGCACAGTGGCCGGGTGGCGTGGTAATTTTTGCGGCCAAGCCACGGGCGGTGAACCCTCCGAACGTGCCGTGGGCCTCGCAACCGTGAGAATCGGGGGCCGGATCCTGACCAATGTTGTCGCCATTGCGGCCGGCCGCCAGTTCAGTCTCGCGCTTAAGACAGACGGCACGCTCGCGACCTGGGGCGAAAACTACGTTCCGAAGGAGCTAACAAATGCAGCGGCCATCGCCGCTGCGGGCTACACGAGCGCTGCGGTGAAGCCCGGCGGGACGGTCGTTGAGTGGTACAGCGACCCAACACTCCACCAATACGGTGAACTGTTTCCGGTTATGGGCGTGAGCAACGCCATCGCCATTGCGCTAGGCCAAGCCTATATTGGCACGCGCAACGTTGCACTGCTAAGCAACGGGACGGTCACGAATTGGGGGGGCGAAAGCATTTACAAAGATGCAACCCCACCTGCCGGCCTAAGCAATGTGGTCGCGGTCGCTGCCAGCGGTGGTCACACGTTGGCGCTCAAAAGCGACGGCACCGTCATTGGCTGGGGATTCAACAAAACCGGACAGGCCACCGGCACCCCGACGAAGGACCTTCCCAACATTTCAGCAGGCCAAGTGCGGATCGAAGGCCACATACTAACCAACATAGCGTCCGTAGCTGCCGGTGACGGCTACAGTCTGGCGCTCACCAGGGACGGAAGGCTCGTCGCCTGGGGCCGCATGGTAAACGACATGTACCCTGCGATCGTTCCCCCTGGCCTCAGCAATGTGGTCGCCATCGCTGCCGGATGGGATTCCTGCCTTGCGATCACGACCAACAGACTCGTTGCCGAGCGGTTTCATCCACCACCTGCGAAATGAAGCTTGCGTAGCTTCCCACCCCAAACTCCGCTGCCGCCCCAAGTCCACCGCGTAAAATTCGCACACAACTTCTGCCTGCTCTTGCGTTCTATCTGTGGAGTGCAACAGGTAGCGTCGTAAGCGAAGTGCCACCCAACCCGTTCTTGCTTAGGGCTGGGCGGGCAGCCCGCCGCCTCCGCTCCCGGAGGTTCGCCAGCACTGCCTGCCGCGCTCCGCCCTGAGCCATGAAACAGCGTCACCCATCCCTCATCTCCCCTGCGTCCGCCCCTCCCGCTCACAGCCCAAACTCCTTCTGCTGCCCGTGCTTCTTCTTGGACTCAGGGGCCTTCTTGAAGGTCTCGTCCACGGCGGCGACGTTCGATGGGCGCTCGATCCCCTTGCCGTCCATCAGCTCCTTCACCGTCCGCAATTGCAGCCGCGGATACTGCTGCCCGTTCATCTTGTGCGCGTAGAACCCCGCGCTCGCCGCCTCCGCTTCCATCGGGCCGGTCGGGGGCTGGAGTGAAATCAGCACGCCTATCGCCGCCTTCTCCCGGTCCAGCACGCCGCGTAAGTCCCGCACGTCCTTGACGCCCGTCTTGCCGCCTTTGACCTGGATAATGATTTGCTCCGGCTTGCTCGCCTTCGGGTCGTCGCGAAAGAGTACCTTACCGTCAATGCCGTGGTCGGCCCCTTTCTTCTGCTCCACGGGCCGCGCGCCAACCAGACCCAGCGCCCACCACTGAAATTGATACTTGTCCTGCCCGGCTAGCACAGAGGCTTCGTTGGGTGTCGTCGGTTCGCCCACGGTGACGATCTCGATCTTGTCGCCGTAAGTGTCCCGCAGACGGTTCTTGATCAGCGACGTGGCAAGCTGCGTGATGTCTATGCCAATCCACTTCCGGCCCAGCTTCTCCGCCGCGTCAATCGTCGTGCCGCAGCCGCCGAACGGGTCAAGTACCAGGCTGCCGGGATTGCTGCTGGAGGAAATGATGCGCTCAAGGAGAGCGACGGGCTTCTGCGTTGGGTAACCGAGCCGCTCAGAAGCCTGCGAGTTGATCGGCGGGATGTCGGTGATCACATCTTGGACGGGTGCTCCATCACTGAGGTGCCGCTTGAACCGCGGGAAGCCAGTCCCAGCCCCCTCTCGCGAGTGCGGCCAGTGAATGTACCCATGCTGATCCAGCAGATCGAGCTTCTGGGTCGTCGGAAGTTTAGCGGCATTCTCCTTGCCGACGATGGCCTCTACGGTGCTGAGGTTCACCTTCCAATGGGATCCTTTGGCGGTGGGGTTGAATCCTCGCCACTCCGCGCCGGAGTCTCCGTGTCGAATGCCCGGGCCGGTCAGATTGTCGTCCGCCCACATTCGCCCACGAGCGTCCTTGTTCTTGTAACGCGACGCATACTCATCGCTGTGCTTGATTAGGACACGGTTCCAAACGTAGTTGTCCGAGACGCTATAGAAGAGGATCGTGTCGTGAACGTCGTTCCACCGGACTGCGGCCGAGTGTGCGCTGGTACGCTTCCAGATTATCTCGCTCCTGAACTTATCGTGCCCAAACACCGCATCGAGTAGCAGCTTGAGGTAGTGCGATGCGGTTGGGTCGCAGTGGAGGTAGAGCGAGCCGGTGGGTTTGAGTACACGGCGCAGTTCCACCAACCGCGGGGCCATCATGGCGAGATACGCCATCATGTCGTTGGCGCCCAGAAAAGTATGGAATGCCTGCATCACCTCGCTCACCTTGCCGGGTTGGAGAATCAGCCCCTCATAAACCTTCTGGCTCTCCTGATTCCATCTCCAGGTATCCTGGAAAGCTTGAATCTGGCTGGCGGCTTCCGTCCCGTCTTTCTCGTGGAAGAACGCATTATAGTTCTGGGCCGAGTTGAACGGCGGATCCAGGTACACCAGATCCACCGTATCGTGTTCGACATAGCGCCTCAGGATGTCGAGGTTGTCGCCGTAATAAAGTGTGCCCATGCCGCGAATCCTGCCGCCTTTGCCTGCCCCTGGCAACAGCGGACAAAAGGGGTTACCGCTCAGTCGGTCCACTTACCAGAAGTAGCCGCCTCTCGTAGAAGCACCCAAGAACCATGCCTCAAGTCATTGTCCCGGAGGGACAGGCGACAATAGCCCAACGTTTCAACGTTGGGAACCCGCCTCCGCAGTCCGATAAGTCCCGGAGGGACGGCTGACAAACCGCACAGGGTTTCAGCCGTCCCTTCGGGACTTGTGCCCCCTAAACTCGCGTACCCAACGTTGAAACGTTGGGCTATTATCGCCCATCCCTCCGGGATGAAGAGGCTCAAATCCTAGCGGCATTGCCCCCAAGAATCCAGACCTCTGGCCTGGCGAATCACTTCTGCTTGAAATACAGCTCTTCCAGATTCCAGGTCAGGTGGTAGGTGCTCAAGACGGCGGGACGGACGTTGCCAACGTCCGCGCGAATGGCCGCGGCGGCGAACGGCGCCACGGTGTAAATCATGGGCACCTCCTCGGCCAGGATCACCTGCACTTCATCGAAGCATTTCTTGCGTTGGGCAAAGTCGAGTGTCCGCATCTGGGCCTCCATGAGCGAGTCGATGCGAGCCTCCCATTCGGTCGAGGGAGTCTTCTGGAGGGGGAACCATTGATGGAGTTCCTCGCTGGAACGGAGCACGTTAATCTGAGACGCGGGATCGCTGCCACCGCCACCCAGGCCCATCAGGGCGCATTCGTAATCAAAGGTCACGTTGATCCGCTCCACCAACGCCCGGTAGTCCATCGGCACATAGATGAGCTTGATACCGAGCTTTTTCAGATCGGCCACGATCAGGGCCGCCGCCTGTTCGCGAAGTGGATTGCCGCTGTTGGAATAGAAGAGGATCTCGACCGGGGCTCCGTCGGCGTCCTTCATCAAGCCTTCGCCGTTGCGGTCCTGGATGCCGATCTCGGCCAGCAAACTCCGGGCGCGAGCGGGATCGAAGGCATAGCGCGGGATGTTGGGGTTGTTCCATCTCGGATTTTCGGTGCCGATGAAGCCGTAGGCCGGCTGCGCGCGTCCGCCAAAGACCTCGTGCCCGAGGCGATCACAGTCGATGGCGCAGGAGACGGCCTGGCGGAACTTCTTGTTCCGAAACCATTTCAGCCTGGCAGGATTGACGATGGGTTTGCCCTGAGCGTTAGTGCCGGTGTTCTGGTTGAACCAGAGGAAGTCTCGTTCGGCGCCGACGCCGAGGTCGAGGAGCTGGAACCGGCCGCTGGCTGAGGCTTGCTTGAACTGCGCATACTGCTGCGCGCGCACCGTATCGCAGACGTCGCTCTTGCCACCCAGGAACCAGGCCGGTTCGCTCGCCGCACTGCCGCCGACGGTGAACATCACCTCGTCAAACCACGGCAGGCGGTGGCCTTGCCGGTCGGCCACCCAGTATTCCGGATTGTGCTCCAGCAGGGTGGCCTTTCCGAGGCGGAACTCCTTGAGGCGATACGGGCCGCACCCGACGATCCGGCCCGGCTTCGAGTTGACGCCGTAAGCGGCAGGAAAGACCTTTGCCGCGACCGCCGTTTGCAGGACGTGTTTGGGCAGGATCGGCACCGTGCCAAAGTATTCGAGGAACGGGGCGAAGATCTCCGGCGTGACCACTTGCACCGTGGCGTCGTCCACTTTCGTCACCGCGAAGCTCTGCCCGCCGATGCGGAACAGGTCATACGTGCCCGGGTTGAACTCCCGGTTGTACATGATGTCGTTCCAGGTAAAGAGGACGTCCTCGGCCGTGAACGGATGGCCGTCGCTCCAGTGAGCCCCCTGGCGTAGTTTGAAGGTCCACGTCTTCTGGTCCGGCGCGACGGACCAGGACTCGGCCAGCCCAGGGCCGGGCTGCTGCGTGGCCGCGTCCAACCTGACCATCGGGGCGAATAGCAGGCGGACGATCCCATCCGACGCATTGTCAAAAGCGAACAGGGGATTGAATGTCCTCGGACTGGCGCTGGCGCCGATCATGAATCGCCCGCCCGGCTGGCCGGGATCACCCTTAGCAATGAGCGGAGACGGGGGCAGGGGATGAGCGGCATCAACCCTGGGACCGGCTGATTTGCCGCACCCAGCCAGCACTGATACGCAAGCGAGCATCGCGATGCGAGAAAAGGCAGGTGCAGTCATTGTAACGCGCTCCTTCTATCGCATTCGCCGGGCGCAAGCAAGGGCGCAGAGCTTGGGAACAGCAATTCTCATTGGAACGCCGGGTGAGGGCACCCGGCCTACAAGAGGGCGGTTCTGCGGGGGATGTAGGCTGGGTGCCCTCACCCGGCGGGAGGTGACAGCGCCACCCATTTTACTCACTCCACACATGTTCTGCCCTTGACGCCAATCCGACGGAGGTCACACTCGATTCTCGTATGGGCCAAATGATCAAGCGCTTTCTCACTTTACCAGCTTTACTAACCTCGTTGGCTGGCGCCTTAGCCGCACACAGCCCGCTGCTGCCACGACCGCAACAGGTGCAATATGACACCAACTCTCTGCCGCTGCGCGGCCTTTCTATTTACTTCGCCGTGCCAGCGAGCGCTGAGGATCGCTTTGCTGCCGAGCAGTTGGCCTCTCGGCTATCGGCGATTGGCCATTCCCAGATACCGATTAGGAAAGGCAAAGCTTCCGGACCAGCGATTGTCCTGAACCGCACTGCGGCGGGCGGCGCCCTGCCTGGTGACATCGAAATCACCGGCCCCGACTCGCGCGAAGCCTATTCCCTCCAAGTTACCCAGAAGCGCGCGGAGATTCGCGCTGCTTCATCCGCCGGCATCTTCTACGGCGTCCAGACCCTGCTGCAAATGGTGGAGGGCTCAGGGCCAGGGGCGGTGCTGCCCACAGCCATGATTCGCGACTGGCCCGCGCTCGCTTACCGTGGCTTTATGATGGACCTTAGCCACGGCCAGTTGCTGCGCGTCTCCGAAATCGAGCGGCAGCTTGATCTACTGGCCCGTTTCAAGGCCAACCAGTATTATTTCTACTCCGAAGCGAGCATCGAGTTCGAGGGCTACGAACTGGTCAACCCCGACGCCCGCTACACGCGCGACGAAGTCCGGCACATCATCGACTACGCGCGCCAGCGCCACGTTGACGTGGTACCCTGCATGGAACTTTACGGCCACATGCACGACCTGTTCCGCGTCGAGAAGTTCGCCAACCTTGGCCTGCCACGCTACGGCGATGAGTTTGATCCCCGCAACCCGCGGGTGCTCGCGGTACTCAGCGATTGGGTGGCGAAGACGGCCAAACTGTTTCCCAGCCCCTGGTATCATGTTGGCTTCGACGAGCCTTGGTCGCTGGGCAAGATCGGCATGGAGCCGGGCAAGGACCCTTTCAAGACCTTCATCGAAGTGCTCCGCCACGTGGCCGGCGAGGCGCAACGGCACGGCAAGCGGCTCTTATTCTGGGCGGACATCAACCAGGGTGCCAGCACCCTGTCCAATCATCCCGAACTGATCCGCGAGCTGCCCGGCGGCGCCATCGCTGTCCCGTGGGTTTATGATGCGCACGCCAGTTATGACTCGTTCGTCAAGCCCCTGGCCGAAACCGGCGTGCCCACCGTCGTCGCTCCAGCAGTATGGAACTGGAACGAGATCTTCCCCGATTACCATCGTTCTTTCGTCAACATCAACGGCCTGACCGCCGCGGGGAGGAAGTTCAAGACGCTGGGCATTTTGACTACGGGTTGGACTGACTGCGGCCAGACGATCTACCGGCAGTCGTTGCCCGGCCTGGCCCTGGCCGCCGCCGCGGGATGGCAGGCTGGGCCGGTGGACACCAACACCTTCTTCGCGGATTACACCGCGCAGATGTATCCCCCAGCCGTAGCCGCCGAAGTCGCCCCCGCGCTCGATGAGCTCGCCACTGCCCAGGACCTGTTCTGGAAGGTGTTCTCGGGTGCAACGCAACTCGCCTTCTGGAACGATCCGCTTGAACCTGGCCGCCTAGCCCGGATCGAGAAGCATCAGGCGGAGTTGCACAAAGCGCGCCTGCTTGCTGAGAGCGCTCAGGAACGACTCGCCCGCGCCCGCCGCCTCGCGCCGACCGATCCCACGCTCAACAGCCTCGTGTTGGCCGCGCGCCTGTTCGACTACCTCGGCATGAAGTGGCTTTATGCCGTCGAATGGGCCGACTACTTCCGTCAGTTACAAGCCAACCCGGACCCCAAACTGGTGGATCTCTACATCGGCAACCAAATGAACGCCCAGGATCACGGCATGCTAGCCGATCTGCGGGATGCCATCAGCGGCCTGAAAGAACCTTACCGCGCGGCCTGGCTGGAGGAAGCCATTCCCTACCGTCTGCCGAATGCTTTGATGCGCTTCGACGCGGAGTGGTTTTATTGGCAGGCGGTCCAACAGGCCGTGACGGACAAAGTCTTGCATGGCCGGAACAAGAGCGAGCCATTCCCCTCCATCGCGGTGATCCGGCCGGCACGGCAGACGAAGGAGTGAGCGCGTGGTGGACCAGCGAGTGCTGGGTGCTCCAGCACTGCTCCAAAACTGCATTACGCTCAGATGGAATCTGCTCCGGGCGACAGATGGCCAAGAGCCTATTTTGCTAGCGGCACCTGCATCGGCCTCGTGCGCGGACTGCGAGCCGCCCCCGCACCAAAAGTCGCCTGCGGATTCAACTTTTCGTCCAGGATTTCCACCCCGGCTTCTGTTCTAAGGCGGGCGATGTAAGCGGGAAACTGCTGTCCAATCGCTTGTTGAGCCAACATATTCCTGATATCGGAGGCGGCGTTGGCAAACTCGATCTTGTGCGCTGGAATCTTTTCGCTCACCTTGATAATGTGATAACCGTAGGAGGAGGTCACAATATCGCCGATCTGGTTAGGGCTCATGGCAAAAGCAGCCGCCTCAACCTCCGCCACCATCTGGCCATGTGAGATCGTGTATTCGCCGCCCCTTGCTTTGGAGACAGGGTCATCGGAGAATTCCCTGGCGAGCTTGGCGAAATCTTCCCCGGCGCGAGCGCGCTTGAGCAGGGCATCGGCTGTTTTACGCTTGGCGGCCTTCTGGTCGTCTGGGATCGGAGTGCCGGTCTTGGGTTCAACAGTGGTTAGGAGAATATGGCTGGCGCGAACGGCCTCCGGCGCTTCGAACTGCGTCGGGTTTTCATCATAGAACTTCCTGACCTCCTGGTCAGTGATGCTGATCTTGAATTCACGTTTGAGCAGCGCTTCTCCGGTCAGCGCTTGGATCCACTTGGCCAGCACCGCCTCCCGCGTGGTTCCCATCAGCTTCAACTCCGCATCGAAGGCCTTCTCCGAACCGAGCTTTGCCTTGGCCGCCACGAGTCGCTTCTGAGCCGCCTCTTTGCCCGCCGCCCTGTCGGCAGCCGTGGCTTTGGCGTTTAGGAGTTGGACATTGACCAGTTGCTCCAGGATTTGTCGTTCCACGTCGATAGTCTGCTCGGGTTTGATGGGACGGCCTTCAGCAGCCACCTGCGATATGACGGCCGCAACTTCTTTGTCCAATTGGCTGCGCCTGACTTCCACACCTTTGCCTTTGGCCGCCATGGTTTCGCCGGAGGGGTTGGAGGGCGGGGCTGCAGACGCCGAATTGGTTGGCGCTGGTTGCGCGGCTGGCGCGCGCCCGGACGCTAGCACGGCGACCGCGACCAGGAGGATTACTGAATTCAGGGTTGTGTTCATATATAAAGTCGTTATGCCTAGGGCTTGCTCGGCAAACCTGCTGTGATCCCCAGGTATTTGCTAAGTAAGCTCATCAGGTGCGCCACGGAGTTTAGCGGCCCGGAACTGATGGCATCGCCTATTATCACTTGGGGCATGATCGGAGTGTCGCAGGAGATCCAGTTGGTATAGTGCAGCCGACAGTCGGTCACGAGTTGTGCCTCCACCCACGGGTCTGCGAAGGCTGCCTGCAGCCTGTTCGCGCCGACGAGTTGCGCCGCGTATTGGCGGGCCTGATCCACCGGCGCTGGCTGCTCCGAGCTAAACATCCAGTCATCAAACTGACGATGGGTTTCGGGTTTGGCCCGCCAGACCGCCAAGCCCAGCCGGGCATATTCGCAGGCGTTTGATACAGAATGAATGTGGCCGGGGAGATAAGGATTGCAATTGGTGGAGATCGGCATCGGCAGGCAAACGATGCCCAGTTGGTTGCCACACCGCTGCTGTGTCTCCGACAGGACGGGGTGCAATGAGCGGCAGTGCGGACAGGTGTAGTCGAAGAGGCAAACGATCACGTTCGAGGCCCCCGGAGATCCCATCATGGGCAGCGTGTCGAGCTGAAGCAGAAAGAGGTTACTGTAAAGCGAGAGCACTCGCGGCGCAACCAACCGCGCATTCGGAGTCGGGGGCCCCGGGACGACCCGTGCCGCCAGCGCGGCTGCCAGCGCCGAAGCGTTGGTTCCCCTTGCGTGAGCCAGCGCACTCGCTCGCGGGTCCTTGACAACGTTTCGCTCCTTCTGAACCAGCAACTGGCCGCCGGCCAGCACAGCAACGCCAGCCAAACCGAGCAAGGCTATGCCAAGGATTGCCGCTCGCGGGACGCCGCGCTTGCCCGAACCGGCAGCCCACATCGGCGTGTCCGGATCCACCGCCAGCGGAATCTTTCTCAGGCACAGCAGTGCAGCCGCAAACCCGCAAGCATGGGCCGTCATACAGAATTTGCAGAAGGCCTTGATGACGAAGACCTGCAACCCCACGAACCACAGCGCTGCGCCAGCTACAATGACCGAGAGCGCAATGATGGCCGCCCATGACCCCCGCTCGTCGTCCGGTGCAGGCCGTTTGCGCAAAAGGACCGTCGCACCCATCAGGGCCAGATAGACCAGCAGGGCGGGCACGCTGACCGGAATGTCGAGCCAGTATGCCCAGCGGCTTTGAAGCACTTTATTGCAGCCGGACTCAGCTCCGCAGCCGGCAACTGGACCATGGTGGATGGAGACCCAAGCCAAGTAGCCCGCCCCCAGAATCGCCACCGCCAGCAAGGACCGCACCCAAATCAGCCAAGCGGGCGTTGCTGAGGTATTTGCATAAGAGGGGTTATCGGTATCCATGTCCTTGCCAGTCATCTCCACTCAGGTTTGATCAATAAGCTCCAAGCTCAGACGAACCTGACGCACATTACACCACGGAGAGACCACGCTTAATCTCACCGCAGGCGATATGGCGTGCCCATCTGCCCACTCACTGCGGCGCGGGTGACTGCGGCTGACCGGCGTCCGGGGCTGGATCGGCGGGTTGCGCCTGCCCGGCATCTGGGGATGCCGCCGGTTGATCCGGAGGTGCGACCGTGCGCACCGAAGAATTAGGCACTCGATGGCTTGTCCCTGTAAAGCGAGGGTTATGTGTTATCTTTACACCAGGTGGTCGCTGGGACCGCATGTTGCCGGACACAGCCACCTGAGGCGTAGTCGATGGCAATTTTAGCTGCTCAACCGCGTCCATCACTGCCGCCTTTTCGCGAGGATCCGCGATCTGGGCCAACGCCTGCTCCAGACCTGGTATGGCGGCGGTGTCATCCAACTGCACAATCGCATTTAGAGCCGCCTGGCGCACTTCCTTTTCCTTACCTTCACTTAGGGCGGCCAAAAGTACCGCCCTGCCTCCTGGAGTTGGCGAGCCTTCGGCCTGTATGTCAGTAATTTTTTGCACCAGTGTCTGCACATCTTCAACCGGCGGCTGCGCTGCGACGTTAGTGGAACTAAGTTCCTGAGAATTGCCATGCGTTTCCGCCACCCTTACCGCAACTTCCGTTGGAGTTTGCGGCACAACGGTCTGGTGTTGCGATCCTTTTATAATCGCCATGACTGCCACAAGACCAACTACGACTAACAGAGTCAGAATGACTATCTTTGGGCGCATAGACTGTTCAGGTTTCTGGGTTTATAAATGGCGCAGCCCACGGCTTGGCTTTTGGCCCCGGCCCTGGGCTGCGCTGAATCTTATTCGGTTACTGGCATTACTCCCGGAGCGATCTCCATGAGCACATTTGGGCAACCGCGAAAGACATTATTAGTCCGCAGTTCAGGGAACTACGTGAGTCGATAGAGCCGTGATGATGTTGATTTCGGAGTCGGGATAGTAACCAGTGCGGTAGCCCACGCCGTACCATGAATCATACCAAGGCCGGTCCCCGCAGCAGGTGGACTCTTTCACGGACTTTTCGGCAAATGAAGCGGTGCCAGTGATGAGCGAGCAGGTCTTCGAAACATAACCATAGCCGTAAGCAGGGTAAGTGGCGCTGCCGACAAAATCCGGGACCGAATCAGTCGAATTCAGCAACTTGATGCTCCAGGTGTAGGTAACGATGCCACCAATAGTGAAACGCATCACGTAGACATCATATTCATGCTGGTCGAGTGGGTTCGTGACGTTATTGAATATGCTCGGATCGTAAGGCAGGGCATCAGGAGTGACGCCATCTTCGATTTCCCACAAACCTTCGATGCCCGCATATTTATTGATCGCCGAACTCCCCCAACCGACATAGGAGGATGATGTCGGATCCAAGTACGGGTTCGTGAGGGTATTATCAAAGCTCAATTCCATGAAATACCGATCTTTCCCTGAACCTGTGTTGGCGCTACTGCCGGCGCAGCAAGGCGGTCCCTGCCTTTGAGTAAAGGTGAACTTCGAATCGCTAATGAAGCTGTTGAGGTACAAGCAATCGTAGCATTCCACAACATTGAAGTTGAAGAAGAACGTCACGTTGTCACAGACAGCGGCATTAAGATCCTTCACGAAGACCTGCCCCCAAGGCTGGTCATGGCCCGGGGCCAAACGAAAATCCTCGGGATTGGCATCGAAATGGCGACCAGTAGCAAGCCGAGCCTGCAGCAAATTGAAGGTTGAGGATGCCGGACTTGAATAGAACCTGCCAACTAAATCAACGCCGCCCACTACGGGAATTGCGTTGGTATTGAGAGTATTCAAGTCAATCGGATTTCTGATACCAAAGAAGCCGCCCAGTTCACCCTGAACGAGAACCAGCTTGGCACTCGAGCTGTAGGCATTAGGGTTCGCATACAGAACGACAGAGATCGCTCTGAGGATATCCGCCGTGGCCAACTTTGCGGTCTTGGTCTTGTAAACCGTCGGTGGGGCTGTCCACAGACCTGCGTTCGCTGCCGATGACGACGTGCTGTCGCTGACTTGGTATTGCCGGCTCAGGTTGAACGTCAGGACGTCCTCCTTAGCGTTCTGGGCAAACAATTGCGTTCCCGCGCATGCCGCCAGGGTGAATGCTGTGATTAGTATTCGTTTCATATTTATCTCGGTTCTTTTGTTTTTTTCTTATCTGTGCATTTTCTGTACGATGCGCAACCCTATTGGGCGCCTCATTCGCAAGCAGCTTCGCACGGCCGCCAAGCCGTCGTCAACTACTTTCTACACTTTTTTTCTTTCTGTTTTGCTCGTTTAGTTTCTTCCGTTGCACCCACCTTAGGGTGCCTCATTGGCAACGGTATACTCTGACGACAAGCTGGCGTCAACAATTTTCGTCACTATTTTTACTTTATTTTTGGGCTTTTCCGGCATTATTTCAGCTATTTAGGGTGCCATACGCAATGGGCGCGCCAATTGGGCCAGGCCCTGGCCACGCGTTCTCGTCAAGGCCTTTTACTGCTTTCTTGCGCGGCGGGGCGCACGACAGATTTCTTCCGGGATGGCGCCCGACTCTCATTAACATCCCGATTCAGTGAGGTGGGTGTGGCACGCGAACAAGCTCCACTACCGCTTCAACGGTTTGCGGTGGTGGGTAAACTGCTGAAGCGGCTCCGACGCCGAGCCCATCACCCACATCCCACTCAAGTGGGGTGTTAATGAGATGCAGGCCGCGTTGTATCTATGAAGCGCTATACGCAAGCCAGGATTTGCAGGGTAAAATCACCCCGAGAAGAATCCAGTCTTACGCCCTGCGCGGCGCAAGCACCGCATCCTTCGATCCGTTGCGGGTGGTGCGGCTAAGGAATTACAGAACTGCAGCCGTATTCCAGCATCCTAACCCAGAGATCCTGCACGCGCGGGTCAATGCGCAGCGGTTTATGGCTTCTCCGCACTTGCTGGCGGCGCCGGTTTGGTCTCCTTCATAACCGCCTTGCGGGATGCGAATCGTTTCTCCATGGTGCGGAGATAGGGTTCGGCGGAAGCCCTTTCCAGCGAATTCGTGGTCGAGGCGAGCGTCTGCTTGGCCAACGCGATGCCGCCCTCGGGCTGCCCGCTTTCAAAGAGCAAAATGGCGCGGGTCATGTTCAGGCGAAGGGTATTCGTTGGTGCCAGCTTCCCCGCCTGGTCAAGCGCTTCGGTGGCGAGAGCAAAGTCGCGGTTTGGGCAGCGGTCGTCGGTGGCGACCAGCATCGCAAACTCGCACACTAGGACGACGCTGTTGGTCCGGGCGGCGATGAGTTTCCGGCCGATTTGCCTGGCCCTGGGGTCGCCCTTGCGCGTGATAGCCCGATACTGCTCGACCTGCTCCCGCAAGGTATCCATTTTGATTGCCAGATCCAGGCGATAGCGGCCCGCGAGGATGTCCGCCACGACTTGGTCCAGCCCGAACAGGGGATGACCGTGCCAGAGCATTTTGCCGCCCTGGCCGATAACGAAGGCGTGCGGGATCTCCCGCTGCCCATACGCCAGCATGTAACTCAGCGAGGTCTTTCGCTTGTCGTCCGCCGCGATCGCATATTCGATGGGCGGCTGCTGGCGAGCGACATAGGCCTTGAGATTGTCCGCGGGTTCCTCGCTAATCCCGACCACCTTCACGCCCTGGTCTTTAAAGGTCTTCTGCAATTCGTTAAGTTTTGCGATGACGGCGTCGTGGTCGTGGTTCCAGGTGGCCCACAGTTCTACGACGTAGATATTCGTGCCGGTAGTGACATCCAGCGGTGGGCCTTTGATCCAATTGGTCACCACCACCAACGGCGGGGCGGGGTCGCCAAGCGTTGAGATGGCGCCCGAAGCTGGGGAGAGGCCGGCGGCCAGAATTGCGAGCGAGATTCCGTACTTTCTTATCATGGTAATTAAGTCTTCCCAAGATGCAGGCGATGAGCAAGTTCCAAATTCAGCAGTTCCAAATTCAGCGCTGTGCCCGGGTGCCTGGGGGGCTCACATTTTTGAGACTTGCAGTTTTGCGCGCTTGCCCAACAATTTCTGCCGCAATGGCAAAAAACCGGAACCTTGAGCACCCCTGCCTTGTCTCGGCGTTACTGGTATTGGCGGTCCTGGCGGTCTATCTGCCGGTGATCGGGCTGAGCTTTCTCACCTTCGACGATGATTATTACGTCACCTGCAACCCCCAGGTTGCGGGTGGATTGACGTGGGCGGGGCTGCGCTGGGCTTTCACCCACGTCCATAGCGCCAACTGGCATCCTTTGACGTGGCTCTCGCACATGCTGGACTGCCAGCTTTACGGACTGAACCCGGCCGGCCATCACCTGACCAACTTGCTTTTTCACGCGACCAACGCCGTCCTGCTTTTCCTCTGGCTCCGCTCGCTCACCGCCGCGTTCTGGCGCAGCGCGTTTGTCGCGGCGCTTTTTGCCCTACATCCATTGCACGTGGAATCGGTTGCCTGGGTGGCGGAACGCAAGGATGTGCTCAGCAGCTTTTTCGGTCTGCTCACGCTCATGGCTTACGGCCGATACGCGAAGAAGTCAGTAGTCGGTAATCAGTGGTCAGTGATCGGTGATCAGTTATCAGGCGTGCCCGCTTCGCACAATGGGCCTCTCGCCCTCCGTAGCAGAACGGCGGAGGATGGACGGCCTACGGACCACCGATTACTCTTCTACCTCCTCTCCCTGTTCTTCTTTGCCCTCGGGTTGATGAGCAAGCCCATGCTGGTGACTTGGCCTTGCGTGATGCTGCTGCTGGACTACTGGCCGCTGGGGAGAATGCAGAATGAAGAATGCAGAATGAAGAATGAAGAGGCCACCGACACGCAACCCGCACCCCGCAGCACGCACCACGCTTCACGTTTCACGTTTCACGTTTCCATCCTTCTCGAAAAGCTCCCCTTCTTCGGCCTGTCCGCCGCTTCGAGTGTCGTCACGGTCCTGGCGCAAAAGGCGGGCGGCGCGCTGGTCCCGCTGGCAGCGCTGCCGATTGGGGCGCGAATGCTCAATGCCCTGGACGGCTACCTTCGCTACTGCTGGCATCTGTTCTGGCCCGCTGATCTGGCCGTCATTTATACGTTCACTGGCCGGACAGCCGCCGAAACAGCGTTGGCTGGGCTGCTCGTGATCGCTGTGACCTTCGCCGCCATTTGGCAGCGCAAACGCCAGCCCTATCTACTGATAGGCTGGGCGTGGTATTTGGGAACACTTGTGCCGGTCATCGGCCTGGCGCAGGTGGGCTACCAGACGATGGCCGATCGCTATACCTATTTGCCCGCCATTGGTTTGTTCATTATTCTCGCCTGGGGCGCTGCGGAGCTTACCGCCACGTGGCGAAGGCGCCGATTGGCCCTCGCTTCGGCGGCGGTGGCAACCCTCACCGTCTGCGCCTTGACCGCCCAAACGCAACTGCTTTACTGGCAAAATCCCGAGTCGCTCTTCCGTCATGCCCTCAAGGCCACCAAAGACAATTACGTCGCTTGGAGCGGCTTGGGCTATTATCTGGCCGAGCAGGGACAGCCTCGTCAAGCCGAAGCCTGCTACCGGGCGGCGGTCGAGATCAATCCCTCCTTCGCAGAAGCCTGGAACGGTCTTGGCTATACTTTGGCCGCCATGAGACGGCACGACGAAGCGATCCCCAGCTTCGAGACAGCCATCCGCTTAGCCCCGGATCATCTCAAGGCGCGCGACAACCTCGCCACGACCCTCGCGGCGTGCGGACGGCTCGACGAGGCCAAGGCCCAATGCCGCGCCGCCTCTCAGCTTGATGCTCACGCCGCCGAGCCCCACAGCAACCTGGGCGCCTTGCTCGCCAGAGAAGGCAAATGGGAGGAAGCCGTCACCGAATTCAGGCTCGCCCTCGAACGGGACCCCCTCCTGGACGAGGCTCGCTGCGGACTAGCCGGCGCGCTGGCAAAGCAAGGCAATTACGAGGAGGGCATCCGCGAGTTATCCGAGCTGTTGAAACTTCGGCCGGCCTATTCTCCGGCACGCCTTCAGCTCGGCGTCATCCTTGCCCTGCAAGGCAACGTGGACCAGGCCATCAGCGAGTTTTCCGAGTTGCTGCGCGCCAACCCGGCCGACTCGGCCGCCCACTATCACCTGGCTCTCGCTCTCAGCGCCCAGGGAAAATCCAAGGATGCACTCCTGCACTATCGTGCTGCCGTCAAGGCACGGCCGAATTTCCCCGAGGCGCTCAACAATCTGGCCTGGATGCTGGCGACCCAGCCCGACCCTCAACTCCGCGACGGCCAGCAAGCGCTGGATTTGGCCGAGCGGGCTTGCCGTTTGACCGAATACAAGCAGGCATTCATGGTCGGAACCCTTGCCGCCGCTTACGCCGAAGCGGGGCGTTTCCCCGAAGCGGTTGCCGCGGCGGAAAAGGCCAAAGCCCTCGCGGAAAGGGCGAACGATAAGGAAGTGGCCGCCATGAACCTCAAACTGCTGGCGCTCTATCGCTCGGGACAGCCGTATCGCGATACCCCCTGATAGGCGATGCACGTTGATCGGAAGAAGCTGCACGCCCTGGCAC
>Ga0118677_10002671_pt1 | contig 22491 bp, 22 predicted proteins | sample AliMusrvi5mmetaG_FD_86154 | JGI IMG/M metagenome (GOLD analysis project Ga0118677, IMG submission 86154)
AGCCAGCGCCGTTCGTACGCCGGCAGCCAGTGCCTCACAGGCAGCGTCGGAGGGTCCAGCCGATACCAGCGCACCAGGCGTGTCGCCATCCTCAGGTCCTCGCCTTCGGTCTCCGACGGAAGCGAAGCGTCGCTGGCGGCATTCTACGTCGTCCCTCGGCATTCAGGCCTGTTCGCCCCAGTCCGGATGCACGACACGTCGGCAGGAGCACCTGGGAGCGCAAACCTTGGCATCAAGCGCGGCAGGCACTCGCGCAGGCTGATGCGCCGGTCAGGCCACCCGCGAACCCGGGGGCACGTGTTGCTGGTGCTCGCGTCTGGAGGCGATGAATGTGCCCACCGCCCCGATGATGCCCACGAGAAGTCCAGCGGGGCAGAGGAAGAGGGCGAGAAGTAAGAAGACGCCTCCGCCGACGACGCCGGCGTTCTCCATCACGCTGCTGAGGACTGCGAACACGACGAAGCCTACAAGCGATGCTCCGGTCAGGAGCAGGAACCGCCTCGCGGTCCTCCAGGGATGAACGAAGGCGAGCACCAGGGCGGTGGCCGAGAGCCACGCGAGCGACTGGCCCGGGAGATTGTCGTCTATGCCGACAACGCCGGCAGCGGCTGCCAGCGCCCCACAGACCACGAGGAAGAGCACCGTCCGTCCCCGCTGCGCTTTCGAGAATGCTTCAACCATGACCCCGGCTCCTTCCTGGCCCCCCGGCTCCGAAGAGGCCCCCCGGAACCGCACAGGCCGACCGCGCGGGCCGGTCTCACCAGCGGCTCCCCGCCGGTGAATGGTGGCCGCGTCCAGCCGCCGGCGGATCGAGGCCTCCCACGATTTGAGCATGCCCGCTCGACGGAGTGTCTTCACGGGGCATCCCGGGATCCTCCGCCCTCGGGAGGCGTCGCAGGGAGAGACCGCGTTGGTCCCCGCGCGCGAACGCGTGCTACCGGCAAGCCGAGCGAGGAGGTACTGCGAAAGGATCCCTACACGACACTGGTGGGCGCACGTGGATTCGAACCACGGACCTCTTCCTTATCAGAGAAGCGCTCTAACCGACTGAGCTATGCGCCCACAGGGGCCTAGGAGTCTAAGAGGGCGGCGACGCGAGGTCAACCGAACCACCGCCCCAGCGCTCCCCCCGCACGCCCGTCTATCACGGTGTGAGGTCCTCGTTGGCTGACGTATACTCAACGCATGATGGACGTACAGGAGATGACCATATACGGCGTCAGTTTCGACGTCATCGGCAAGCAGCCGATCGTCCTGCTCAAGACGGTGGAGGGCAACAAGTTCCTCCCCATCTGGATCGGGCACCCCGAGGCCGCCGCCATCCTCATCAAGCTGCAGGGCACCGAGCTCCCGCGGCCGATGACGCACGACCTGCTCACCAGCATCATCGGCCGCTTCGAGGCGGACGTGGCGCGCATCACCGTGACCGAGCTCAAGGAGAGCACCTTCTACGCGACGCTCACGCTGAGCAAGGAGGGCGAGACGATCGATATCGACTCTCGCCCCAGCGACGCCCTTGCCTTGGCCGTGCGCACCGATGCCCCCATCTTCGCGTCCACCGCGCTCATCGACGAGAACGCCATCGAGTTCGAGCGCGAGGTCGACGACACCGAGGAGATCGTCGAGAGCTTCCGCGACTTCCTCGAGAGCGTGTCGCCAGAGGACTTCAACAGCGCCGAGAGCACGCCGGACGAGATCGCCTTCGCAGAGGCCGACGAGCTGGACGAAGACGATGAGGACGACGAAGACGACGATGACGAGGACGACGACCTCGACGACCTGGACGATCTCGACGACGAAGAGGACGCCGGTCCCCCGCACAACTGATCCGCCGGCCGGCGCCCGAGGCCGGCGCCGGCTCGACGACTCCGACGACCACGCGACGAAAGGCCCCCGACGTGAGCACCCCCAACGACGACCTCGTGATCAAGCAGTTCCGCGACCAGATCTCGGACAACGACCTCAAGATCGTCGAGCTCCTCAACAAGCGCCTCAAGCTGGTGGACAAGCTCTGGCGCTACAAGGCCGAGCAGGGCGTCGAGGTGTACAACCAGGCGCGCGAGGAATGGATGCTCACTTTCATCTCGCGCGCCAACAAGGGACCGATCTCCGGGGACGCGCTGCAGGAGATCTACCGGCACATCGTCGAGGTCACGAAGAACGAGGCCGGGCGCCTCGGGGCGGGCTGACCGCCGCTAGACGCTGACGGTCGCGCCGGCGGCCGACGCCGCCAGCCAGAGTGGCCGCGCGGCCACTCCCTCCTCCTCGAACGCCGCCGCCATCTCGCGCGCGATGCGCGCCGCGTCGGCGGCGAGCCTTACGAAGGCGACGAGGCTCGGGCCCGAGCCCGAGATCGCCACGGCCGCCGCCCCGGCGCGTTGCGCCGCGATCCAGGCGGCCGGCCCGCCGCGGATGAGCTTGATGCGCGCCGCCTGGTGCAGCCTGTCCTCCATCACCTGGCTCAGCAGCTCGTAGTCGCCGGTGCGCAAGGCCTCCACGACGAGCGGGATGCGCCCGAGGTTGAAGACCGCGTCCTGCATCGAGACCTGGGTGGGCAGCCCCGCACGCGCCGACTTGGTGCTGAACGCCAGGTCCGGCACCGCGAGCGCCACGTTGACCTCGGGCACGAGGATCTTCTTGGTCAGCAGCGCGTCGCCCTTGCGCACGACGATCGTGAGGCCGCCGAGCAGGGCCGCCGCCACGTTGTCGGGGTGGCCCTCGATGTCGGCGGCCAGCTCCAGCAGCCGGTCCCGCTCGAACGGGCGCCCCAGCAGTTCGTTGGCGCCGAGGACGCCGGCGGCGACCGCCGTGGAACTCGAGCCGAGACCGGACGAGGTCGGGACGCGCACGGTGCAATGGATGCGGAGGCCGGCCGGCGAAGCTTTGCCGGCCTCCTCGCACAGCCGCAGGAACGACTGCGCCACAAGGTTGCTCTCGTTGCGCGGCAGACCGTCGGCGTAGTCGCCCTCGACCTCGACAGCCACGCCACGGCCCTCGAGGGTGAAACTGACGTCGTTCCACAGATCGAGGGCGAGGCCTAGGCAGTCGAAGCCGGGACCGAGGTTGGCCGTCGTCGCCGGCACGCGCACCCGGCACGACGAGCCGGCAGCGTTCACGGCCGGCTCTCCGCCTCCGGCGGCCGGCCGGCCCCGCGCCGCCGCCAGCGCACCACGGCGTAGACGACGAGCACGACGAAGGCGAGCACCACGAGGTAGTCGACGTAGTGCAGGTAGGGGCGGATCTTCTCCCAGTTGGCGCCCAGCTTCTCGCCGACGTAGCCGAGCATGAGCACCCACGGGATGCAGCCCAGCGCGGTGTAGAGCGTGAACTTCCAGAACTTCATCTTGCCGAACCCGGCGGGCAGACTGATGAAGGTGCGCACGATGGGGATGATGCGCCCGAAGAAGACGACGGGCGCCCCGTAGTGGTCGAACCAGTGCTGCGCCGTGTCGAGGTGATGCGGGCGCAGCAGCACGTACTTGCCCCAGCGGTCGACGAACGGGCGGCCGCCGTAGTAGCCCACGGCGTAGGCGATCCACGAGCCCACGAGGTTGCCGGCCACGCCGGCGATCACGATGCCCGCCAGCGTGAGCTTGCCCTGGCTCACGGCGAACCCGGCGAAGGGCATGATCGCCTCGCTCGGCACCGGGATGCAGGCGCTCTCGAGGAGCATGAGCAGGAACACGGCCGGCAGACCCCAGCTCCCGATGAGCTGGGTGCACCACTGCACGACGCTGTTGATGATGCCTTGCATGCGGCACAGCCTACCCTACGCGCTCGCGCGAGACGAGCCGGGGCCGAAGCGCGCGAGCCGGTAGCCCCCCTCCAGAGGCTATGGTAGGTTGCAGGCTCGACTCCCCCCGCCTCAGGAGGCGCATCGCATGGCCGTCGGACTCATGGACATCAAAGGGCAGTACAACGAGCTGCAGGGCCGCATCGAGACGAGCGTGCTCGACGTGCTGCGCAGCGGTCGCGTCATCCTCGGACCCAACGTCAAGAGCTTCGAGGAGGAGTCGGCCGCGTACATGGGCACGGCCGGCGCCGTCGGCGTCGCCAACGGTACCGACGGCCTCACCATCGCCCTGCGTGCCCTCGGCATCGGCGCCGGCGACGAGGTCATCACCGTCCCCTTCACCTTCTACGCCACCGCCGAGGCCATCGCCCAGTCGGGCGCCAAGCCGGTGTTCGTCGACATCCTGCCGCACACGCTCTGCATGGACCCGACGGCGATCGAGGCCGCGATCACTCCCAGGACCAAGGCGATCATGCCGGTCGACCTCTTCGGCCTGCCGGCCGACGCCGACGCCATCGAGGCGATCGCCGGCAAGCACGGCCTGGCGGTGGTCGAGGACGCCTGCCAGGCCTGGGGCGCGACGTACTTCGGGCGTCGCTCCGGCAGCCTCGGCGACATGGGCGTGTTCAGCTTCTTCCCCACCAAGAACCTCGGCGGCTACGGCGACGGCGGCCTCGTGACGGCCCACACCGAGGAGCTCGTGCAGAAGGCGCGCGAGCTGCGCTTTCACGGCAGCAAGGACAAGAAGACGTTCACCCAGATCGGCTTCAACTCGCGGCTGGACGAGATCCAGGCCGCGATCCTGCGCATCGAACTCGAGGTCATCGACGACTGGAACGCGCGCCGTGCCCTCGTCGCCGAGTGGTACGACGGGTACCTGCCGGAGGAAGTCGTGCGCCCGGCGGTGCCGGACGGCGTCACGCACGTCTACCACCTCTACGTGCTGCGACACCCGCGGCGCGACGACATCGCCGCCGCGTGCAAGGAGCGCCAGGTCGACTGCGCCGCCTACTACACGACCCCGCTGCAGCTGCAGCCGGCGTTCGCGGGCCACGGCCACAAGCTCGGCGACTTCCCCGTGACCGACGAGGCGGCGGCGCAGAACCTCGCCGTCCCGATGCACCCCAACCTCACCGAGGAGCAGGTCAAGGAAGTCGCGGCCGCCGTGGCGGCCGGACTAGCCTGACGCCGGCCGGTGCGGAGCGGCATTCGCGCAGCCGGCTGAGAGCGGAACAGGCCGGGCGGGCCGGCGCATCGCGGCGCGCGGCAGGCGTCGCGCGTCGCGCGCCGAAGGCTTGACCTCATGAAGGTCTGGGTCGACATCACCGAGGCGGCACACGTCGTCTTCTTCGCGCCGATCGTGCGCCGCCTCGAGGACGGCGGCCACACGGTGACGCTCACGGCGCGCCGCTTCGCCGGCGCCGACACCGTGCTGCGCCGCTACGGCCTGGGCGGCGTGCTCACAACGGCTCACCGGGGCGGCGGTATCGGCACGCGCGCCGTAGGGCTCGTCAACCGCACGGCGCAGCTCCTCGGCTCCGCCTCGAGCGGCCGCTACGACGTCGCGGCCGGCAGCCACGCCAGCGACTTCGCACTCGCCGCGTGGACGCTCGGCATCCCCCAGATGACCTTTCTCGACGACGAGCGTCTGCGGCGCAGCAACGCCGTCAACGTGCGCCTTGTGGACGAGGTCGCGGTGCCCGAGGCGATCTCGCCCGCGACCCTGGCGGCTTTCGGCGCGCCGGCCGCCAAGCTGCTGCGCTACCCCGGTTGCAAGGAGGAGTACTACCTCTACGACGTGCGCCCCGACCCCGACGCGATGAAGCACCTCGGGGTCGACCGGCGCCGCATCGTAGGAGTGGTGCGCGCGCCGGCCGTGGAGGCGAGCGCGGAGGCGGCGCTCAGCGCCCTCGTGTGCGACCTTGCCGGGCGGCGCAAGGTCACCTTCGTGCTCGTCACCCGCGACGGTGGGCAACGCGAGCGTTTCCTGGCCCTTGGTCTGCCGCGGGGCCTCGTCGCCCCCCGGGGCCCCGTGGACGGCGTAGGCCTGATCGCCGCCGCCGACTTCGTCCTCGGCGCCGGAGGCGCCATGGAGCGCGAGGCCGCGGCGCTGGGCACGCCGGCGTACACCGTGTCCCGGCGCCCTCCCGCAGCCGTCGACGCGGCGCTCATCGCCGAGGGCCGGATCCACGTGGTGGCGCGCGCGGAGGACGTCGTGATCCACAAGAAGGACCCGCGCGTGCTCCAGACGTCGCTGCGCGATCCGTCGTTCTTCGTCGACGCCCTGCTCGAGCTGGCGCGCCACAGCTCCCGCCGGGCGCGCCTCGGCCGCCTGGTGCACGACGTCGGCGACGCCGGCTCCCCGCCGCTCGTCTGAGCGGACGCCCGGCCCGCCGGTCCCGCTCCCGGACGCCCGGCTCGCCTGCCCCGCTCGCAACGCAGGCCGCTCCAGTCGCCCTGCGGCGCTTCCGGAGCGCTAATCCGTGCGATAAGATGACGGCATGGACATCCGCCAGATCAGACTGTTCTGCCGTGTCGTCGACCGCCGCAGCTTCTCCCTCGCCGCCGACGAGCTGCACATCACCCAGCCGGCGGCCAGCCAGCAGATCCGCAGCCTCGAGCGCGAGCTCAAGACGACCCTGCTGGACCGCTCGCGCCGCACCGTGGTGCCCACCGACTCGGGGCAGGTTCTCTACCGCTACGGCCGCGAGATCCTCGACTTGCACGAGCGCGCCGGCACGGAGATCCGCGACCTCGGCGAGCTGGTCGCCGGTCGCGTCGACGTAGGCTCGTCCACAGGCCCCGGCGAGCACGTGCTGCCCGGCATGCTCACGCGCTTCAAGGATGAGTTCCCCGGCGTCGCCGTCTCCCTGCACGTCGACGATACGCACGCCGTCGTGGAGCGGGTGCTCGCACGCGAATTCGAGCTCGGCGCCGTGGGTGCCGTGACGCCGCGAGCGGAGCTCGTCGCCGAGCCCCTGGCGCGCGACGAGCTCGTCCTCGTGTGCAGCCCGTCGCACGCCTGGGCCAAGCGGGAGAGCGTGACCCTCGCCGACATCGTCGCCGAACCGCAGATCGTCCAGCAGCCCGGCGCCGGCGTGAGGATGGTCGTGGACAAGCACCTGCGCGAGCACGGCGTGCGCCCCGAGCGGCTCAACATCGTCATGGAGATGGGCCTCATGGAATCGGCCAAGCAGGCAGCCATCGCCGGCGGCGGCGTGACCTTCCTGAGCCGCTGGGCGATCGGCCCCGAGCTCGAGCACGAGGCCCTTGTGGTCGTGCCCGTCGAGGCGTTCCAGATCCTGCGCGACTTCTACACCGTGCGCTCCAAGACGCGCGTCCTCTCGCGCGCCGCCGAAGCCCTGCTCGCGTTCTTCCGCGAGCAGTACGCGGCAGCCGGATGAGAAGGGAGCGGGAGTGAGCGGCGACCGGCCGCCCGCCCGTTTCACGGTCGCACGGCTGGCCGACGCCGAGGAGCTCACTCTGAGCTTTGCGCCCGAACTTGGCTGGAAGCCACTCCGCCATCTCCTCGGCATACATGCCTTCGGGATGAACGCCTATGTGGCTCACGCGGCCGGGAGCCAGCTGATCGAGGAACACGACGAGCTCGCCGGCGGCGCCGGCGCGCACGAAGAGGTCTATTTCGTCGTCGCCGGCCACGCAGCGTTCACCGTCGCCGGCGAGGCCCTCGACGGTCCGGCCGGGACGTTCGTCGCCGTCCATGACCCGGCCGCGCGCCGCTCCGCCACAGCGCTGGAGGCCGGCACCGTCGCCCTCGCCATCGGCGGGCGACTCGGCCGGCCCTTCGAGGTCTCCGCGTGGGAGTTCGGCTTCCGCGCCGAAGCCGCCTCCCGCGGCGGCCGCGTGGACGAGGCGCTGGCGATCATACGAGAGGGGCTCGCCGCGCGACCGGACGAGCCTTCGCTGCTCTACAGCGCGGCCTGCTACGAGAGTCTCTCCGGCCGCCTGCCCGACGCGCTCGCGCATCTGCGCCGCGTGGTCGCGCTCGACCCGAGCTACCTGAAGCACGCCGCAGACGACGCGGACCTCCGGCCGCTGCGCGAAGACCCCGGCTTCCCGCGCGCCTGACCGCGCGGCGCGCGCCCAGCGCCTGACCGCACCGCCCTTTCGCCTTCGCCCTTCCGTCTCGTGCCACCTCAGCGCCTCTGACTCCCAATATCAACCGCGCAATACATGCGCAATTCCTATTTGACCTATAAGCCATCTCCATTCATACTGCCCCCGATCGCGAAGTATCAATTCCTGATAGCAATTGTCATATAAGCCCCATGACCACGGCAGGGAGCTGCGGATGAGCCAGATCGACAGCATCACCATCATCGGCGGACGCGGAAAGGACGGCGAGCCGGAGCCCGTCGAGCGCGTCGAGCTGAAGATGGGCAACGTCGCCAGCATCGTCGGGCCCACCGGGTCCGGCAAGACGACGCTCATCAACGACGTCGAGATGTTCGCGGACGGCGACACGCCGTCGCTGCGCCGGATCCTGATCAACGGCGAGCGTCCGCCGCGCGAATACCGGCACGATCCATCCAAGAACCCCATCGCGCTGATCACGCAGCACACCACGTTCCTCTCGGACCTGCCCGTCGGCGATTTCCTCGAGGCTCACGCCACGGTGCGCGCCGCCAGCGGCAAGCACCCCGACGACATGATCAAGCGCACGATCGACTTTGCCAACGAGCTCACCGGCGAGCCGGTGAACCTGGACGTGCGCATGACCGAGCTCTCCGGCGGCCAGACGCGCGCCCTGCTCATCGCCGACGCCACCGTGATCTGCGACACGCCCATCGTGCTGCTGGACGAGGTGGAGAACGCCGGCATCGACCGCACTCGATGTCTTGAACTGCTGCGCAAGCAGCGCAAGATCTTCATCTTCGTCACCCACGATCCGCGGATCGCGCTGCTCAGCGACTTCCGCATCGTCATCGCCGAGGGCCGCATCATGAAGATCCTCGGTACGAACGAAGCCGAACGCGAACTGGCGACCCGGGTGAGCAAGCTCGACGACGTGCTCTCGCGCCTGCGCGAGAAGCTGCGCCTCGGCAACTCGCTCTCGGGCGAAGAGCTGGAAGGAGTCCTCGTATGAAGCTGGCCATCTGCAGCGGTCCTCCGACGACCGGCAAGACGAGCGTCCTGCGGCATTCCATCCGCAAGCTCCTGGCGGCCGGTGAGACGGTCGCGTTCCTCAAGATCGACGTGCAGTTCGCGGAAGAGGACGAGCAGCTCGCGGCCGAGTTCGGCATCCCCACGCGCAAGGTGTACTCGGGTGAGCTCTGCCCCGACCACTGCAGCGTGATGGTGCTCGGCGACGCCATCCAGTGGGCCGCCGAGAACGACTGCTCCGTCCTCCTCGTCGAGACGGCGGGCCTCTGCCTGCGCTGCGCACCCTACGTCGACGGCGGCCTCGGCATCTGCGTGCTCGAGGCGACCAGCGGCATGAACCTGCCGCTCAAGGTCGGCCCGATGCTCTCGCTGGCGGACGTGACCGTGGTCACCAAGGGCGACCTCGTCTCGCAGGCCGAGCGCGAGGTCTTCCGCGCGCGCATCCAGGACATCGCCCCCATGACCCAGATCCGCGAGGCCAATGCGCTGTACGGCATCGGCATCGACCCGCTGGTCGAGGCCATCCTGGAGACACCCGACGCGCAGGACGACCTCATGCTGCGCGGCAGCCCGCCGGTGGGCACCTGCACCATCTGCGTCGGCAAGAAGGAAGTGGGCTGGCAAGCGCATTTCGGCGTCGTCCGCGCCCTCGACAACCAGAACTTCTACCGCGGGCAGTAGGGCGATGAGCCGCCTCATCTACTTCGACCACGCGGCCACCACACCGCTGGACAAGCGCGTGCGCCAGGCGATGGACCAGTACCTCAACGGCTCGTACGGCAACCCGTCGAGCATGCACTGGGCGGGGCGGGAGGCGCACGCCGCGGTCGACGAGGCACGTGCCGACGTCGCGGCCCTCATCGGCGCCCAGTCCGGCGAGATCGTCTTCACCGGCAGCGGTACGGAGTCGGACAACCTCGCCCTGCGCGGCGTCCTCGAGCGCTCCGGCGGCGGCGACCACCTCATCGTCACCGCCTTCGAGCACCCGGCGATCATCGAGACCGCCAGGTACCTTGAGACGCGCGGCGTCGAGGTCACGTACCTGCCGGTGAGCACGGACGGGGTCGTGCATCCGGAGACGCTCGCCCAGGCGCTACGCTCGAACACGCGTCTGGTGTCGATCATGAGCGCCAACAACGTGATCGGGACGATCCAGCCGGTCGCCGAGCTCGCCGAACTCGCGCATCGGCACGGCGCCCTGTTCCACACCGACGCGGTGCAGGCCGCCGGCAAGGTGCCGCTCGACGTGAGCCGCACGCCGATCGACCTGCTGTCGCTGTCGGCGCACAAGATCCACGGGCCCAAGGGCGTCGGCGCGCTGTACGTGCGCACCGGCGTCGACCTGCGGCCGATCGTGTTCGGCGGCGGGCAGGAGCGCGGCCTGCGCTCGGCCACAGAGAACGTGCCCGGCCTCGTCGGCTTCGGGCGCGCCGCCCACATCGCGCGCAGCGAGATGGGCGCCGAGACGGCGCGGCTCGTCGGTCTCCGCGAGGAGCTCTTCGACGGCATCACGGCGGCGATCCCCAACGCCTACTTCATCGGCGATCGCTACCGCCGCCTGCCCGGCCACCTGTGTCTGGGGTTCGCCGGCCAGGAGGGCGCGGCGGTGAGACTGCTGCTCGAGCTCGACGCGCTGGGCATCGCCGTCTCGTCCGGCAGCGCCTGCAGCGCCAATCACGCCGGCGAGCCGTCCTACGCGCTCACGGCGATGGGCCTCGACCCCATCCGCGCACGCGGCTCGCTGCGCATCACGCTGGGGCGCGGCAACACCGAGGCCGAAGTGGCGCGCTTCCTCGAGGTGCTCCCGCCGGCCGTCCAGTCCCTGCAGACCGTCGCGAGCCACAGTGGCTTCGCGGTGCGTTCCTGAAAGGAGCCATTTGATGGCCAACGCGACAGAGATCGAGCTGCCGGGCCTGGATTGCGGCCTCTGCGGCTTCCCGAGCTGCGAAGAGCTGGCCGGCCGTCTGGCCGACAAGCCTGAGCTGCTCAAGCGCTGCATCCCGCTGTCGGCCGACAGCCTCGGCGTGCGTTCGGCGCCGCCGACCGGCGAGTCCACGGGCAACGCCAGCCCCTTCCTCGCGCCGGTGATCGACGCGACCGGCGTCGCCTGCGCTCCCGGCGGCGACTGCGCCGGCTGCGCACCTGCCGCCGTCCAGACCGAGACGAAGGCGATGCCACGCGTCGTCGTCGGGGGCATCGGGAGCGGCATCGAGCGCACCTGGACCGACCACCTCGGCCGCGAAGTCGACTTCGTGCTCGACAGCTTCCCCGAGGAGGTGGGCCCGCGCGAGCAGATCATCCCGCACAACCCCATCCTCACGCGTGAACTCGACATCCAGGTCGGCGAGGTCCTCGTCGGCCGCCCGCTCGGCATCTCGTGCGGCTGTCCCGTGACGCACTGCGGCATCGTGCAGAGCGTGGACATGAAGAACTGCACGATGGAGTGGTGCGTCACCGGCCCGCTGCACCCGCGGCAGAACGGCTTCAAGGACATCGGCTACTACTCGGCCCAGGCGTACGAGGGCCTCATCAAGGCGCGGCGCATCGACGTCGAGATCGGGCGCCGCTACTGGTTCCAGCCGCGCATGTGCATGATGCAGTGGCGGCACAGCGGCCTCGTGAACTACATGAACCACACCGACGACGGCATCCAGGTCCGCATCGAGGGCCTCTGGATCGGGTGACGGTCGCGCGGGCCTGAGGGCCCGCGTGCGGTTCGTCGGCCCCAGCCCCGCCCGGCAGGGGGCCGGCGTCACAAGGACCGGCGGGGCGCGCACGCGCCCCGCCGGTCCGCCCCGCTGTAGACTACCGCCCTCACACTCGTCTCGACTCCCAAGAGGTGACACATGCCCGAGTTCCTCGATCTTCCCGAGCGCAGCGTCAAGCCGCGCCAGACCGGTATCACTCACGTCCTCGACAAGGGGCTCGGCCCGCGCGGCGTCCAGGACCTGCTCGCCGTAGCCGCCGGCTCCATCGACATCGTCAAGCTCGGCTGGGGCACGGCAGCCGTCACCAGCGACCTCAAGGCGAAAGTGGGCGTCTACCAGGAGGCGGGCGTGCCGGTCTGCCTGGGCGGGACGCTGCTCGAAGTCGTCCTTCGCCAGGACAAGCTCGACGAGTACGTCGCCTGGGTCCAGGGGCTCGGCATCGACCACGTCGAGGTCAGCGACGGCACCATCGCGCTCGACCACGACGCCAAGCTCGACATCATCCGCCGCCTGGCCAAGGAGTTCACGGTCCTCAGCGAGGTCGGCAGCAAGAGCGAAGACGTGATCTTCTCGCCCAAGCGCTGGGTGGAGATGATCCAGAAGGAGCTCGAGGCGGGTTCCTGGAAGGTCATCACCGAAGGACGCGAGTCGGGCACCGTGGGCGTTTACCACGCCGACGGGGCGGTCAAAGAAGGGCTCATCGACGAGATCCGCGACTCCATCGACCCCGGCCAGCTGGTCTTCGAGGCGCCCGCCAAGAAGCAGCAGGCCTGGTTCATCAAGCACTTCGGCAGCAACGTGAACCTCGGCAACATCGCCCCCGAGGAAGTCATCTCGGTCGAGACCCTGCGCCTCGGCCTGCGCGGCGACACGCTGCTGCACTTCCACTGACGCGCGGGCGCGGCCGCCTGCCCGCGAGCCTGTGACCGGCGACGCCCGGGCCTCCTCTACGGAAGGCCCGGGCGTCGTCTGGTACCATGCTCGGAGCGCCGGCTCGGCCGGCCAGCGACCACGGAGGGACTGCCGATGTTCGACTTTCTCGCGCTCCCCGAGCGCACCGCGAAGCCGCGCGAAAGCGGCCTCACGCACGTGCTCGACAAGGGCTTCAGCCTCGACCAGGCGCGCCAGTTCCTCGAGGTCGCGGAGGACTACGTCGACATCGTCAAGCTCGGCTGGGGCACCGCCGCGGTCACGCCGAACGTCAAGGAGAAGGTCGCGCTCTACCAGAGCCACGGCATCCCCGTGTGCTTCGGCGGCACGTTCTTCGAGGTCTGCGTGCTTCAGGGCAAGGTGGAGGAGTACCTGGCCCTCGTGCGCGAGTGTGAGATGACGTGCGTCGAGATCTCGGACGGCACCATCGAGATGGCCGAGGAGGACAAGCTCGCCTACCTGCGTCGCTTCGCCAAAGAGTTCCGCGTGCTCAGCGAGGTGGGCAGCAAGGACGAGACCGTGGTGATCGCGCCGTTCAAGTGGGTCGACTCCATCAAGCGCGAGCTCGACGCCGGCGCCTGGAAGGTCATCACCGAGGGCCGCGAGTCGGGCACGGTGGGCGTGTACCAGCCGGGCGGCGAGGTCAAGGAAGGCTTGATCGACGAGATCCGTTCCGCGGTAGACCCGGCGCAGCTGCTCTTCGAGGCGCCGATCAAGAAGCAGCAGTCCTGGTTCATCCAGCAGTTCGGCGCCAACGTCAACCTCGGCAACATCCCGCCGGACGAGGTCATCTCGGTCGAGACGCTCCGCGTGGGCGTGCGCGGCGACACGCTGCTGCACTTCCACGGGGCGTGACGCCGGGCGACGAATGACGATCCTGCTGCTGCGCCACGGCGAGACGGACTGGAACCGCGAGCCCGCGCGCTGCCTGGGTTGGGCCGAGGTGCACCTCAACGAGAACGGCCGCGCCCAGGCGCGCGACCAGGGTCGCGCGCTCGCGGGGCGCGGCCTCGAGCTCATCGTGACCAGCCATCTCGCGCGCGCCAGAGAGACCGCCGAGATCGTGCGCGCCCAGCTCGGCGGCGAGCCGCCGCTGATCGTCGACCCGCGGCTCGCCGAGACACATCGCGGCGAGTGGGAGACCCGGCTCTTCAGCGAGATCGCGCTCGAGGAGCCTGAGGCCTGGCAGCACTACCGCGAGCATCCGGACAGCTTCCGCTTCCCCGGCGGCGAGAGCCTCGCCGTCCAGCAGCGTCGCGTGCTCGCGGCGCTGCGCGACGTGGCCCGCGACGGCCGCCCGGCGCTGCTCGTGACGCACGGCGGCAGCATCCGCCTCACGCGCTGCTTCCTGGACGGCCGCGGCGTCGCCGCCTTCCACGACACGAAGACGGTCAACGGCGTCGTCGACGAGGTCGCCGCGGACGGCCTGGAAGCGCGCATCACCGCGTTCCTCGCCGGGTAGTACAACGTCGTGAACGACCGGCGGAACATCATCATCCTTGGCGCGCCGATGGAATCAGAGGCGCTTCTCGAGGGTGTGAACCTCATGCCGGCCGCGCTTCGTGCCGCCGGCCTCGTGGACGCCCTTGTCGGCGTCGACCTCGGGGACCTGCCCATCTCCATCACGGACTCGGCACGCGACCCATCCACGGGTCTTGTCGCGTATGAGCAGATCCGCGCGGCGACCGGGCTGGTACGCAACGGCGTCCTCGACCTCCTGAGGCGCCCTGGCCTGCCTCTTGTGATCGGCGGCTGCTGCGGCGTGCTCGTCGGCATCTTCGCCGCGCTGCGCCAACATGTCGGCCGCACGGGTCTTGCGTTCGTAGACGGCCACTACGATTTCTACGATGGTGCGACCTCCCCGGCCGGCGCCCTCGCCGACATGGAGTTGCGCGTGCTCACCGGCGTCGGCCCCGAAGAGCTGGTCAACGCGGGCGGCGCTGTGCCTCTGCTCCAGCCACGCGACGCGTGGGTGCTCGCGTACCGTGACGCGTGGGAGATGACGGCGGCCGGCGCTCCCGATCCCATCGTCGAGATCCCGGACGCGCATTTCCGTGACGACGTGCGCGTGGTCGCCGACGGACCGGCCGAGGTCGGCGCCGACGCCGCCAGGGCCCTTGCCGCCGATCCCGGGCGGTTCTGGCTGCACCTGGATTTGGACGCCCTCTCGACCGCCGCCATGCCCGCTGTGGACTATTTGCTGCCGGGCGGCCTCGACTGGGAGCAGATGGCGGCGCTTCTGCGACCGCTCGCGGCTTCGCGCGCGCTGATCGGCATGGACGTGACGATCTACAACCCAAGCCTCGACCCGAAGCGCGAGTCGGCGCGGCCGATCGTGGAGCTACTTGCGGGCGTGCTCGACGCGCGAGCGTGATCCCCCCGGGGCCACACGTCGCGGCGTGACCCCTGCCGGCCAGGCCTCGAGCCTGTGGTATCCTCGACGCCCGAGTCGACCTGCCCCACTCACGCGGATCCGCCACTGCCTTGAACTCGCCGCCTGACGACGAACTGTTCGCCGTGTCCCCTGAGGACGCGAGTCCCGGCGCGCCGCCCGAACTGCGGCCCGGCGCGCAAGGCTTGGAGGCCCAAGGGGCGACCGAGGCAGCGGCCAGCGGCGACACGGCGGCGGGCGTTTCCGGCGGCGCGCAGGGCGCCGCGACCGGCACGGCCGATGCAGGGCGCGCGGCCGGCGGCCTCAAGCGCCGCGTCATCCCGGACCCCCCGGAGATCGACCAGTCCAGGCGCTGGGGCACGGCGGCGTTCCTGCTCGTCCTCGCCCTCACCGCCGCGGTCCTCATGGTGGCGGTCGGCGCGCTCAACACCTACGCCGATCCCTACGGCCTGATCGGCACGCGCGTCCTGCCGACGCTCACCACCTCCGACCGCTCGATCAAGGTCGACTTCATCGACAAGCTCAAGAAGGCGCCCAAGCTCGTCGTCCTCGGCAGCTCGCGCTCGATGCGGTACGACCCGTCGTACTTCCTCAAGAAGACCGGCCTCGTCACCTTCAACGCCGGCGTCAACGGCATCGGCGGCATCCCCGACGCCTGGGCGATGATGAACTACATCCACAGCCGCTTCCCGGACTCGCGCCCGGCGTACTTCTGGCTCGTGGACGTGGAGTCGTTCGTGCCGTTCTCCGTGCAAGGGAACACCGCCGCCGAGCCGCGCCTCAACCAGTTCCTCGGCGGGCGGCCGACGGGCCGGCGCTCGCCGTCCGTGGTGCTCCGCGCCGTGTGGGACAACCGCACGTCGGTGTTCTCGTGGACCACGGCTGCCGACTCCATCCGCGTCCTCCGGCACCCCGCCGCGATCAAGCGCGCCGTGGTGCACTACCGCTCGACGTTCCTGCCCTTCGGCGCCATCGGCCCGCACCCCTACTCCGCCGCCGAGTTCAAGCGGCGCTACCCGCACTCGCAGGCGCGCTACGAGAACCTGTACAAGACGATCTACCACGGCATGGACCCCCAGGCGCAGCGCTACTTCGAGCGCACGCTGGCCTTCATGAACGCCCACGGGGCGAAGCCCGTGATCGTGCTCACGCCGATCAACCCGCTTCTGCTCCGCGTCGTCGGCCCGCTCGGCTGGTACCAGCGCCACCGCCAGGTCGTGGACTTCATCCAGTCGCTGCACGCCAAGTACCGCTTCGACTTCGTCGACGTCACCGACCTCCAGACGTTCCGCGGCGACCCGGTGCAGTTCTTCGACGGCGTGCACATGACCGCCGTGAACACCGACCGCGTCATCGACTACGTGCTCAGGCGCACCGGCGGCGTGCCCAAGTGACCGGCGCCGCCGTCCCGGCCGCCGCCGTGCCGGCCACGCCCGCCGCCCCCGCCGCCGGGAGCTGAGGAAGCCGTGCAGTTCAACGGCTACGGCTTCCTCTTCCTGTTCCTTCCGGTCGTCGTCCTTCTGTACTGGGTGGCGCCGCGCGGCATCCCGCGGCTGCTGTTCCTCATCGTCGCCTCCTGCGTCTTCTACGGCCTCTGGGACTGGCGCTACATCCCGCTGCTGCTGGGCACGACGCTGGTCGACTGGGCCGCCGGCGAAGCACTGACGCGCATGCAGGGGCCGCGCCGGCGCAAGCTCCTCCTGGCCGGCGCCATCGCCGTCAACCTCGCGCTGCTGGCGTACTTCAAGTACCGCGGCTTCTTCTTCGCGCAGACCAACGGCCTGCTCCGGCTGCTCGGCGCCGGCGAACCCCTGCCGGCACTGCGCGTCTTCCTGCCGATAGGCATCTCGTTCTACACGTTCGCCGCGATCTCGTACGCCGTGGACGTCTATCGCGGCACGATCCGCCCGGCCAAGACCGTCATCCACTACCTCGCCTGGGCGACGCTGTTCCCGTACCTCACCGCCGGCCCGATCATCCGCTACGGCCACGTCGGCGAGCAGCTCGAGCAGGCGCAGCAGCGCTTCCGCATCAGCCTCATCGGCTCCGGCCTCTTCTTCCTCTGCATGGGCCTCGCCAAGAAGGTGCTGGTCGCCGACGTGATGGCGACCTACGTCAACCAGCTCTTTGCGCATCACACGCACCTCGGCCTCTGGTCCGGCTGGGCGGCGGCGCTCGGGTACACGCTGCAGCTGTACTTCGACTTCTCGGGGTACTCGGACATGGCGGTCGGCGTCGCGCTGATGATCGGCCTGCGCTTCCCGCAGAACTTCGACTCGCCGTACAAGGCGGTGAACCCGTCGGACTTCTGGCGCCGCTGGCACATGTCGCTGTCGTCGTGGCTGCGCGACTACCTCTTCATCCCGCTGGGCGGCTCGCGCGGCACGACCTTCGCGACGGTGCGCAACCTGCTGATCACGTTCCTGCTCGCCGGCCTCTGGCACGGGCCGGCGTGGACGTTCGTCTTCTGGGGCCTTCTGTGGGGCGTGTTCCAGTCGGTGCACGTGCTGGCGCGCAAGTACGGGTTCACGCCCTCGTGGGTGTGGCTCAACCGCGCCCTCACCTTCCTGGCCGCGGTCGTCGCCTGGGTCTTCTTCCGCGCCACGTCGATGCGCTCGGCCGCCGACGTGCTCGCCGCGATGGCCGGCCTCAAGGGCGTGAGCGGGGCCGGCCGGCTGCCCGTGGCGCCGGTGCTGGCCGGCTTCATCCTCGGCGGCCTGCTCTGGGTCAACCTTCTGCCCAACAGCTGGCAGGTCAAGCTCGAGCCCAAGATGCGCTACGCGCTCGTGCTCGGGGTGCTCCTGGGCGCGGCCCTGCTCGCGCTGAGCAGGCCGAGCCCGTTCCTTTACTTCCAGTTCTAGACGTGATGCGCTGAAGTCGTGAACGTCAGACGACTCAACATGCTGGCCGTGGTCGTGCTCCTGGCGGCCGTGCTGCTCGGCCTCGGCCTCCGCCTGGATGCGATGCACGCCAACCCCAACGTCCAGCACGACGAGGCGTGGTCGTACGCCACGGCGTCCGGCCGCCTCGGGGCCTTCGAGAAGGCCATCGAGAGCGGCCTCAGCGGCCGCTGGGTCCCGGCAAGCGCCTGGCAGTACTACTGGCAGTCGGACTCGCTCGGCGACCTGGCCCACATCGGCCCGGACCTCGCCACCTACGACGTCCACCCGCCGCTGTACTTCTGGATCCTGCACCTGTGGCTGGTGCTCACCGGGATGCACCACTGGGCGGGCCCGGCGCTCAACCTCATCTTCGCCGTGCTGACGACTCTGGCTTTGTACGGGCTGGCGCGCGCGCTCGGGTTCGAGCGTCTCGAGTCGTCGCTCGTGGCGCTGGTCTGGGCGCTGAGCCCAGCGGTGGTGAGCATCTCGGCGCTTACGCGCCAGTACGACCTCGTGGCCTTGGCCACCGTGCTCTTCGTCTGGGGGCTGGTGCGCGCGACGGCACCGGGCGACAAGCGGCGCTGGACTGACGCCGTGTGGGTCGGAGCCGCCGCGTGGGCGGCGCTGATGACGCACTACCAGACGATCATTCTGCTGTTCGGCGGCGGCGTGTTCGCGGTGGCGGTGCACCTGATCGGCCGGCGCGCGCAGCAGCGCCGGCCCTGGGCGCCGGCCGTCGCCGGCACAGCCGCCGGCATCGCCCTCACCGCGCTGACGGCGCCCGGTTTCACGCACGCCTTCGGGCGGGAGGGCGCGCGCATCGGCGGCTTCACCACGAAGGTCTTCAACGACAAGCTCGGCGCGATCGGCCAGACCCTGGGACGCGCCGCCGGGCTGCCGCACTCCGCGGCGGCCATCGTGGCGCTCATCGTGCTGGCCGCCGTCGCCGTCGGCCTCGTCGTGCCGCGCTGGCGCCGCGCCATCGTCGCCGCCGTGCGCGGCGCCCGCCCGGGCTGGTGGACGGTCCTCTTCTTCCTCGTCGTGACCGCGGGCGGCGTGTGCCTGCAGAACCTCGCCTTCCTCAGCCTCCCGCCGCTGCTCACCAGCCGCTATCTGGCGATGGCCTGGCCGTTCTTCGCCTTCTTGCCCCTGCTCGCCTTCGGCCTCTGGCCGCGCCGGCGGCCGCTGCTCGTGGCGGCCTTCTGCCTGCTCGTGCTGCTGCCCGCGACCCTTGCGACTCCACTCCTCTTCGGCAGCCCGCAGCGAGTGCCGCTCGACAGGCTGCAGACGGCGAGCGCCATCCTCATGGACGCCGCGGGGCCGGGCGAGCTGCCGCGCTTCCTCTGGTCGGTGCCGGGCGAGACGCCGGTGTTCGCCGGCACGCAGACGCAGGTGCTCGCCGACCCGCAGGCGTGGGCGACGCGCATGGGGAGCAACGGGTTCTACGGCGCGTTCATGGGCGGCGGCAACGATCACCGGGACCGCTGGCAGATCCTCGGGATCCTGGGGCGGACCTACACCGTCAGGCGGATCTCCAAGACGGTGACGTCCAACGTCTACCAGTTGGCGCCGCTGAAGTAGGGCGGATCGGGTCGCCGCGGAGGTAGGTCGCGGCGCAGACTCGGCGCCGTCGAGCGGTCGGGAGCGGGCGCCCGGATCAGCGCCCGGTCGCGAGCGAGGCCTCGCGCACGACCCAGCGCCGGACGCGCGGGTCGTGCGGCAGCTTCACGTGGAAGACGAAGGCCTGCTTCTTGCCGACGAGACTCGAGGCGTCGCCGCCGGAGACCTCGATCCAGCCGCTCCAGCGGCCCCTCATCGTCAGCGGGATCGCCGCGGTGATCGCGCGCGACTGGCCGGCCAGGATAGTGACCGGATGGCGCGAGACCATGTCGGCGCTGACGCCGCCAGGGCCGCGCACAGCGAGGCGGATGCCGTCGAGGGTCAGCGGCTGAGCACCGGTGTTGGTGATCGTGAAGCCGGCGTCGACGTGACGGCCGACCTCGTAGGGGCCGGCGCCGAGCGACACGGAGCCGTTGAGCGCGATGAGCCCCGGCTGGACCGAGGGCGGCGAGGCCGATGGAGCAAAGAGCCGCGTGTCCGCGGGGTTCCCGCCGAGCGCCGTCAGGAACGTGGTGACGTTGCTGATCCAGTCGGCTGTGCCGTCGGGGCAGTACCGCGGCGCGATGGCATCCACGGCGTAGAGGCCGGCGCCGTAATACAGGGGGCCGGCCAAGCCCTGCGCGACGCGCGAGATGCCGTCGCTCCAGGAGGCGAAGTCGCTCTGCGGCCATGTGGGGCCGAAGAACCAGTTGAAGGCGTTGTAGGTGCACACGTCGCCATTCTGAGAGTACAAGAGCTGGCCGAAGCTCGTCTCGGCGCCGGAGATGGCGACGAGGAACGCCGGATCCACGCCGTACTGCTCGCCCGCCGCGACGAAGGCGGCGCCATTGCCCGCCATCGGCGAGCCGTGGCCGCTGAGGAAGGCGTCGATCGTCGCCGCGTCGGGGGTCGCCGCAGCCGCCGGCGCGAACGCGCCGGCCAGAGCGGCGGCCGCAAGCGCGGCCAGCGTCAGAGCCAGCGCCGCGTGCCGCAGCGTGCGCGCGGCGCGGCCTGCTGACGTGACGGGCTGGGGAGTGTGGAAGAGCGTGACGCCCACCGGCGTGATCCTTTCGCTGTGGCGCTGGGAAGTCAGTATAGCGGCCGCAGGCCGCGGGGCCGACCCGGCGCTCGTTCGCTGCGCGGCCGCCCGCGACCGTTCGAGGAACGCCGTCGGCAGCCGCGGAGTTCACTTGTGAGTGTCGGCGGCGACGCGAGCCGTGAGGCCGGCATCGCCATGCCGCGCCGCCGGCGGCGCGATAGGATGGCGACATGCCCGACCTTCAGCATCCACGCTTCGCCTGCGACGAGAGCTTCCCCGGCCGCCAGGTGCTGCGCCTCGCGCGCCGCGCCATCGAGCGATACCGGCTCGACCTGCGCGGCCTGCGCGTCCTCACGGAGGCCTCCACCGGCTATCGGCGGGCGACGCCGGTGATCGCCGCGCTCGCCGGCGCCGACGAGGTCTACGCCATCGGCCGAGATACCGCGCAGGCGGCGCGCAAGGAGGCGGAGGCGCAGACCGCCTACCTCGCCGGCCTGGCCGGCGCCCAGGACCGCGTCAAGCTCGTCTCGACGCGGCTGCAGGCGCCGATGGCCACCGTCGACGTGATCACCGACCTCCCTGGCGTGCGCCCGATCGACGAAGCCGTGCTGCGCAACGTGGCCGGGACGGCGGCCGTGGCTCTCATGGGCGGCATCGCGGCGTGGCGGGCGAGCGACGTCGACGTCGCCGCCTGCCGCCGGCTGGGCATCGCCGTCGCCGGCGTGGACGAGGACGCGATCGGCCTCTACCGCTACCTCGCCGTCGAGGTGGCGCGCGGGCTGCTCACGCTGGCCGTCGAGATCGTCGGCTCGACCGTGCTCGTGGCCGGCGACGGCAGAGGCTACGCCTACGTCGTTCGCGGCCTGGCGCAGATGGGCGCACGGGTCCTCGTGGCCGCGCCCGAGAGCGCCGGCAGGATCGCCCTGTACGGCGGCGAGAAGGCCGGCGACGCCCTCGGCGACGAGGCGGCCCTGGGTCGCTTGGCCGAGGCCGACGCCCTCGTGCTCTGCCCGGAAGGACCCGGCACGCGGTGGATCGGCCCGGGAGCGGCCGTGGACGCCGCCCGCCTCGCGGCGGCGGCCGCCCACCTCGCCGTCGTGGCCGTCGGCGGCGAGGTCGATCGGCGCGCGCTCGCCGCCGCCGGCCTGCGCAGCTACCTCGCCGGCGGCGGCCCCGACGCGCCGTTCGAGTCGCTGCCGCAACCGCTGATCGAGCTCCACACGGCCGGCCTCAAGATCGCCGAGGTGATGACGCGGGCGCGGCGGCGCGGCTCGTCGCCGCTGGCGGCGGAGCAGCTCGCCGCCGTGGAGGCTCACGCCGAACAGCTGCCCAAGGACCTCGGCGCCCGGCGCTGACGCGGCGCGGACCGGCAAGCCCGGCCTCACGCGCGCCCGCGGCCGCGCGCGGCGGACCGGTAGGTAGGAGCCCGAGCGCGGCGATAGAATAGCCGTCCGACGACGGCAACCGGCTGCCCCCGGCCGCACCCACGCGCGGCCGCCCGCATCAGCCCCCGGAGGCTCCACGGACCAGACCCCTCGACCACGCACGTCCGGCGGCGACAAGCCCGTGAAGCACGGCTACTCGCTGCTCTTCAAGGACTCGGCCATCTACGGCATCGGGAGCACGGTCCAGAAGTTCCTGATGGTGTTCCTCATGCCGCTGTACACGGCGTTCCTCACGCCGGCCCAGTACGGCGTGGTCGGCATGGTCAACGTCACGTCGCAGTTCGTCTACGTGTTCATCAACCTGGGCATGGACACGGCCGCGGCGCGCTTCTACTTCGACAACAAGGGCGAGGAGCACCGGCGCCGGGTGATCGGCACGACCTTCCTGGCGTGGACGGTGTACCCCGCGATCTTCCTCGGCATCATGGTCGCCTTCATGCCGCAGATCACGCACGCGCTGATGGGCCCGGGGAACTACACGTACTACTTCGATATCGGGATGCTCAACATCTTCTTCAGCAACTGGATCTCGCTGCCGTACATGCTGATGCGCCTCGAGCACCGGCCCGTCATCTTCAC
>Ga0118677_10005363_pt1 | contig 22481 bp, 20 predicted proteins | sample AliMusrvi5mmetaG_FD_86154 | JGI IMG/M metagenome (GOLD analysis project Ga0118677, IMG submission 86154)
ACCTGATATTAAGAGGACGATGCAGATACTGCCATACTTCTTTTTCTTTTCGATACCCCTTTGTCGAATTGCTGAGCGGGTTATTCGCTCTCGGGGTTTTCCTTCGTTGGGGAGTGCATCCGGAGTCATTCATCTATTATGGATTTATTGCAGCCCTGCTGGTCATAACTTTTATCGACATTGACCATTATATTATCCCGGATGTTGTTTCACTGCCCGGAATACCCATTGGCATGATTGCCAGTTTTTTTCTGACAGAACCCTCTTTCCTGGATTCACTTCTTGGAGTTCTGCTCGGCGGCGGTATCCTTTTCAGTGTGGCATGGGTATATAAATTTTTCGCCCGCAGAGAAGGGATGGGCGGCGGAGACATCAAGCTTCTGGCAATGATCGGCGCATTTGTCGGCTGGAAGGGCGTGCTGGCTACCCTGTTCATCGGATCTGTTGTCGGGACGTTGGCCGGTGGTGCGCTTATGCTCTATACCCGTTCCAACCTGAAGCTGAAAATACCATTTGGACCTTTCCTTTCCATTGGTGCCATGGTTTACATTTTTTTTGGTACCCAGCTGATATATTGGTATGGGAACGGTTTGTTCTGATCTGAGTCATGAGACTGTCTGTCATTTCTGATATCCACGGCAATCTGGACGCCTTTCGGGAAATCCTTCAGGATATGGCCAGCCTGAATGTGGATCAGACGGTCTGTCTGGGAGATATGATTGGCTATGGACCTGAACCCGAACAGATTCTGCGTCTGGTTCAGGAACTCAATATTTCCAGCGTGCGGGGCAACCACGAAATGGCCGTGATCAAACCCCGGCTTCAAAACTGGTTCAATCCCCAGGCACGGGCATCGATTCAAAAAACCATCACCCTGCTGACACCGGAATCTCTGGACTATCTTCAGCGTCTTCCAAACTGGCTGGTAATCCATCCGTTCCGCTTTGTCCACGGCAAGCCTCCTGCATCTCCGCTGATCTATCTGTTCAACGTTTCTGAAAAGCAGTTGCGGCACATTTTTAATAAGATGTCAGAATGGATCACTTTTGTCGGACACACCCATCTTCTGAAGCTGATCGCTTTTGACGGGTTGAATGTGGTTCATTTGCCGTTATGTTCAGGAAAGATTCACCTGTGTCCTCAGAAAAAATATATTGTCAACGCCGGAAGTGTGGGACAACCCCGAGATGGAAACAATGCCGCCAAATATGTTATTGTGGATAGTGAAGCCTGCACACTCGAGGTCAGGTTTGTCGCCTACGATGCCAAAGCCGTGTACAGGAAAATCATTATGGCAGGCCTTCCTGTTACCCATGCAGAAAGGCTGTTGTAATCCGGAAAATATTCATTTATAATCACCAGCATTTTAGATTGTCTTTATTTTGCTTAATGAACAGGTTTTATCAACTTTATGAAAGGAGCTGACAGGAACATGGATAAATGGGAAGAAATTATTTCTTGTGTCATTCAATGCCCCAGATGCAATGGAACAATGAAGTCGGAAGATCAGCGAATTTTATCGGTTTACGATCATCAGGCAGTTTGCATGGCCTGTAAAAAAGAAGAAGAACAGCGTCCGGATTATGCTGAGGTGTCCCGGGAAACCATCGGTGAGTGTATGGCCACAACGGAAGTCCAGTATGGCGATCCTTATGGCTTTTGTTTCCATCATTTCTACCCTTACACCTGCAAAGACAAATAGGCCGGCAATCTCTGCCACAACTTACACATTGAAAAGTTTTAGTTGAACCAGCGGCAGGAACTGTAACTGCCCACAGCCGCCCTTATTGCTCCGGCAGGAGTAACCCCGCCGGAGCAATAAGGGGATTATTTCCTGGCGATCAAGGCGATTGCACCCAGAGACATTACATAAACCAGCACCAGCGCATGAGATGCCAGCGCAAAGGTGAGACTGTCAGACGCTGGTATTCCCAAAATTGCCAGTGCAGCAATCCATCCGCCTTCATGATTTCCCGCGTTGGCAAATCCCTGAACCGGAATAAGCTGAAGTGGAAGCTGTACCGATATCAGGAATACGACATCCCCCGAACCCAATGCAAGCCCCACTGCACGCGCAGCACAGAATATGCACCCTCCAATCGCCGCCCATATTCCCATGCTTAGCACCACTTCCTGCCAGTTGATGGAAACCGTTTCAAAGATCCGGACATATTTTATCAGCACAGGTGACGACAGCTTCAACCCCAAGGATATCATCAGGTTTATCCATACAGCAGAAAACAACATGGCAACCCCTGTCGCCATCCAGCCTGTCCGGAGCAAAACAGGAACATGAACCTGGGCAAACAGCGCAGAACAGATCATGCAAAATCCCAGAGTTGAAACATCCAGAATTCTTGATTTGATCAAAATCCTTCCGCCTTCCATCCACTCTGTATGATTGATGGTTTTAAGTATGACCGGCAGGGTTAAATCCCCGACCTGCAACGGAAGCATATAGGCTGCCAGTCCGTGAAGACAGGTCGCCTTGACGGCATCCGGCCAGAATTTCAGCATATTACTGGAAATCGTACAGAACCGCATGGACCGGAACAGATAATTGACCCAGTAACAGCCTAATCCCGCGGCAGCCCAGTACCCGTTGGCATGTTTCAGGGAAGCCATTACCTCATCTGATTTCATGATCGTCAATCCCACAATTAATCCTGCAAGGAGCAGTGAAGCCAAGTATGAAATTGTTTTTCGGGAATATATATTCATGCAGAAAGATTACGTCCCTTTAACTATTCTTATAAACATTGTAAAAACAGTTAGTTATATATAAACAAGACTTATCCCAGTTTTATCCCGTTTTTTGCAAAAAATGGAAGAATATGGCAATTACATCCGAAACAAACCAGGCTTTGGCTATTACTTTGATATTTAACCTTAAATTCTATAATTATGCTTTTTAACCGACATACTATTAAATGGAAGTTGTTCATTTATTACTTTCTGTTATTCGCCGTATTCACTTTTTCGGTAGTCCTGTTTCAGAATAGGCGAGAACATCACTATAAAATTGCGGAGCTCGAAACAAAACTAAACGAATATACCGACCTGACAAACAGATATATCGAAAATTATAAGGTTTCTCAGGAAATGAATTTTTCGAAACTTGATAGTCTGAAAAAAATTATTCCTCCTAATTTGGCTCGTATAACTGTTATCGATTATGAGGGCAAGGTATTGTATGATAATACAGTTAATGACTTTGCTCATTTGACCAGCCATAAAGAACGGCCAGAATTTCAAAAGGCACTATACAGTGAATTTGGAGAGAACATTCGTCATTCGGATACAACAAATGAGGATTACATTTATTATGCAAAGTCCTACAAAAATTATGTAGTCAGGGCGGCAGTAATTTATAACACAGAGGTTAAAGCATTTCTAAAAACAGAACGGATCTTTATCTATTTCTTTGTTTTATTATTCCTTATTTTTGGTTTCCTGCTCCGCTATATTGCAAATCATATTGGTGATTCTGTTACAAAACTGAAGGATTTTGCAGTTAAAATCAGGAAAAATGAAGCAGTTGATGTAGACGGCACAACCCAATTTTCGAATGACGAACTTGGATTTATCAGTCGGGAAATAATTCAATTATACCAACAACTGAGAAAAACCAAGACAGAGCTTGTCTTGGAAAAAGAAAAGCTCATCAGCCATCTTTTTGTATTAAAGGAGGGGATTTCATTCTTTTCGTCCAGTAAAAAAGCAATATTGAATAACAGCCATTTTATTTTTTATATCAACATCATCGCGGAAGAAACTACAATATCAGTCGAAAAAATCTTTCAAGCTGAAGAATTTAAGGACGTCAATGCATTTATTGATCGAACTATTGCAGATCAAAACACCTTTCATCCACAGGAGCTCCCTAGAATGGACTATCTGGTTCAGAAGGATGGATATAGTTTTAATATTCAGTGTATTATCTTTCCAGATAAAAGCTTTGAAATTCTTATTTCAGACCAAACCCAACTCATGCGGAGAAGTATAATGAAACAGCAAATTACTTCCAACATTTCACATGAACTAAAAACACCTATTTCATCTGTTAAAGGCTACCTGGAAACAGTTTTAAATAATCCTGACCTGGAACAAAGCAAACAGCAGTATTTTATTGAAAAAGCCTATAATCAAACCGAAAGGCTTACTCAGTTGGTAAATGACATTTCTCTCTTGAACAAGATTGAAGAGTATTCTGAACTATATGTCCGGGAAAAAGTGCAAATTAGAAAAGTAATTAATGAGGCTATTGAGAGTTTTAGTGATCTGATCAAACAGAAGGGGATTCAGGTTGATTGCACAATTGAGGACGAACTTGTCATTAATGCAAATCACTCATTGATTTTTTCCGTCTTTCGTAATCTAATGGAAAATTCTGTCAATTATGGCGGAGACAATATTACGGTTTCAATCACCAAATACCACGAAGACAATACATTCCACTACTTTTCATTTTCTGACAACGGTGCTGGAGTAGACGAAGAGCATTTGTCACGACTTTTCGAAAGGTTTTACAGGGTAGATTCTGGGCGTTCTCGCAAGGAAGGGGGAACCGGCTTAGGGCTGGCCATTGTTAAAAATGCCATTCTCAGCTTCAAAGGTGAAATTTCTGCCCGTAAAAGAAAAGACGGTGGACTTGAATTTTTGTTTTCGCTACCAAAATAAAATTGTAATAAGCTTGATTGAATAAAATCCATACCCGACTATTTAACGAAGTAAGATCACCGATTATTATCTTTTCGAGCGTTGTTTGAATCATTACTTACCTTCTCCACCAGCGTAAATTAAAATTAATTCACAGTCTATTCAACAATATAATCGAAAACCGTACTGATTGGAAGCTTAATTTCGGAAACGACTTAATGCAATTGCTTTTCTCTTACCCGTCTGTATTCATTAAAAAATGCTGGATTCGTGCTTTCAAACTGAAGAGCAAATTTATCGATCTTTTTAGCCACTAGTTTTTTTGAATCTTTAAAAATCATTTTCATCTCCACAATCGCGTTCTCCTTTTCTTGCACGACCCTTTGATATTTAGTAAATGAGTTAATAAAGCGAATAGTTGCTTCTTCTATATTTTTAATCATATCAGGAATTAATCCGTATTTCTTTTTGAATTTGAGAGTGGCTTTGGAATGTTCAGGATTTAGAGCAGATTTAATTTTATTGGCAAAGTTGGTTGCATATCCCCCGTGTTTATTCGCAATCAGCCAAATCTTCTGTGAAATTTTAATTAAATCCATTTCCGAACTTTCCAGAAGAAATTCGGGGGTATAGTGTTCCAATCGAAGTTGAAGATTCTTTTTCTTTTTATCAGTGGCAAAAACCTGCATTACCTGAATGATTATCATAGTCTTGTCTATCAACTCATTCTTTCGGTCATTCTTGGTATTTTCTATTGAAGTTATATCCCTGGAAAACATCAAATTTAAATCAATTGACTTTTTATGATTCGAAACAAGTACTTCGTAATGATCGTGAAATCTGGATTCCTTTGACATGATTTCCAGATTTCTTGACAAAACATCAATTACCAGAGCATTGCTCTGTAATCTCGAATTAAAATCCTTAAATTCTTCCATGAAATATTTTAATAAATTAGCTATAAACAGATAATCTTTACCCCATTAGGTTCAGAACGTTAAGGAAACCCAATTCAATTGGCAAATTAAATCCATACTGGCTATTCTTGGGCTATTCATTCACTCGATAGCCATTTCTTCCGGATTAAATCCATATTTATTTTCACCGTCTATCCCTTTTTTGCACAATAAGATAAAGAGCCAAATTATTCCCACAACTGGAATCAATATGATCAGGGAAAACCAACCACTTTTACCTACATCATGAAGTCTTCTGACTGCAACAGCCAATCCCGGTATGATAACTGCCAGGATATAGAGAAAGTTGAATAACCCATACGGAAGGCCTGCTGCTGTGGTTCCTGTTATATTGTCAGTTATAATTGCAGCTCCAACAAACGCCAGGTTATAAATTACAAACATCAACAACTCTTTTTTACTTGCCCTTCCGCGAAATTCATCATACTTTTTAAGAACATTAAAATACCATTTCATCCCTCTTGAATTTAGTAATTAATAACGCTATCTGAAAAGTCAAAGAGGTAGCGACACCTAATTCATTATCAATTCCGGCAGAAGTGAAAGTGAATTGGGAATTTGGAAATATTTATTTCCCTCATTTACACTATCCTCTATTGTTTTTCTTTTAAAATTATTTGCCGGTGAGTCATAAATTAGGAGGTTAAGATCCTGGTTATATAAACCTCCAGTCTGGCGAAAACCATATTTGCTTAAAATATGGATCATTGAAGATTTTCTTGTCGTGGCATAAATGGAGTTCTTCCAGATAAGGTGAAACAAAATATCAAGTAAGTCCTGACAATGCCCCTGATTCTCATAGTTAGGGTGTGTTACGATAAAACCCAGTTCTTTAGTGTAATCACCCGGTGATTTTTGGGCCGCCAACATAAAAACCTTTTCCCGGTATTCCGGGTACGGATTCTTAAGTGTAGCAGTACAAACTACAATTTCATCCTCACACATATAGGCAATAATATCTGCAAGGAATAATAAGTTTCTAATATCTTTCGTATTGCCTTTTATTTGTCCACCCTGGACAATTAGGTCGAGGATTTGTGAAAGATATACCTCACTTATTTCTGTCGCTTTACATATCCAGATTTCCATAATATTTTAGATTTAAACCAAAAATATAAGATCATTATTACATAAAGATTCCAAACAAAATACGATTCGATTAAACATGCATTAATGGTTTTAGAGAGCTCACGTACCTCCTGATGATTTGGAATCCCTAGTGCTGCGTTCACAAACTGATCTCCATAATGGTGAAATCAAATTATCCCGAACTTGAATAATGGATGAATTAGTTGTTAAGTGAACCATTCGATTTATAATCAAATCAATTTTCAATAAACAACATCTATCTGATTATTAGTACTATATATATATTTCTAATATCGAAATTCATCTGATTGAATACTCTAATTAATGAAACTGATGTGTAACACCTTTTAATTGAACTGTTTTATAAACGAAATCAAAGTGAAATATAATTGGTCTTATTTTGACTAATATTATTTTGTCTAAATAAATATAATGAAACTTTTACTTGCTTTTTTAATTGCTTTTGGTTTTGCCTCCGTCTCCTTTGCATCGTCAATTACGGGTTTTGTTTACGACAAAAAAGGTAGTGAGCAACTAGTTGGTGCTGTTGTTATTTTACAGCCTGGGTCCTTCAACTCTTTTTCATCATTGGAGGGTAAATTTTCTTTAAACAATATTAAAACAGGTAATTATAAACTAAGGGTGTCCTATATTGGATACAAAACCATAGATACTACCTTGGCAATAGTATCAAATATCGATTTCAAGGTGGATTTTTATATGATTTCAAATAGCACCAACTTAACTACTGTTGTTGTGTCATCAAAGGGGGGAAGGGAATCAGATGGTTATGCCAAAAGAGCAGAGCAAAGAGCTGATAATGTTGTAAATATAGTTTCAGCCAATTCCATAGCCATATCGCCTGATATTACAGTAGCAAATGTGATGGCCAGGGTTTCAGGCGTATCGGTTGAACGGGGAAACACTGGTGAAGGACAATATGCGATTATCAGAGGCATGGATAAAAGATATAATACCACGCTGATAAACGGAGTCAAGATTCCAAGCCCGGATAATAAAAACCGATATGTCCCGCTGGATATATTTCCTTCCGATTTAATAGAGCGGATTGAAGTTTCAAAATCTTTAACTGCTGAAATGGAAGGTGATGCTTCGGGAGGCGTAATTAACCTGGTCATGAAAACAGCACCAGATGATTTCAGGTTGGAAGGTAATGTTGGTGCTGGTTATTCGGCCTTATTTTCACAACGGCCATTCGATAGTTTTAGCACCTCTTTTGTCAATAAGAAGTCTCCGGCTGAAATTTTGGGAAGCGGTGTTGAGTCTCAAATTTCCGCTTTCCCATACCAAAACTTGATTACTTCTACGAAAAAATCTCCAATCAACAGTAATTATAGTCTCACAATCGGAGATCGGTTTTTAGATAAAAGGTTAGGAGTCATTTTTTCAGGTAGCTATCAAAATACCTATGCCGGGAATAATACCTCGCGACTGGTCGAGAATGCCACTTTAGGTCCGGCTCAGGGGCCAAATGCAGAAATGACCCAGGTTTTTCCCGAATATCTCACAAGAAAATATTCATCACTAACTAATCGGCTAGGACTTATCTCGACTATTGATTACAGGTTTAATCCTGATAATGCGATAAGTTTGTTTGGAACCTATTTACAACTTAACGAAGACCGTGTCAGACTGACTAATGACCTGCTTTTGGGAAACTATTCCTTTCAGGGATATACCGGTGGTTTCCAGCAAAGCTATGAAACACAAACCCGGCAGGATCTTCAAAGCATTTACAGTTTAATCCTGCACGGAAATAATAAACTGGCCGGTTTGTTAACGACCGATTGGGATTTAGCATACTCTAAAGCAAAGCAGCAATTACCTGATATGGCAGCATTTAACACAACACAGCAAATTAGTCCGAATACTTCCGGAACAGCGACTTCAATTGTGTATGGCCCACTGACGGTGAGACCTGAAAAGAGGGAATGGTCACACAATACAGACAAAGATCTGTCAGGGTATTTGAATCTGCATTACAATTCTGAGATCATGAATCATCAGTCCTTAATTACATTTGGAGGGATGTTTAGGCACAAAAGCAGGGACAACTACGATAACCAGTACAGTTTGAATGCCCCGCCTGATGCCAATTCTATCGACCAGAAGTATATTTCAATTCCGGCTTCCCAGTTTAAATTTATTCCGCATACCGATGCGTTGGGAACAGCCTTTAGTAATGCAGGTGTCTATACATTTAATGAAAACGTTCAAGGGGTTTACGGAGAGGCTAAATATTTTATTAAAGATAATTTTGACGTTTTGATCGGCTTAAGAGTTGAGAATACAAGTCAGAATTATAATTCATCCTTGCCGGCGACGATTGCCGGAAAATCGGCGACGATAAGCTATCTTGATTTTTTACCTAGTCTCAATGCTAAATATTCACTTAATAATAACCAGGCACTTAGATTATCTTACTTTACTTCTGTTTTGCGTCCTGCCTATTCAGATCTTGTACCCTATTTAGATAAAACCGGATTCTCGCAAGATGACTTTGGAACGATTGGTAATCCAAATTTGCAGCATACTGTTATCAATAATTTTGATTTTCGCTATGAGGTCTTCCCAAAAGGGCTTGACCAGTTTATGATTGGCACTTTTTATAAATCCATCTTTAATCCAATTGAATATGCATTAGTTCAGACAAGTTTTGCAGCCGACCTGGAACTTACCCCAAACAATTTTGGGACAGCTCACAATTATGGTCTGGAAGCAGTTTTCAGAAAGTATTTTGGGAATATAGGTATCTCAGGTAATTACACTTATACCTACTCGGTAATAAATTCTTCAAAGAAATTTAATTATATCGATCCAACGGACAATAGTTTTCACAATATTGATGTAAACCAACCCAGACCTTTACAAGGACAGGCGGCTCACATCGGCAATATTTCCCTTTTATTTAAAAGCGGCAAAAGTAAGGTTGACGCTCAATTAGCTGCGGTATATACTGGCGCAAGAATAAATACACTGTCGATGTATAAGGATCTGGATAACTGGGAACGACCCACTTTCAATCTTGATTTCTCCGCACAAAAAGAGTTTGGCCGGCATTATATCATCTATGTCAAAATCAACAATCTTTTGAATACCCCCTATCAATTAATTGTCAAACAAACAAATAGGGCATATAGCGGAATCAATAAATTGCCGATACAGGATAGTCCCAAATACGCTACAATTGAAAAGGATGTCTATTATGCACGGTACTCACTGGGTTTTCGCTTTAAATTTTGATAATCTAAGAATAATTTAATATAATAATTTAGTAATCAATCATTTAATTAATAATTTAAAATCATGAAACATTTAATAAATGCCTTATTTATGCTTGCCATTTTTGTGTTTGCATCGTGCACAAAAAAGGATACGGCTGTCGTATCTGCACCATTGTTAAAAGTCGGTGTAACTGTAAGTAATACTGCTCCATTGTCGGGTGCAATTAAAGGAACTTTTCTTGCCAATCAAACCTATAGCATCTCTGGTGATGTTATCATCAATGCAACAGATACTTTGTTGATTCAGGAGGGTGTTAAAATCAATATCACAAACGGTGCCAATTTTATTGTCCACGGGACCTTCATAAGTCTGGGTTCAAAAAGTGCTCCAATTATTATCAGTGATCCTTCAAAAACCAAAACTATGGGTAATTCTTCTGCGGCAACAGATCCAGCTTATGTTGGAGGCTGGGGAGGTATCTATTGCGATGTTACTTGTCCGCTTTTGGTAATCAAATGGACTCATCTTGACTTTGGAGGTGCCGGTCTTGTTGCTCCGCCTTTCACCGGACCGTCAACTGGCGACCAGTATATTATTTACTGGCAGAATCCAAATGGGAACCTGATCCTTGAAGATTCCTGGTTATATGGAAGTCCGGATGATGCAATACGTTTTTACGGCGGACATATTAACGTGATGCGAAACACTCTTGAAAAACTTGGAGGCACCGGTGGAGATGGATTTAATGCCAAGGGTGGTACACAAGGGAATATGGCCTATAACCTGATTATCGGTGGTGCTACCAACGGAACAAAATCAGCCAATGACGGTGCCAAGGGATCTATTCAGACCCAGATCGCCATGTACAATAATACCTATGTAAACGGAGGATTTAGAAATTCCGGGACCTATGGCGCAAGGAGCGGGTCTATCGAGGTTGAAAATAATTCAAGAGCACTGGCTTATAATAACCTGATCGTGGATTGCAATTTTGGTGTTCGTATTGCAGGAGGGAATAATGTGACTGCCAAAGTTTACCTGGCTGATACCTTAAGCCACGTTGATGGTCCAATTATGAAAACTGCATATGGTCACAATTTTTTCTATGTAGACAATGTAGCTCAGGCAAATCAGATCGTTCCAACAAACATCGCTCAGGCGGTTGTGACTCATCCGCAAGCAACAGATATTCCAAATATGTTTGCCTTCTTAGGTCCGACATATACTTTTGGTTTCGCTTATGATGGTTCCAGCCTGGTTGGTCAAAATAATCCAAAATTTGTTAACTATCCGCTTCCCAATTTGAACTTTGCCAATCAGGCATCCGTTGATGCTTTTGATTTTCATCTTTTGGCAAGTTCCCCGGCAGCCGGAAAAGGGTTAACCACCTTCTCCCCGATTAACAATGTCCCAATTGATAAAAACTTTGGTTCGACTGAAATCACTCCTCCCGGAAAAGATATCGGTTGCTACCAGCTTGATGGCACAGGAAACCAGCATTAATAACAGCATATAATAAACCTTGAATCTCAACAACCTCCTGCTTCTCGACCGGCAGGAGGTTGTATCATAAAATCACTTTTTTGAATGTCTAATTCCTGTTTTTTTATTCAAACTGAAATGCATAAAATATCCTCCGTTCAAATTAAAGGTTCTGGAACCGGAATCATTAAAAATGTTAAGTTAATCCTCTGCGCCTTTTTAATTTTTATCTCTAATGTTGAAGCAAAACAACCCCATAACACTAAACTACTTCAATTTGTTATCACTTCAGACTCACATTTTGGAATTAAAAGGCTCACTTTTCAAGGAGACTCAAATGTATATTCCAATGATGTGAATGCTGCTATGGTTGCCAAGATAAATAGATTACCATCTTTAAAACTGCCCAATGATGGAGGTGTAAATGCCTCGAATACGGTTGGTGGTATTGAATATTTAATCAATGCCGGAGATCTTTCTAATCGGGAGGAGTATGGAGTTCAAACTTCTGAGAAATCGTGGAGTCAGTTTGCTGCTGTTTATTTAAAGGGATTAACTCTCAAAAACAATCGGAATAAGAAAACCGAAATATTACTTCTGCCTGGTAACCATGACATTTCCAATTCAATAGGTTATTGCCGAAAACTCTCACCCCTGACTGATAATACGGCGCTGGTTGGGATTTTCAATTACATGTTCCCGAGGCATCCTAAAAATACATCGACTTTTAACTATTCCATAGATAAGGTTCATTATTCAAGGGATAAGGGAGGAATCCATTTCGTTTTCATTAATATGTGGCCTGATTCCAGTGAACGCGTCTGGATTGAAAAAGATTTAAAAACAGTTCGCCCTAACACTCCTGTAATCATGTTTGCACATGATCAACCTGCTGTAGAATCCAAACACTTTACTAACCCAAATGGAAACCATACGATTAATGGTACAGACAAATTTGAGAATATTATTCCGGAAGTTTTCAAGGACGGAACGAAAACTTCCGATCCAAGTTTGATTGAACAACGTTCCTTTGTTGCCTTTATAAAAGCACATCCAAACATCAAAGCTTATTTTAATGGAAATGCTCATGAGAATAAGATGTACGAATACAAAGGACCAGATAATGATATCAGTTTGAAAACATTCCAGGTTGATTCGCCCATGAAAGGGATTATTTCCTTGAAAGACGAGACTAAATTATCCTTCCAATTGGTCACGATTGATCTGCGAACAAAAACAATGACAGTGCGGGAATGTCTTTGGAATCCGAATCCTAATACCACTTCTGAACTTATCTCCTGGGGGACAAATGCTTCAATATCTTTAAATTAATCTGGAAATTAGGAGTACACCGAGTAAAAATAAGTTATTCATGCACTTTGCGATTTTTATAATAAGGTCAGTAAAAATCCCAATCCTGAACCTCCTATAACAACCAGTGCACTGTTGATCCTTCTGAAACCAAAGACGACTGTTAGGCTCAGTATGGCAATCAGGACAGTTCGCCAGTCAGAAATAGTTTCTTTCCCTAATTGATAACAGATTACAGCGATGATTGCCACTGATGCCACATTTACAGCATCCAGAAATGCCGAGAAGGATTTTGAGTTTCTCATCTTCCGGACAAGCGGATTTAGTAAGGCAACGAATAAAAATGAGGGGAGGAATATTCCTAAGGTTGCGATTAAAGCTCCTGTAAAATAATTTATTTGATAGCCAATAAAGGTTACTGATGAAAAAACCGGGCCGGGGGTAAATTGTCCGACAGCGATGGCATCTACTAATTGCTGCCGCGATATGATTCCCTTAGCTACAAGTTCCGTGTCCAAAAAAGCAAATAGAACATAACCGCTACCATAAAGAATTGCTCCAATCTTTAGGAAAGTTAAGAATATACCCAGGTTCCTTAAATTGAAAAATCCGTTTCCCGTGAATTGCAAAATTGCCAAAGGGAACGCACTGTTTAAAGTATTTATTTTTCGAAGTCTGATAAGGGTCAATGCGAGAGCAATCAGTCCTGCTCCAAACATGACATAAATCTCATTAAATCCGCAAAGGCAAAGAATAAAGGATATTATACCAATTAAACCTAATTCAATCGTCTTGATTGATTTTTTAGCCAAAGGATAAACTGCTGAAAGAATAATTGCGATAATCGCCGGGCTTATCCCATAAATGAATGGCTGAACAATTGGTAAATGTCCGTATTCTTTATATAGAACTGCGAAAATTCCGGTAATAATTACGGCTGGCACAATGAAGCATAAACCAGCTACAATTAAACCTTTCCAACCTGCCCGTTCATGACCAATATGAATAGCCATTTCGGTGCTGTTTGGACCAGGAATAAGATTTGTCGCCCCAATAAGATCGAGAAAATGTTGTTCGTCAATCCATTGACGCTTTTTTACAACCTCTTCTTTCATCATAGCGATATGCGCTGCAGGCCCCCCAAAAGAAATCGTGCCAAGTTTTAGAAACAATAGGGCTACTTCCTTCAATCGTTGGTTGCTAAACTTTTGATTTGAGGCCATTTTGTCCATGTATCAGAAATTTAATCAGATCGTCCATTGTAAACCTACATAGCAGCTCAAGATGCTGGTATTTGCCAAACTGTGACCCAAAGAAAAGATGAAATGGGTTGTTTTGCCCGCGTTAATTAACCCGCCAAAATTGAGCGCTGTTGAGGATTTACTTCCAATAATGTCAGCAGAACGATGGTAAATTTCTGCACCGAATGTAACAACCGGTGATAGATCGTATTGGGCTTCCCATCCAGTGAAAGTCCAGTTTTTATTGTTTGTCCCTGGATTTATCCAGTAACCGACCCCCCCATAAGTTGTGAACTTACCCCATGACTTTTGAGCCCAAACCGGAAGGTAGATCTGAGTTCTCCCACTACTAAAAGTGCTGTTTTTTACCGTCGGCAATTCTACAATTGGAAATGTGCCGATCTGGGGAAGATCTTTTGTCTCCTGTATAAAGCGATATTTCATTCCAACTTCGGTATCTGCATATCCGAAATCAGCATGTTGATGCCCGTTATAATTGTAGTTCATTGGAACGATCAGATGAACCTGAACGTTTGGAATTAATCCATAGTTCACTTCAGCATGTGGACTTGTCCCTGTCCAGGAACATTGTTGAAATGAATTAATTGAAGAAATATAGTATTCCCAATGTCTGAAATCAACCGGTTGGGGATCGTCGGTAAAAAATGGTGGTCCGGCATAACTCATCTGGGTTAACTGGCATAAAAGCAATCCTGAAAGTAGAAATTTTCTCCAACTTAATATTTGCATAGTTCAACGTTTTGGCATGTCACCTATTTTAAAATCTAAGGACCACCTTCCGGAACCATAAATAGTCAAATAAATCAAAAGGAGTGTCAATGCAAAATCGGTCCGGTATTCGTGAAGAAGCGCCCAAAATCCTTTATCCAAAAGAATTGGAAATTTAGTAGAGACAAAGGCTGTTAGCATGATAATTAGAAGTGGAATAGCTGCAATTCTGGTCACTAGACCAACTAATACCAGGGTGCCACATACAACTTCGAAAGTTCCTGTAAAATAAGCCCAGAAAGAGGCGTCACAAAAACCTATTTTTAAAAACCTTCCCGGTCCCAATAATTCAGGAAACAAATATTTTTGAATCCCTTCAGACAGGAAGATCAAACCAACAACAATTCTCAGGATAATTATCCCGTTATCCCTTTTCGTTTTAATGACGTTTATTTTAATTGTTCCAATACTTTTTCTCATAACTGAAATTTAATATCATCATCTCAAGAAGTCAATTATTTATTTGACGGGAACTAATTGCCATACCTATAACAACTCAATAACGATTTAGGTTTAAACTCTAGTGTGTCATAAAATTATTCGATAAATTTCAATTTACCCATGAAAACACTAGACTTCTTCATCATCGTCGACCTCAAATTTTTTTTCTGTGTTAAACTTATCATTAAAAAATCTGATCGTTTCTTTTTTATCCTTCAAATTCTGAATGATAAGATAAACAACTAAAATAATCGCACAAAATGCGAAAATGCCAAGAACCAACCAATTTATTTCCATTGCTTCTATTTTTAAATAAAGTTTAAGGGAATATTATCTACATTGTAAATAGTTAAGTGAGCTGATTGTTAAAAGATTGGTAAAAGATGACCTAATTTCTAAATGGGTAATTTACCCCAGATTTATAAGTTTAAGAATCCAATAAATAAGGGCTGCAAGTGCCATTGAAACTGGAATTGTAAGTATCCAGGCATATAGTAAATTCACGGTTACGCCCCATCGTACAGCGGAAACCCTTTTTGTTAAGCCAACCCCCATAATGGCACCAGTTATAGTATGCGTAGTACTGACAGGAATACCAAATGCTTCCGTTCCAAACAGCAAAATGGCTCCGGCACCCTCAGCTGCAACCCCTTCAAAAGGGCTAAGTTTTGTGATTTTTGACCCCATTGTTTTAACAATTTTCCATCCCCCAATCAGAGTTCCAGCTGAAATAGCAGTATAACAACCATAAACAATCCATAATGGGATAGCATGGATTTTACCATCTACAAAAGTGATTTGAGCCCAATGTGGAATTAAAGCGGGATCGGTAGTTTTAAAATAGACCAATAAAGTAGCTGAGATTATTCCCATTACTTTTTGGGCATCATTTCCGCCATGTCCAAGACTAAATAATGCAGAAGAGAATAACTGTCCAATTTTAAACCATCGCTTTAATCTGTAAGGATTGAAGCTCTTGAAAATCCATAGGAGTGCAATGGATATAAAATAGGATAGCATCATTCCAATCAATGGAGCAAGGAAGATAAAGGCAGCAATTTTGATAATCTTATCTGAATGAACAACTCCCCATCCAGCGAAAGCAATTGCTGCCCCTGCAAATCCTCCGACCAAAGTATGGGATGAACTGGAGGGTATTCCCAGATACCATGTGATCAGGTTCCAAATGATGGCTGCGATTACTCCCGCCAATATCACCTGAAGATTTATAGCGCCAGTATCCACAACTTTTGCTATCGTATCTACTATGTGAAGTTCAAATATTGCGTATGCCGCAAAATTGAAAAATGCGGCCCAGATAACTGCCTGTAAAGGAGTTAGCACCTTGGTCGATACTACCGTAGCAATTGAATTCGCTGCATCATGAAATCCATTGATAAAGTCGAAGATAAAAGCCAACACAATAATGGCAATCAAAAGTGTAAAGTTCATAGCTCCATAATAGGTTACTCAAAATTATGATTCTGTTGTTACATTACGGTTGCATTGTTGTTACATTTATATTACAGTAGCGCTTTAGATAGATGATACAATTATTTTCGAGACACTAAAATGAACTCTGTCTTAATCAAAAAAAAATTATAATTGATTTTTAGCCAACAAGAGTTATGGAATCAGAAAAATTTAATCGATGTGTTTTTACCTCCATTCCAAAATAAAACAATTGGGTAATAAAAGTATTCCTCGAGATAAGGGCAATGATAATTTCCTAACTCGGCAGTGTTATTTCCACGGTGTTGTCCCAATAAAAACAGTATGAGTGGTCATCTGGTCAAGTCCTGCCAATTCACCGCAATCTTTGATGTGGTTATTGAACTTTCGGTTAGATATTCGGGGTAAAACATTAACCGGGTACGGACAATTGTCACTAATCTTTTGGGCCTGGGGTAAAATCGGAATCTTGGCCGGCTCTTTACCTTCCAAATTATCTTTTCATTATATCTGTTTTTCAGGTAGTCCTGTCTTAATTGCATCAGGTATCAAGACGCCAAGAAGGAGAAGATTGTTGAATCCGGATTAGATGTTTATGGTTTAATATGTCGTATTTGTTTCAGTTCAACTTAACTATCACGGATTAAAGCACTTACACCAAAACAATTTATATGTCATTTAAAGTCCTAACAAGAACAGGAAAAGTCATTTCCTGTAAAACAAAATCCGCCTGACTTTTACCACGCATCAAGACAATTATAAAATTGAGATTCAGGTGAAAAAATTGATAATTTTATACGCTGAAAAATGAGATGGTTTTAATTTACAGCCTACAAAAAATAGGGGGACTGAGATAAAAAGAGAACCCAATTTCATTGAACTGAGCTCAAAAAACGATAAAATGATCTGAAGAAAGAAACTGTAATAATAACGATATTAAAAAATTATGAATCTGATAATTAAAGAACAAATAAGACGGGCTCTAATAAGCCTGCTCCTATTAATATTTTCTTCCGCATTGGTTGGTCAGAATCGGCAGAATAAAGAAGCCGGTCTGATGGCGCTCGATGAGCAATATGGTTTCCTAAATATAAAACTGGAAACTCCTTTAAGTGCGTTTAAAGGTTTATTAAAAGAGGATGGCGACAAATCGTGTTATAAAATGGCACAGGCGGAGTACATTCTGGGTAAATATAAGTTTGAAGCGGTTTACCTCACCTTTTACAAAGACCAGGTTACCACCATGGAACTTGAAACCAAGGGGTGGAAAAACACAAATGGAATACTATACATTTTACAGGAGGCTTATAGCGAAGGAAATAAAAGGGAGCACTTTGGATATAAATGGAAAGGCCAAAAAGTATGGATGAACTTTGCCATCAACGAATCTGATGGGAACAGTGTATTAAGTTTACACAGTGTTCCGTTAATGACCAAGGAAATTGGTGAAAACGAATAGAATAGGCTGAATTTTAACCTGATACCCGGTAATTTGTGATCCAGGGTTCCCATTCTGCACAATGTTTTATCAAGGGAGGGTTATATCTGTTGAATAATTCCGGCAAGATGTTGCCACCTATTTCGTTTCACAATGATCACATTTGCAATTTTTACCTTTCGCTTTTTTGAAGGCTTCCTTACCTTCTGAAAATGAGAAATATATGAGACCTGCCGTACCAAAAGAATCGGCAAAGGCAAATCCTGTCAATTCGTAAAACAGACTTGAGATCAGCAAAACAATTGACATATAGACACAAATTTTGGTGCAGTTACTATCCGAAATGATAGGGTCGGAATTCAATTGTGTACCGACTTGCCTTTTCACAGTCATGAGCCAGGTCATAACAAGTATTGAGATCAAAGATATGATGATCCCCCAAAAAGTCGTTTCTGGCTTGTGTTTTTCAATAATGTTAATGGTAATTCCGGCTAATAGCCCGATTGACAGCAAATAAAAAGCCGCACCTGTTATTTTAAGGGCTTTAATCTCAAACTCATTCTTCGAACTTGACGGATTATTTTTAATACGCAAAATCATTACTGCAATTCCTATTCCTGATATTACTTCGATAAAACTGTCTACACCAAAACCGAATAAGGTAAGCGTTTCATCATGATAACCCAATATCATAGAAACAAAACCTTCAGCAATATTGTAAATTATCGTGAATAAACTTAACTGATAAGCTCTTCGGTAAAGTTTAAGTTCCTGCTCCATGGGTTAAAGAGAAATACTGCTCTGTTAAGTGAACGTAAAAAGAAACATGGGTTTAATCGTATAACAGTCGTTTATGGGTAAAGTTTAAGATATCTCTACCTTTTAGAATATAATTCGCATAAAATACCGCTAATTGTCGATAAAAACTTCTCAAACGTCGATATTATTTGAAACGGTTTTCATTCAAAAATACTTTTGTGTCAAAATAACAGTCGTATATGAAAACATTTCAAACGAGTTTTTTAATTGCCTGTCTTCTTTTGATTTTCTCAGAGTACGAAGGTAAGACACAGAACAAAACCTGGACCTTGGATGATTGCATAACCTATGCTTTGGGCAAAAATATCCAGGTTCTCAAGGCTGACCTGACAAGCAATCAGAATCAACTAAATGCCAATCAGTCTAAATTGAACCGTTTACCCGGATTGAATGCATCAGTAAGCGAAAATATGAATTGGTATAAAGGATTCGATTCGGAATCTGGTCGTTACGGAAGTGCTAGCGGTTCTAACACTACGAATTATGGTGTAAATACTAATGTAACACTGTATAATGGTAAAAAACTTAGCACCCAGATTAAGCAGACAGAACTTAATTTTCAAAGTGGAAAGTTTTATTCACAAGCAGTAAGAGAATCGGTTGGACTGAATATTATCAATGCATATTTGCAGGTTCTCTATGCGTACGAAAGTGTGAATAATGCGGAGAAGCAAGTCGAATCGACCACTAAACAACTGTCTTTGGCCAAAGAGCGGATGGATCTTGGAGTTATTGCCTCTTCTGATTATTTGCAAATCAAGTCTGAACTGGCAACTGAGAAATTCACTTTGGCAACTGCTCAAAGCCAGCTATCGACCGACAATGTTACCCTGGAACAGTTAATTGAATTGCCTGTTGATCCAAATTTCAAAATCAGCTCACCAAACCTCGAAAGTTTACTCGTGCAATTCGTCACCCCCAATTCGCAGGAAGTTTATAATCTGGCACTTGGGATAAAACCGGAAATTAAGAATGTCGAACTGACAAAAGAAAGTACTACTCTGAATCTGAAGATTGCCAAAGCTGATTTCATCCCAACGATTTCGATGAATGCGGGATTATCAAGTAATTATTCAAGTCTGAATTCCGGATCGTCATATAACAGTCAGTTATCCAATACATTCAGTCCATCAGTTGGGATCTCGCTTTCGATACCAATCTTTCAGAAAAATCAGGTTAAAACCAATGTGGGACTTGCCACTATTGCAATATCCAATGCGGAGCTCGATGTTGTTAATGCAAAGAATCTGCTTCGTAAGGAAATTGAGCAAGCCTGTACAAATGTGACTTCAGCATGGAGTCAATACACTGCCAGCCTCGACCAAATGCAATCATCGAAGGAATCGTATGATGTCACCACAGAAAAATTCAGAGTCGGATTGCTTAATTCTGTTGACTTTTTGGTTCAGAAAACCAGTTTAATCACCTCGGAAAGCAAGTTACTCCAGGCAAAATTCAACCTTATTTTCAGTTATAAGGTACTTGATTTCTACAAAGGAGTTCCGCTAACATTATAAGGATTAGAAACTGATAGAAATAAATTGAAATATTAAAGTAATTATGAAAAAGAAACTTTTATTCATTGGATCAGCTGTGGTCCTGGTTGCTGCCGGCTTCTTCGTTTACAAATCGTTTGGAAGAACTGACAAAACCATATCTTTTGAAACCGTAAAAATTTCTAAAGGGACAATCAGCAATACTGTTACTGCAACAGGAACGCTTGAAGCGGTTAAGACCGTTGAGCTTGGTACCCAGGTTTCAGGAGTGATCACGAAAATTTATGTTGATTATAATTCAGAGGTCAAGAAAGGGCAGTTGCTGGCTCAGATTGATGAAACACCGCTTTTGGCTCAGCTGGCTCAAAGCAAGTCTACTGTTGACCAGTCTGAAGCCGAGGTAAAATATCAAAAAGCTACTTACGAACGTTATAAAGCTTTGATAGATAAAAAATTAATAGCACAATCGGATTATGACCTGGCTGAATACAACTACAACAAAGCGGTAGCAACCTTGCATAATGTGAAATCAATGAACGACAAGGACAAGATCAATCTGTCATATGCCAAGATTTTTTCACCTATCGATGGTATTATTCTCAGTCGTGCGGTAGACGAGGGACAAACGGTCGCTGCAAGTTTTAGCACTCCTACCCTGTTCACAATTGCCAATGACCTTACGCAGATGCGGGTAGAGGCCAAAGTTGATGAAGCCGATATAGGAAAAATCGCTAATGGTCAGCGGGTGGAGTTTACCGTGGATGCTTTCCCTTTGAAAAAATTTTCCGGAATAGTTACCGAAATCAGACTTAAACCGGTAACCTCGGCCAATGTAGTCACCTATACCGTAATTATTAATGCACCAAACCCGGATAAAATATTGATGCCGGGAATGACTGCAAACGCTTCGTTCTTTGTTACCGAACGAAAAGACATTATACTCGTTCCTTCAAAATCGACTCAATTTACCCCGGATATGGAAGCATTGGCAACTTACAACCAGAATGGAGCCGGTAATTTACCTCCGATGCCTCCAATGGGAGAAGGTGGTCCAAAAGAAAAACAAAATGATGACTCAGACAAGACAGTCTGGGTAAAGGATGGATTATCAGTTCATCCCCAAAGAATCAAAGTTGGGGTAACTGACGAGATTCATTACGAAGTGATATCGGGATTAAATGAAGGGGAGGAAGTGGTTTTGTCCATGAGTACAGGTGCTGCTGATGCGAAGGCGAAAGCAGGCCCTGCCAAGAGTCCGTTTATGCCGCAAAGGCCGGGAAGTAACCGAAAAACAACCAAATAGCAATGACCAAATCAATCATACAGGTTAATCAGCTGAAGAAAGATTTTTATGTTGGTGAAATCACGGTTCATGCACTTCGGGGCATTAATCTTGAGATTAAGGAGGGTGAGTTTGTTGCCATCATGGGAACCAGCGGCTCCGGAAAATCTACAATGTTAAATATTCTTGGTTGTCTGGATAAACCAACCTCAGGATCCTATTTTCTCGATGGAATCAGCATGGGCGAACTTTCAAAAAACGAACTGGCAGGTTTACGCAATATGAAACTGGGGTTTGTTTTTCAATCCTATAATCTTTTGTCGAGAACTTCGGCTCTTGAAAATGTGGAACTTCCCTTATTCTACAATCCTAAAATTAAATCCAAGGAGCGCCGCGAACGGGCCGAAGCTGCCCTGGAAGCCGTAGGTCTAAGTGACCGGATGCATCATATGCCTAATCAACTGTCTGGGGGACAACAGCAAAGGGTGGCCATTGCACGATCATTGGTGAATGACCCGGTGGTCATCCTGGCTGACGAGGCAACCGGAAACCTCGATACCCGGACCTCCTTCGAAATCATGGCATTACTTCAGGATTTGAACCAAAAAGGTAAAACCATCGTATTTGTGACCCACGAAGCGGACATTGCAAAGTTTATGACCCGTCAGGTTGTTTTCCGCGACGGTCATATTATCCGTGAAGAATTAGTGACCAACAGAAACAATGCTGTGGAATTACTAAGGGCTCTTCCTATTGAAG
>Ga0118677_10005365_pt1 | contig 22476 bp, 8 predicted proteins | sample AliMusrvi5mmetaG_FD_86154 | JGI IMG/M metagenome (GOLD analysis project Ga0118677, IMG submission 86154)
CTATTAAAGATGCTTGACACGATGAAAGTAAGTAACAGTGATTATAATAATTACTGGACCCAGGTGAATACCATTAACAGCCAGCTAAGCCTTTTAACAGAACAAATGAAAGACATCAAAGAGCAAATTCAACGACCTTATAGTTTCTCCGTTAATATTTATGAATTTTCTGAAACAAATTTCGTGAGTTCTTCAAAGAATCAGAGAGCTTTAAGTATAGTTGGCGCGGGATATTGTTTGTATAATATTACCAATTCCCGGAAAGAAATATCAAACACCAGCTTTCAGGGACCTTTTATCCGATACAGCAATTCCCTTTGCAGGTTGCACTTAGAAGTTGGCTTAATGAAAGGAAAAGAATATAACGATACGATGAATACGGCTGCAATAAATAAACTTTTAACCATTCAGGTTGGGCAGATATTCTACCCCAGGTATTTCGGCAGGGGAAACTTGAAATTTTTCAACGTGTTTGCCGGGTATGATTTTGGTTTGGTATTCGCCAATTCAAAAGAAAAAATGAGTACTTTTTGTCAATTAGCCCCCAATGTAGGATTCGAAATTTTTAAATACAAATATTTATTTATTGACGCGAAAGCAGGATACAAACTGTCATTGTATAAACTGCAATTTTTATCAGGTCCGTTTTTCAGTGGTTCGTTTAATTTTATTTTTTAATTTTTCTTTGGTTATTTTAAAAAGCTCAAATCAAACCCAATAAACAATTTATATGAAAAAAATACTACTCTCTTTCAAAACAAACTGTTTGTTAAAGAAAGTATTTTTCTTCGCAGCTATTATTTTCGCTCTTATGGCAACGGTTCAAACAACCTACAGTCAGACTAATGGAGTGCTTATTTCGCCATCAACCGGTACTGCTAATGCTTCGGCCATGCTCGAAGTAAGCAGCGATTCAAAAGGGCTGTTGATCCCGCAGGTAGCTTTGACTTCAATTAGTGAACTTGTTAGGGACGTATATACCTATAGAATCCCCATGAATGATATTGATGGTCAAAATACAAGTATATTGAAAGGATAGCTTTAATACAATAAAAACAAATGGAAAAAAAAGCAGATATTATATTACGAAAATTAACTGGAGAAAAATATTCTAATCAAAAAGTAGTTCGTAAAGGAATACTTTTATTAAATAATTTTCTTCTATTTTTCCTATGCTTACTTACAGTTTCGCTTCTTCTTTCCGAAAATATCATTGCACAAAACAACGCGAAAACAAAGGCTTTAACAACTTCCTGGATTGCAAAAGGCGATCCTTTCGGAACAAATGTATTTGTTGAGAATCTAGGTCAGTTTAATAATTGGTCGCCTGCTACTGACAGTATTAAATATGTTATCAACAAAGACGAAAAAGTCTTTTTCACCAAGCAAGGTTTGACTATCAAGTTGAATAAGATTAAAAAGATGAGCGAAAAAGAGCATGAAAAGATAGAGCATCAGGCAGCAAGTGAGGAAGGGAATGACCCAATGACTGAATACTATTATGTGTATATGCATTGGGAAGGCTGCAATACCAATGCAACAATATCTGTTAGCGGGCAGACTGAGTGTTATTATACATTCGGAGAAAAAGGTTATGAAAATATTAAAGCAAAAGGATATAGAAAATTAGTTTACAAAGATCTCTATCCCGGAATAGATGTGGAATATACTATATCAGAAAAAGCAGGATTCAAATATTGCCTGATCGTGCATCCCGGAGCAGATATCGGTAAGGTGAAAATGCAATATTCCGGTGATATTGACAAAATAAAAACAAATAATGAAGGTAACATTCTTATCAAAACTGATGCAGGAATCATTACGGATCATGCACCTCAGAGTTATTACAAAGGAAGCAGGACAGCGGTATCCTCATCTTTTAAACTAACAGGAAAACTCGTAGAATTTAATTTGCCAATTGGGTTTGATAATACTGACACTTTGGTAATAGACCCCTGGATAACTGTGCCAACAAGTTTAAATAATGACGCATTAGATGTAGGATATGATGACGCAGGAAACACTTTCGCTTCAGGTGGAAACGTGCCATATAAACTTTCGAAATTTAATGCCAGCGGGACACTTTTATGGACATTTACTGATTTTTCAATTTGGGCAAATGATCTGTATTATTCAAGATTTTGTACTATTCCAACAAGCGGATCTACATTTATCGGAGAAGGCTTTAATGTAAATGGTCCACGGGTTATGAAAATAAACAGCGCAGGAACTTTAATACACACCACTCCCAGTTTAGCCAATAACAGGGAAATATGGGTAATGTTCTATAACAGGTGTACCGGAAATATGGTTGGGTTTGGTGGTGGAGTGAACAGTTCCTACAACATGCAGGTTATATCAGATACTAATTTAACAAGCAGTTCTGCGAGCAATTTTAATTCTTTTACTAATTATAATAATGATGTGGCTGCCGTGGAAGAAGATTTTAACGGAGATTTTTATGCATTAATGTCAACCATTACAAATCCCACTGAAAATGGTTTAATCATAAAAAGCCTGATTTCTTCTAATTATTCACCCCCTCAGGCCTGGCAAGTTCAAACCGGGGATGCTTCACAAGAGGTTTATAATTATGGAATACCAGGGCTTAGCAATGGACAAACCGTCAGGGCAAATTCGCTTGCTATTAACACGAACTATGTTCTCAGCTATGATGGCATGACGATTAATGCATACAACAAAACCAACGGGGCGCTGCTTGGTTCGGTAATTGTAAATGCAGGCTATGCTAATGGATCTTACAGAACCCACGAAGGAATTGCAATAAATGAATGTAATACAGTATATGCGGGAGGCACAAATACCGTGCATGTCTATTCCTTTAACGGAAGCGTTTTTACTCCCGGTACAAATATTACGACTAATATTCCAAATGAAGTCTATGATGTGGAATTAGACAAGGCGACAGGAATCCTGTATATCTCGGGACTTGGCTTTGTTTCTGTAATGCCTGAACCCTCGAATTGCATTGTTAGTCAACTAAATGTAATAGCTTCTTCAACACCCGGCGCTTGTAACGGTTCAGCAACAACGAATGTCACTGGGGGAACAGCACCTTATATATATATTTGGAATAATGGTGCAACAACATCCGGACTTAGCAATGTGCCTGCGGGAACTTATACCGTTACTGTTACCGACCATTCATGTATCAGGCTTACCGGAATTGATTCAGTTACAATTGTACCCAGTTTTCCAATAACTGTCAGCAATGATACCGCAATTTGCAGTAGCAATACGGTTCAGCTTATAGCAACAGGAGGAACCTCTTATACATGGTCGCCTGCAGGCTCTCTGAGCAGCACTTCCATTGCCAACCCTTTAGCAACGCCTACCACTACGACAACCTATTATGTGACAGTTACTAACGGAACCTGTTACAGGTTGGATTCTGTTATGTTAACTGTCAATCCTATACCCAATATTGCAGTTAACAATATTTCTATTTGTTACGGTCAACAAGATTCACTTATTGCTAATGGCGCCAATACTTATCTGTGGAGCAATGGTTTCACCACTTCCTCTATTCTTGTCAACCCTACGTCAACTACAACATATACAGTCACAGGTACAAGTTTGGGCTGTTCATCAACAAACAGCGCTGTTGTTACTGTTAATCCTTTGCCAAATGCACAAATTAATCCTTTTTCACCTAGCACATGTGGTTTAAATAACGGAAGCGCGACAGCCACAGGTGGAACTACTTACATTTGGAATAGCGGACAGAACACATCTGTAATCTCAGGCCTTGCAGCAGGTACTTATACAGTTACTGTGGCTGATGCCAATTCATGCAGTGCATCAACAAACGTCATTATAACTGCGACACCGGCAATATCTACTATAATAACCAATATTGATTCGGTCGTTTGTTTTGGGCAAAATAATGGGAGCGCCACTGTTAGTATAAGTGGAGGTACACCCGGTTTTACGTATAGCTGGAATACAACAGTTCCACAATTTACTCCAACAGCAATTAATTTACCTGCCGGCACTTATATTGTTACTGTGACTGACAGTGTTGGATGCACAAGTACAATATCTGCAACTGTTTATCAACCCGCAGATATCTTACCAACTCTTACAACCATAAACGCTGGCTGTCCTTACGATTGCAACGGGCAAATAAATGCTGTTGTTATGGGAGGAATATTGCCATATTCCTATTTCTGGAGCAATAGCAACGTTACACCATCTGTTAATTCTCTCTGTCCCGGTTTATATACTGTTACTGTTACTGACTATAATGGTTGTCAGAAAGTCATAAATGCATCTATTGGTGTCAACTCAAATATCAGCGCTGGTTTTTCAGCAAATCCATCCGACGGTATTATACCATTGGATGTTGCCTTTACATTTACAGGTACAGGTGCCAGCACGTATATTTGGAATTTTGGTGATGGTTCCACATCTACTGTTCAAGACCCTCTCCATACTTATTTAGCTGCAGGAACTTATAATGTAATGCTTATTGTCAGTACCGGTTTGCCGGATAATTGCTTAGACACTACATATATTACAATTACTGCCGAGTCTCCTTCATTTCTTATTGTACCCAATGTTTTCACACCTAATGGCGATGGTAAAAATGATGAGTTCCAGGTTTCTTACCAGAGTATTGAAACATTTAGTTGCGAGATCTTCAACCGCTGGGGAAATAAAATATTTGAATGGTCAGATGTTTCAAAAGGATGGGATGGAAAAACAGAACAGGGTAAAGATTGCAGCGATGGAGTTTATTATTACATAATGAGTGCAAAAGGGGTTGATAACGTGGAATATGAAAAACATGGTACTGTTACATTAATACGACACTAATTAACTTTTATAAAAATTGACATGAAAACAAAAAAAATGTGTTGGGAAATTTGTTGTCCCAAAATAAATGATAAGCCTGAAAAAGCTTTTTTTAAAAAAGTTTTTTCAATTTTTCTTGTATTCATATTAATTTTAGTGGTTTGCTCGCAAACAACCCATGCACAAAACAACGCGAAAACAAAGGCTTTAACAACTTCCTGGATTGCAAAAGGCGATCCTTTCGGAACAAATGTATTTGTTGAGAATCTAGGTCAGTTTAATAATTGGTCGCCTGCTACTGACAGTATTAAATATGTTATCAACAAAGACGAAAAAGTCTTTTTCACCAAGCAAGGTTTGACTATCAAGTTGAATAAGATTAAAAAGATGAGCGAAAAAGAGCATGAAAAGATAGAGCATCAGGCAGCAAGTGAGGAAGGGAATGACCCAATGACTGAATACTATTATGTGTATATGCATTGGGAAGGCTGCAATACCAATGCAACAATATCTGTTAGCGGGCAGACTGAGTGTTATTATACATTCGGAGAAAAAGGTTATGAAAATATTAAAGCAAAAGGATATAGAAAATTAGTTTACAAAGATCTCTATCCCGGAATAGATGTGGAATATACTATATCAGAAAAAGCAGGATTCAAATATTGCCTGATCGTGCATCCCGGAGCAGATATCGGTAAGGTGAAAATGCAATATTCCGGTGATATTGACAAAATAAAAACAAATAATGAAGGTAACATTCTTATCAAAACTGATGCAGGAATCATTACGGATCATGCACCTCAGAGTTATTACAAAGGAAGCAGGACAGCGGTATCCTCATCTTTTAAACTAACAGGAAAACTCGTAGAATTTAATTTGCCAATTGGGTTTGATAATACTGACACTTTGGTAATAGACCCCTGGATAACTGTGCCAACAAGTTTAAATAATGACGCATTAGATGTAGGATATGATGACGCAGGAAACACTTTCGCTTCAGGTGGAAACGTGCCATATAAACTTTCGAAATTTAATGCCAGCGGGACACTTTTATGGACATTTACTGATTTTTCAATTTGGGCAAATGATCTGTATTATTCAAGATTTTGTACTATTCCAACAAGCGGATCTACATTTATCGGAGAAGGCTTTAATGTAAATGGTCCACGGGTTATGAAAATAAACAGCGCAGGAACTTTAATACACACCACTCCCAGTTTAGCCAATAACAGGGAAATATGGGTAATGTTCTATAACAGGTGTACCGGAAATATGGTTGGGTTTGGTGGTGGAGTGAACAGTTCCTACAACATGCAGGTTATATCAGATACTAATTTAACAAGCAGTTCTGCGAGCAATTTTAATTCTTTTACTAATTATAATAATGATGTGGCTGCCGTGGAAGAAGATTTTAACGGAGATTTTTATGCATTAATGTCAACCATTACAAATCCCACTGAAAATGGTTTAATCATAAAAAGCCTGATTTCTTCTAATTATTCACCCCCTCAGGCCTGGCAAGTTCAAACCGGGGATGCTTCACAAGAGGTTTATAATTATGGAATACCAGGGCTTAGCAATGGACAAACCGTCAGGGCAAATTCGCTTGCTATTAACACGAACTATGTTCTCAGCTATGATGGCATGACGATTAATGCATACAACAAAACCAACGGGGCGCTGCTTGGTTCGGTAATTGTAAATGCAGGCTATGCTAATGGATCTTACAGAACCCACGAAGGAATTGCAATAAATGAATGTAATACAGTATATGCGGGAGGCACAAATACCGTGCATGTCTATTCCTTTAACGGAAGCGTTTTTACTCCCGGTACAAATATTACGACTAATATTCCAAATGAAGTCTATGATGTGGAATTAGACAAGGCGACAGGAATCCTGTATATCTCGGGACTTGGCTTTGTTTCTGTAATGCCCGAACCCTCGAATTGCATTGTCAGCCAACTCAATGTAATAGCTTCTCCAACACCCGGCGCTTGTACCGGTTCGGCAATTGCGACTGTCACAGGGGGAACTGCGCCTTACACCTATCTTTGGAGCAATGGCGCTACAACACCCGGCATTAATAATGTTTCTGCGGGAACTTATTCAGTTACTGTTACAGACCATTCATGTATCAGGCTTACCGGAATTGATTCTGTGACTGTAAATGCATCGTTTATAATTACCGCAGGTCCTGATACTGCAATTTGTGCAGGAAATCCGGTTCAACTTATAGCTACAGGAGGAACCTCTTATACATGGTCGCCTGCAGGCTCTCTGAGCAGCGCTTCAATTGCCAACCCTGTTGCAACGCCTGCCACTACAACAACCTATCATGTGACAGTTACTAACGGAACCTGTAATATGCCCGATTCTGTTGTGGTTACTATAAGCCCATTGCCTAATGTTACAGTAACCAATATTACTATATGCAGCGGACAGCAGGATTCTCTTACGGCCAGCGGCGCCACTAACTACGTTTGGAGCGGCGGCGGTAACACTCCTACTATTACTGTTAACCCCACCACAACGACTACTTATACGGTTACCGGCTACTCAGCGGGATGCAGCAGCACCGGTAGTGGCGTTGTTACAGTTAATCCATTGCCTGTAATAACTTTCTCTCAGGTTTCGCCGGCTGCCTGCAACCTGAATAATGGCAGCGCCACTGCTACAGGAGGAGCAACTTATCTGTGGAGTAATTCGCAAAGCGTTGCTGTCATCACAGGGCTTGCTCCTGGCGTTTATACAGTAACTGTTACAACCTCTGCCGGATGTTCCGGCACATCTTCAGTGATCATTAACAGTATTTCTCCACCAACAGTAAGCACAACTTTTACGAATGAAAATTGCGGACATGCTAATGGTACAATTCAGGCTACTTATGTTAACACCACAGCACCTGTAACATTTTTATGGTCGAACGGCCAGACAACGCAAAATTTAACCAATCTTGCTGCCGGTATTTACACTGTTACACTTACCGATTCTTCAGGATGTACCGCTACTTCGCAGGATACTTTAATCAATATACCCGGGCCATCAGTAGCCATTACCGGTATATACAATGAAATGTGCTCTACAGGCAACGGAGGTGCAACCTGTGCGGCAAGCGGAGGCACACCACCTTATTCATATCAGTGGAGCAGCAATCCTGTTCAGAATACACCTGGCCTGACCAATGTTCATGCAAATACTTATACTATCACAGTTACCGATGCCAACCAGTGTACCGCTATCAATACTGTGGTCATTAACAATACTTCGCCACCAACTGTTACAGTCAGTGCTACGCCTGAAATGTGTAATCAGTCCGATGGAACTGCTACAGCCTTTGCATCGGGAGGCACAGGAATTTATCATTATATGTGGAGCAACGGGCAAACTACACCTACTGCTACCGGCCTTGTTCAGGGTAGTTATTCGGTTACCGTTACCGATTCAGCGTGCTTTACAGTTAATACTATCAACATAATAGAAATCCCCGGACCTATCGCAGGATTTTCGGAACATCCGAGAATAGTCACATTGATGGATGGAACTGTTTCCTTTGTTAATAATTCATCGAACAATGTGGTGAGCTGGAACTGGAACTTTGGCGATGGCAGCCCCGACGGAAGCGGAAGCAGCCCGTCGCACCCATATACCAACCTTGGAACTTATGTTGTTACTTTGATAGTGACAGACAACAACGGCTGCACAGATACCATAACAGATACTGTAAAAGTTGAGGATCTTTATACATTCTATATTCCGAATTCCTTCACCCCTAATGGTGATGGCATCAATGATGTATTTACTCCCCGTGGATTAAGCGTTGACCCGAACAATTACAATGAGTACATTTTTGATCGCTGGGGAAATATTGTTTTCCATACCACTATATGGACAGGCACTTCTGCCGAACCCTGGAACGGAACAAAAAATAATAAAGGTTCAAATGATGATGTGGTTCTTGATGTGTATGTTTACTCGATTAAGGTGAAAGAAATTGCCGGCCCTACGCATGTTTATTATGGTAAAATTGCTTTGATACCTTAATTGTTTCTATTCATTGGTGTCCGGTTAAATTTAATAGTAATGATATGAATAAAAAAGATGATTCAGTGAAATACAATACATGTATTGCCAATCATGTGTCATCTTTTCAAAATAAAATAGAACGCAGATTTACCCGATGATTAATATTGCTTTAAATAACAGTTAAATAATAAAAATGAAATATCCTACGGGGTGAAAAACGAAAGGTGAAAAAAATAAAATACAACTCAACCTCTACGATATATCCCAGCGCCAATGAAACATATCATCAGGGCAATGTGATGTATGATAGCGGCAATGTGACATGTCATCGGGGCAATGTGATGTATGATGTCCGCTATGTGACATGTTATCGGGGCAATGTGATGTATGATGGAGGCAATGTGACATGTCATCGGAGCAATGTGATGTATGACGTCAGCAATGTGACATGTCATCGGGGCAATGTGATGTATGACGTCAGCAATGTGACATGTCATCGGGGAAATGTGATGTATGACGGCGGCAATGTGACATGTCATCGGGGAAATGTGATGTATGACGGCGGCAATGTGACATGTCATCGGGGCAATGTGATATATGACGGCGGAAGTCAAGCGTCTTGTAGAATTAGATAAAGTGATTGAATTTGAAAATAGAGATTAACAAATAACTTATAAACAACAAAATAATAAACATTAAAACAACAACAAATTAAAAACTTAAAATTATGGGAAAAGTAATAGTAAAGTTAGATTTAGCTCACAAGAGCAATGCAGTAGTATTAGTAGATTCCGACAATAGCACAGGCGCCATGACAGGCCTCGCCCGCTTTGCGGCAGCCGAAATTGTGGCCCAGGTTCTCGCCACCAAAACAGCAACCACCGGCTTGCGCACCGCCTTGAACGCACCCACATCGGATACAAAAACCGACGACATTAAATCAGCGCGGGCAGTATTGGATTTTAATTTTACCAAGCTCGGACACCAGGTTGAAGGCGTGGCTAACGACCCTTCTTTATCCGACGACGAGCGGGTGGCAGTGGTGCATAGCGCCCGTATGGATGAAAAAAATCATACTCATCCGCAAAAGCATAAGTTTACAGTTAAAAACATCCTCCCCTTTGGCACAGCGCATACCACTGCCGAAGGCGAAGCCAACGCCCATGAATGGGATTGGACAAAGGATGTTGTTAACTTTCTGGATCGGGTGCATGAGGAGTCAACCACCACAGCACATACCGATATTGTTATAACTAATGCAACAAAAGGAATGGAGATTGCCTTTTTCCACAAAGCAATAATAGCCAAGAAAAAAACCAATTGGGAAGGACCAATATTTTTGACATTGTTATAGGAAAAAGAGGATAGAAAAGAAAATACAATGGTATTTAAGTCAAGTGACGATATAAAAAATTAACCAGATACAATGATTGCTTATATGCCAATTGACAGTAAATGACAAAATTTCAGGTATTGAAAAATATACCAACAAACATTTATAGAAACACATAAAAAAATAATATGAAAACAATGGCTCATTCACAAAAAAAATCAATAATCGAAGGAATTGCTGGCTCCTTTCCTTTCATATTAATTACATTGATTTTCCTTTTCTTAAACCTGGCAACAAGTATTAGTCAAACAACGGACACATATACTTATACTGGAGCTGAACAACCCTGGATTGTACCTATAGGAGTTTCTTCTATTACTATAAAGTGTTATGGTGCGCAGGGAGGAAGTAATCAAGGAGGAACAGCTGGTCAGGGTGGATACGCTACAGGAACATTAGCTGTTACAGCCGGACAAACAGTATATATTGAAGTCGGAGGACAAGGCGGTACTACTGGTGCTGCAGGTTGGAATGGTGGAGGAGCCGGCTACCCAGGTACTGGTTCACTCGGCAGAGGTGGTGGCGGTGGTGCATCAGATGTGAGATTTGGGGGTAATGCTCTTTCAAACCGAGTGATTGTTGCCGGCGGTGGCGGAGGGAACTATACTACTACTTATTCACCCGGAGGTAATGGTGGTGGTACTGCAGGAACCAATGGCGGTAATGTACTCTATGGATATGGTGGTACTCAAACTGCAGGTGGAAATGGATATGTGAATGGAAGCCCAATGAATGGAACTTTAGGTCAGGGAGGCACTTATGGCACTTACTATCTTTCAGGTGGTGGTGGTGGCTATTACGGTGGTGGTGCAGGTATGACGGGTGGCGGTGGTTCTGGTTATATTGGCGGTGTTACCGGCGGTAGTATGACGGTTGGTGGTCGTACTGGTAACGGATATGTGACTATTACTTATACTGCTCTTCCTTGCAATGCTCCTATAAGTATTACAACAAGCCTTACTCCTTCCTCAAGTTGTATAACTCCACAATCAGTTACTTTTAATGTCACCAACTCAGCAGGTGGTAATCTCAATGGAGGTTCATGGGAATACCAATGGCAAATTGGAGGAACTGTTTTTCAGTCATGGAGCGCTACTTCTTCTTATACGACTTCACTTTCTGCAAGTGCAACCTATACCGTTTACATGCGCACCACAGCCTGCAATTCATTAATAAGCGCCGGCTTTAATGCAATTTATACTTTGAATCCTGTTCCTGCTCAGCCCAGCGCTGTAAGCGGAGATGCAGCTCCCTGCATAGGTTCTTCACAAACTTATAGCGTGACAAATGTTCCGGGAACTACCTATAACTGGACTTTCCCGGCAGGCTGGACACAAACAGGCGGGGGAACAACAAATTCAATTACTGTTACAGTTGGCTCTGTAGCAGGGAATGTTCAGGTTACTCCTTCTAATTTTTGCGGCGACGGAACACCAAGTTCATTGGCTGTCATTGGTGATACAGGCCCTGCTATAACAGGTACAACTCCGGGTTCAATATGTAACTCCGGCACAGTTATTTTAAGTGCAACTTCTGCAACAGGAACAATGAATTGGTGGGATGCTCCGACAGGTGGATCATTGTTAGGAACAGGACCAAGCTATACAACACCGGTAATATCATCAACAACTACTTACTATGTTGATGCTACTCTTAATAGTTGCACAACAGTAAACAGAACAAGTGTTATAGCTACAGTTAATCTTTCACCTGCTGCACCTTCAAGTCCTGTTGCCAGTCCTTCATCAATGTGTAGCGGTTCATCTTCCACTTTGTCTGCTTCAATTAACATTGATCAAACGGTGGATTGGTTTAGCACCAGTTGCGGTGTTGATCCTGTATCTTCAGTAGTCACACCAGATACAACAACTACCTATTATGCCATGACTGAAGATCTGAATACAGGATGTCTTAGCACAACTTGCGTGAATGTCACCATTAATATAACTCCTGCATTGGCAGCGCCGGTATTTACTCTTGGAGCTACTTCGACACGTTGTTTTGGAGCAAGTAGTCTTAATTACACTGCCACTGCTGCAAACAGCACAAGTATAACTTATAATCTTGATACAGCCAGCCTCGCTGCCGGCAATACTATAAATTCAATCACAGGAGATGTTACTTATGATGCTGCTTGGACAGGAACAAGCATTATTACTGCCACTGCACAGGGTTGCGGAGGACCACTTTCTTCGTCTCACACTGTTACATTATCACCGGTTATTGGGATGCCTATTTTCCTTTCAGGAGGAACATCTTCAGTTTGCATAGGCTCACCTCCTGTAACATTTACCGCTGTTTCAACAGGCAGTACAGGCGAGACTTATTATCTTGACGCTGCAAGCACAGCAGCAGGTAATTCAATTGATGCATCTACAGGCGAAGTTACTTTTTATCCTACATGGACAGGTACAATGGTTATCACTGTTGTTGCAACAGGATGCGGTGGACCTAAAGTTTCAAAACATTCTGTAACTGTTATGCCAAACGTTGATGTTCCTGTTTTCGATGCAGGTGCTACATCTTCAATGTGTCAGGGAAGCAGCAATACTATCTATACAGCTACTGCAACCAATAGTACAGGGATTACTTATAGTCTCGATGCAACAAGTCTCGCTGCAGGAAACACTATTGATACATTAACAGGAACAGTTACCTGGAATCCTTCATGGTCGGGTTCATCAACTATCACGGCATCTGCTGCCGGTTGCAGCGGACCTACAACAGCAACGCATGTGGTTACAATTAACGCCACTACTATTCCTGTCTTTGCAGGTACAACTCAATCGTGTGCAGGTGTTACAGGTAATCTTTATTCTGTACAAACAGGTATGACAAATTATATCTGGACAGTTTCTACAGGTGGCACTATTACCTCTGGTGGCACGACCTCAGACAATACAGCTACGATTATATGGAATACTTCAGGAGTTCAAACAGTAAATGTCAGCTTCACTAATAGCAATAGTTGCACTTCTACCACTTCGGATACTGTTCATGTTGATCCTCTCAATGTCGCTGTGATTGCAGGCTCTTCTCTGGTTTGTGTAAATTCAACCGGGAATGTTTATTCAACACAGCCGGGAATGACCAACTATATCTGGAATGTTTCTTCAGGTGGAACTGTTACTTCAGGTGGAACAACCACAAGCGATACTATTATCATCACCTGGAACACAACCGGCAATCAAACTGTAAGTGTAAATTATACCAATAGCAGCGGATGTAGCGCTATAAATCCAACTGATTACACAGTTGCTGTTGATACTTTGCCAGTAGCTGCAGGAAGTATTACTGGACCGTCTTCAATTTGTCAGGGTGCAACAGGTGTTGTTTTCAGTGTTAACCTAATTTTAAATTCAACAGGTTATACCTGGACTTTGCCTGCCGGCGCAACAATAGTTAGCGGTGCAAATACCAACAGCATCACAGTTGATTTTTCAGGCAGCGCTTCTTCAGGATCGGTAAGTGTTCAGGGAACAAATTCTTGTGGCAATGGTGATGTGTCATCATTATTGAGCATTTCTTTAAATTCCATTCCTTCGAATCCTGTTATAACATTAAGTGGTGATACACTTACCAGCAGTTCTCCCACAGGTAACCAATGGTATCAAAATGGTATTCTCATTATAGGAGCGACATCACAAACTTATGTGGCTTCATCAACCGGACATTATTGGGATGTTGTGACAGTGTCAAACTGTGTTTCCGATTCCTCTAATCACATTTACATTGTAATCACAGGTTTTCACGGTTACTCACAGGAAAACAATGTTGACGTTTTCCCGAATCCAAATAACGGAAGCTTTACAATATCAATGAATTTTTCAAATGAAGGTATGTATAACCTGTCTATATTCAATGTTGTCGGAATGAAAGTTTATGAATTGAATAATTTTCACATCAATGGACAGACCAAGAAAAATATTGATCTCGGTTCAGTACCTGCTGGAGTTTACAATCTGGTGATTGAAAATAACGGATTTAAAACCATCCGGAAAATAGTTGTACTTTAAAATTAACCAGACAACAATGATTGCCAATATGCCGATTGACAGTAAATGACAAAATTTTAGGCTCAGAAAAACATATCCACAAACAGTTATAGAAATACAAAAAAAACAGTATGGAAACAATGTCTCATTCACAAAAAAAATCAATAATCAAAGGAATTGCCGGCTTCTTTCCTTTCATTTTTATTACTTTGATTTTCCTTTTCTTAAACCTGAAAACAATTTTTAGCCAAACAAACACGTATAGTTATACAGGAGGTGAACAAACCTGGACTGTCCCTTGTGGAGTTTCTTCTATTACTATAAAGTGTTATGGTGCGCAAGGAGGAGCTAATGGATCAGCAACAGGTGGCCAGGGTGGATACGCTACAGGAACATTAGCAGTTGCTGCCGGGCAAATAGTATATATTGAAGTCGGAGGACAAGGCGGTAATACTGGTGCTGCTGGTTGGAATGGTGGAGGAGCGGGAATACCAGGTTATGGCAGAGCTGGTGGCGGCGGTGCATCTGATGTGAGATATGGTGGTAATGGTCTTTCAAACCGAGTGATCGTTGCCGGCGGTGGTGGTGGTGCCTGCACTTCTTTTACACCCGGAGGGGCTGGTGGTGGTACTAACGGAGGGGATGGTGCAAGGGCAAGCAGTGGATATGCTGGATTTGGCGCTATTGGTGGAGTTGGTGGAATTGGACAGACTAATGGTAGCCCGTATAATGGAACTTTAGGTCAGGGAGGTACTTATGTCACCCTCCTTTATTCAGGTGGTGGTGGAGGCTGGTACGGTGGTGGTGCAGGTCTTTCTGGTGGCGGTGGTTCTGGTTATATTGGCGGTGTTACCAGCAGTAGTATGACGGTTGGTGGTCAAACTGGTAACGGAAAGGTGACTATTACTTACACTGTTTCTTCTTCAACTCCCACAATTACGGGTATATCGCCACCAAGCACTTGCGCAGGAAGTGGAGCCACTATAACTATTAATGGTACCAACTTTGTTACAGGCGCTACTGTAACTTTTACTGGTGCTTCTGCAGTATCATGTACTGTTGTCAACAGTACTCAGATTACAGTTGCACTGCCGGCAGGAGCGAGTACAGGAAATGTTATTGTTACTACTTGCACTGCAAGTAATGGATACTCTTTAACAGTAAATGCGAAACCAGCCGCTCCCACATTGGCTGTAGTAAATAACTGCGGTAATTCAACATTAACAGCAACTAATGTTACTGGAACACTTACCTGGAGTGATGCTGGAACCGGCAACCCTCGTACTGTAACGTCAACCAGTGCAGTTACTGTACAACAAACTGTTGGCGGATGTATTAGTGCGGCAAGCAATTCAGTGACGCCAGCACCATTATCTGTTCCATTAGCTCCTACGTTGGCTGTAGTAAACAATTGCGGTAATTCAACATTAACTGCAACTAATGGTACTGGAACACTTACCTGGAGTGATGCTGGAACCGGCAACCCTCGTACTGTAACGTCAACCAGTGCAGTTACAGTACAACAAACTGTTGGCGGATGTATTAGTGCGGCAAGCAATTCAGTAACGCCAGCACCATTATCTGTTCCATCAGCTCCTACGTTGGCTGTAGTAAACAATTGCGGTAATTCAACATTAACAGCAACTAATGTTACTGGAACACTTACCTGGAGTGATGCTGGAACCGGCAACCCTCGTACGGTAACGTCAACCAGTGCAGTTACAGTACAACAAATTGTTGGCGGATGTATTAGTGCAGCAAGCAATTCAGTAACACCTGCACCATTATCTGTTCCATCAGCTCCCACTAGTAGTACTCAACAATCATTTTGTTCAGCAACATCACCTACTTTGGCTAATTTATCCCCAACAGGAACCTCTATTAAATGGTATGATGCTGCCAGTGGCGGTAATCTTTTATCAGGTACTGCTTTGATCAATGGCACTCATTATTATGCAAGTCAAACAGTTTCTAGTTGTGAAAGCTCATCAAGATTGGATGTAACAGCAACTGTAAATCAACCATCGTCAGGCACTCCTACAGCCAGTGCAACAGCCACAACAATATGTAACGGGCAAAGCACAAGTTTAATACTTATCGGGGGTACACCTGGGACAAACTCTGTTATTAACTGGTACACGGGTTCATGTACTACAGGAACACCTGTAGGAACAGGAAATAGTTTATCAGTAAGTCCAACCACAACCACAACTTATTATGGGAGGTACGAAGATCTAAGTCCTTGTAGTAGTAATAGCTCTTGTGGGTCTGTAACAATAACGATAAATCAACCATCGTCAGGCGCTCCAACAGCCAGTGCAACATCACCAACAATATGTAGCGGACAAAACACAAATTTATCACTTTCGGGAGGTACAGCAGGGACAAACTCTGTTATTCACTGGTATAGTGGTTCATGTGGAGGAACAGCTGTAGGGACAGGAAATAATTGTTCAACGGGTACTTTGACTTCAACAACAACATTTTATGGGAGATACGAAGACAACAGTCCCTGTAGCAGTAACAGTTCATGCGGGTCTGTAATAGTAAATATAATAACCCCAAGTTATGGGACAGCAAGCAATACATCAGGAGGTGGCAGCACACAAACGATCTGTTACAATACATCACCTGCAAGCATGTCAGCAAGTGGCGCTACAGGTTCGAGTAGTTACAGTTATCAATGGTTTTCTCATCCAGGAGCAGTAACTCCAACCTCAGGGTCACTTTCACATTGGGATGGAGCTTCAGGGACAGGTAATGATATGGCAACTTTCTCTGTACCGGATGCTATCACAGGAACCACAACGTATGCATGTTGGGTAACACCAGGAGGAATTTCTTCATGCGGAAGCGCCAACTGGGCGGGAGCAAATAACAATGATAATATACAGGTAATGGTTGAGTCTGCATTCAACGGAGGCTCCTTAACCAGTACTACACGAAGCATCTGTTACAATACCCAACCTTCAGCCATTACTTATAGTACTGCCCCAAGTGGTGGAACGACTCCAACATTCCAATGGTACTACCTTGTCGGAAGTCATACAGCGCCAAGTGGAGCTTTCAGCCAGGGTTCATGGACTGCTATTGGTAGCCCAAGCACCAGCGATCCTACTCTTGCAGGAGCAATAATTGGTAACCTATCAGCAACTACTACTTTCGCACTTAGAGTTTATGATGGTGGTTCACTTGCCTGTTATAATAATTGGGCAGGCAATGCTCAGGTAATTACTGTTGGTGGTACTTTTAGCGGAGGCACTTTAACCAGTACAACACAAACCTCCTGTTACAATGCTAATCCATCAGACATTACCTATAGCACTGCCCCTGGTGGTGGAAGCAATCCAACTTTCCAATGGTATTACCTTGTTGGTAATCAAACAGCGCCAAGTGGAGCTTTCAGTCAGGGTTCATGGACTGCTATTGGCAGCCCAAGTACCAGCACTCCTACTCTTGCAGGATCAACAATTGGCAATTTGACAGCAACAACTACATTTGCTCTTGAAGTTTATGATGCCAGCCCTAGCTCCTGTTTTGATAATTGGGCTGGTAATGCTCAGGTAATAACAATAGATGCGACATTCAGTGCCGGAACTATTAGCAGTGGTGGACAAGTTATTTGCAATAATACCCAACCGTCAAATATTACATATAGTACGGCGCCTACAGGAGGAACTGTAACAACATTCCAATGGTACTACCTTGCAGGAAGTCAAACAGCCCCAAGCGGATCTTTCAGCCAGGGTTCATGGACAGCAATAGGTAGTCCAAGTACAAGTACTCCATCTCTTACAGGAGCAACAATCGGCAATTTGACAGGCACAACAACATTTGCCCTTAGAGTTTATGATGGTGGCTCTGCCCACTGCTTTGATAATTGGAACGGTGATTCTCACATTGTGACTGTTCGCGGAGCACACAACGGAGGTACAATTAGCAGTTCAACACAAAGTATCTGTTACAACACAACACCTTCTGACATTACTTACAGCGCTTCACCAAGTGGTGGGACATCATTATCCTATCAATGGTACACTAAGACAGGCACAGTAACTGCACCTAGTGGTAACTGGTCTTTGGGTTCATGGACCACTGTTGGAAGTTCAGGTTCCAGCCCTACCCTTTTAGGAACTATAATAGGAACATTATCAACACCCGGAACATATACTTATGCACTGAGGGCAACTGATGGCGGAGGAACAACCTGTTTTGATGTTTGGAATGGTGATCGTCATGTAATTACAGTTTATCCAGATGCAAGCATGGGGACTGTTACAGGTACAACACCTCTTTGTATCCTGGGACAAGCTACTTACTCTGCAAACCCGATAGTTTTAGGCGGAGGTACCGGTGTATGGAGTAGTGACAACACTTCTATGGCCACTGTTAATTCTTCTACAGGAGTAGTTACGGCTGTAGCATCGGGAACCTGTAACATTAAGTTTACAATTACCGGTGGGTGTAACACATCACCGTCCGGACAGCAAGCGTTGACTATAAACCAAAATGCACAAATAAGCGGAGTATCAGGAACGACTCCTTTGTGTGTTGGTGCATCTGCTACTTATACAACTTCAGGATTGAATTTAGGCGGAGGAACCGGTGGATGGAGCAGTGATAATACTGCAATAGCCACTGTTAATTCCTCAGGTGTTGTAACCGGCGTTGATGCTGGAACAACATACATTGTTTACTCAATTAGTGGCTGCGGTGGTGCGCCATCGGCAAAACAGTTGGTTACAATTGATCCAAATGCAAGTATTGGGTCAGTAACAGGAACAAGTCCTTTATGTATAGGTGCAACAGCAACCTACAATGCTAACACTGTAAACCTGGGAGGTACAGGTTCAGGAGCATGGAGCAGTGATAACACGGCTATTGCCACTGTTGATGCTTCAACAGGAGTTGTAACAGGAGTTGCATCAGGAAGCTGTCACATAAAATATACAATTACCGGAGGATGTGGTGGTGTTCAATCAGCTCAGCAGGTATTAACTATTCATCCTGTTGCCAGCATTGGCTCGGTAACAGGAACAACACCTCTTTGTATTAACGCAAATGCTACTTACCATGCTAACACTGTTAATTTAAGTGGAGGAGCAGGCTCTTGGAGCAGCGATAACACAGATATTGCCACTGTTGATGCTTCTTCCGGAGTAGTTACCGGTGTTTCTGATGGAACATGTAATATTATTTACACAATTAACGGAGGATGTGGTGGTGGAAGTCCAACTGCACAACAAGCTGTAACAATAAATCTAAATTCAACCATTGTTGGTGTTTCAGGAGCTTCAACTTTATGTATTGGCGCAACAGCAACCTACACTACAAGCGGAGTCATTATGGGTGGAGGAACAGGTGCGTGGAGCAGTACTGCTACAGGTATAGCTACCGTTGATGCTTCTAGCGGTGTAGTTACAGGTGTAGCAGCAGGTAGTTGCTACATTGTTTACACAATTACAGGATGTGGTGGAACACCAACAGCAAAGCAAAAAGTAACGGTTAATACTGTTGCCAGTATTGGGTCGGTAACAGGCACCAGTCCTATATGTATAGGTGCGACTGAAACCTATAGTGCCAACAACATTGTGCTTGGTGGAGGAACAGGAGTTTGGAGCAGCGATGGATCAACTATTGCAACAGTTAATTCAATTGGTGTGGTAACCGGAGTTTCAGCAGGTAGCTGCCATATTATTTACACAATAAGCGGAGGTTGTGGCGGAACAGTGTCTGATCAACAAGCATTGGCTGTAAACAGCAATTCCTGGATAGGTACAGTAAGTACCGATTGGAACAACGCCTCCAACTGGTGTAATGGTATTCCAACATCTGCAACTGATGTTGTTATTCCATCAGGAACAACCCACGCACCACACGTTACCTCATTACCTGCAACTCCTGCAGTATGTAACAATTTAACCATAAATTCAGGCGCAGTTTTAACTGTTGATGCAGGAAAAGCTCTTACGGTAAATGGCACAACAACTTTGGCAAGCCCTCAATGCCTCGTTCTTAAAGCAGCATCCGGTCAGGCTGCAGGTGGTACAGGCTCTTTCATTGATAATGGTATCACCGGTTCAGGAACTGCAAAAGTTGAGAAGTATCTATCACCAGGACGATATTGGTATATTGGCTCACCTATAGTATCTACTGCTGCTAGTGATGCTTATGGAACTTTATCAACAGTGCCAAGTACAGGTACAAGAGATTTTTACTGGAAAGAAACTACTCATGCTTATGTTGCTTTGGTTAATACAGATATATTGCAACCAACGCGTGGATATGCATTTGAAGATTTTGGCTCTTCCCCTATTACTGCCACTTATATTGGCACACCTAACACAGGACAGGTTACCGCAATTCTAACATACACATCTGGTACGAAACAAGGGTTTAACCTTGTCAGCAACCCTTATCCTTCAGCAATTAACTGGGGAAGCCAAAACTCACCACAATCCGGTTTAACTCAAACCAATTTAGAGCAGACGATTCAGTATAAAGTCCCGGGTACTTATGCTACTTGGAATTCAATGGGAAGTGGAACAGGTGTGAATGGCGGCGGACAATATATTCCTGCTATGCAGGCATTCTGGGTACGTGTTGCAGCAGGCAATACTACAGGCAGTATTCAATTCACAAACGCCATAAGAGTGCACAGTGCACAGGCTGCCTATAAACTGGGTGATCCACCTAATGTGTTCCGTATGCAGGTTGCCAGAGACACTTTGGTTGATGAATCAGTTGTTACTTTCTATGCTGCTGCATTGGGCGGTTTCGAAGATTATGATTCACCAAAGATGCTTTCTGATGAACCGGCTTATCCTCAGCTTTACTCTTACACGACAAATGCAGTTCAGGTTGCTGTAAATGGTCAGCCGGTATTGGTAACAGGTGTTGAAAGAATTATTCCACTTGGTTTTCTTACCAACGTTGCAGGTAATTTCAAAATTACTGCTACTAACCTAGCACAGTTTGATGCAAACACCACTGTTTATCTCGAAGACACTCAAATACCCGCAACAGTAAATCTTACTTCAGACAAAACTTACACCTTTACATCAGCTACAGGAACATTCAACAGTCGTTTTAAATTGCATTTTAATTATAAAAATACGAATCCGTTGCCAATACAATTGCTGAGTTTTGATGCAAAATGTAAGGATAGCAATGTTGATCTGAATTGGTCAACAGCTACTGAAACCAACAATGATTACTTTACAATTGAAAAGAGTGCTGATGCTACTTACTGGGATATGCTGAAGAAAGTGCAGGGTGCCGGCAACAGCAATTCTGTGCTTAATTATACTGCAAGTGATAACACACCTTTTAGCGGAGTATCATATTACAGGTTGAAGCAAACCGACTACAATGGACATTCAGAAACATTCAGTCCGGTTGCTGTAAATTGTGCTGATGAATCTTCACAGGTGGATATTTCCTACTATCCTAACCCGTTTACTTCGCAGGTATATGCTGTGATCAATAACTCGATTTCAGAAAACGCCACAGTAAGTGTTTACAATATCTTAGGAAGTAAAGTTTATACCCATACCATTGGTCATGACCAATTGGCGCTTAAATCGTTTTCTTTGGATTTGTCAGGGCTGGTTAATGGCATATATTTCATAGAATTCAAATCAGACACTTATTCCGGTATTTCAAAAATTGTAAAGAACTAAATAAAAAATAGTCACGAAGATGCTATTTTTGTAGCACCTTCGTGACTATTAAAAAAGGGGGAGAACTCAAATTAAAATCATAGATATGGAAACAAATAGCAATAACAGGAAAAAACGCTTTTATAAACAACCGCAGGTTTGCTGCATTAAACTGGATAAAGAGATCTCTTTGGTCATGCAATCAGAAGCACCACCCGATCCGGGAGGTTCATTACAGCCGGAACATTTCAGCATAAATCCGTTTAAGCTAATGAAATTGTAATAAATTGCATCATGTCAAAGCTCAATATTCAGGGAACCTGTAGTTCCTTGAATATATATTAAGAAAGATCGGGAATTTCCGGTCTTTCTTTTTTTACAGTGTATAGTAATATTGAGTCAGCAAAATAGCCAACGATTGTTATCTGTTCAAAAATTACCTTTCCCAAAATTTGCATTTTCCGGTGACATTTTTCTTTTTCCTTTTTTCATGTGTCAAAATTAAAATTGTTTTTCCTTTTTGACACACTTTTTTGAACATCCTCCCTTCCCAATTCTTCCCTATAATTTTTTAATCCAATAA
>Ga0118677_10005367_pt1 | contig 22475 bp, 23 predicted proteins | sample AliMusrvi5mmetaG_FD_86154 | JGI IMG/M metagenome (GOLD analysis project Ga0118677, IMG submission 86154)
GACGGCAGGCCCATCAAGACGGTAGCGAAAACTCACATGCTCAAAAGCGATGTTGCCATTGATGGCGGGCAGGGCGGTCCTGCCGGGAGTAAACATCGGCTCGGGCGGGCTGTTTAAGATATCGCCCAGCCGCGCGATGGAAATGCGGGCCTGATGAAAATCCTGCCAGACCTGCGCCAGGCGCAGCACGGGTTGCGCGACACGACCCGCCAGCATATTGAATGCGACGAGTTCGCCGACGGTCAGATTGCCGTCCATCACCGAGAGCGCACCAAAATACAGCACCAGCGCGGTGACGAGTTTGCTGACCATCTGCACGCCCTGGCTCGCCCAGTTGCCGATATTGAGCACGCGAAAACTGGCCTGCACATAAGCAGCAAGCTGCTCTTCCCAGCGGCGCTGCATCTGCGGTTCCACGGCCATCGCCTTCAGGGTTTCAATGCCGGTGATGGATTCGACCAGAAACGCCTGATTCTCCGCCCCGCGATTGAACTTTTCTTCGAGACGGCGGCGGAAGATCGGGGTCACACCGGCGGAAATCGCGATGTAGAACGGGAAGGACGCCAGAACGATAAAGGTCAGGAACAGCGAATAATACGCCATCACCGCCAGAAAGACGAAGGTAAAGAACAGATCGATGACCAGCGTCAACGCCGATCCGGTGAGGAAATTGCGTATATTCTCAAGCTCCCTGACGCGCGCCACGCTGTCGCCCACGCGCCGCGCCTCGAAATAGGCAATCGGCAGCGATACGAGTTGGCGGAACAATCGCGCGCCGAGTTCCACGTCGATGCGATTGGTGGTGTGGGAAAACACATAGGTGCGCAGCGCGGTAAGCAGGGTCTCGAATCCATAGATGAGAATGAGCCCGATCATCAGCACCTGCAGTGTGGACATGCCGCGATGCACCAGCACTTTGTCGATGATCACCTGAAAGACGATGGGCGAGATGAGCCCGCAGAGCTGTATGAAAAAAGAAGCGACCAGCACTTCGCTTAAGAGACGGCGGTACTTCACCATCGCCTGCAAGAACCAGCCGATGTCAAACCGCTTTGCCCATTCGCCTATACTGGCGCGCCGCGCAATGAGCAACAGGTTGCGGTTCCACACCGCCTCAAACTCGCTGCGGGTAATGAGTTGCGGACGCTCCTGCATGGGGTCCTGAATCAGGAGCTTGTCGTCCACCCGTTTGCCGATGATGATAAAACTTCCGTCTTGCAACTGGGCGATGGCGGGAAGCGCCGTTTTGTAAAGACGTTCCCAACTGCTCTCAATAGCACGCGCCTTCAGCCGCATCTGCTTGGCCAACCGCAGCATCTCCACCGTATCGAGCGGCGCGCCTCCCAACTGATGCCGTATCTGTTGCGGGTCGGCGGCAATGCCTAACAACCGCAGCATGAGGACGAAGCAATGCACCGCCTGACTCGATGCCTGGGAATCTTGCTCATCCACCCGCATCAGGTACCAAACCCAATCCATTTATTGCGGATATGGTCGTAATGTTCTTTGGGGTCGTACAACTGCTCCACGGGCAGATGTAACGCCTGCGCGGTCAGGTCGCCGACGCTGGCTTTGAGCTGCAGTATCGCAATCTTTTCATCATGTTCGGCCTTCGAAAGAGTAAGCCGGGCATTGAGCAGCTCCTGTTCGGCGTTCAGCACATCGAGCGTCGTGCGCGTACCCACCTTGGCTTCTTCCCGGACACCATAGAGCGCCTTATCAGTCGCATCCACCGCTTCCTTATTTACCGAGATCACTTCGCGTGCGGTCATGAGTGTCTGCCATCCGTTGGTCGCGTTTTCCGTGGATTTATTAAGCGCATCCTCCAGTTCCTCGCGGCGCTGATTCTCGGTTTGTATTGCCGCACGTGATTTGGAGTAGTCTGAGCCTGAGCGATAAAGCGGCACCGTCACCTTGGCAAGCACGGAAAAGGAGTCGTCGCGCTGGGGAAGCGTGACATTCTGGTCCACTCCGCGCGCTGCATTGCCGACGAGGCTCACCTCAGGAAGTAAACTGCCTTCCGCGACTCTTACATCCGCCCGAGCCGCCTGCTGGTTATACTGCGCGGCGATCACTTTCGGGTTGTTCTTTTTTGCGGTTTCGACCGCTTCCTCCTGGGTTGCGGGAAGCTCCAGCGTGAGGCTTACGGGGAGCAGAATGCCCGGCATCTGTCCGGTAATGCGGGCATACGTCTTCTGCTTATTGAGCAAATCGCCTTCGGCCTGCAGGCGTGACGCGGCGGCGACTTTAAGACGCGATTCCGCCTGATTCGCATCGGTTTTTGTAAGCTCGCCGATGCGCAGCCGATCCCGCGTTATCACCAGTTGCTTTTGCAGGGCGTTTTCATTCTTGACGTTGATGTCGAGTACTTGCTGCGCTTCCAATACGTCCAGATAGGCCTTGGAGGCATCGAGCAGCAATTGCTGTTCGGCATCCACCAATGCCGCGCGTTCGGCCAGGACGCTTGCTTCCGCTGAGTCCACGCTGCCTTTGGTGCGAAACCCGCGGAACACCGGCTGCGTTAGCGTCAGGCTCGCATTGCGCGGCTTCAACTCGATGGGGTTTACGCCCTGAATATCTTCTTTGTCGCGCCCGGCTTCCCCGGTGGCCTCAAGGTCTGGCCGCCAGTTACTCAGGGCCTGCGACACGCCTTCATCGACGGCGCGAAGCTTCGCACGCTCGGCCTTCAATGACGGGTCGTGCTCATAGGCAAGCACCAGGGCCTGCTCAAACGTCTGCGCATAAGCAGCCAGTGGCATGGCCACTATGACCAAGCCCAGCAACAATAGGCGATGCTTCATGTCCCGCTCTTGTCTTAAAAGTAAAGAAAAATTAAGAGAGCATGGATTCGAATCTGTATCAAGGGGAAACACCATCCGCCATTACGCGCTGATGGTCTGCCCGTAGACGGTCTCCAGCTGGTCGCCGTATTTCGTGGCCAGATATTGCACCGCTTTCGGGCCGATCGCATTGATCGTCCACCATTCGTCCGGCGCATCGCCCTTGATGCGGAACAGTGTTTTCGTCTTCGCCATCCGCTTTAATCGTTTATCACTCTCGTAATCATTCACAAGCCTAAACACGAGTTGGTCCATGTCGTAGGCAATGCTCATCCCTTCGAATTGCTCCGGCGGAACCTGCGTGCAGAGGGTTCGCAGAGCGGTTTCCTCCGCCTCGGACTTCCAGTGAAATAGGAAACTGGCACCCACCGCCTCGTCGAGAACAGAAGCAACCGGGCGGCCGTCCCGGCAGAGCGTTGCGCTGAAGCCTGGTCCTTCCATGCCGGTGAATGTTTTGACGTTCCGTACGGTGTAGGCGGCAAATAGTTGACGATGATCAGCGGGCATAAAGCTCTCCATGAGTTGTTGGTGCGTGCCCAAGAGCGTGACGGCGTGCGCCTGCAACATGGCTTCGCAGGGACCACGCTGCACAAGCGCAGCGCGGAAGCGGGGTGGAAGGCATTTGCGGGCCTTAGCGCGGCGCTCACGCTAGGCACGTCAGAACCAACAACGGGAGGGCTTTACGTAGTTGACGGGGAGGCCAGATACAGCGCCCGCGCGATCAGCAGGCGATAATGGACAGCGATTTGATGGTGTGATTGAATCGGCCGGATCGCTGAACGACGCGTGACGGAACGCGCGGCGCGAGGAGATGCCTATGGAACTGAGGGTTGGAGTTTTGATAATCGGTTCGCTGTTGTGGGACCCGAAGAGAGAGGCCTGGAGATACTCACGGCTGCGGATCGGAGAGTTAATCCCCGTGGCCGTTCCGATCCGGTATGGACGCAGGTCCGCAAGCCGCGGCAGAGTAGGGGGCTCATAGCGGCTCTCCGTCGATTTCATCCGGGGACGCGCGCGTCAAGGTGCGATTCGGATACAGCAGCAAAGTGACGGGCTCCACGTCTTCGGATCGCGTATAACCGATGAAGTCGCCGGGCCGGGCAAAGATGTAGGGCGTTATCCAATCAATGAACTGCCCAATCTCACGGTCATAGTTCTGAAGCGTGCGCCGGATCGTGACGCGATACCTGCCGCTGCTTTCGCTCAGTTCGACGCGCGCATCGCCATAGACCTCGGAATCGAGGTCGGTGCCAGAACCCCTCAGCATATGCCGCCATCGCGCCGTGCCGAACAGCGGATGCTCCGGAAGGCGTTTCGGCTCCTCGTCGTCCTGACCGGTCATGAACAGCAGCGCACGCTCAATCTCCTCGGGCGTATCGCGCTTCAACGAAAACGCGCAATTCAGTTCGGTGTATGTTCCCATGTGACAAATACCGTGCGATGCGGAAACCGTTCAATGTTGCGCTTAATGGCGTGATTGAACGTCTTCGTGGCCGATGGATATACCGGGTTACGTAATAGCAGTCAACTCGAAGACGGTATTTGCAACGTCGTGGCCGCCGGGTCGATTTCGGTCTTGCCAGTGTTCCCTGTGAAAGATAAAATCCGTTATCAATCACGAGACTCTGATGTATCGGAGGTGACCTGCAAAGGGTAATCCGTTCTCGGGTCGGCGGCACCTAGAATTTTACATGGCTGAAGAGCGAACTCGGCTCTTCACTTTTCTTAAATCTGATCCGAATCTGGTTCAGCGTCGCCTGCTCGTCTGCACTCAGTTTCCGGTGAACGTCGCGATGGCTGAGGCTGAGTTTCCGAAGATGTCCCGTCAGATCGAGCAGGATGTCCTTACCAGTATCTTCGCCAAGCCGTCGAGATTTCACAACAACGTCATACGCGACGTGGCTTTTCGTGTCGGTGATGAAGCATTGTACGGTTTTGGCCTTTTCATCTTCGAGCCGAAGTCGGAGATCCTTCGAATCGATTCCGTCACAAATGAACTCGATGACGACTTCCTTCTCCACCCACCCGAGATCAGCTGCGGCCATTGCCAAATAACGCTGCGAAGCTGCCTGGTTCCCAGTTACGATCACCTCCGTCAGTACGGAGAGCGGGCTTCCGACGGCGTGCTCTACGGCGATCAACGTTAGTACGAATCGGCCGTCCTTCATTACCCAATCGACCGCCCAATCACAATACCAGTCTGGAGTCTCGGTACGGGTCAGCGAATCGGATGTAATACGCGCAACTGCCTCCATCACGTCGCGCAACCCCTTGTCGAAGTCCGTCCTGAAATCCGCATATAGTTTGTCCCGCAGAAACATGGGAATCTTACAATCCTCCATGAGTACGGGAAGGACGATGACGCGCTTTTCGTCAAGTTCTCGAATCAGACCGCTGGAAAGCTCCTTTTTGCACCATTCGGATTCAACGGACGCCTTCGAGAGAATCACCAGCAACGCGCTTGCACCCTCGATCGCGTCCTGAATCTTTTGCGTAAGGGAATCACCCACATGCAGTTCCCACTGATCAATCCAGACATTTGCCCGGCGCTTCACGAGTTGGTGAGCCAAGCTCGTAGCGAAATTGCTGTCCGCGCGGGAATAGCTGATGAAAATCGGCATGAGAAGTGAAAGCTGCCAGACAGTCCATCTTATCTATCGCTGCATCGCCGTGCGGCCGACATGAGCCCGGAGTTGGAGGCCTCTTTCGCCGAGCGCTCAGCGTTCTGGGCAAAGAGCCGGGTAGAGAGACATCAACTGGATTCAATTCGGCGGGAGGTTTGATGCAGCCTCGTTACATCCCATAGAGAGGTCATGGGTGACAACAGCTCAACAGGCGCCGACTTGGGTCATTTCGACCTTCTTATCGCCCACCGAACACTCAAGGTGAAAGAGCCAGGCGCGATCCCAATGATCAGGAGATGTGGGCGCGCACCCTTTCGTGGTGGAGCATCGGCCAGCGCTTCAATGTCCTCTATGCCAATGAATTCAATGCCATCATCACCGCCAAACGTTGCCCGTTTGGCCTCCCACCACTTTTCGAATGGCAGTTTGGTCGGGTCGCACTCGTTCGCGTAGACGACCATGGTCTCGTCGATGGCGGCGTTGGACATGAGATAAACGCCTTGGTCACCGACCAGCCAAAGGCCTCTCCCGGTGTCGTCGTCAAAAAGAGGTAAGTACGCTGGCGCCGTTTTCGCCTCCTCGATGACGGCCGCGACGCCTGCCCATGGAAAGTGTAGGTTTCGTTCGTTGCGGGCGGAGGGATGTTTTCTGAGTTTGGGCAGCGAAGATGTCATGGCACGTTCCTTTCGATTGAGTTGCTGGCCCGTGTCAATTGGCGGAGCGCCCGGAGCCGCAACATGAGTTCGCAGGGGCCACTCTGCAACGCAGTGAAGAGGGGTGGAACGAATTTGCGGCAAGACGGGGCGTCTCTGCCAGACGCGGGAAGGTCAGCAACGAAAGGGCGACGACACTCTCAGAGTGTGATCTTCAGGGATAAATTGCACTTATTCTTCATCGCTATTTTGCACTCCCGGAACCTTCGCGCCGGAGGCTGGCCGCACCAACAGAGGGTACGGTGCAAACTATCCCTGAAGATTACATCTGGAATGCTTCTAAGGTACCTCGGATTCCTAACTCGATAAAACACATTATCGGGTTTAAATGTCGGGGAGGCGGGAGGACGGTTCCAGAATGGCATTGCGGTCTCGTTCCGCCAGTATGCGAATCCGCTTGCCAATGTACGTGCTTTATGGCAGAGTTCTCCCACTCAATGTTCGTTGAACCATCACACGGGAAGCATGCATGGAATTGGAATCAAAGCAGGTGTACCACCTCAAAGTGGATTCCTCGGGACGGATTCTCCTTCCGTCCGAGGCGCGGGAGCGCCACCGCATCGCCAGCGGCGATACGCTCGTCGTCACCGAAGACGCCTATGGGATTCGCCTGAAGACCCGCGATGAGGCAATTGCCGAAGCGCAGGCCTACTTCGCCACGCTCGCGCCGCCCGAGGTACTGCTCTCCGACGAGATCAATCAAGACCGCCGCGCCGAGCACGAGCGTGACTAATGTTGTCCTCGATGCATCAGCCGTGATTGCAATTCTGCGCTCCGAGCCGGGTGCGGATACAGTGCGGGCATCGCTCGCGGGCGCCGTCATCTCCGCGGTGAACTATTCAGAAGTCCTGAAGAAGTCCATCGAGCGCGGCGCGGTCCGCGCTGTCGCGGATGGGTATTTTCGCACTCTCTCGGTTGTGGTCATTCCGTTCGACGAAGCTCTTGCGGGACTCAGCGCTGATCTTTATCCGCAAACGAAGGAGTACGGCTTGTCAATGGCCGACCGGGCCTGTCTGGCGCTGGGCATTCAGCGCAATTGCAAAGTGCTGACGTCCGAGCGGCGCATGGCGCTGCCTTCGCTGCCCATCAAGGTAAAGCTGATCCGTCATGAGCACTGACGGAAAGGAACTCGTCACCGTCCCCTCGCCGTCCCTCACCCCGGCGCAATTTGGGGCGCTGGCTGATGTACCGCCGGAACTCGAATGGCTGGGCAATATCCAGAACAAGAAAACCCGCCGTGCCTACAAAATCGACGTGACGGAATTCTCCGCCTTCGCCGGTCTCAAAGCGCCCGCCGAGCTGCGGACCGTGACGCGCGCCCATGTCATCGCTTGGCGCACCGTGCTGGAAAAGCGCGGCGTCGCGGCTTCGACCATCCGGCGGAAACTGTCGGCGCTCTCGTCATTATTTGACTATCTTTCGGAGTGCAACGCGATTGCGGGCAACCCGGTGGATGGCGTCAAAAGGCCAAAAAGCAACGGCAACGAAGGCAGCACGCCCGCGCTCGGAGACGAACAGGCGCGACGGCTGATGGAGGCCCCTCCCCCGGATACGCTGAAGGGTGTAAGGGACCGGGCGATACTGGCCACCCTGCTCTATCACGGCTTCCGCCGCGAAGAATTGTGCAAGCTGCGAATCGGCGATCTTCAGACCCGTCAGGGAGTCATGCATTTCCGGGTCGAAGGCAAAGGCGACAAGACGCGGTTCGTGCCGGCGCATCCGACCGCGCTTCGGATGATTGCGGAATATCTGGAGCTGCTGAAACCCGGCGGAACGCAGGCAGATTCAGATCGGGAGGCTCCCCTCTTCCGGCCGGTGAAGAATAACCGCACGAATACGCTCGACCGGCCGCTCGATCCCGGCTCCATCTATCGCAACATCGTCATCAAATATGGGCGCGAAACCGGAATCCATGCCGAGGTGAACGGACTCTGCGTGCATTCGATGCGCGCCAGCGCCGCGACAAACGCGCTCTCCCATGAAGCGGACATCGCGAAAGTGCAGGAGTGGCTCGGCCATGCGAACATATCGACAACACGGCTCTATGATCGGCGCGGTAGCAAACCGGAGGACAGCCCGACATTCGCAGTGAAATACTAAGGAGCGATACTGCGGGGGATTCAGCCGGGTGAGATGGACGTTGATGTTGACAGTCGTCATGCGGTTTTAGGTAGTTCGTGCGGTGGCTGCTCTTCGATTAAGGATGCAAGTTCATGGTTGAAGTAGTGCTCATCGAAGATTTTGCGGATGCCGGGGGCCTTCATCTGCTTCGCATATTCCCGGACCGCGCTGCCATCCTTCCAGTCAATTTCGTATTTTTTCGTATGGGCCTTTGCCTTTATCAGGCGGGCAAGCGCGGAAGGATGAAAACCTCCACATGTCCAGAACTCAAACCGGAAGGTGCTGTCGCTAAATCGCTCCTGTTCGCGGTGTGCGCCGTTGATGGTTGAAACGCGCTGCGAGAGCCAGTCTTCGATCTCTGCGTCGCTGACCTGCGAAGCTGGCTGGTAGCCCTTGCACTCGTATATGACGACTTTCTTCTCAGCGACACGCCGCACATCTATTTCGGCACGTTGACCTGTCTTGAGGCACATGACCACTGTGCCGATGTCGATCGAGCCGCCTTCGAGCGCCCGGACCATGTGGCCGACCAGAAGCTCGAACAAAGCGCCCCGCAAATTCCCCGCGGAGCCTTCGATTGCGGAGAGGCTGCTGAACAACTGCTCCAGCTTTTGAGGATTTGCGGCGGCGACAGCGGCAGCATTGGATAAGGTTTGCAGCAAATCTCCAAGGGCGCGGGCGACGTCAAGGCCAAACAGCGTATCGGGGCGAGTTGTGATGATGCCGGCTTTGCGGCACTCCTGAAGAGCTTCCGGGGTGAAGTTATCCGCAATCAACATCGGGATAAAGCGCGGAGCATTCCTGAGATTTCCGATGAGGGCACACTTCCTCAAAAAAGGGGATACTCCGGCCTTGTCTAGCTGAATTCCTACCGCAACATCCGCCACAAGAAAGCCAGGCTGCAGCTTGCCTTCTCCCGGTCGGCGGACGGGTCGAAGATAACTCGGGCCGCACAGGTCGAATCTGCAGGTCGTGAACTGAGGCGGGGGCGCTTCGTTTCGAATGCTGGTCACACCGGGACTGGCAAGATTCATCTTTCCGGCCCAACCACGGATTGCATCCAGCAAGACCCCTTCGGTCGTGAGCCGGGCGCGCAACTTGGCCAGCGCGGAATTGTCCGCCGATGAACCGCTGAGAACAACACACTCACCGATGCCGTCGATCTGTGTTTTGGACATGAGATCCACAGAACATAAGCGTTGAAGGATCGTCGTGCCGGAGACTTGGCCCTTCTGTTTTACTGGCGCTCCGGCAATCGTTTCGAAGTCCTGAAGGCGCACACAGCCGCCCTGAGCCCGTACTCCGGCAATGGCAGCCGCATAGGCTGGGTTGGCTTTTTCAATGGCTTCCGTGAGAGCGGACCAGTAAATGTCTTTGCCAAACTGCTGGCTGAGGTAAAGAAACCGCGCGCGTTTAGGAAATGGAAGACCATGAAGGACGGCCACCTGTGGCGAACGCCGCGACACCAGTTGGCGGGCGGCTTCGGGGCTTTTCCCGCGCCCGCGCAGCAGTTCCGCGATGTCACTGGACAACATCGGCCCGCGGTCACGCAGCAATTCCTCAATAAGGCTCATAGGATGTCCTTGATGTCACACAGCGCTATTTATAAGATATGCTACAATCGCTTGGCCATCAAAAACCACTCGAAAATATCGCCTTTGTAATCAGTTGGTTGAAGGTGATCGAGGCGTGGTGTGGGCTTGGAATTGTCACGGTGCGGCTGTCACCATGAACGAAGATTCGGGTTTATGCGGTCACGGCCACGCCCAAGGGAACGCTTTTTGAGAAGGCAGCGAGCGGGTCCGACCACGAACCCAGTATCGCGCTATTTGAGGCACCCCCCTGATTTCGGCTCCGCGATAAACGCTATTATCACGCGGCCAGGAGTCGTTGGCCGAACGAATCAGTTATTGTCGTTTTCGCCTACCGCATTTGCTCCAAGAGGACGATAATGTGTCTTTCGAGTTCTTCGCGAGAACGGGCCGGGTAATTGGTGAGCGCGCGAGCACCCGGTGGGACGATCCGCGTATTGTCCACACATAATATCCAGACGGTTAACTTGCCGGACTCGCGACGCTGAAGCGCTAGCGATAGTTCATCGAAACACCAGTCGCTACATGCATATTCAGCGCACCAGATAGCAACAAAAACGTCCGCTCCATGGATGGCGGCATCGATTTCGTTCGGTATGGCAGAACCGGCACGAAAATCCTTGTCATCGCGGACGACATCGCACTGCCTCCGACGCAGAACGGCCTCCACAAAGTCCGCCTCGCAGGGCCGTGCCCTCGGATAACTAATGAAAATCTTCAAGGGTCTAAGGGTGGAGGTAACCTTCGGCGCATGGCTAGTGGCTTTTATCAGGAGCTCCATTATTTCCGAAGAGCGGTTTGGCTCGTGCAGCGCCGATAGGTCGTCAGAGCCGAACTGATCTTCAAGAATATAGCGCCGGCGGTCGTACGCCTGAGCTGCCGCTCCGCCTAGATAGGTAAGTGGCAGGAGCGGCTTCCTGCGCATGTCCGCTAACGCCAGTAAAAGGCTCGCCGCCTTGCCAGTTTTGCCGCCAAGTGCGATGACGGTGTGGCTTCGATCCATCGCGTATGTCTGCGCGAGCAGCCATGCATACTCAAACTGGTCAACACCTGCATCGTCCTTCGGCGTTGGATGTAAGAAAGATTTCAAAACCGGGGATCGGAAGCGCGCCCGGAATCGCTCCATCTCGGCAACTACTGGCGCCGCGTCTGGATGGTGAAACTCAACAGTGGAAGCCTGCCCGTCGAGTCTGTTTGCTTCCAGGGCTCCGCAAGCCGCCGCAACATCGGCACTTCCTTCAAATGGGCTACAGACGAGCAAATCGTGGCCAGCAGCTGCAATCGAGCGGCCGAGTTCGGTCGTCGACGAAGTAAGCCTGTCCAGTTGGCTCAAATAACCGGGGTCGTCTTTTTCAAGAGTCAGCCCACCTATCAGGAATATTTTCATCGGCACGATGTATGCCCTATGGGCACACTGTAGTCAAACCCCTCAAGATCAGATAGATCATTTCGGGCAGGTTTGATGTTTGAAACAACTGCCTGTTTTCGGCCGCGGAAAGGCCGTTATTTAAGCCGTTAAGCCCCCGCTCCCGAAGGAACCGGAGATCACCCTCGTAGTCGATCAGATCCTCCGTCGCTCGCGTGTTGTAATAGGGCACAAGCTCGCGATAAGCGGGATCTTTCTCCTGCTCTGCCAGCGTCAACTGCGGCGGGGTAGTACCCGTCAGCGCATCGGCAATGAGACGTGTAACACCCCCAAATCCTCCCGCCAAATAGAGGGGCATTCCGTTCCTCATCGCCAGCAAAGCCTCTTCGAGCAATCCCGGATAACGCCCCTTGAAGTCGGTGACTTGCCCCCCGACGAGAATGCGGGCCCTGATATCGCGGGTCATCTCTTTTCTCATGGCCGTCAGGCATCGCGCCCAGATATATCGATGTTCCGTCGTATCCGGAGCGACCGGCCGCGAGCAGTCAACGCCCAGATCGTCCGGCGGGGGAATCTCGCGGAGAATGGCATCCTCGTTCAAGTCGGCTCTTTCACTTGGTGTGATCCCGCAATAAAGTGGCCAGGATAAAAAATTGAGGATCCGCTCGCGAGGCTTGCCAGTCGGCTCATTGTGAACACGGACCAACTCGAACAGCACACGTGTGAAGCCATCGCCGCGCAAGTCTCCCCCGTAAGCGACCGTCGCGCCTTGGGCGAGAAGATGGCGCGCAAACTCGACGGAGGCGTCGCGCAAATGCTCCAGGCTCATTGCCCGGTGTCGCAAATCGGGGCTGTTTGATATTGACAGTCCGATGACGCGGTCCTTTAGTGGGAATGCGTGCCCGGCCTTGCGGGCCGAAATCGACGTCGGAGTCGTTATCGGCGGAAGGGCATCCAGCAGCCCCAGCACCTGAACCTCTTCCGTTCCCAGTGGCGGATCGGGATAGAGAAGAACCATATCGTTTGTTGCGGCGGTCTGTTGCGCGCGGGCCTGCAAATAGGTTAGGACTTCTGGGGCGTTGGCCAGCGTTATGGTGTGATCGAGAAATCCCGCTGTTTTGAGAGATTTCACATGCTCGGTGAAATAGACATTTCGCAGGACCTCCCTTAGCGCCAAATCCACGACTGACTGGCTCCTGGTCTTGGAACGGGGAAGCCAGCGGATGGTCGGAACATTGCCGAGATAGGGAAAGCTGCGGTCCTCGCCACTTTCAATAGCATTCACAACGATGATGGGGCAGCCATAGCGTTTTGCAAGGAGGACTTCACGCCGACACCACTCGCGCGAAGAATATCTGTCGCTGTGGATGACGATCAGGGCGCTCTCCGCGACATTAGCCTCGATTTCCTCGCCAAAGCGGCGTCCGAAGGCGTTGTCGTTGGAATCAAAAAACCGGGCGGCCGGGAGTTTGTCCTCCACGTGGCGCTTGAGCTGAAGAGCGATGTCGAGCCCGTCGGATTTTGCGTGGCTGATGAAAAGCTTCACAGGCGCCAAACTCTTGTCGAGGCGGCGAGCGTCATCCAGGACAACATCTACATTCTTGCCGATGAGCAGCCGGGCGAGTTCGTGTGTGAGTGCCGCGACAAGCCGTTCGGGCTTTAAATCATCGGAAAGCCGGTCAAGCCGAATAAAGTTGTATCCGGTCGCCTTCGCGCTGATCATGTGCGCCCTGTCGTCGCAGGCTACGGGGAGAAAGAGGTGAGAATGACCGGCCGTTTCGATTTTCGCCGCCAGGGCATCAACGCACAATATCCATTCGTCGTTGCCCCGGATGCTGTCGTCCACAAGGGTGATTACGACAGAGCTTTGCGCTGTGTCGGGCATAATCCCATCGGGTAGACCGGCCGCGGCCGGTGTCGCGCCAGTGTGGAAGTAGATCGGAATTCCGATACCCCGAGAGACGGGGTGGCTGATGTCCCGGCACAATCGGGAATAGATGTGGTTTGCCAGGACATCGCCAAGGGGAAACGAAGCCGACCAAATCACGTGCAGTACCAGTCTCGGTTTATATGGAGTCATCGGCATCATCCCCTACCCAGCCGTATTCCGGCGCATCATCTCGCGCCCGTTTACAATCAGGGCCTTGGGCCGCACGGTGGGGCTAAGAGCGCTTTCGATGAATGCCTTCAGCTCGACGGGGCCCGCCATGAGTTGTTGCCATGTTATCCAAGGCGCGTAGCCGGAACTGATATTGTCATGAAGGCGGGCGGGAACGGTAATCCTGTTCGTGGCAGGATCGAGCGGTGCAGTCGGAAGCCGAACCCCGATGAGGCCATGATCTCTGTCCAAGGTACCTTTGATTTCCCAATCAACGTACTTTCTGCCGTAGGTAAGCGCCCCGCAGAGGACAATCGTGCACGTACTACCGGTGATATGATTGTCGCGAATAGCTTGCATGATGTACTGCGGATCGTCGCTGTCGCGGGCGTTGCGAAGCGAGTTATCCTGAATAACGTCGTACCCCTGATTGCAGTACGTTTGCGAAAAAGCATTATAGTACGCTTGGTCAGCCTGATGGTGATAGCTCACGAAAATCTGGCGTTTGGGAGCGGCCATCAGTTGTCCCAGAATGCCGCTATAGGTTGGCGTCATGCAGTAACCTCTACGCGTCCCGACTCTCGCGTTGGGCTTAGTGGACCGAGGTAGACTGCGAAGGAGTGTCCCTCGTTCTGCAAAGAAACAGTGAGACCAAGGAGGGCCCAAACCTGTTGTTGGTAGTCATGGTCGTAGCTGAAGAAGATATTGGCCGCCATATTTCCTCCTACCAGTTTGCCGCTAGACGCGGCTGCGCGGCGTCTCGATGCAATCCATACAGGCACTCGACTTGACTGATGAAGTCCCGCTGTCCACCATAACTCGGGTGTCTGACCTTTATGACCTCAGCACCTCCTCCTAGGCGCTGGGCGGCTTTCGCCGCATCATTGCCGATGGCTACCAGTCGGCGCGGGCGCAACATCAGAATCAATTGTGCCAATAGTTCCTCGCCGACGGCGCGTTCGTGCGGGCGATGCGAGCGGTTGCTGAACGGATCGCCAGGCTCGTGAGGGTGAAAAGGGAAAACATTCCACAGAAACACGGCGACCGGAACCAGCGTCAACATACTCCAGATTACGGCTGCCGTTCGCTCGGCGATCAGCGAGCCGGTCGTCGCTCGCTCGATTGACACATTCCAGCGCAGCGCGTGGATCGTCAGATGCACGTCATCGGTCAGCGCCAGTCCGGTCCGCCGGCCGCCACGATATCCAAGGTCACGGCCGATCCAGAATGCGTCGATCTCCGTTTCGACCGCAGCCTCCAACAACTCCAACAACGCCTGCGCACGGCGGTCAGGCGCATCACGGACGTCATGCACAGGACACCGATCCGAGTAAGGATTAAAAACATGGTCAAATTTCAGCTCCTGGATGGAGCTTACGAATTCCTTTGGCTTCATGTGGTGGCTCCTCTCAACGGAAAGTATTGGATAGTACGTGCGGTCCTGTCGCCCACGATCCGGCCACCATTGCTCTTCTTAACTTGTCGGAACACGTCGTAGCCCTGTAGAATCGCAATTTCCCATAGGCTCAGCGGACAGGCTTCAACTTCATAGCCAGTGACGAACTGCTGGACGGTCTTCAGGAGGTCAAACGAAATGCTCGTCTGCCCTTCGAAGTAGCTCAGTCCCTTCGCATACGTGAAAATCAAGGCAGTCAAGCCTTCCTCGACGACGATGGCGCGGCCCCCGTCCTGGGCCTCGTCGACCTTGGGGTTGCTTTTTCGCTTTTGCTTAATGAGGGCGCGAAACGTCGGTGACCAGTGCAAGATCGCCGCGTGTGCAAAATGAAATACATCGTGAAAGCGAAAGCCGTCTGGATCGCGAATATTGTCGGTCAGCGGATCGCCGATAAAAACGCCGTTCCATCGCATGTAGCTGCGGCCGGATTGGCGTTGATCGATAATCATTTCGAACGTGGCAGGAAGGCGTTCCTCTTCTGGGAAATCTTGGTCAAAGGTCGGCATGCTCACATAGTCGGGAGAGAGGAAACGTCCCCGCGCTTTGGCTATATTCTTGCGGACTACTTCTGCGAAAGTGACCCCAGCAGCCCTGAGTGCGCGCAAATACCGGTCCGCAAAGTTGGCAAGGCCTGTGTTCCCGTCTTGCCGAGATGTCCGGAGCGTAAACAGACCCACCGCAGCTTCTCCCAACTGGAGAAGAGCCGCGTCGAGTCCAGGGACAGAAAGGGGCGTTGCTGCATGAGAAATGGGGCTATCTACCAGATCGTTCGCCGTGATGGACGTCCTGTCGTAGTCCTCTCCGTTTGTCGCCCGAGAGAAAATCTCATCGAGGTGCACGTCCAACCTGCGGCATAACGCCGTCAGGTACCACAGGGCATCGCCAAACTCTTCTTCAACGGCATGACGATAACCCGCATATGCCTCCTTCTCTCGATGGAGCTTTTTTGCGGTGGCCATAATGCTCCCGACCTCGCCGAACAACCCAAGCAATACCGGCTGTAAATCATCAAGGGGCAGCCTGTCCGTAGGCTGAACCATAGTCATGTACTCAGTGAGAAGTATAGAGCGATGTAAGGATTTCAAAATTACCTCATGGCTGTTGGTCATGGCGTCCTGCGCCAGTCTAGCGGCTCACCGCTGTACCCAGCTTGATTTAGGGACCTGATCCACTGAACGAATTCGTTCACCAGCGGTGATGAAAAATCGATTTTGTAACCTCGGCCGGCGCGTAGAGTCTCGTGGCTTGAACCGTAATCCAGAAACCGCGCGGGCAACTCAGGCCCGGAACCACCCCAATAAACGAAATCGTTGCTCAGAAGGACTCGGTTGGTGCCAGTGTCGGCCTTGACGTTGAGCGGATTCGGACTGCCATCGTGAAAGCTGTGGTGGGAATTCGCCTGACTCCAGTGTCCATTGCCGGGGTTTCGGGAATAGATGTTGTCGCCGAACGCCTGTTTCTTGCTGCCTCGCAAGTTGACTTTCTTCGTCTGAAACTCGGGAGCGGCCCAATATTCCTCCATACTCATCGTTCCGGTTACGCACATTGCATAGACCACGTTTTTATGACGGTTCCGCGTTTTCGACCCGGTGCCGAGTACCCAATCACCAATTGCCGCCGCCTTTCGGATTCCAGGCTTGCAGGTCGCCAGCGTGCATACCCCGTGGAAGGGATTGGGCGCGAAACCATAATCTCGGGCGACGACATACGAGTAAAGTCGCACCGCTAACAACCGTGCCGGTTGATCGGGCGAGGGTCGCGAAGCTCGCCCGCGGGACCGTGCCACTCGTTATTTCCTCCCACGATGGCATCGACCACTCCCTCGCCGTTCCATCCGCACATGGCATCGGCGTACTTTTCAAGGGCATCCGGGATGTCGCACTCATTGGCGCCGTGGGCATACACGCCGACGATCCGCTTGCCCTGTTTTTCGGCGTATTCGATCTCCCAATTAACCCATTCGCTATTTCTGGTCTTGGGCGTGATGTATACGAGCAGGGTGCTCGCCCACCGTATTTGCGGCGCGAGAATGCCGGACTTGACATAGTCCGGGTGATTGGCGTCGTTCGGATTGGTTGAATTTATGGAAGAGTCGCGGATCGTGAGGCCGCCGCGCGCTACCAGATCCTTCAGCTTGGTGAGGCCGTCGTCGTCCTCGTGAACGTGACTGATGAAGACATTCTTAATATCGCCGTCCATGTTCTGTGACCTCCCATGACAGTGTGGCGTCTATTGTATCGTAAGCGTACGGTCTTGCGCGCCTGTTCAATGTGGCAGTGATTTGGTAAACCGTATTCATTGAGCAATCGAGTGGACGGAGCGAGAATGTCCATTCATTGAAGAATGGACACGGTGATGACAGAGCTATTGGAAGAATTGCCCCTTGCCCCGTTGAGTGAAGAGCGGGAGATGACGCCCTTTGTTTCTGCTCCTCGTCGGACGACGCGGCATTGGCCGAATGAGAAGAAACGGCGCATTGTGGAAGAGACCATGAAGCCAGGCATGTCGGTGTCGATAGTAGCGCGGCGGCATGATATCAATGCGAATCTGGTATTTTCCTGGCGCAAGCTGTATCAGGAGGGTCGTCTTGGCGTAAAGGGGAGCGAACAGAGTTTCATTCCCGTGGGTGTGGTTGGCGGCCAGGCGAGCGTGCCCACTGCGATCTCTGCCCCTCGTTCAGCGGGCATGGTAGAGCTGGAGCTTCCCGGCGGCATCCGGCTTCGAGTGGATAGCAAGATTGAAGAGTCTGCGCTGCGCCGTGTACTGCGCGCGGTAAAGAGCAGCGCATGATGTTCCTGTCTGCTGGCACGCAGGTCTGGCTTGCTTGCCGCCCCACGGATATGCGCAAAGGGTTTAATGGGCTGGCAGCACAGGTAAAGAACGTGCTGCGCTCTGACCCCTTCTCTGGTCATGTGTTTGTGTTCCGTGGCAAACGCGGTGATTATGTGAAGGCGCTTCACTGGGACGGCTCCGGCCTGTGCCTGTTTGCCAAACGGCTGGAGCATGGGCGGTTCATGTGGCCGCCAGTGATGGATGAGAGGTATCAGATGACGTCCGCGCAACTGGCGCTGTTGCTCGAAGGCATGGACTGGCGTCGCACCTTTGCTGCACCGCTGCCACAGCGCCCGGCAATCATGTAAGGCCTTACAAAAAACACTGGCGGTAAAAACACGTTTGTGATCTATAAAACCTATGGCAATGGCAACATCACCTCTTCCTGAAACCCTTGATGAACTGCGGTCCTTTGCTGCTTCCTTGCAGGGTGAGGTTGAAGCCCGCGATACGCGGCTTCAGTTGTATGAGCAGGAACTCTACGCCAAGACGCTGCATATCGAGAAGCTCAAGATGCAACTGGCGGTGCTGCGGCGTGCGCGGTTTGGGCGTTCCTCGGAGAAGCTCGATAATGAGATAGAGCAAATGGAGCTGCTGCTGGGTGAGCTGGAGGAAGGCCAGGCAGAACATACTGCGCCGCCATCATCCCCAGTATCATCGGCATCGCCATCCCAACGGGAAAAAATCCAGCCGGTGCGCCGGGCGTTGCCAGAGCACCTGCCGCGCGAGCGGGTGGAACATGACGCGGCCTGCGCATGCCCCGTCTGCGGCGGCAAGCGCCTTACGCGTATCGGAACAGATGAACGCGAAGTGCTGGAATATGTGCCATCGCACTTTAAGGTCATCGTGCATGCAAGGCCCAAGCTGAGCTGCCGGGACTGCGAGACCATTACCCAGGCGCCACTGCCATGGCTGCCGATAGAACGTGGCCTTCCTGGCCCCGCCCTGCTGGCGCATGTGCTGACGGCAAAATACTGCGACCATCTGCCGCTGCACAGACAATCTGTCATCTATGCCCGTGAAGGCGTGGAGCTGGAACGCTCGACCCTGGCAGGCTGGGTAGGACAGATGGCAGCACTTCTTACGCCGCTCTCGGAAGCCATTGCCAGCCATGTAAAAGACGGGCAAGCCTTACATGCCGACGATACGCCCGTGCCGGTGCTTGACCCTGGACGGGGCAAAACTAAGACCGGGCGATTATGGGTTGCCGTGAGAGACGAGCGGCCCTGGGGCTCAAGCATACCTCCGGCAGTCTTCTATCGTTACTCTCCTGACCGCAAGGCCGAGCAGGCAGAGGCATTACTCAAGGACTGCCACGGCTATCTGCATGCCGACGGCTATGCCGGGTTTAACAGTCTGTATGAAACCAACCCCATCACCGGTAACTCCCAGATGATCGAGGTGGCCTGCTGGGCGCATGTAAGACGAAAGCTCTATGAGGTGCATGTGGCCACCGGCTCACCGGCAGCCAAGAACTTGCTGGAGCGCATGGCGGCGCTGTTTAAGCTCGAAGCCGATATAAGGGGCCAGAGGGCGGATGAGCGCAAGAACGCACGCATCCAATACGCCATACCGATGCTAAATGCGCTGAAGGAGGCGATGGAAACTGCCCATAATCACGGCAGCAAGAAAAGCTCCCTATCACAGGCCATCCGCTACGCCCTGACCCGCTGGCCTGCGCTGATGCGCTATACCACCGACGGGCGTCTCGATATGACGAACAATGCCGCCGAACGCGCCATCCGGCCCATTGCCATAGGCCGCAAAAACTGGACCTTCGCAGGCTCCGATGACGGAGGCCGCCGCGCGGCCATCATGTACACCCTCATCGAAACCGCCAAACTCAACGCCATCGACCCGGAAGCCTATCTCCGTAACGTCATCGCACGCATTGCCCAGCATCCCATGCGCAAATTACACGAACTCTTGCCTTGGAATATTACCCTGTGATACATAGTGCGGTGTAAGCCTTACGCTTACTCCGAAACGCACTATTCTTCTCCACGTCTCGGGAGATCTGAAAGGCACATGGGATAAGGCCCGCATCGGGCAGGTCTTCTCGAATCTGATTGGCAATGCGATACAGTATAGCTTCAAGGACTCGCCTATTGACGTAACTGTAAAAGGCACCTCAGAAGAGGTACTACTATCCGTGCATAACGAAGGTGTGCCAATTCTGCCTAAAAAAATTGAAACCCTGTTTGATTCCTTCACCCGCGCAGTTACAGATGAAGGAGACCATCCGGAGGCAGCGGTTAATCTTGGCTTGGGGCTTTATATTATCAAGGATATCGTTACTTCCCATGGCGGGACAATTAATGTAGCCTCCTCTGAAGAGGATGGCACCACCTTTACCGCACTATTTCCTCGGCAGTATAAAGAGTTGCCAGATTAAACCTTACCTCAGCTTTTAGCCCAGTATCTTCTCTTTATCCAATACGGAAAGAATATTTTTTAGCGCTTCGATATTTACTGGTTTAACCAGATGATAATGAAAGCCAGCTTCCATGGCACGCTCCCGATGTTCTTTTTGCCCCCACCCGGTATGCGCTATAAAAATAGTATTCTGAAGGGCAGGTTCCTTACGCATAGCCTGACATGTTTCATAGCCACTCATTTCTGGCATTCCAATGTCAAGAATGACGAGATCAGGAGGAGAAGATTTGGCGAGCTCAATAGCGGTCTGTCTATCAAGGGCTAATTGTGCCGTATACCGTCCATTGAATCCACCGTCATTCTGGCAAACCTGCCAGAAAACACGTGCGGTGACAAGATCGCGTATAGAAGAAAGGACTCCCCGCCGCGATTACTGGAACCGAAACGAAAGCGCGCAGCTAATGTTACTGCCACCGCTTATTTCAACAGAATAATGCTGAACAGCGCCGGCGACACCGGGCGTGCCGCTTGCCTTGAGACGGCTCACTGCCCTGTTACATGTGACAGATTTGTGGTCCAAACGGATCGATTTGGTCCAAAACCGTTGGACGCGTTGCAATAAATTCAATAACTTGCAATCTTGTCAAGGGGATATCGTGATACGAATCCTACCTGAGGAGCCAAATTCTGCGTATCGAAGATTTCCCCGCAGTACGTTGGCACAAACTCTCCTGTAGTCCCCGGCGGTATTTACAACACCACAAATTCTTTCGGAGTCTCTTCGCCCCGTTCCCGGTGGGAATATCCGGCGAGTCGCGGTAGGGCTCATTTCGCTCTCCAACGAGTAACTCCTCCGGTGTGCCGGAGACGACTGTGTCAAATCGCGGGTCGAAGTGGCTTCGGCTTGGTCGAATCGGCTCACAACAACCACCATCGTGTCGAAAGCTGAATCACGCAGCAAAGCGCAAACTGTCAAACCCGAAGAACTGAGGCGCGCCCCTGTGCCACCCCTGTGGAAATCCTCTTTCCCCCTCCGCGCCCGTGCTAAAATCGGGTGCAATGCAGGCGGGTTCGGTACAAATCACCCCTGATTTCTTCGTTTTCCCGCCGCAATTCCTCACGCCGTTTCAGCCGGCCTGACCGTTTCCCCCCTCGAACTGAATCCATCACCAACCATGAGACGCATCTTCACTTTTAAAGTTTTCCGATACCTGCTGCTGGCGAGTTTCGGCTCGGAACTGGGATCCTGGATTCAGCTCGCCGGATCCGACTGGTTCGTCACCGGTCAAACACTCGATCCCCTGCAGGTCTCGCTCCTGGGCGCGGCGATGAACCTGCCCACCTTTCTCTTCGGCATTCCCGCGGGCGTGATGGCCGATATTCTGGGCAGGCGCAGGATGCTGCTCATCGCGCAACTCTGGATGGTGTCCACGGCGATCGTCATGACCGTGATGCTGAAGTCCGGCGCCCTGGCTCCGCCGGCCTTGATCCTGCTGACGTTTTTTCTCTACAGCGGCATGGCGATGCAGGAACCCGCGCTTTACGCCACTTTCCCGGAGGTGGTTCCGCGCGACCTGCTGCCGACGGCAGTCACGCTTCACGGAGCGGAGTGGGCCTCGGCGCGCGTTCTGGGCCCGATTGTCGGCGGCGCCATGATGGCGAGATGGGGCATTCCCTCGGCCTTCTTCGCGAATGTCGTCTCCTACTTTGGCCTGATCGCATTCCTCCTCTCCTGGAAGCCCGAGAAGCAGATCCGTTCGACGGCGCCGCGGTTCCTCGAATTGTTTCAGGAAGGACTCCGGCTGATCCGGACCTCGGGACGCCTGAGAAGAATTCTGATGCTCAGCGGATTGATTTCGTTGGGCGGCATGCCCCCGCTGGTCCTGACGCCGCTTCTGGCGCGCACCACGCTGCACGTGGACAGCAAGGGATTCGGTTTGCTGATGTCCTGCCTGGGTTTCGGATCGCTGCTGGGCACGCTGGCCTCGGCAGGCCTGATTCGGCGCTTCAGCGCCACAACGGTCGGCGTGGCCGGACTGGTCCTGGCTGCCGGCGCTATTTTGGCGCAGTCCGTGGTGCACACACCGGTTCTGTTCGGCGCGCTGCTGGTGAGCAGCAGTTTCGGCACGATCCTCGCAACCATGGCCGTTGCGGTGGCCATGCAGAGCTGCCTGCCGGGGAATGTGCGCGGACGGATTATGGGCTTTTATCTGGTGCTGTTTTCGGGCGGCGCTTCGTTCGGCGCCGTGCTGACGGGCTGGGTCGCCCGCGAAGCCGGCGTATCCACAACGCAATGGGCGGCGAGCGTGTTGTTGCTGGCGCTCGCCGCCTCCATTTTGTCATCGGGCCTGCCGGTGCAGAACGCGCCGGCGCCGGTCACCGAGGCTGAGCCGGACGCGCAATTGGTTCAGCGGGCTTCGGCTTAAAAGTCGTAGCGAAGCCCGAACTGCATCACCC
>Ga0118677_10005368_pt1 | contig 22473 bp, 32 predicted proteins | sample AliMusrvi5mmetaG_FD_86154 | JGI IMG/M metagenome (GOLD analysis project Ga0118677, IMG submission 86154)
CGAAGCTATCTGTCAACCTGCATGAAACAAGGCGTCACTGCGTCCGAGGGCTTGCGCCTGCTCTTTGAGGGAAAATTCCCGGATTTTATGAATGTGAAAGAACAAGGTGCTGAATAGTTACTTAATTTCTTCACCAGTAATCATTCTTTCTTGATGCCGGTTACAAATCCCAGTGCCCCACCCGTCAAGCCAAGCGCCTTTAGCACCAATATGGCCGGCACGGCAACCTCGACGGCAGCCGCAGCTACCACGAGGCTTATTCCGGCAACGACACCGACTCCCAGACCGGCGACTGTTTTGCCAACAACAGAACAGGCGGTGTGGATGTTTTCCTGGGCCGTATTATAATAGATATAACTGTCGGCTTTTTTTCCCTCAGAACTATTCTCGGATGTTGACGTCTCCATTTTCAGCCCCCTCATATATTAAATTTGTTGCGCGATACACTATAGTGCGATCAACCATATCTTCAACTATTGAATGATATTCAGGTTCAAACCATCTCTTGAAGAGAGCAAAGGTTCTATTCATAGGCCATTTAACGTTGTCACTGCACCAATTTAATAGCTGTTTAACAAATATGTCGCCATAAACCGCATTGAGAAAATCGTTTCTTTGGTGAGGACCGTCAAACTCAGGGATCAGATACGCCTGACAATTAGTATTCATATCTCTGAGCGTGATGCCACCTTTGCCCGGCAGCGAGCCTACCCACTCTCTGAATGGTTCTTTAGCTTTCAAGAGCAGCAGACTTCTATCGATCGTTTTGATACTTTTTTTCACTTTAGATGACTTTATCGCAACGAACGCGCTATCATAACCCTCGTGCATATATATTCTGCCGGTAAGGGTATCACCGGAACAGGTAAAGTTTCCGTACCCACTGAGAGAATCGCTTTCATTGCTGACAACCCAGGTAAACAGGTATCTGTCACCGGTCTTCTTGATCTCCATCCGGGCGTCAAAACCGATGAAGTGCAGCGTGCCTTTCCTCCCCTGAATGCTGATGCGAGCCCGTTCAGCCGGGTTGGACTTTTTTTTGTCCCATATTTCCATCTCGACAATTTCGTACAGACCATTTATCGCCATACTTCTAACTCCGTTATTCCGTAACGACCCGCGTCACTTGCAATCTAGGTCAGAAATCCACCACTCCTATTTAACACTGAAAAGCGCCCTTCCGAGCCTGGTAATTATCAAGGTAACCGGACTAACCCGCCCGTTATTTCGTTTTTTATACCCTGCGAGTTCCTTTTCAATCCCGCCAAGCCTGCCGACAAGTCTCGACAATACGGCATCACTACCAACCCCACTGGTGCCTTTTTTTATCAAAACAGAGACCCGCTCGATGATCTCGCCGGAAATCTTCCGCTTTTTGGAGTTAAGTGAGTTAACGTCATAGGTTCGAACAGCTTTTCTAGAAATCACAATAGCAGAGTCTGCGGCTTTTTGAACAGCACTAATAAAAAGCTCTCCCGCATGTTGCAGATTGAATCTGAGGCCGGTTTTCATACAAACTCCTTCGATGATCAGATTCTCATCCTGACGTACCAATTGTGACACGTCCGGCAGCCATTCACCCTCTCCCGCCAAACCCCCAACGGCGATGAATAAAGCTCTCTCCAAACCTGAAGATTAGACGGTCGGTCAAAAGCCCAATTGCAATGATAAGTATCATTGCCGCCACTACCAGGGCCATATCGTGCAATTCACGCCCCATCATCAGCGTCGATCCGATACCGCTGGTTACATAGAGAAGTTCGGCGGCCATGAGTGAGCGCCACGCAAACGACCATCCCAGTTTTGCCCCCGTGATAATCGCCGGTAATGACGCGGGCAAAAGCACATACCAGTAGAAACGCCACCCTGTAGCCCCTAGTATGCTGGCAGCTCTCAGGTAAAGTGTCGGTATTGTTTTGACACCATCTCGAACCGCGAGAGTTATGGACATGAGCGAACCCATGATGATCACAAACTGCATGGCTGTCTCGCTTAGTCCGAACCAGAGCACGGCCATCGGGAGCCAGCAGATGCTCGGAAGTGCTTGCAGCCCTACGGCCAGACTGCCGATTGTGTCGTCCAGCAACCTCTTTCGTCCAAGCAGAAGCCCCAGTGGAATCCCGATAAAAAGAGATGTGCCGTACCCCATGCAGAGTCGTTGCATACTCGCCCGGATTGCCAGTGGCAGAGTTCCGTCGCGCATGCCGATAACAAGAGCATCCGCCACCTCCTTCGGAGGGGGGAAAATAACTTCACTCCAGAGTTCCAGAGAAGCAGCAACCTGCCAGATAGCTATCAGCAAGACAAAGAATCCAAGCCGGGCCGCCCGTCCCCTCCAGACATAGTAGCCTTGAGCAAAAAAGCGCGCTTTGGCAATGTCATTCTGCGCTTCCTGATCAATCGACATGATACCCCTCTTCCATGGTTGCTCTCAAGACTTCATGACGAAGGTCATCTCGTATTTGTGATGCGATCTTGACTACTTCAATATCCTCAAGATAACGATTTCTTTGAAGGTCGATCGGGTATTCGCGCAGTATCTTTCCCCCCTTTGCCGCCATAAGAATAACCCGCGTACCAAGACGCACCGCTTCGCGAACATTGTGTGTTACAAAAATTATGGTTTTTTTTGTCCGTTGCCAAACCAGCTCTACCTCTTCATGCAGCATGTCACGCGTCTGGGAATCCAGAGCGCCAAACGGCTCATCCATCAGCAGGATATCGGGATCCATTATCAATGCACGCGCCAGGGCCACTCGCTGTTTCATACCTCCGGACAACTCATGAACCCAGGCAGTTGAAAAATCCGACAGGTTAACGGTCTTGAGCAACAGGGCCGTCCTCTCTTCCCGTTCACTTTTGTGGATTCCGGCCATTTTGAGTCCGAACATGATGTTCTGACTGACATTTAGCCACGGAAACAACGCATGTTCCTGAAACATGACAAACCGGCTGGTACCCGGACCGGTTATCTTTTCGCCGTCAATACGCACTTCGCCAAGATCCGGCGGTTCAAACCCGGCCACGATATTCAGCAGAGTCGTCTTGCCGCAGCCGGAAGGCCCAACGATACAGACAAACTCCCCTTCTGCAATCTGGAGGTCTAAAGCACTGAGACCATATACCGGGCCGGATTGCCCCACATAAACCCTGGATACATTTATGAGCTCGACCTTGGTCATGGTTGTCACTTCTCCTTGACCGGCGGCAGCGACTTTTTTTTCAGTATTTCATTGAGCAGAGTTACGTCAATGAGATTTTTGATACCTCCGGTGAGGTCTGTGTTCCGTGGCAGATATCCAAGATCCCTGGCTCTGCCGGCAGAGATTAAAAGCGGACCGGCTAACGGGTCAAAAGTAACCGTTACACGGGCAAACGCCTCAGCAAGCAGGCCGGAAGGCATCGGTTTGTTAACAATACGGGCCAACTGTTCATTGAAGCGTTTTTGAGCTTCGGCGGGGTGTTTTTGTATCCATTCCGTCACTTCAAGATGGGCCTCAAGAAAACGCTTCACCAGTTCCCGGTTCTTTTCATAAAATTCTGTGCGAACAACAACCACGGTGGTGGGGAACTTCCCTTCGTTCCATAGCTGCCGTTCATCAAGTTGAATCTTTCCCCCTCCATCCAGAAGCAGGCGGGATACCCATGGCTCCGGAACCCAGGCGCCATCAAGTTTTTTTTGCTGGAAGAGCATCAGAATGTCCGAGTTCTTGATCGGGATGACGCTCACATCACGTCCGGGAGTAAGGCCATTGTTTTTGAGCCAGTGCCTGAGAGCAACATCCTGAGTATTTCCCAGTTCAGGTGAAGCAATGCGCTTACCCCTAAAATCTTGTACCGATGCGATGCGACAATCTTTCGGCACAACAAGGGCAGCGCCACCGCTGGCAGATCCGGCTATAATTTTCAACGCCTTCCCTTTTGACCTCAGGAAAGCGTTCACCGCAGGGTTGGGCCCAACGAAGGCGATATCAAGTTGACCAGCGATGAGAGCTTCCATTTCGGAAGGACCGGCATTAAACGTTTTCCAGTCGATCGCCCCCCCCATTCGTTTGTCAAAGATTCCGAGGCTCTGACCGATAATTGGCTGTAAATGGGTGATATTGGGAAAGTGACCGATCCGGATTTTTTCTGCGCCCAATGCGAGGTTACTGAGTCCACATAAAAGTGACGTGACGATTATAAGAGTGCGTACCGGAGCTGAGAGCATGGCCACGGTTTTAATAATACGTTTCAATGGCAATTCCTTGTTGAAAAACGGGGGACTCGGGATTTAGAGTAAAGAACGACTTGGATCTAAACGTTATTTCTCGCCCTGATTGACTCAACCGTTATCAAGGCGGTCCGCTCCAACTCAGTCAACAGCTTCCGCACGGCTTCCAGGTTATTCTCATGTGCGGCCGTTTCAATCAGATAACAGATTTCCCGCAGAGCAGGAGCACATATATTGGCAGCCAGACTCTTTAACGTATGAGCTTGCAGGCAGATGGCCTGGGCATCATCCCCTTTTGCAAGTTCACCCAGTGTCTTCATATCGTCAGGCAACGCCTGCAGTACATCATTCAATATGCTTTCTGCAAAATCACGATCACCGTCAAAATTGTTCAGCAGTTCTATCTCATCAAACAACTGTGAAACATCCGGTTGGTCGCTCATGACAGGTATCGTCTCCTCTGTTTGCTCTTTGGCAATAATCTTCTGAGCGGTAATATCAATGATAATCCCATGCAGGAGAACGCTGCCATCCGGCAGACTTTTGGGACGCGCATTACCAAAAAGCCGGCGTACTCCCTGATTCGGGAGCGTGATCCGGTATTCATGTACCCACGGCTTCAAGGTGCGGGCAGAATCCTGAATAGAAGCAACAACTCCGTAATAGTCATCCGGATGCAATACCGCAAATACCGGCGTGGCATCCTCGCTGACCTGTTCCGGTGTGATTCCGTAAATTTCGTGGATAGCGGCGCTCACATACGGAAAACAGGAGCGACCATCCGGAAACAGCTGGTATCGAAAAATCATCCCCGGCATATCACAGGAAAGAGAGGTCAGGAGATCCTGGTTCCGCCGCAGTGTGTCCCCCAACTCCGCTTGTGAACGACGCAGTTCATCATTTTGCGTCTCCAGCTCAACCTGACGAACCTGCAGTTCGTGCAGCATCTGCAGAACCTGTTCGGGAGAAAGCTGATCTTGAGCAGATACGCCTTCCCCTCCCCCTGTTGTTTGCCCGGTACGCGGTTGAAGATCCAAGTCTGATTTCATTTCATACCTGCCATCAGCTGCCGAGACAGCATTTTTTCATTCGTGTTCACCGACTGCAGTAAACCGTCGGAAAGCGTCATTTTCACCCTCCGGTTGTTCTATTACCGAGAATACTATCTTTTATAGCAGAGCTGAAACAATTTGCAAACAGAACAAAGAATCACGTATAGTTCACTTTATCTTCTGAAGGAGCAAACTATGTGTGATCGCTTTACGTTAAATATCCCGGCGGACGTTCTTACCAAAACATTTGATCTGGCGGAAGTCCCGGAATATGAACTTCGATATAATATTGCACCGAACCAACATATTGTTACCATACGAAACTCGGGAAATAAAAACAGATCCGGTTTACTCAAATGGGGACTAACTCCAGGCGAACAGAGTGAAAACCATCTCTCTTCAACCACCGCCTGTTCTGAAACGGTCAACGCAGACCCACCTTTTTGTCATGCCATCAGGTACAGCAGATGCATTATACCTGCGTCCGGTTTTTATAAATGGTTTTCGGCTGAAAATAATAAACGACCGTATTACATCCGCCTTGCAAACAGTTCTCTCATGGGATTCGCCGGACTATGGGAACGTTGGGAGACTCAAGACGGGTCGGAATGCGAAACGTGCTGTATTCTCACGACTGAAGCAAATGAGCTGATTCGGCCTGTAAATGACCGGATGCCGGTAATTATCCAGCCTGACAGTTACAATCTTTGGCTGGACAGTACTACGTATGACCTGCATGATCTCCAGGACCTGTTTGAGCCCTATCCGTCTGATTTAATGGTCGCCTACCCTGTACCTGAGCTTGTAAACAATCCCCGTTTTGATAGTGCTTCCTGCATTGTGCATATGTAAAAGCTTACTACTCGATTGTTTCGTCCAATACTATTTTCAGGACTTTTTTATTGTGTTTACCTTTTGACGTTGCTAAATTATGATGCAGGGTTTGTCTGGAGGACATCTTATACATGAAATACCTCAATGGGTCCGATGGACTGGAAATTGTACTGAGCCTGCGGGACTTTAATGATTTTGTTGACGAGTTGCGAATGTTTACAATGCCGCCGGTACTGGCCGGCCTTGAACGACTGGATGCGACGGACTTATTCATAGCCAAGCAACTTGCAGTTCCTGAGACCATAATATCAGAGTGGAAGACCGGTAAGTTCACGTTGACGATGGAGCAACAACTTGCTCTTTGCAGCATGCTTGAGCGTGGAATAAAGATATATGAAGATATTTTTGCGGGATACGAGAGCGATAACATTGAGCGCCCGTTTTATGAAATGGGGGTACTGAAAGAGCATATCCGGTGTGCGAAAAAATTATTGAAGTTACAGCGTGAAATAATTGCCGCAGGCACATGAATGACTGCCTGGTATCATCAACTGCTTAAAGGGCGGCGAACGACCGCCTCAATAAGGGCTGTCCGGCCCTCTTCAAAATTCAGAAATTGGTTATGTGCCATCTGACTGAATTCCGGTCCCAACAAAAGGTGAAGCCCCAGAGGAAATGTCCCGTTTTTTTGAATTTTTTCCTTCATATCCCTGAACCACGTGCGGCCAACTTCCGTGACATCTCTCCAAACCAGAATTTCAAAACCGACATCAGAGAGCGCATTCAACAGTTGGTCTGACGTCAGTAAAAAACTGATTGCAGGTTCTCGCGCCCACGGGACGGGAAAATGTATGTCCTCACCTGTTCCTGAGAGGACATCATAGATTGCAAACCTTCCCCCCGGTTTAAGTACACGCCATATCTCGCGATACAATCTGTTTTTGTCGGAAATATTCATTGAAGCATGCTGTGTCCAGACAACGTCGAACGAACTGTCGGAAAACGCCATGTCAATCGCATTTCCCTGTTGGAATGAGACGAGAGAATCCAGTCCGAGACGTCGAGTAAAACCTGTTGCAACACGACAATATTCCGCACTCAAATCGAGACCCGTCACATGACATCCAAATTCCTGTGCAAGATAGCGCGAGGCTCCACCAAGACCGCATCCCACATCAAGCACCCGCATCTCGTTATCAGGAGTGATGTCTTTGGCCAAAGCGACTGTTGCCTTGCGGCCACGAACATGAAACTCATCAACGGCGGCAAGATCTTCAGCTTTGAGATCATGAAGGTCATGGATCTTCGACTCTAAAGCATTCAGTATCGTCGCTTCGAGGTTCTCATGGGCGTAATGGGCACCAACATTCGTATCAGTTGACATAGCCGCTGCCGATAATCTACTCATTTTCTCTGTAATTCCCTGGGCTGCCTCACTCCGGACTATTGAGATCGGCGACGATCAATTTCAGAACGTGTTCTCAATCAGCACTTCATTTAAGGAAATCTTGCCGACTCGTGGAAATGATTCCTGGGTACGTCTGCCAATAGTAATCATCATGCTGACGACGTGGCCTTCGGGAAGGTTAATCAGTTTCCCGACTGCACTAAAATCAAACCCATCCATAGGACAAGAATACCATCCCTGTTCCTGGGCAAGGAGCATGATTGACATGGAAATTATCCCGCAGGAGCGCATGGCTTCATCCCGTTGTACCTGGGGTTTGTCACGATAGTAGGCATCAATTGCCGGTATGAGCATGTCCTGGTACATCTGCGGCGCTCCCGCCCAGTAACGAGCAGGTTCTTTTGCCCAGGCATTCAGGTCAGCACAAACGACAAACAGCAGGGATGCATCCGTCACCTTGTCCTGATTCCATGCAACTTCACGAATATTCTGTCGTAAAGCAGAGTCTTTGACATTCACAATGCGCCAGTTCTGGATATTGAAAGCTGTTGGCGACAGCATGGCCTTTTCCAGCAGGTCATTTACCTCCTGTTCGCTGATTGTAAATGCCGGGTCGAACATTTTCTCCGCCCGTCTTTCCTGAATTGCTGTTGAAACATTCATAGGTATCTCCTTTATTTATGTTGCTTTCTTTTCTCGCTCCTTGATAAGTACAAACAGCAGGTAGGACACAATACCAATATTTGCAACGAGTACGGTGATTCTCGGCCATGTTACTTTGCTGGCTACCTCATAAATCTCGACCGGGACGTATATGCCGCCGGAAAGAACGGCAAACCACTCGGCCCATGTTTTTCTCAGCCAAAGACCGCCTGCTTCTATCATGCGCACAACAAAGTACATTGTCGCAGCAAAAGCCATGCTCCAAAGTTTAGTATCGTCTATATGCTCCACCAGGTCGAGAAAAACCCGCGGATAATGGCTGGCGGGATTGAGGTGAAACTGTTTCACCAGATGCATGGCAGCTTCATTAACATCCGTGTGGATGTAGGACAGCAACTCGAAACCAACGAGGAGAACCAGTATCCCCTTTGCTCCTTCAAAGAGCGCAACAACGTGCAGTCCGCGTGTGTGTGGCTGTTTGCTGATCTGCTTTTGGACTTTGGTGTGGCTCTTTTTCATTCGTATGTCTGCATCAGTTCACTTTTCAGGTTACTTGCGATCGTCTTGGCTCGCCATATTACAAATTAGTGCAGGTTGAAGAATGGGGACACGGGGTATTACGTTAAGCTTCCGCCCTGAGCGGGAGGAACATAAACCCTTTTATTCTTGCTAACATCGAATATCCAATGGACGTGTAGAAGGGAATAAGTTTTTCACCTGCGGGATATAAGACAATATTGGAGAAGGGGAAAAAGCCTGCAGCATCCATAGCTTTATTAAATACGGTGGACATTAAATTTTCTGAAGCGGTCAGTCCCTCAAGGGCATCTAAGTTCACTTTCCGATACTGCTTTGAGACAAAGAGAAAGGCAACTTGAAGGTAATATTTACAAGGATTTACTTTCGGTAGTTGATGTATATCTACGGTAACAAAACCAATATCCCTGCCGTCAATCTGAAGATCATGCAATTTGGCTTGTTCCTTAGTTGTGAGAGAAGCAGCCTTCTTAATGTTAACAATTTCGTCGGGTCTTTCTCTATTGCTTTGCCAACGCTTCAGAAACTTTCCGGGAATTAAATCGGTACCGCTAACAGATAGTATTTCAATGGACACTTTATGCCGCTGCAGCTACAAGTTTGTTTTGGGCAGATTTTGTCGCAATATTTGCTGCCTTCGTAGCAAGAGAAAGTGCTTGTGGAGGGGTAACTGCAGTGGCAAGCTGATTGAGAGCCTCTTTAGGAAGTTTTTCTGGAAGCCGCATACCTACTGAAAAAGTGAGTAACATATCTTAAGCCTGCTTTTGATGTAGTTTCATTTTTATAGGATTTACTCTACCTCTATATTTCCATATGTTCAAGAAAAATTGAGAACGGTGTTAAGGGAGGGGCTGGGTGACATGAAGCTGTCGCTTCAGTTCTGCTATCTCTGCTCTCTGGCTCTGAATAACTGCCGTGGTCTATACTATGCCAACTGAAAAACTTACTCAGCGTTTTGTTGATAGGATACCTTCAGATTACCACAGACCGTTTACGAGAGACTATGGAGCGCATTAGTGGCAAGCTGATGGAGCTTATGGGAATACCTGTAGTGGAAACCCAATCTGAATAGAATTTGACGTAAGATGAATTTAAACTGCAAAATAAATAAGTCACAGCTGATTGGACTTGTTGACCGGATTTTTAATGATAGCTCTCTTTATCTGAACAACGCATTTCGGACCAGGGTGCTGGAAATAGTCGAATCGTTGTAACTGAGACGACATATAAATTACTACTGACCGTCTCAGAAAGCTTAAGCTGTTGAAATTCAGTGGGAATTCTGATAAATAATCAGAACAGACGACACAAAAAAAGGATGTCACTATGGATTTATCCAAATTGCCAAAACGATATTGTTTTGTTTCGAATCCGTATCCGGATTTACGTTATTCTAGGTGTCCATATTGTCTGCACAAAACTGGTCAACGGAAAATTCCATTATTGATTCACGTTGAACCACTGCATTTGGTTGCACTCAATTATACATGTCGTTACTGCCAAGCTTGCGATTTGTTAATTGCCTATATGTAAAATCAGAACATTCTGAAATCGATTAGTTCCGGACAATTCACCTGCTACCCCTGAAGGGTGTGTTTCAACTGATTCTGAATAACAAGTTGGGTGGGTGCCGGAGAATCAAAGAAAATATTGCTGCTGCGTTTCTATCAGCGGTAAGGATAGTGGTGAAGTAAGAAGGAAAGGTGCTGATGGTGAAAGCCAAAGGCACCTTTTCTATTTATAAAAACATCCGCCCAGTACAAAAGTTGCGACGTCAACCTTTGCCCATTCACTGTTTGTATTATATATCAGTTAGTTACACCAGTTTATCCAATGTCTGTCAATCAACGTCAACATCCGTCCCGATTTCGACTCCAATCAATGAAAGTATAATAATCATATTTATCAGCCTATTATGGTGTTAAAAGAAATTGGTATGTTTGTTGCTGAAATAATATGGGACTAACTTACTCTCCGTTCGAAACAAAATGCAAAGGGCAAAAGGCTCCTTGCATTTGTATAATTTAATAATAATGTCATTTATCAGCTAACTTTGAAAAATTACAGAAAGACTGTCTGCCAACAAAAAACTATCTTGACTGCGAGGCGCAGTCATACCAGCAAATAGCACCTACGACGAAATTATGTGTATTATTTAATTGATATATCGTTATGTGTAGTGTATAGAGTTCTCAGTTGTAAAATACAGATTAAATTATTTTAGAGGAGCATGATGCCTATCACATTTGAACAGACTGATGTACTGGTGTGCCTGGAAGCAATGAACGATGCAGCCCTTGATAATTTTGATTTTGGTGTGATCGGGATAAATGGTGACTCAATCGTGTGTAAGTATAATGCGTCCGAGTCTACATTTGCGGGAATCAGGCAAAGTGATGCTCTGGGGAAGAATTTATTCACGGAACTTGCCCAGTGCATGAACAACTTCATGGTAGCAATGCGTTTCGAAGATGCCATATCTGAAGTTAGAAAACTGGATGAAACAATCGACTTTATGCTTAGTTGGCGTATGCGACCCACCAACGTACAGCTCAGACTGCTCTATGCGCCGGAGTATTTGACTCGATACATATTGGTAAAGCCTCGGTTGCAAACAGTATGACCTATATCAATATGGACAATAATGAGTTGTTGTCGTTTTTGTACAGGATGCCTGTTGCTGTGGTCGGAATAGCGGCGAATGGCGACATCAAAATGCTTACACCACAGGCAGCGGCATTGGTCACCCCTCTATCCCGTGACGGTAATTTCAGCAATCTTTTTTCTCTCCTCGATCCGATAACATCGGAGGTGCGGGAGTTGATTCACGGATACGAAGGCTCCAGCGGGGTTATATGCGATCATCTGATAGTGCCTATTGCTGCCAATACGGTAGGCCGTCACAACATGGTATTTGGTATTAATGTTCACAAAATTGATGCAGACAATCTGATGGTAATGTTTACCGACATAACCAATGCTACTTATCTTGAAGAAGAACTACTTCATCGAACAGCAATTCTTGATGCTCTACCGGAAAATATCTGCGTTATTAATGCGGAAGGTGTGATTGGTACTACTAACCGTGCCTGGGATAATTTCACACATGAAAATAACGGTCTCGAATCTCGGTGCGGAGTAGGAACAAACTATTTTTCAGTCGGTCAAACACACAAAGATAATATTGAAGATTTATCTGACGAGTTCGTAATCGGAATTAAAGCCGTTCTGAGCGGAACGTTACCAAGTTTTGTAAAGGAATACGAATGTCATTCTCCAAACAAAGAGCTCTGGGGCTTGTGTAGGGCAAGTCCGGTCATTGTGTCCGGTGAACGGTTTGCGGTTATTTCCCATGAAAATATCACATGGCGTAAGCATGCCGAGAACAAGCTTCGGAAACTGTCACGGGCTGTAGAACAGAGTCCGGCATCTATCATAATAACTGATGCAGCGGGGAATATTGAATTTGTTAACCGAAGCTTTACTGAACTTACTGGTTACTGTACGGAAGAGACGATGGGGCTGAACCCGAACTTTTTGAAATCTGGAGAGCTTCCTGCCAAAGTCTATGAAGGGTTATGGGCAACAATCAGCTCAGGTAAGACATGGGAAGGTGAATTGCATAACAGACGTAAAGATGGCAGTACCTTTTGGGAACATGCCATTATCTCACCACTCTATAATGAAAATGCGACTATTACCAATTACATTGCCGTAAAGGATAATATCTCCGAGAAGAGAAACCTTACGAAACAGTTGATGCAGTCTCAGAAAATGGAGGCAGTTGGACAACTAGCAGGAGGTATTGCTCATGATTTCAATAACAAGCTCATGGTCATATTGGGAAATACTGATCTTGCCAAAATGAATATTGACGATAGTGACAAAATTCTGAATCATTTACAGTCGATACGTAAGGCAGCAGAACATTCCAGAGATATTACTCATCGACTGCTTTCATTTTCACGGCAGGATGTTGCAAAACCCCAGACACTAGATGCAAATCCGGTCATTGCCGAGAGCCTAAAATCCTTGAATCGACTTATTGGCGAACATGTTGCGCTTGCCTTTGATCCAGTTGACAATCTTTGTAGTATCAGGATGGACCCGGTACAACTTGATCAGATTGTTATGAATCTTGCCATTAATGCACGGGATGCAATGCCTGATGGCGGGACATTTACGATCAAAACCAGAAACATGACCTTGGAGAACAAAAGTTGTAGTTCAATCGCAGGGCCGACTCAGGGAGAATATATTTCAATGTCATTTCATGATACCGGAATTGGCATGAATAAAGAGACGCAGGCGCATCTATTTGAACCATTTTTCACCACAAAAGAAGTAGGTAAAGGGACTGGGCTTGGACTAGCTACCGTATATGGAATAGTCGGGCAGGCAAATGGTTTTATTGAAGTTGACAGTGAGCTTGGCAGTGGATCTACCATCACCATTTATCTGCCACGAGATAACCCTCCAGCACCAGATAAAGCCAATCTCGATGCTGAGAGTTCGATAACCATTGGTAAAAATACTATATTACTTGTTGAAGATGAGGATGATGTAAGGTCAGTTACATCACTCTTTTTAAAAAGAATCGGCTATGTCGTTTATGAGGCAGCGACTCCAAATATAGCCTTGGAGTTGATAAAGAATGTATCATTACAAATTGATCTGGTGCTAACCGATTATGTCATGCCAGAAATGAGTGGTTGGGTAATGATGGAGAAAATACGTGAACTAAGGCCGAACATGAAGTGTATTTTTGCATCAGGGTACTCAACAGATCATGTATTACTGAGCGATACTTCAAATATGAATATAAACTTTATTCAGAAACCATATAATTTTTTAAAGCTGAGTGGGTACTTAAAACGGGTGCTTAGCATCGGACAGGAATAATAATGGCAAAGATTCTGCTTATTGACGATGACGAAGAACTGTTGAATGTCTTGGAGGACTTTCTTATAATGGATGGTCATGAGATAGTTACAGCAGATGATGGCCGAAAAGGTATTAATTTATTGGAGGCGTCTGAAGCGTTCGACTTAGTCATCACTGATATAATCATGCCAGGACAAGACGGGATTGGTGTACTCACTTGGCTTCTGAAAAGGAGCCACCGTCCTAAGACAATCGTAATTACTGGTGGTTCGCCCGGTATTGATCAGAATTTGTTATTAGCGACGTGTAAATGTTTACGTGCTGACAAAGTGTTGGTAAAACCTGTGGAATTTGAGACATTAAGAGAAGCTATCTGTGAGGTAATGGCGTCATGACTGGAAAGTTTTTCAAATAGTTGAAATAATCTCTGTGATTAAATTGGAAAGAGCATTATCCCCAGTCATATATCATCTTCTCTGTTTGCTCCTATAAATCCAAACAGATTAGAACAAAAACAAATTACAGAACCGGGGGCGGGTCTTTTTAAAATGTTGATGCGGAAGATGTAGACAGGTAGCGAATTTAGGATATGTCACCTCATTGCATGTCCCTCACAGTTTTTAAGTTAATCTCCAGATCAAGCAAGACCCACAACCTCCACAATACCCTACTACTCTCTACCTAACGCCTAACTTGCTATTATTATTGCACAATAGTGGTAGGGAGTTAAGTAGGGAGTTGAACAAACACCCTACACTCACCTGCAACACCCTACCTTAATAACCCTATGATATCAGCTATATATCCATTTAGTAGGGTGTGGTAGGGAGTTGCCGCAGTATACCCACCTTGTATCAAATTCACCTGTGACCTTGAGACATTACCAATAATCAGTATCCAGATTCTACAAACCGACTTAAAGGCAACCTGTTTTTTCTGAACTTCACTATTGCATTTTTATTGATGTCACACGTGTCTCGGATGTCTCAGCTTAACTAACATTATTATTACAGCAACTTATACCAGCACAACCCATATTCACTGTGACCTTGTCTAATTCCCAGTGTCTCAGCTCGTGCCCCGCTTCCATCCGATAGCAAACTATTTTCCCATCTTCTCCCAGGCAGCAAACAAACCGACGTTATTACCAAGTATGTGCACCAAGTGTACATAATCCCAATAACGGAGGTTCCACAATTATGGAAACCCTACTCAACAAACAGCAGGTGGCTGACCTGCTCACAATTTCAGTCAAAACGTTGGATATCTGGGTACAGAACAACAAAGGACCAAGACCAGTACGTATCGGTCGGATGGTCCGATTCAAAAAATCAGAATTGGAAGAATACATCAACAATTTATCTGGAGAGAGCAAATGAACGAGACACTAACGAAACTATTTGGCCCTGAGTGGTATGACGTCAGGCATGAGACAACTAACGGTATCGAATGGCACATGGCCTGGGACATATCCCTACTACTTGGAATAAAAAACGTCACCAACGCAATCAGAGGCAGCAAGAAAAGTTTTAATGTTGACCCACAATACCGGACTATGGTTCAGGATGAATATTACAACAAACTTCGGTATGTCCACCTGCTCACTATTGATGGAGTATTCCAACTTATCATGAACAATAAAACCCCTGAGTGTAAACGTATTAAAGAATATATAGCTGCTGAAGTATTGGCTGGTAATCCGGATTTCAACTACAGGTCAAATAAGGCGGCTTATTATGAACACTGAAATCGATAAAATAATTGCAGAAAGGTTTAATACCGCAGAGCGTAGGTGGCAGAGGTTCTTAAGAACAATAGTGACAAACCATCATTACGAGTTCATTCATGAAATGGTACGGGAATGTTGTCAAAAAATGCCTGAGATATTTTTCAATACAATGTTCAGTGACCAAAAAGATGAACTTATAGAGTGCATTTGGGATATTACGTGTAAAGAAATTGGCACTGAGAATACGACATACTTCTCACATGAGGATATTGCAACGGTAATCGGCACTATAGGAGATTATCCAAGTGTCCTGATTATCATGCCAAAACCGCACATTACACCTGATGCCTATTATGCTGTGGCCGTTCTGCTTGAAAAGGAAGAAATAAAAGAGGACTCAAAGGTTGCCTATATAACCCTCGAAAGAGGACTCTGGACTGATGATGCGGAAGTGGCACTACTATGCGCCTGGAACGGGAATACTCATATCAATTTCGAAGTCGTCATGGGTACTGATATTAAGGAATTTATTGCCGCTGTGGAGGACATCCTTGCCAATAGACTTTATGAAGCAGTTGGAGAAGCTGGCGTTGAAATGTGGAAAGCTATTCATGAGCAGATTCGGGAATCAATAAAAAACAATCCTCCAAAACCATATCCAGAGAAAGTCAAATGACAACTGTGACACCTGTGACACTGAGACATTGAAAATATTCTCAAGTTAAAATTCAACTGGAGTCAGTTCCGATGAAATTTCAAACCCATATTTTACTTAATGTCTCAGGTGTCACAATGTCTCAACACAATAAAGTAAGGGCGCAATTATATGAATGACGACAACACCAAAGTACCACTAACGAAGCAAGAAATAATGGAACTAGTTGAATCAGTGGAAGTAATACAAGAGATTACATTTGGGCTAAGGGAAGAAATTGAAAAGCATATCCAAAAAGACAATCCGGATATTGGCACTATAGATTTCATGATCAGCCAAATTTACGACCTGTCCTTTACTGCCAGTATGCACGCTTTCACGCTCATGCAACAATGCACATAGGGGGAAATATTTATTACTGCACAGTGACTATTCTGAATTCGACTTACACAATATTCAACTGTATGATAGAAATGGCTCTGCTGACTATGCCACTATTACTGAGAGTGACGACGTAATGCTGTCTATAATTGAGGTTGGAAGCGGCCATTGTGGGATATTGGCAACGTCATCATCAGCGATAAGGATTCCTGCCCTCTTGCCATTTTTGGTCTTAAAATGGAGCCAATGGAATACATCAGCCCCTAACGTTTTCCTGTGGGTTAACCCAACCACTTCTAAGGGAATATTCATCTCTGATGCAATTTCACGTACAGCTTGATCAAAGACAACTGCATGCTCTTCAAAAAGCATATCACTAGAAATTTCTAAGACCATTAGTTACTCCAGAGCTTACATCTAAGTACCTGCATGGTTATACTGAATATTTAGCAAGAAAATCAACTTATATATCTGATTTTTTTTAAAACTTTTGGATATTCCGAATTCGACTTCCACAAAATTCAACTGTATGATAGAAATGGCTCTGCTGACTGGTAGAGCCATTTCTGTAATGTACCCGATGTACCTGGTGTACCTGTTTTGCAGAACTTGTATTTGTTTTTCGAAAGTTACGGTGACTTTAGGATGCCATGAAGGTTGTAATGATGTCAGCCATCAATGCCAAACCGAATGATAAAGCTGATGGTAACACCAGAGCAATACAAGCAACGTGGGACACGTTAATTAAGAAGTTCAATACTCCGGTAAGGTATTTGGAATAAACTCGTTTGAGGGCCTTTATGTGATGCTGGAGGCTATTAAAGAAAGACACCCATTAATAGCTCAGTTCTTAGCATCAGGTGAAGGTATTAAACTACAACGAGAAGACTCTGACATTGCAATTGATATAATAAACCAACACGTAAAGATGAATGTACCGATACTAACAGTGCATGACAGTTTCATTGTACCGAAGATAATGGAACCGTTCACACTGGATATAATGAACCAAGCTTACGGTAAGTTAGTGTCAAGGTATTTTGGTTCTGGTTATGAAAGTGTTATTGATACTATACACTATGATAAAGGCATTCTTGAAGGTAATGATACAACTAATAATATAAATGTTGATAAGTTAATTAAACCTGCATTTAAGGTTAATGAGTTATCTGATGCTTATAATCGTATTAACACTAGAGTTATAACCAAACAACTTATAAGACAGTTTAAGTGGTGTAATAATCAGTATCAGTACAGTAAACTTTACAGGTTACTTTAATGTTATGTATTATTGTCTTAAGTTAAACAGAGTTGTATTTCTATAACAGTAAGTATTATTATTGAGAGTATTTGTATTGTGATTTACTGGTAAAGAACACTAACACCCATTACTCATCCCACAAGTAGGTTAAGCATTTAATATATAACAATTAATCTTGCAAATATTTTGGAAGTTACCCCATAGCGAGAGATCATTGCATGTTGTACCCAACATCTGTGACCAACTTGGAATCGCAAATCAAAATACTGAGGCACATAAAGCGTAAGCCGATATTAAGGCATGAAGCCCTATTTTTTCAAGCGTTGCCTTGTAAAATAAAATTATAGTGTCATAATAGGCCCAATTGCGATTGCAACTTTGAAGCGTAAGCCATACTGTAAATCCTGTACCACTCTCAACAGGTTCCAGACAACATAAGAGGAGAATAATTCGTGTCAGACAAAAAGATTATTACAGACGAAACACTTCGTAAAGGTGAATTACAGATTAGTGATCATGATCTGGAAGAAGCTAAGTTGCATGCAAAAACAGGAAGTTGGGTTTACAATACTGTTATCAAGAAGTTCGCATGGTCAAAAGAAATGTTTCAGATCTGGGGAATCGATCCTTCACTTGGGTTGTCTCCTGTAGAAGGGTATCACAAATATATCCATAAAGACGATTACCCTAAATTTGTAGCGGTCTTAAAAGATGCTATTGAAATTGGTACACCATATGATCTTGAGTTACGAATCAATCGTCCTGATGGCAATCAAATTACGATTATAACGAGTTGTCAACCTGAGTGTGATGACCTGGGTAAAGTAGTTATGCTGAGAGGCACACATCAGGATATAACGTCAACACCACCTGCCTGACGACAGGAACTATAATGGCAAAGATCCTGATTATTGACGACGAAGCACCAATCAGAACTGTAATTAACCATATACTCACTCGTGAGGGTCATGATGTCGATGAAGCTGAAAATGGAGAAGTTGGATTACGACTGATTGAACTGCATCCTTATGATCTGGTAATCACTGATATAGTCATGCCTGCAATAGACGGCATTGGTGTAATCTTATCATTGAAGGAGAAGTATCCACATATCAGGATAATTGCTATAACTGGTGGGGCAGCAAAAAATGACAGGGTTTACTTCTTGAATGTTTGTAAGATGATGAAGGTGGATTTAGTACTGCCAAAGCCATTTAAAGCGGGCGAGTTAAAATCTGCCGTAAATAAAGTGCTGAATATTCAATAATCGTGAGGTTTATACTTTAGATATATTTAGTCTGTATTTACCATAACCATATGCAATTACGCAACTAAGCATAATTATTACGAAGGGTTGCTGTAGTATCATCAGGAGTAAGGTAAACTACTTTGGCCTGATCACCTCTAACAGATTTATTCAATTCGCCAAGCTTCTTAGCTATCACAGCAAGAATATAATCGGTGTCACCATTAAAGGTAAATTCCATACCATAGCCTCCAAATATTAAGGCAATTGCTTTTTAATCTTATCGGTTTGTGACTTCATAATTGTAGTGAAAAGAGAAAGCTGTTGAACTCTGATTGGTCATAGCTATGAGAGATGTCAAGTAAAAGTATTTCAGGCAGCAAGAATCCATGATATATCTCTGAATCGAAATTGTCATCCAGCAAAACACTATCTGAAATGGGGTGTTACATGCCACCTAAGAAAATGATATATCAGTTCAAGATTACCCTCAAAGAGGTGTCACCCCCAATATGGCGTAGGATACAAGTACCTTCTACATATACCTTCAGGGACTTACATGTTGCTATTCAGGATGCAATGGGATGGTTTGACTACCACCTTTATGAATTCAGGATAAAAACTAAAACTGATGAAAACCTAACCTTCGGTATCCCTAACGATGAAGAAGACTTTTTATTGTCTACTGGCAAAACATTGGCAGGATGGAAACATAGGATATCAAAGTACGAGAAGATAATCCCATCAACATTTGCATATGAATATGACTTTGGTGATAGTTGGAAACACAAGATCGATTTTGAAGACATAATACCTGCTGAGAAGGATGTAACTTACCCACGGTGTATTAAAGGTAAACGTGCATGTCCACCAGAAGATTGTGGGGGTGCTTGGACATATCCTGACCTACTTACAATACTAGCTGATCCCCAAAATGCAGAACATAAAGTAATGAAAGAATGGGTTGAGTCACAAAGGGGAGGTAAACAATTTGAACCAGAGCATTTTGATCCTGCTGAAGTGGAGTTCAGAGTACCTAAAATCTAGCTTGATGAGATAGTGAATTATCAGTATTACTGTTAAGGCACCCCAGTGGCATATTCTGGGGATAGGTATAAAGATGAATCCAGTAAAAGAGGCAACTAAGGCCGTCAATGATATGCTTAAAATGGTAGGTGAAGAGCCTATTCAGCTACCTAATGATGGATCTTCTAAACAGAGGCTTGAGACCCTGTTCACAATCTACACAGACAGGTTGCTAATTCACTGCCCACAATATAAGAAAATAAAAAACAGAAAAGACATACCTGATCTGATAGTAATATACTTGAATAAAATGATTGAAAGGCAATAACAATATGAGTGATTTAGAAGCACAAACAGTCAGATATGTGCAAATACTTGGTGGAGACAGCATTGAGGTTTCAGATACGTCCCTCAAACTATACCGTACATATATCTAAGAGCATATCATTAAGCCATGCGAATTGATAGGTATCGAGGGCTTCCGTTGAGAGGAGTATTACCTCCTCGGGCCTGGGGACAAGAAAGAGTACGAGAAACTAAAGAAGACCAGACCTTCATATACAGACCTATTCGCCTACATGAAGTTTGATGATCTTATTGATGAATCTGAGGGGCTGATGGTCAGGATAAAAAGAATATCAGATAACAAGCAATTCGTACTACCTTTAGCTGATCTAAAGTTAACTGATAAGCAATCTCTAAACTATCAACTTATTCATGATTACGCAGTGTGGTATGTAAACTACTAATTTAATGGTAGGAGACCAGAGACATGGTAACTGTTTATACTGGTAAGGTAGCAATTCCTTTCGAAAAGATCGATGAGTACTTTGAGTATATGAAAGAAGCTGAGAAAATACGAGAGCCATTTAAGCAGCACATGATCAAGCTCAATGATGACTTCTATCATTACCTCTCATTTAAATTCACTGAGAAAACAGCAAACAAGCATTCGGGAATAGTACATCTGTTCATAGATTTTCTATGTGGATACACCGATGTCGAGGATGTTAAGGATATAACCAAAGGAATGGTAAATACACATTTCAATCAATGGTGGAAGCGGAAGGTATGGGATTCAATTACGCCTGAACAGCTAAAGGTCGCATTAAAGAAATTCTTCACATTCCTTGCTTCTGAAAAAGGTATCGTTAATGACATGGTACTGAAGGCATTAGCTTAATAATGAGCAATACAGAAATCATCAAAACAGATGATGTCTTAGTCCGGATAATGGTGCTTAGTAAGGATGGCTCTACTGAATGGCATTATCATACAGAAGTAACTGACTGTTTTGTATGTTTATATGGTGTTATCAAAGTTGAAACAAGAGATCCCGATGGACAGGTCGTTCTGATTCCAGGTCAACGAACTGAAGCTAGACCACTTCAGGTACATCGAGTATCAAATATATATAAAGACAAATCAGAATATCTATTAGTTCAAGGTGTTGGGACTTACGATTTCATAGAAGCTAGTGATTGCAAAAATGCAAACTGCACTTACAGTACAAATATCAAGCTTGAAGATATTCGTAATCTCAGTTCAAGAGATAAGGATATATACAAATTACACACTGATGGTAAATCTAAATATGAAATATCTAATTTATATGATATTAGCGTGGATAGAGTTAGTCAGATTTGTAAACAACTGGCAGAATACAAACTAAGCTATCCACCTTTAAAGAACTTATTATCTGTAAGATCACAAAACATATTGATAAAGCATTTTGATGATAAGCAAATATTAGAACATCCAGAAAAGATTATAAGCAATCTAACACCAACGTCTTTATTAGGTATAAAAAATATTGGCAGAATATGTTATACAGAGATAATAGAAGCTTTCACAAAACTTGGTTATATTAAGCAATACGATAAATGGTATAGGCAATAATTGAGGCTATAATTGTGATTATTCGCAATAGATATGAAGAAATATATGAACTTAAAAAAGCTGGTCTTACTTTCAAAGAGATAGCTAAAAAATATTCTATAAGCGGAACAATGGCTCGACACATATACATTAAGATAAGAAAATTTAAAGAGAATTATGATTCGTATCCACCACTTAGAAAACTATTACCAACATTGACTCAGAGAGGATTGATACATTGGTTCGATGATGTACATATACTGGAACATCCTGAGAAAATTATTGCTAAAATTAAATTTAGTGATATTAGTAAAAGGGTGCCATGTATAGGTAAGATTGGTGCAAGCAAGTTATCACAAGCCCTAATTGATTTGGGGTACCTAAAGCCAGATGATCAATGGTTAAAGGAATAGAGGATCGTTAGGTTAAATGGCATTTCTAATGTTGATAGGGTTCATAGCCCTGATAGCCCTGCCCTCACTCCTATGGCTGTATGCACTGGCAGATACAATCTTAAACAGATTCAGTGAGTTCTTCGTAAAGATAATATGGATACTGGTACTCTGCACCTTCCCACCCCTGGGAACCGTACTCTATTTCCTGATAGGACGTAACCAGAGAACAACATATTATCCAGTAGGTAGGGTCATCATCCTTAGCATTTTAGTAATCCCGATGCTAATGATAGCTGCTTACTTACTGTACT
>Ga0118677_10005370_pt1 | contig 22466 bp, 8 predicted proteins | sample AliMusrvi5mmetaG_FD_86154 | JGI IMG/M metagenome (GOLD analysis project Ga0118677, IMG submission 86154)
ATCCCGTAGACGTTGGGCCGGAAGTGCCACCCCTGCCCGGCGAAGGCCGCCTCGACGCGATCACGCGTGTGTTGCAGCACCGCCGTGGTCTCCTCCTGCGTGCGGGTGGTGTTGTAGTTCACCGGATTCTTAAAGAAGTAGCTGGCAGGCAGAACGCCCACATCGTCGCCGTACTGCTGGTGCCAGCGCGCGATCTCGGCGGCGCCAACTTCAGCGGTGGTGCCGTCCATCAGCCAGGTCATCGGCAGGTTGTACCGGTGCCCGCCTTCGGCCATGTGGCGCGAGGAGGCGTAGTCATGCCCGTGGAAGCTGATGGGATCGCCCATGATGACGTCATCCCACTTCGGCTCGGCCATGGCATCCGCCACCTGCATCCGGTCCGGGGCGAACCCCCAGTGGAAATTGGTGGTGGTGGTCAGGCAGAAGAAACATTCCTTGTCGGCGAAGATGCGCGTGGGCACATTCATCGTGACCCGCATGCCGTCCTGCTCGGTGGCCAGCACCAGCGGCAAGTACCCGGTGCGCCGCAGCCCGGCCGCGATGTCCAGATACCAGCCGTCGGCGACCAGTTGCGGCACGCCGCTGACGCGCAGATCGCCGGGGGCGGACAGCACCGCAACGCCGCTCACCGGCGCCATGGCCACCCGCACGCGGTTGGTCCGGTTTTCCAGGCAGATGATCTTTTGAAGAATCGCGATGCTCACAGTTTCTCTCCCTGGAACACGATCTCGGCCAACCGCAGGTTGCCGACCGGCCAACCCGCGCCATCGGGTCGTGCGAACCGGAATTTTGACGCCTCGACCGGCTTGCGGAGTCTGTGGGAGTGCACGGCCGCGTCCGACGTCAGGGTTTGCGCCAGCAGCCACGTCTTCTGCGTGTCGTCCCAGTATTCAAGTCGGGTATCGCGCATCCACGATTCCGGATGCGCAGGGTCTTCCACGAGCGTGATCGCTGTGACCCGCAGGCGCGCAGGCGAGACATCGATCTCCAAGGTGAACGGCCCGCGCCAGAAATCAATGGTGACAATCGCGTCCCACGACAGCCAGGCGTTGGTCGGCGCATCCGCCTTTCCGTCAAACAGCAGGGCCGTCGAATTATCCAGCCCCATCCCGCGTCCCCCGTTCGTCGCCCGCACCACGGTGCTGGTGGTCAGCAGGTTCGGCGTGAGCGGCAACGGCGTGGGCTCCGCATTCGACCAGGAGGTCAGGCGGGCGGTAGGGCATTGTCGATTGTCGATTGTCGATTGTCGATTGTCGGACGGCACGCTCCCGGAGAGGTACACGTGCCATTTTTCCTGGAGTTTGGCGTCGAGGCGCACGACCGTCCCCATCCAGGTTGCCGCCACCAGATCGCCGTTGGACAACCAAGCGGGAACCGGCAGGGCGCCGAGATCGCGCGTGCGAAGGCCGCCGGTGTTGACGTCGAAAACACACAGCATTCCCAGTTCGCTCCCCGCCGCCAACTGTTTGCCATCGGGCGACAGCCGGGGGAAGCGCAGCGTATCGTCCGCGCGGTTCACCCACTGCAAGCCGCCGGCCGTGCTGTAGCGTTTCAACTCGCGGCCAGCCGTCACGATCACCCAGGCGCCATCCGGTGCGACCACCGCCGCGTCCGACCCGGTGGGCAGCGTGCCGATAGATTTTCCGTCCCGCACCACGAACACCCGGCCGCTGCGCGTGCTCGCCCGCGCCGCCACGGTCCGGCCATCCGCGCTGGCATCCAAGCCAACAATCTCGCCATCCACAGCGGGCGTCACGGTCCATAGGCTCCGGCCTGTACGCGCCTCAAATGCAGATAGCGTCATCCCCCGGGCCAGTACCAGGCTGTCGTTGCCCAGCGCCAGGAGCCGCGGTGCAATGCGATTGGTCTCGGACCAGTCCTGCGACCACAGCAGCTTACCGTCGGCCGACCACACGCCCAAGGCCAGGTTTCCGGCGCAGGCAATCCATTCCCCGCCGGGCGCAACCGCGACATTGTTGGCACCGCCCCAGCGCGATGGAATTCCCGGGATGGCAAAGCGCCGCGTCATCTGCCCGGCGGCATCGAGCCGGTATTGGTGGTACCCCTCGGCCGTCCCCAGGTCATATCCATTCACCATGAAACCGGCAGGTGTGGCAACCGCCCCGCCCGCGAAATAATCGCCCGCGTTGCCGGTCCAGCGCACCTTGCCGGTCGCCAGGTCGAGCGCGTACAGGTTCTGCCCCCAGTCGCTGGAGGCCAGCATGGCCGTGGCGCCGTCCGCCGAGACCGCGATGCTGTTGAGGCGGGGGCCGAAGAGAGAGTGAACAGTAAGCAGTGAACAGTGAGCAGTGTTGGAACCAGCCGACTTGCCGCTGATGAGTTCAGTTGCCGAGAACGACACGGGCAGTTCGGAGTTGATGGGAACCGTGAGTGTGCCGGTGCCGGTGGTGGTGAAGCGTTCGTCGAGCAGGGTGCCGTGGCTGTCGCGCAGTTCGAGATGCAGCGGCAACCTGGCCTTGAGTCCGGGAACCATGGCTGTCCAAGTGAAGGTCTGGCCGGCTTTCAACTCCTTCGGGGCCTGCAGTTCGAGCGACTGGATCGCGCCCGGCAGCACCGCATACACCCGCGCCCCACTGTAGCGCAGGTCCGCGTCGATACTGACCTCTGACTTCTGCCCTCCGACCGCTGACCGCTGACCTCCGCCCTCTTTCCCCGCAAACACGTCATACACCACGTCCCCCTTCTCCACCGGCAGCGTCACCCTGGCCACGACCGGCTGGCGGGCAGCGATGGCGGTGCCAACGCGTCGCAGCAACCCCGGATTCAGCGGAATGGGCGTGTTGTTGACCACCCAGACGTACCGGGCATCGCCCTGGCTGCGCTCGCTGACGAGCACTTCCGGCTGATCCACCCCGGCGACCGGCGCCACAACCTTGCCCAGCTTCGCCGCGACGAGCGGCGCGTTGGCCAGCAGCACCGGGGGGAACTCCGTAAACGCGTTCTCGTTGTTGAACGCGCCGATTTTCTCCAGGTGATCGAACGACATGCCGAGGGGCGTGTATTCCTTGACCAGCGATTCCCGGCAGGTGCCGTCGGCAAAGATGGCAATCCCCTGCCGCTTTGCCTGCGCGAGCAGGTCCGCCAGCGCCGGCTCCGGCTCGTACTGCTGGCTGACGACCAGCAGCGCCTTGAATTTCCGCAGCGTGTCCGGCTTCACATCCTCGGTATACAGGAATGTGGCCGGCTGATGGGCGTAGAGGCAACTCTGAAACGCCTCAAACAACCGCACAAAGTAGCGACCGCCGAAGCCACCCCACGAGTCCAGTTTGACTTGCCGGTGCGAGACCACGATGGCAATGCGGTCGTGATTCTCCAAGGTTGTCAGCCACGGACCGTACTGCCGGGCGAATTCATCGAGCGAGCGGAACACCGAACGCCAGTTCGAGAGAATGCTGCCGGCGATGCCGATGCCATCCACGCCACGCATCACCGCCATCCAGGTAAACGGCAGGATGTGTTCGCCCGTGCCGGTTTCGTTCATGAGGAATTCGGGGTGGATCCAGGCCGGTTTCCCGGGCCGCTTGTAGTAATCCGTCGCGTGCGCGGTCCAGTTCGGCGTGGTGTACTGCTCGCCCTGATAGTGGAGGTCCACCTCATCCACGTTGGAAAACGTTGCCGGCGGATAGATCTCCGGCCGGCGATAGGGTCCGGACGATGCGGTGGAGAGATTCGTGGCGGCTTGGTCCATGGCCACCTTGAACGCCTGTTGCGCGTCCGTCTGCCAATTGATCGCCCGGTCGCCGACCGTGTCGAGTACCGGATCCCACGCGCCGGTTTCGTTGGCCGTTTTCAGCGCCGCCTGATAGCGCTGTTTCTCCGTGAGCGGAGGCGGCTTCGGCTTGGAGTCCTTCAACGCGTCCCGTGTGTCGTCCTTTTTGCCCGGTGTCGTCTCTCCCGGCGCGGGCGGCTTCTCGGCGGCTTTCGGTGTCGGCGGCGGCGCCGGGAACCGGTCATTCGACGCCCACCAGTTGGCGACCCAGTCCCAGCCGGCAAACGCCGGGAAATCCTTCATCACCTGGGTTGTTCCCGGAATCCCGCCGACCCAACTCTTGACGGTGCCGCCCGACAAGTCCGCGTCCATGCCCACCAGCAGCAGCCACTCGCGCATCCCGTAGGCGCCAAAGGCGCCGAGCACATGCGCCTGCGCAAAACCGAACGCCACCTTCTGCGTGGCCACGCCATCCGTCTCAGCCGCCAAGCGCCGTTCCAGGTTTCTGAACAACTGGCGGGCATCAGCCGTGTCGGCAAAGGTCGTCGGGTAACGATAGAAGACCGTGCGGTTGACGTATTGATTGATCCCCAGCGCCTGGGACTGCGCCAACATGTCGTCGGCGACATCGGCGAATGACCAGGCATCCGCCATGGAGTTGAAGTTGCCGTAGTCCCCGTAGCACGTGGTGCGGAACGGCGAGCGCGCGGCCAGTCCCGGGCCGATGCGGATCGGCTGCGCCACGCAGGTGAAACCCGGCACGGACGTGCGCAATTCATAGCGCCCCGGCGCCAGTTGCGCGGTGAACGCCGCTGGAAGCGTGAACATCGTTGCGGCGCTGGCCGTGAGCGTGAGGTTGGTGGACCAGATCACCGCAGCCGCCGCTGGCGGCGGATTTGAGATTTGAGATTTGAGATTCAGAACGGCCGCAACCGGCCCGGCCGCCGACTTTGTCCGCAGCAATACATTGGCCGGAATCGCCTCGCCGCGCCCCCACCAGACCCGGTTGAGCGGCGTCCAGACGCTCACGGTGCCCTTGCTGTCCGGTGCGCGCACCTCGACCACGGTCTGCAGTGTGAACTCGCTGCCAGCCTGCGCATCCAGCGTCGGCGCCACACGGATCTGATACAAGCCGGCAAAGTCGGCCGGCACTTCGAGTTTATCCCCGGCCCATTTCAACTCCCGCCAATCCGTGTCGCCAAATGGCGTGGCCCAGACATGCCACTGCGCCGCCGTATCGCTGGATTGAATCCGAAACGGCACCGCTTGTCCCGCCGTCCAGACCCCGTTCGAAAACTCGGCCGTCACCCGGTCGGTTTCGGCGTACACCACCCGTTTCTGTTTGCCTGTCGCCAGATCGTAGACTTGAAAAAATTCGGCGGGGTTCGGCCGCTTGACGATCAGTTCGTCGCCGAACACCGCGATCGCGTTCGCCCCGGCAATCTGGTCCGCTGGCAGAGAGACTTTGCGCTGCGACTCCACCACCTGACCAGGGTTGAGGTTATCCGGTTCCAGCCATTTCAGCGTGGTGCCGTCCAAAAACACCACCCGACCCGTGGCATCCACATCGAACAGCGCGGGGATCTTCTGCGTCCACTTCACTTCGCCGGAAAAACTGACGCCGCGCGTCACGCCATCCTTGCCGCGGATGACAAACATCTCCGTCGCCTCACTGACACGGAAATCTCCAAAGACTGCTCCTTTCGCTTCCGTCGGGATGGCGTACGTCTTGACGATCGCGCCGACCGGACTGACACGTGTGATGCGCGGCCGCGCCTTATCGAAGCCGTAGAAATCGCTGGCGCCAGCCTCCGTGTGGAACGGACCGCCGCCGCCTGCGCCGGGGCCTCCGGGGGCGGCCGGAAAATCACCGCACTCGGCGACGTGGGCGAAATCCCGGTTGTAGATGTGGAGATGGTGTTGAAAATGTGCGTTGCCGGCGGCCACGAAACCATTGGCATTGGCGACAGCATGAGTATCGAGGCCGTCCCAGATCACATCCCCACCGGCCTTCTGCGCGCCGTCGCGGCTGACGCGCAGGACGTAGGCGCCGCGACCCACCGGGGCGGAACTGCACAGATACACATTCCCGTCGCGCCCGGCGCTCATCCCGGCCGCCGCGCAGTCGAACTTCGGATCCTCGCGCGAGATCACACGCTCCAGCGTCTCCGCCTGCGCCAGACCCGCGCACAGCATGCCGCCCAGACAAACCACGAACCGCATCGCCATCATTTTCCAATTCATCTTATGCTCCTCTTTGTGAAATCCAGCACAGTACACGATCACACCCAACCAGGTTGTGCCGCAATTGCCTTACAAACTGGGCAGACCTTTCGAGTCGAGGCCAGGCTTCCCAGTGTCCAGACTCGGTCGTCCGAGGGCGCCATCCCGCTCCGGGCCGGCGTTGGCTTTGGCCCGGCTTGGCTTGTCCACGCGCAAGGTCTCGCCCTGGAACACGATATCCACCAGCCGCAGGCCGCCGGTCGGCCAACCCGCGCCTGGCGCAAACCGGAACTTCGATGCTTCCACCGGTTGGCGAAGTTTGTGGGAGTGCACGGCCGCGTCCGACGTCAGATATTGCGCGAGAATCCAGGTCTTCTGCGTTTCGTCCCAGTACTCAAGCCGGGCGTCCCGCATCCAGGACTCCGGGTGCGCCGGGTCTTCCACCAGCGTGATCGCCGTGACCCGCAGGCGCGCGGGTGTGGTCTCGATGGTCCCGCCGCCATCGCTCAGCGTCCGCTTCACGATGTCGGCAGTCAACAGGTTCGGCGTGAGCGGCAGCGGCGTGGGCTCCGCGTTCGACCAGGAGGTCAGGCGGGAGGTGGGGATCTGGCGATTGAAGACTGAAGATTCAAGATTGAAGATTTCCCGTGGAAGATTGGTGGCGGGCACGCTCGCAGCGAGGTAAATCCGCCACTTCTCCTGGAGTCTGGCGTCGAAGCGCGCGACCGTGCCCATCCAGGTGGCGGCCACGAGATCGCCATCCGGCATCCAGGCCGACGCCACCTGGGCGCCAAGATCGCGCGTGCGGACCTCGCCGGTGGTGACGTCAAACACATGCAGCCTCCCCATTGCGCTCCCCACGGCCATCTGTTTGCCATCGGGCGAAAGCCCGGGGGCCTGCAGCGTGTCGTCCGCACGGTACACCCACTGCAATTCGCCGGCCATGGTGTACCGCTTCAACTCGCGGCCAGCCGTCACGATCACCCAGGAGCCATCAGGTGCCACCACGGCCCCACCCGCACCGGTGGGCAGCGTGCCGACCATTTTTCCATCCCGCACCAGAAAGACCCGGCCGCTGCGGGAACTTGTCCGCACGACCACGGTCCGGCCATCCGCGCCGGCGACAAGCCCCTGGATCTCGCCATCCGGCGCCGGCGTCACGGTCCACAGGCTCCGGCCTGTGCGCGCCTCGTACGCGGTCAGGGTCAATCCGCTGGTCACCACCAGGACGTCTTTGCCCAGGGCCAGGAGCCGCGGCAGGGCGCGGTTCGTCGCCGACCAGTCCTGCGACCAGAGGAGTTTGCCGTCGGTCGCCCACACGGCCAGCGCCAGGTTGCCGGCGGCGGCCACCCATTCCCCGCCGGGGGCAAGCGCACCCGCGCGCGAGTCGGTCAACATCTTCGGAAACCCGGGAAAGGCAAAACGCCGCGTCAACTGCCCGGCGGCATCATACTGGTAGAAGTGGTACCCCTCGGCCGTCCCCAGGTCAAAGCCGTCAATCATGAACCCGGCCGGTGTGGCAAGCCACACGCCCGCGTAATGATCGCCCGCGGCGCCGGTCCAGCGCACCTTGCCAGTCGCCAGGTCGAGCGCGAACAGATTCTGCCCCCAGTCGCAGGAGGCCGTCACAGCCGTGGCGCCGTCCGCAGAAACCGCGATGCTGTTGAGGCGGGGGCCGAAGAGAGACGACAGAGGTCGGAGGTCAGAGGTCGGAGCACTGGCGGACGAGGACTTTCCACTGATCAACTCGGCGGCCGAGAACGTGACCGGCATAGCCGCGTTGACGGGCACCGTGAAGGAACCGGTGCCGGTGGTGGTGAATCGTTCATCGAGCAGCGCCCCGGCAGCGTCGCGCAGTTCGACATGCAGCGGCAACCGGGCCTTGAGTCCGGGAACCGTGGCTGTCCACGTAAAGGTCTGGCCGGCTTTCAACTCCTTCGGAGCCTGCAGTTCGAGCGACTGGATCGCACCCGGCACCACCGCATACACCCGCGCCCCACCGTAGCGCAGGTCCGCGTCGAACTCGATTCCTGAACCCTGAACCCTGGCTCCTGCCACTTCTTTCCCCGCAAACACGTCATACACGACCTCCCCCTTCTCCACCGGCAGCGTCACCTTGGTCACCACCGGCTGGCGGTTGCCGATGGCCCAGCCCACGCGCCCGAGCAACTCCGGGTTGAGCTGAATGGGGGTATTGTTCACCACCCAGACGAACCGGGCATCGCCCTGGCTGCGCTCGCTGACGAGCACTTGCGGGTAATCCACCACGGCGACCGGCGGCACAACCTTGCCCAGCTTCGCCGCCACGAGCGGCGCATTGGCCAGCAGCACCGGCGGGAAGTCCGTGAAAGCGCCCGGGTTGTTAAAGCCGTTCAACTTCTCGATGTGGTCGAAAGACAGTCCGAGGGGCGTATAGCCCTTGACCAGTGATTCCCGGCAGGTGCCGTCGGCGAAGATGGCAATCCCCTGCTGCTGCGCCTGCGCGAGCAATTTCGCCAGCGCCGGCTCCGGCTCGTACTGTTGAGCGACGACCAGCAGCGCCTTGAATTTCCGCAACGTGTCCGGCTTCACATCCTCGGTGTACAGGAATGTGGCCGGTTGATGCGCATACAGGCAACTCTGGTACGCCTCAAACAACCGCACAAAGTAGAGGGGGAAAAAGCAGGTGAACCGGTCCAGCTTGACCTGCCGGTGCGAGACAACAATGGCCACGCGGTCGTGATTCTCCAGCGTCGTCAGCCACGGACCGTACTGCCGGGCGAATTCATTGAGCGTGCGAAACAACGAATGCCAGGGCATGGTGCCGGATTCGCCGAAGCCATCCACGCCACGCATCACCGCCATCCAGGTAAACGGCAGGACGTGATCGCCCGTACCGATTTCGGTCACGATGAATTCGGGGTGGATCCAGGCCGGTTTCCCGGGGCGCTTGTAGTAGTCCGCGGCGTGCGCCGTCCAGTTCGGCGTGGAGAACGCCTCGGCCTGGTAGTGCAGGTCCACTTCATCCACATTGAAGAAATTTGCCGGCGGATAGATCTCCGGGCGGCGATAAGGACCGGACGACGCAGTGCTCAGGTTCGCGGCGCCCGGAACCTGCGCCTGTTTGATCCATTGTTCCTGATTCACATGGTGAAAGCCGGGCGATCCGGTGAACGGAACCTGCGCCTGCTTGAGCCATGCATCCGAAAAGTGCGGACCGCCCGGCCCCGCCCCCGCGTCGAAGACCTGATCCATCGCCTGCTTGAGCCACAGTTGCGACAACGGCTGCCAGTTGATCGGCCGGTCGCCGACCACGTCCAGCACCGGATCCCACGCGCCGGTCTCATCGGCCTTTTTCAGCGCTTCCAGATAGCGCTGCTTCTCGGTGAGCGGCGATGGTGGTGACGGGGTCTTCGTCCCCTTGCCCTGCTGCTGATTCTCCAACGCGTCCAGGAGATCGTCCTTTTTGCCGGCGCCCTTCTCTCCTAACACTGGCGCCTTCACGACCGCTTTCGGTGCCGAAGGAGGCCACTCAAACCGGTCGCCATCGCTGCCCGCCGCCCACCAGTTGGCGGCCCAGTCCCAGCCGACAAACGCCGGGAAATTGGTCAGCGCCTGGGTCTTGTCCCGGACGATCCCGGCGTAACTGTCCGCAGGTGACGTGCCCTTGCCGGTCCAGCCGGCGTTGAGTTGGATCGTACCGTCCATGACCACCGGCATCAGCCACTCGCGCAAGCCAAACGCGCTGTAGGCGCCGAGCACATGCGCCTGGGCGAAACCGAACGCCACCTTCTGCGTGGCCACACCATCCGGATCTGCCGCCAGGCGACGTTCCAGGCTGCTGAACAACTGGCGGGCATCAGCCGTGTCTGCAAAGGTGGTCGGGTAACGATAGAAGACCGTGCGGTTGATGTATTGATTGATCCCCAGCGCCTGCGACTGGGCAAGCATGTCGTCGGCAACATCCGCAAACGACCAGGCATCCGCCATGGAGTTGAAGTTGGCGTAGTCCCCGTAGCACGTGGTGCGGAACGGCGAGCGCGCGGCCAGCCCCGGGCCGATGCGGATCGGCTGCGCCACGCAGGTGAACCCCGGCACGGACGTGCGCAATTCATAGCGCCCCGGCGCCAGTTGCGCGGTGAAGGCGGAAGGAAGCGTAAACGTCGTTGCGGCGTTGGCCGTGAGCGTGAGGTTGGTGGACCAGACGACCGCCCCCGCGGATTTCAGATTTGAGATTTCAGATTTGAGATTCAGAACAGCCGCAACCGGCCCGGCCGCCGACTTTGTCCGCAGCAATACATTGGCCGGGATCGCCTCGCCGCAACCCCACCAGATGCGGTTGAGCGGCGTCCAGACGCTCACGGTGCCCTTGCTGTCCGGCGCGCGCACCTCGACGATGGTGCGCAAGGTCAGCTCGCTGTCGGCCAGCGCGTTCAGCGTCGGGGCGACGCGAATCTGATATAAGCCGGCAAAGTCGGCCGGCACCTCGACCTGGTCTCCGCTCCGCTTCAGTTCCCGCCAATTCGTGTCGCCAAAGGGCGTGGCCCAGACGTGCCACTGCGCCGATGCGTTGCTGGATTGAATCCGGAACGGCAGCGGCTGCCCCGCGGTCCACACCCCGTTCGGGAATTCGGCGCTCACGCGTTCGTGCTCGGTGCGCACCACCCGTTTCTGCTTGCCAGTCTTCAGATCATAGACCTGGAACAGTTCGGTCGGATCCGGGCGCTTGATAATCAATTCATCCCCGCACACCGACATGGCATTCACCCCGGCGATCTGATCGGCAGGCAGCGTGACGGTGGTCTTCGACACCAGCATCTCATCCGGGTTGAGGTCATCCGGGTCCAGCCACTTCAAGGTGGCGCCGTCCAGGAACACCACCCGGCCCGCGGCATCCACATCGAACAGCCCGGGGATCCTCTTTGTCCACTTGACTTCGCCGCCGGAAAAACTGACGCCCCGCGTCATGCCGTCCCCCCCGCGCACGACAAAGGTCTGCGTGGCCTCGCTCACACGGAAATCGGCCGCCTTCGCATCCGGGTGGATGGCGTAGTCCTTGATATTCACGCCGAGCGGACTGATGCGAATGATATGTTTCCGGTTCTGCTGCAGCCCATAGAAATCGCTGGCGCCCGCCTCGACGTGGAGCGGACCACCGCTGTACCTGTCTTTGCCCGGAAAGTCCCCGCACGCGGCGACATGGGCAAACTTCTGGTTGTAGATATGAACATGGTGCTCATTCATGTGTCCGTTACCCACGGCCACCAGGCCATTGGTATTGGCGACCGTATGAGTATCGATGCCGTCACTGGCCACATTCCCGCCGCCCTTTTGCGTGCCGTCGCGGCTCACGCGCAGGACATACCCCCCGCTGCACAGATAGACGTTCCCATCGCGCCCGGCGCTCATCCCGGCCGACGCGCAGTCGAACTTCGGGTCTTCGCGCGAGATCACCCGCTCCAGCGTCTCGGCCTGCGCCAGACCGGCGCTAATCAGGATTCCCAGCAGCAACAGAGTCGATGTTTGTCGAGTAGACATAATATGGTTCCTCATTTAGGTTTGCTTCGTATTCCCTGTTGCTCTTCTCTTTCGATATGAAGAGTGTCACATCATTCAACCTTGTGAGGTAACTTCAATGCCCCTCACGGAACCGGACTTGTGAATTTCCCACATCCGGCTCTTCAGCAGTCCTCACGTCACGGGCGCCAACGTATACATATTGTGCATGATGCGGGGCACGGGCAACGGGTAGTGCTCCAGATAGTCGGTGAAGCGCCGCCAGCTTATCTTGCCGCGTTGACTGCGCCGATTGAGCCATTTACGAGTCAGTCGCAGGACCGTGGAATAATACCGCATCAACGCGGGCATGTTCCCACTGATCCCGTAATACTGATAGTGCCCCCGTAATTTGGCTGCCAAGATCGGCCACCAGTCCTTTGCCGGGGCAACGTTCCGGATCGCCTTCAACCACGCATTCATCTCCTGGCATTTCTGCCGGAACTTCTTGCGATTGGTTAACCGCTTGACCATGAACTTGCCCTTGCGGCTCGTGTCGCAGTAATGCGTGAACCCCAGAAAGTCGAACGTGTTCGGTTTTCGTTTCTGTTGCTGCGCATTCTCCCGTTCGTATCTGCCAAAGCTCAGCACGCGGGTCTTTTCCGGATGCAATTCCAGATTGAACTTCGCGAACCGCTCTTTCAGCAATCCCTCGATCTCTCGGGCAACCCCCACGGTGCGGATCATGCAAACATAATCATCTGCATACCTCACCAAATAGGCGTCGCCGTTGACCTGTGCCTTGATCTTCCTCTCGAACCACAGGTCCAGCACGTAATGCAGGAACACGTTGCAGAGCAGTGGGCTTAGGTTGCCACCTTGGGGCGTCCCTTGGTCGGTCTCGACTTTCATGTCCGCTTCCAGATAGCCCGCCTTCAGGAACCGCCTGATGATTGTCAACAGGCTGGGGTCCTTGATGCGCACCTCCAAAAACTTCAACAGCCAATCGTGCGAAATGTTATCGAAACAGCCTTTGATATCCGCTTCAATCACATGATTGACTGGCTTGGTCATGACCGTCTTGTCCACCGCGTTGATCGCCTGATGGCAACTCCGCCCCGGCCGGAACCCATACGAACAGTCCAAAAAGTCCGCCTCGTAGATCGCCTCCAGTATCCCGGCAATCCCCTTCTGCACGATCTTGTCTTCAAGCGCGGGCAGTCCTAGCGGTCTCAGGGCATGTTCGTTCTTCGGTATGTACACCCTTCGGGCGGGAAGCGGTCTATAGCTTCTTCCCTTGAGGCGACCTACCAACGATTCAAGGTTCGCGTCCAACTCCTTTCCGTATTCCTCCCATGTCACGTTGTCCACGCCACAGGCCCGGTCTCGGCCAAGCCTCATGTAGCATGCCTTGAGGTACCCTTCGTTCAGCAGATGAGCCAAGCTCGTAAACTGACAGTCCGGTTCCTCTTGGGCTCGCTTCGATATGAGGGTCAGTTTCGCAAACGTTGTTTCCAGCTCGGTGTCCGGCATTTGCTCCTCCTTCCCTCTGCGTACTGTTGCCGACCCCTTCGGGTGGACTCCCTGTCCTCACCGCCCATTACGACGGCTACTCCCCTACTGCGAGTCGGTCCGACTGCCATCCCGCCTTACCGCTTCCTTGCCTCTTCGACTTGTCAGCGGCTCGTCGAGAACGGGATGGCTCTCCCAGGTTCCGACGCGTGCCGTTCGACTCCCTGCCACGGACTTAGACCCCGGCACATCGGCTCGGCCTCGCCTTGACGGCCGCTCCGTTTCTGGCTTCCAGGAAATGAAACCTTTGGCCCTGTGCAACGATGACTATTTCGGGGCTCAATACCTTCACTTGCGTTGTGGCCGACAGTCATCCTCCCCATGGCTCCGCGCAGGACGTTGCCGCCCTACACGCATCGTTCAGTTCCGGTCTGGTGGCTAACCTTTGACCGGGCCGGATTATCCGGCTTGCACGCGCCAGCTTCGCCTGGCGCACTCATATTCCCGTTCCTTTCAAACGTTGATACACAATAACGGCGGCACCGGGCTTGTCCTTGATTTCGACCGTCAGACCTTTCTCCATCACATTCTTTCCGGAAACACGCGTGGTACCTTCGATATCGAAGTTGGTCAGCTCGTACTCCGCAGTGGGGTCGAGGCCACGGAGGCAAATGGTAATGCTCGCCTCGCAGCAGTCAGCACGGCGGAAGGCTTGGACCCCGCCGTCACCCGATTCTGGCCGGTTGAATTGCCAGGCGATCCAGTGATCCGCCTGAAGGCTGTACGGCGTGAGCGGGTAGTAGTCGCCCTCCAGCATCAACGGTCCAATCCGTCGGCACTCGGCGTAGGCTTTCTGCTGGGCGGCCCTGTTCGCCGGCGTCAGTTCCCCCATGCCGAACGAGGGGAGATAGAAGCTGCGGTATGCATACGGGTCGTAGGAATAGACGCCCGTGCCCTGAAACGGCAGCCAGAAAGATAACCCATAAGTGTGCCCTTGATTGCCTTCGACGACGCCTGTCTGGTCGGGCATCTGGAAATCACTGCGCAGCAGCGGCACAGCCCGGCGCATAGTCTCCAAATCGTTGCGCCGGCCGCCCGAGGCGCAGGAATCGATCCGCAGGCGGGGATGGCGGCGGCGCAGTTCATCCCAGTAAGCCAGATGTCCCTGCACGTAGAGGTTCTCGGTCATCCCCTGGCGATCGGGCACATCGTGGCGACGCCAGGCAGGCAACGGCCCCGCACCGTTCATGTCTTCACGGTACCAGTCGATTCCCTGCGACTGGATCATGCCATCCACGTGCTCAATCAACCACTGCCTCGCCGCCGGGTTGCCTTCATTGAGGAGCGCGCCGTGCGAGGTTCCCGGCAGCAGCCATTCCGGATGATTCTTGCCCAGCCAGGAATTGGGATCGCCCACCCGTTCCGGCTCGAACCACAAAACGAACCGCATGCCGCGGGCGTGAATCCAGTCGGTAAACGGTTTGAACCCATTGGGAAACTTGGCCGGGTCAATCTCCCAGGTTCCGGAGTTCAGCCAAGCCATGCCCGTTTGCGGGAACGGTCCCCCGTCCGTCGGGAACCAGGTGACCGCGGCATCGCCGCCGGCATCGCGCCAGCAGAGGTCGACGTGAATGCCCGCATCGAGGAACGACTGGACATAGGCAATGTCTTTCTCGCCACCGCCCACTTGGATTTGCGCCACGGCGGGCTGCGTCTGCCCATCGACTCGCGGCATGTTATGCGCCACGTACCAGCGCCGCCAGAGATTCTGCGCGGTCACAACGTCCGAACCCTGCCAGAAGAGCATGGCGGTCAGAGGCGTGCGGATCTCCTCGCCGGACTTCAGCGACAGGTGCGTCAGTTCCTGACCCGCTCGCACCCGCAGGCCATTGGCCTGGTCGCGGCCGAAGGACGCCCGCCATTGCCCGGGCCAGCCGACCGCCAGCATGACACCGCCGCCGGGATACATCAGGTTGTAGTATGGCCAACCGTCGGGACCGTCGCAGGATTTTCCCGAGTCGGGCGGCGCAAACTTGTTCACGCTGCCAGGACCGAGCGTCCGCTGATATGGCTCGAAACTATCGGCAGTGCAGAAGTCGCCCTTAATGCCGTGCAGGACAAACTCCCCCTCGGCGGCGCGCTCCCACCGCGCATCCAGTCCCTGGATCTCCTGCAGGATCGGCGTGTTGTCCTTGCCGGTGTTCTTGAAATACACCGTCCATTCCAGCGCCGGATAGGTGGAGTAGTCCACCAGAACACAACGCACCTCCAGGCCGGTGTTCGGATCGGTCCAGGTAATCGTGTGCTGGGTCCGCACATCGTCGAGTTGTTTGATCGTGACCGTCCTCGGCCAATCGGCCAACAGTTTCGCCGAGGGTTGACCGTCATAGAGAAACGAGAACGGAAGGGTTGCCTGCGGGTAGAACAGATGCGCTTTGCCCCATTGATCCTTCTGACACAGTTCGCCGGGCCCCACCAGATCCGCGCCGCGATCCGGAAGCGCGGCGGCACTCGCCGGCGCCAGCAACTGCCGGAGCATCGACGGATAGGTGTCGCCCGTGGTGCTGCCGGCCCCCGCATTTCGGTAGCCGTAGGTGAGACTGTCGCCGACGCAAACGATCGTCTCGTTCCCGCGCAGATGCGGGGCGATGACGGCGGAGAATGTCTTGGCGAGCAACCGGTTGCCGGCGGGCGTCAGGTGGACGCCATCGCTGAGGAATTCGGATTCCGCCAGGGTCGCCGTGACGGCATCGAAATCGGCCAAAGCCGTTGGCTGCTCCGCGGCGAGTTTCTTCAGGGCGACGTTGTAGCGCTTCCGCTTTTCGTTCACCGTTTCCGGGCCGAACTTCTCGCGCGGGTGGTGCGCGTAGACCACGGTCTCGTTGACATTGTGGATCGTGCAGATCACGGGCGTGATCCCCGCTTTGCGCGCCTGCGCGATCATCCAGGTCAGGCTCTCGAGGTACTGGTCCAGCGGCGTGAAGAAGTTGTCGTTGATGACATCGTTCATCCCGATGTAGATCAACACCCAGTCCGGCTTGGGGGTGAGGTTGAGCACGTCGGCGCCGAACTTCTCGCGGGCGATCCCGCTGTTCTGTCCGCAACGGCCCTTGTTAAAGATAATCATAGTGTTTCCCTTAACGTTCAAGCCGCATCAACGGTCTGTCCGGAACGGCCCGGCTGGATACCCGATGGAGTTAACCAGATTGGCGCCGTCGGGATTGTCCGCCCAGGCATACCGCACGGCCACCGGCTTCGGAATCTCCTCGTGCCACACCACCAGGCTCGCGCCCTCGATGGCCGAACGGGCGGGCATGAACGTACCATTCTTGCCGGCAATCATCAGGGTCCGGACCGCGTCCCCATTCCGCAGCGCCAGTCCGTTTTCGGCCTGGTCGAACAGGACGCGGATGCGACTGCCTTCGACACGATACCCGCGATAGAGCGGTCCGCCGGGGGTGCCGGCGCGGCCATAGACCTTGGCCAGCGCCCATTGCGCCAGCCGCTGACCGACGGTCTTCTTGTCCTTGGGATGAATGTCCTCGGCATCCCCCACTTCCAGGATCACTGCCAGGCCGGTGCCGGGCACATCCAGTGCGTCCTGCTGCGCCTCCCGCAGTCGGGCCCAATCCGAGGCCGGCTGAAAGGCCCGCGCCCCCATCCAACTGGTGAGTTGGACGATGCCGAACGGGAAGTCGCCGCAGCCGAAATGGAAGCGCCAATCCGCGATCAGGTCACGCTGCAACTGCGCGTACTCCGACGCCTTGCCGGCATTGCTCTCGCCCTGATACCAGATGGCGCCGGCGATACCGACCGGCAACAGTGGCCGGACCATATTCTCAAAAAGCATGTAGAATGAATTCATCTGGCCATGCCCCATGCTCGGCACTGCCACGTCAATGAGGCCGAAGTTGTGCTCCACCTGACAACGCCACTCGCCGGCCAGTGGCAGGCTCCAGCCAGCGGAGCCCGCAACCGGCTCCAAGCGCATCGCGGCCGCCGGACCGATCAGGCCGCCGCCATAGCGGAAGGAGTAGGCTCGCACCGCGATGAGCAGTTCGGGCTCGCGCGTGAGTACAGCCGGAATCCGGTAGCTGCGCGGCTGGTTCCAGAAAGATTCATCAAACCCTGCACCGGTGCGCCCCACTTCGACACCGTTGACGTAGGTGATGTCCTGCTTGTCCACCGCCCCCAGATGCAGGGTCAGCTCCTGGCCGCGGAGCGCCTCCGGCAAAGTGACGCGCCGGCGGAACCACATCACGGCCGAGTAGTTGTGCCCGTGGTTCTGCCAGATGTCCGGCACAGGAAAAGCCGGCCAGTGGCCGTCCGCAAAGCCGTTCTGGTGCCACCCCTGCCGGACTCCGTCGTTGCCGGGATCGGCGGGGAAAATCTTCTCCAGCGCGCAAGATTCCCAGCCGGCGGCGCTATGGGCATGCTGTTCGTATTGCAGCACCAGGTCGCGGGTGGCCGGATTGCGCAGCAGTCGCTCGCGGCTGATCCAGGTCTCGATGAAGCTGCCACCCCACGTGCAGTTGATGATACCCACCGGAATGCCGAGTTCGTCCTGCAGCCGCTGGGCGAAGAAGTTCGCCACCGCCGAGAACTCGCCGAGCGTGGCCGGCATAGCGAGCTTCCATGTTCCCGTCACGGTCGACTGCGGCGCCAGGTCGGCACGGTTGGCCACCTTAAACATGCGGATCTGCTCTGGCGTGGCCGCAGCGATTTCAGCGGCGTACCCGGAGGCTGACATGGGCCACTCCATGTTGGACTGGCCGGACGCGAACCAGACCTCGCCCACCAGGATGTCTGTCACCTCGACGCGCTCGCCGCCATCCAGCGTTTGCACCACCAGGGTGTGCGGCCCGCCTGCGGGCAGTGCGGGCAGGCGCAGCAGGAACCGGGCATCATCTCCAGAGATGCCCACGGCCTGACTGGGTCCCAGCGAGGCCTTGATCCGGGTGCGCGGTTTTTCCGTCCACCCCCAGACTGGAATGCTCTGGTGGCGTTGGACGATGGCGTGATCGGTCAGTAGTGGTGTCAGTTTCATTGTGTGCATCCCGTAACGATTTGCGCACTGATCGTGCAACGACCAATGACCCGAAGGTCGCGTTCTCCGTGCCATGTTCCCGCGGAATCATTGACGCCACGCACCGTACCGTGAACGATGCCGGGCAAGTGGATGTCCGCCTCGATACCCCCCGGCAAGTCCACGGTCAACTCAACCGCATCACCTTTTCGATTCCATTCCACGGCCACCGGCCCGCGCCGGGTCAGCACCGATCCACGACAATGTTCCGGACCTAGCAACCACCCGGGATTCACCTGGGCGCGCGAGAATGCCCAGGCATCCTCGGCCGGCGAACGCGTCCGCACCCGCCACCCGTACGGTGTCTACGCGGCCAGCGGCGGCCCCATGTACCGGCGATCCAACGTTTCCGGATCCGCCACCCATTCGCTCTGCCACAACAGGGACGCGGGGTCGTCATGGTCGAACGCGGTGTACACTTCCATCTGCCAGGCAGACTGCACCCCAACCGGCAGATACCAGGAGAATCGCGGGGTTGGGCAATCAACATCGCAAGGGCTCACGGCAGATTCACATTGCAGGCCGGTCGGTGTATTCATACGATTTTCTTTACCCCCATCATCTCTTTGCCGAACTCATCTTCACTGGGCCGCTGCCAGCAATTCATCGGCGACAGCCGCGTTCGGGTCGGCGAGTTGAAAATAGGTCGCCTGCCCGTCCGGGTCAGGGAACTCGGTGAGTGTCAGCGTGTACGCGCCTTTGCCGGCCTGGTCGAGATCGGCTTTGATGCGACAGGCCGTGCCACCGGGTCGGACCGTGGCATCCGCCAGCACCGGCTCGATGGTTGCCGGCAACAGGACCAGACGCTTGAGGTCGATCTCCGAAGCCAACGACGGCGCTGCGGGGGCAGCACCGGTAGCCGAGGTGGTGATTCGTCCGGGACTGAGCGAGTAGACCACCGGCCCGCGCATGATCGCCGCGCGCCCGGTCTGCGTCTTGCGCCCGGCGATGAACCGCCAGGGCATCGGCAAGTCGAGTGTGACTTTGTCGCCGCGTTGCCACGTGCGCTCAATTCGCAGGAATTCCCCCGCTTTCGCCGTACCGTCCACGGCCTTGCCGTTGACTTTCGCCGCAGCCTGGACGCACCAGCCCGGAATGCGAAGCAACAAGGGGAAGTTCATCGCCCGGGCCGGGTCCACCATGATCGTCACGAGTCCGGAACTGGGGTAGTCGGTCTCCTGACGCACGACAACCGCGTCGGCGCCTTCGCCAAGCGTCGCCTGCGACGCGGTATAAAGATTCACCACCACGCCGTTACCGGAGCGATAGTAGATCAACTCCGGCAACGTGGCGATCATCCGCCGGAAATTGCCGCCGCAGCAATAGGTGTCGCGGTCGTAATAGCTCCGCCGCCCCTCGAAAGGTGTATAATAACGAATCTGCCGACCGTCAGGCGACTGGGCCGCGAAGGCGGTGTTGTAGAGGGTCCGCTCGATGAGATCGCCCCACCGCGCTTCGCCGCGCAGGCGCAGAAGACCATCGTAGAGAAAAAGTTGGTAGGCCGTGGAACAGGTCTCGGCGAAATTGCCGTTACCCGCCTGCTGGTCGGTCCAGCATTCGTCGTGGCCCACTCCGCCGGTAATGCCCATTCCATCCCCGGCCAACATGAAATCCATGGCGCGCATTGTGGGCTGGAGAAGCAGCGGGTCGGGATCACTTCGATACAACTCCAGTTGCGCCAGACAATGACTGCAATAACTGTAACTGTGCCCCTCGATGGTGCCGTGCCGCCCCAGCACGATGTCCTGCTTCCATTCCTTCACCTCGAGTTGCCGGACGCAGAAATCCAGATACTTACGGTCGTTGGCCGCTTCGGACAGGAGCAGGAAGGCGCGTTTCAGGCCGATCGTTGCCAGATACTCGTTGACGTGAAGACTGTTGTCCCAAGCGGCGGGTTTGGTCGGCCACCGACCGATGATGTAGTCGGCGAGTTTGCGGGCGGCGGCCAGCGATGACACCTCGCCGCACAACCGGGCATCCAAGACCAGCGCGGTGATGATGTACCCCTGCTCGTGCAGATCCCAGAGCTCCCACGTTCGCGATTCGGGCCGCATGAATCCGATGTATCCGTCGGGTTCCTGCGTCTTGATCAGTTCCTCGATAACGTGCTTCTTGCGCGCCAGGAGCGCCGCATTCCCGGTGTTGGCGGCGAGGCGCACCATGCCGTCCATCGTCTTCCCCAAGCCGACATAGGTGTCATTCCCCCGCCCCGTCTTGACTTGAAAGAGCGGCAGGAAATCGCGATCGACATCGATGGCCAGCAGATTGCCGTGGATGGTCAGATCCATCCGTCTCCCGATCTCGCCGCCGACCTTGACCTGCCGGAAGTCCACCGGCGTCAGCGCCGCCGTCCGTTCTCTGCTTTGACTTCTGCCAACCGGGGCCACGTTGATCTTCTCTTGTGTCTGCTTCATGAATTATCCTCTGTCGAACTTACGCCCCAATTCAGGTCACACGCCACGTTTCGATCGCAGAACAACCGTCCGTCACGTAGCCCCAACCGGGCAATCTGCAGGGATGATCTGCGTTCGGAATAGGGTGTCACTTCGGCAATAGACGCAGCCGTTTGAGGTGAAGTTGGTCCCGGATTTGTAAAATACAGAATAAAGGCTTGTTCTCCGGCAACCAGCACATCGGCATGTGATCCCTTTCCGCCGTCATCAGGACGAGTTCCCCCGGTCTTCAGGATGTTATCCTGCCGTTCCCATCGTTGGGCATCGGCAGAGCAATAGACGCCAAGGCCGTCCCAAGGGTCCGTGATCATCCAATAGCGGTCCTTCCATCTGAAAACATTCGGTCCTTCATGGGGACAATCGGTAATGACCGGCCCCATAACACTCCAGTGGGCAAGATCCTGGCTGTCCGCAGCATAGGTGTGCGAACCGTGCTTTTCGTCCTTGTACCACATCCTCCATTTGCCGTTCGGAATCCTCTCCACGCAGGCATCAATCACCCGGTTCGAGGACAATGGAAGTGCTGCCACGTACGACCATTTCCAGAGATCCGTGGATGTGTAGTGGAGAATCTGCCGCTCCCCGCTCCAGTCGTGCGGCACACCACGCACGTAACTGACGTACATGTGGTACAGGCCTTCATGCCAGAGAATCTCCGGCGCCCAGAAGGTGTTCCGGCCGGGTTCAATCTCCAGGTTCTGCAAAATGCCACGGTAACGCCAACTCGCGCCCCCATCGCAGGATGTTGCCACACCGATGTCCGAACCGTGAACCCACGCAAAGCCACGGCAGTCCACATTGGCGCGCCGTTGCGTGTAGACGATCCACCAGGAACGTTCTTGCCGATTGTATATGATTGTCGGGTCCGCCGCCCCATCATAGATCGGATCGCGAAATAATGGTGCGGATGCTTTAGTCGTAGTCATCACTCTCCTATGTCGAACTTACTCTTTGTCCACACTCCGCCGGTAGAACACCAACCGACTCTCCGGCGCGGTTTCCATGGTCACGCGCACGCCGCGCTCGCGGAGTTCCTTGCCGGTCTGGCGCCAAGTTCGGCCGGTGTCGGCGTCTTCACACTCATATTCCGCTGCCGGATCCAGCGCCTGGAGCCGGAAATCGGCGACGACAAACGGCGCAGCCGGGCGGCGGAGCGCGAGCACAAAACCTTCCCCGATGTCCGGCCGGTGCATCTGGTAGGCGGCCCAGGCATCCTGTTCCGTCCGGCACGGCGTCAACGGATAGTAGTCGCCATAGAACAGCGGCCGGCAGCGGCGTGCCTCGGCCAGCATGCGCCGGTGCCAGTCGAAAGGATAATCTGGACGGATAGGCGTGCTCTCGGCGGGGGCCAGATGGAAACAAAGCGCCGCGGCCAACGAACTACGGAAATTGTAGGTGTCGCCGGGGCGCACCCCGGTGCCGCAGGCGGAAAGCGGCAGCCAGTAGTTCAGCCCCATCCCCTCCACCTGGCTGCCGACCGGGTCGAACTCCGGACTGCACTGCCAGTCGCTGCGCCAAAGCGGAAGGCTGCGGCTGCTGGTCTCAAGGTCCAGCCTCCGGCCGCCGCTGGCGCAGTTGTCGATGATCAACCCCGGGTGGCGAGCCAGCAGTTCATCCCAGAAGGCGTAGAGCCCTTCGATATGGCGGATCTCGCTCATGCCCTGCCGGTCGGGCGCGTCAGCCGCGCGCCAGTACGGCAGCGGATCGAAGTTGAAATCCTGGCGATAGAGGTGCACCCCTTGTGCGGTCAGGAAGTCGGAGATGAAATCGGTGAGCCAGCGCCGGGCCGCAGGATTGCCGAGGTCGAGCAGCAAGCTGGCCCCCGGCCTACGCTCGCCCAGGAACCAGTCGGGATGCTCGGTCGGCAGCGGCGTGCCCGTCAGCGCCCGCTCCGGCTCGAACCAGAGCAGCAGTTTCGCTCCGGCCGCAACGACCGCGTCGCTGATCGGTCGAAACCCCTGCGGATACGCCACCGGGTTGATGCGCC
>Ga0118677_10005371_pt1 | contig 22465 bp, 13 predicted proteins | sample AliMusrvi5mmetaG_FD_86154 | JGI IMG/M metagenome (GOLD analysis project Ga0118677, IMG submission 86154)
TCTTGAAGCTTGGCCCAATCAATTAGTTCCATAACTACCTCCAGACAGCCATATAGCATTCTGGAGTCTGTATGTCAAATAAATATTGACATACATGTTACTTTGAATAAAATGGAGTGAAAGTCAGGTTACATTCAGAACAGACCGTCAACAAAAATACCCTACAAGGAGATTCAAATAGTGCGAAATATAGGATACAGCACTTGGATATCAGCGAACTGAAACAACTGGAAGAAAATCTTATTATCGCCAAAAATGCCGCCGAATCGGCCAACACTGCCAAGAGCCAGTTCCTTGCCAACATGAGCCACGAGATACGCACCCCGATGAACGGCCTGCTCGGTATGACCCAGCTTCTGGAGATGACTGAACTGACGCAGGAACAGTGCGAGTATGTGGCGACACTCAAACTTTCTTGTAAAAGCCTGCTATCCCTGATCAGCGACATCCTCGATCTTTCAAAAATCGAGGCAGGAAAGATCCTCATAGAAGCGACTGAATTCAGCCTGCATCACTGCATCAACGATGTTATCCTGATGCAAAAAACCGTAGCATATGAAAAACATATTGCCTTGGAGCTGAATCTATCCAGGGATATCCCGCCACTCCTCATGGGGGACCAGTTGCGGATCAAGCAGATACTGCTCAACCTGCTGGGGAACGCCGTCAAGTTCACTCCACAGGGGAGCGTTGCAATTTCAACTCAACTCCTGGAGCAGCACGATAATTTTGTGCTCATACATATAACGGTTCGCGATACCGGCATCGGTATCGCAACTGAGTTCCTTGAAACCATTTTCAGGCCGTTCACCCAGGAGGATGGCTCCACAACCCGCAGATATGGCGGCACCGGACTCGGTCTGACCATTAGCCTCCACCTGGCGGAACTAATGGGTGGAACAATCAGCGTAGAAAGCACACCAGGCGTCGGTAGTTGTTTCACCGTAACGCTTCCTTTTGCCGTCGGCAGGGAAACCGCTCCCGTCCAGCCCGCAACCTCAATAACAGTAGTCGGTTGGGAAGGCCCGACATTGCGGATACTGTTTGCAGAAGATGATCAGATTAATGTTAAATTCGGGGTGACACTGCTTAAAAAGATGGGATTTGACGTTGTCGTGGTCGAGAATGGCAGGGAGTGCCTCGCCGCTCTGGAGAACGACACATTCGATCTGGTGATGATGGATATCCAGATGCCGGTCATGAACGGCGAAGAAGCGTTGCGCGAAATCCGCTCTAAAGAACAGGGGACAACAAACCACCAGCCTGTTATCGCCCTGACAGCGTACTCGATGCGTGGTGATATGGAGCGATTTCTGTGTGAAGGTTTTGATGGTTATGTATCGAAGCCAATTATCACCCGAGAGTTTATAGCAGAGATGAAACGCGTCATGGGTTTATCCGGTCAAGCGATGGAGGAAACTCATGGATAAGAGGCGCAGAATAGTGGCCGTGGTTGATGAATACGCCGCTGTCCGCGTGATGAGCCGTATTTCTCCGATCCGCTCAAGTCTTACCCCACCAAACCGTTCGCGCACTCCAACAGGGCTTTCCTCAGCTTTGTTCCGGAAATAGGCTTTATCTCATGCCTAAGATCACCAAGCTCATCGGATTGCCTCTGCTCTTCCGATATTTCAAATGCTGACAAGACAATTGCCGGAAGCGATTTGTTATGGGTGTGTACCTGTTTTATCATGGCAAGCCCATCCATTATTGGCATATTGATATCGGTAATGATAATGTCCGGAAGATGCTCGTGGTAGGCAGCTAAGCCTTCTGCGCCATCTTTAGCCGTTATCAGTGTGCCGACCATACGCGATAAGAACTGGCTGTATTGAAAACGTGTTTCATCATCATCTTCAACGTACAGCAAGGCAAGACCTTTTAAGTGATCCAGATAATTATTGCCGACATCAACAGTTTTACTTCGCAATGGGTCTGTCGACGAAAGCCATTTATCAATAACGGCAGACAGCTCATTTTTTTTGACCGGCTTCGATACATAATCATCCATTCCGGATTCAAGGCATTTATCACGATCTTCTTTCATAGCGTTGGCGGTCATAGCGATAATTGGTATATCGTGGTTCAACACATTTGAGTTTGGATCGCGGATGCTTGCTGTCGCCTCGTAACCGTTCATCACAGGCATCATGCAGTCCATTAGCACTAGATCATAATCAGCCTTCGAGAGTGCCTCCACAGCTTGCCGTCCGTCTGCTACTGCATCAACGGTGTGTCCGATCGTTTTCAGCATATGCAGTGCAACTTTCTGGTTGATAAGATTATCCTCAGCCAAAAGGATACGTGCAACGAGGTCATCTCGTCTGTTTACAGCGTGGAGAGTACTATCTTGAAGTGAACTTGCATCTGTCTGTTTTGCTCTTATGGCTTCAGCGATCTGTTTCTCAAATCGGGAAGTAAACCAGAACGTGGAACCTTTTTCCTCTTCGCTGGTTACACCGATTTCTCCTCCCATTAATTCAGCTAATTGTTTGCAAATAGCCAGCCCAAGACCGGTTCCTCCATATTTGCGAGTGGTGGACGCGTCAACCTGGGTAAATGGGGAGAAAAGTGCCGAAATGCGTGATTCCGGTATTCCAATCCCGGTGTCAATAATGGAGAACTTGACTATAGCAACATCCTCTTTGTCAGATACAAGTGATACGGTAACGGTAACGGAACCTTTCTGGGTAAACTTGAGGGCATTGCCGACCAAATTAGTAACAACCTGACGTACCCTGCCAGGATCTCCCTTCAGAAAAGTGGGGACTTCCGGATCAATGTGGTAGGTCAATTCAAGCCCGGCATCATCAGCCCGATACGCCAACAGACGGTTGATATCGTCAAGAACCTGTTGTAAATTAAATTCAATCTGCTCCAGCTCAAGCTTCCCGGATTCTATTTTTGAAAAATCAAGGATGTCATTAATTAGCACCAATAAGTTTTCGCCACTTCTGCAAACGATCTCAGCGTATTCTCGCTGCTCCGGGGGGAGACCGCTTTCCAGAAGTATATTTGACATGCCAATTACGCCATTCATGGGGGTACGGATCTCATGACTCATAATGGCCAGGAACTCGCTTTTCGCACGACTAGCAGCATCCGCCTGTTCTTTGGCTACATTGAGTTTGTCGATAAGTATCTTCTTTTCAGTTACATCCTCACTGACTGTCAAGTAATTGGTAATATCACCCAGGGAATTGCGGATTGGAGAAACTGATACCAGTTCCCAGTAGAGACTGCCGTCTTTCCGTTTGCTTACCAGTTCACCACGCCAGATATTGCCTGCGGTAAGCGCCGCCGTCAATTCAGTGTACGTTTCAACGGGGGTCTCGTTTGATTTTAAAAAACTTGGATGCTTCCCGATTACATCCTCCACTGCATAGCCAGTTTGTTCAGAAAATCTCGGGTTGACGAATTCAATCTCTTCTTTAAGATTTATCATCATGATTGAGGCGGGACTTTGTGCTACGGCACGGGATAGTTTGAGTAACTCATCTTCGTACTGCCTGAGTTTAGTAATATCTTTATCACACCCTCGGTAGCCTGTCAGATTTCCGCTTGCATCTAAGATAGGCACCCCATTCGTTGAAAGTAGCACAAGGGTACCATTTTTATGATAATTCCAATTTTCTATACGAACTAAACGCGATTGTTTTTGCAAGACTGCGATGAATATGCGTGCATTTTTTTCAGCTTCCTCTGGTGGCATAAAGTCAAAGGGTGTTTTGCCGATTATTTCGGCTGGAGTGTAGCCAAGATGATTCTCTATACGTGAAGAGGAGTACGTATACCGTCCCTGGCTATCAACCTCCCAAACCCAATCAGACATATTTTCTACAATTGATTCGAATGTCTCCTTTGATTTCTTCATATCCTGGTGGATCTGGCTCAACTCTGCTTCTTTCTTACGACGTTCTGTGATGTCTCTAAATGTGACAACTGCGCCAAGCTTGATGCCATTATCGTAAACATGGTGTAAAGAATATTCGGAATAGAAGTGAGTGCCATCACTTCTCCACAGCACTTCCGCGTCGGAACGATACGAAGTGCCGGTTACATTAGCCCTATAGACCGGACACAAGTCATGGTGGAAGGAAGAACCGTCCAGATGATTGTGGTGTATGATGGAATGAGAGTCTTTCCCTATGATATCGTCAAGTTGATAGCCGAGCATATGTGAGCCAGCTTTATTGATGTAGGTAAAACGCCCCGCTTCATCAATTCCGTAGATACCCTGGTCAGTGCTCTTGAGAATAAGCTGTAGGCATGCTTTTATCCTTTTAGCGGCCTCTATTGAATCACTTAATTGGCATTCAAGATTTTTCTGATCAGTGACATCGCTCACATAACCATGCCAAAGTACAGAGCCATCTGCACACTTTTCGGGGCGGGCATTTCCACGGTACCATCGAATATCCCGCCCCCGTAAAACCACTCTGTATTCATGTTGCCACAACTGAAGTGATTGAGCGGATACTCTGATTGAACGACGATGTGCTTCACAATCGTCGGGGTGCAAAACGGCAAGGAGTGCGGAAGCCTCTTCTCGAACCTGCTCCGGGCTACATCCATATAATTCACGTATAGAGTCGCTCGCATAGGGGAAACAGAAACGACCATCCGGAAACAATCGGAATTGGAAAATCATTCCGGGAACCTGGTGAGAGAGGGTATGCAACAGATCATGACTCTTTTGTAATTTATCTTCCAACGCTTTCTGAATAGTTACGTCGGTAAATATCCAAATACTCCCGTCATTTGGACGGTTCTTGTCAATAGCAGTGCCGGAGATCTTTGCAGTGAAGAGAGTGCCGTCTTTACGTTTAACCTGTTGATATTTGACTACTGTCGCATCAGTGGCAAGGACCGCATATGCCTCGGCGCCGAATTGTTCATAGTCCTGCTGTGAAGGATAAATTAATCTGGTACTGACATCCGCCATTTCTTCTGCGCTGTAACCAAACATTTCGCTGAATTGAGAGTTAACCCACTTTCTCTTGCGATCAATTACCAATGATATGCCTACGCCAACATTCTCAAGAATAATCCGCTTTTCATCCAATAACTGTTGCCGCTCCCGCTCGGTACGCAAGCGATGGGCGCAGAATGTTAACGAGTCGATAAGCTTGCTGATTTGTATTGGTTTAGACACATATCTATCTACATTCACCTCGATAGCGCGTAGCAGATAATCAGGACGCTCAAACGCCGTTAACAATATAATCGGCACATCACGGTTACCCTTTCGTATCTCCTCCACCATGGTAAGGCCGTCCATGACCGGCATCTTGATATCGGTAACTATTATATCCGGCGCGTTCGTCGTATAGCTGTCCAGCCCCTCTTTACCACTTCGTGCAGTCAGCAGCGTAGCGCAAAACCTGGATAATAGTCCAACGCCTGACTCAAAGGTATCGTCTTCGTCTTCAACGTAGAGGATGGTAAGTGTTTTTAGAAACGCCTGATCAGTAACCAAGGGGGCTCCTCGAAACAGATGTTGGGAAGAGAGAGACACTGTTTTATTCAATAGCTACAGGCTTATCGGCAACTATGTCAAGTTTTTTATTTTATGAATACCCACGCAGTCGCCTCCCGTTTCTGAATGGACAATAGTTGCATGAGCAACCATTGTCCATTCAGAAAAAATATAACTATATCGATGTGATATAGCTGTTTAGCCGGCGATATTCAATCAGCGTCAATTCTCGTCCCGATTACACCTCCTCGTAATAAAACAAATGTTCCTTTTATATCAGCGCATTATATTAAAAACAGAAACTGGCGCAGTTAATGCGTATGAATACAGCTTACAATGGGGGCGGCACGATAGTCGTAATTTCCGAATATAATTTTACTGTCTATCTAGTTTCCGTCCGGAAAGGGTGCTTTTTTCCCCTGGCGGCGTCAATCTTCGGCTTTGCTTGTGCGGCGTACCCGTGTACGCCTCCGCGCAACCCCTCGATTTCCTTGCCAGGAGAAAAAATCCCCGCTTTCCAAAACGGAAACCAACAGTTTCTTGTCCGGAGTTTCCGGACAGAAACTATCAACTTTAGCATCCGGAGGAACACCATGGCCCGAATACTTGTAATAGATGATCAACCGCATATACGGCTCGTAATTCAGGAACTCCTGGCAATTGACGGTCATGATGTCGATGTAGCCGAAAACGGGAAAACTGCCCTGGCAATGACCGAGTTCAACGGGTATGACCTTATAATCACAGATATCTTCATGCCGGAGAAGGATGGGATTGAAGTCATCACGGCGCTGAAGAAGTACTTGAAGCAGGTCAAGATTATCGCCATGAGTGGCGGAACTACCAATATCAATGCGGACTATTTGCTGAAAACCGCCAAAATTATGGGGGCATCAGTGGTACTGCATAAACCGCTTGATTTCAACCGACTGCGAAATGCCGTTACAGAGCTATTAGCCGGTTAGATGCTCATGCAACAGAATACTACTCGGATGGCAGCATTCAGGAGGTTGAAGATGGACTCCCAAAACCGGGTACCCTCCGCTACAGCAATTGCCATGGCCCACAAAATTCTCCCTTCCGTAGTGCTCTGTCTTTCACTCGTGGCGACCCTGGTCGTAACCTGGTTCATCACCTATGGACCCCTCCCTTCTTTCTCCCGATATCATAATAAAACTCTCGCCGTAACTACGTTGGCCGTCGGCCTTATCGCCTCTCTGCTCTTCTGGCTTTTTACCAGACAACTCCGGAACTATCATACCAATATTCAAGATCAAAAACTTCGGCTTGAAAATGTTATACATGGCACAATGGCGGCTACCTGGGAATGGAATATTGAGACCGGTGAAACCGTTTTCAATGAACGCTGGGCCCACATTATCGGTTACACACTTGCAGAAATCTCCCCTACTTCATTTGAAACATGGGCATCACGTACTCACCCGGATGATCTTGAAGCAGCCAATGAAAAACTGAAACTTCACTTTAAAGCCCCCTCGCACCCCTATCAGATTGACGTTCGGATGAAGCATAAGAACGGAGAGTGGATCTGGATTAGCGACCGGGGGAGTGTCACAGCCTGGTCTAATGAGGGCTCACCACTCATTATGCAAGGTATTTGCATCGACATAACCAAACACAAAACCGCTGAAGCTAATGAAAAACAGGCTTATGATGCGCAACTGGCGTTAGCCGGCATACTTAAATCGATCACGGATGCAGCCATCGACGCAATTGTGATGATGGATCCTGAAGGCGCCATCACCTTTTGGAATCCTGCAGCGACTACGCTTTGGGGGTACCTCCCTGACGAGGTGCTCGGTACTGAAATCCACAACCTGCTGATGCCGGAGTGGTATCGCGAAAGTCATAACGGAGCCCTTTCCGAGATTCAGGGCACCGGTCCCGGCAATGCCGCAGGCAGGACAGTTGAATTGCCCTCATTGCATAAAGATGGCTACGAGATTCCGGTGGAACTATCGATATCGACAATCTATCGGGATAGTGAATGGCATACGTTGTGGATCATCCGTGATATCACCATTCGCAAGAACAGTGAAAAACTACTGGAGAAGAGGAATGAGGAGATCAGGAACCTCATGCGCGAACATCAGTCTATTCTCAATTCTGTGCCCATTGGAATAGCAACAACGTTAGATCGTAAAGTACAATTTGCCAACAACACGTTTTATGAGATGACCGGATATTCCGAGCAGGAGACACTTCAAGCAGACGCTCGATTCTTTTATTCTACACAAGATGGCTATGAACAGTTCGGACGCAACGCATATTCGGTTATAACTGCAGGAACCCGTTTTAGCGCAGAAAACAGTTTCCGCAGAAAAAACGGCCTTCACTTTCCGGTAAGGATCACGGGAGGGGCAATTAATTCGGATGAACCGGGCGAGGGCTTTGTCTGGGCCTTTGAAGACATTTCCGAACACAAAACGTCAGTCGATAAAATCCGAAAGCTGTCTCTTGCCGTTGACCAGGCTCCCATTGGTGTTATTATTACGGACAAAAATCAGATTATAGAATACGTCAACCCAATGTATTACGAAATTTCCGGTTACTCCATAGAAGAGCCGGTCGGCAAAAGGGCTGCTATGCTCAAGTCCGGCAATACACCTGCGGAAACCTACAGGGGATTATGGTCGACCATCAGTGCCGGTAATACTTGGAATGGGGAATTTATCAATAAACGGAAAGATGGCAGCATCTACCATGAGAGTGCGATAGTTTCGCCGGTTTTTGATGATGCGGGAGCCCTCACGCATTATCTTGCGATCAAGGAAGATATTACCGAGAAGAAAAAACTCATGGAGCAACTGCTCCATTCACAAAAGGTGGAATCTATCGGCCAATTAGCGGGAGGACTGGCCCACGACCTCAATAATATTTTAAGCGTAATAAATGGATACGGGACCCTGCTGAAAGTGAAAGGGGGCTTGAACACAAAAAATATACAGTATGTTGATGCGATTATGGAGGCGGTCACGGAGGCCAGTTCACTGAGCCAGAGTATGCTGACATACAGTCGTAAGCAGGCTATGAAGTCGGCCGTATGTGATTTGAATGGTTTACTTACCAGGATAGGCCAGTTTGCCGAGCGGCTGCTTCCTGAGAATATTGAACTTATTTTCACTACAGCGAGTGAACCGCTGCCGGTAGACGTTGATGCCGGCCAGATCGAACAGATGATGATCAACCTGGTAACCAACGCTCGCGATGCGATGCCTGGCGGTGGTACACTGCGTATCACAACAGGGGTGGAGAGTGGGGACAGTGCCACCTTATCTGACTGGGATGTGGCAAATATTCATACGCGGTATGCAGTAATTGTCGCCAGTGACACGGGACACGGAATGAATGAAGAGACAATGAGCCGGATTTTTGATCCTTTCTTTACAACCAAAGAGGTCGGCAAAGGGACCGGCCTCGGACTGGCTATGGTATTTGGTATCATACGGCAGCATAACGGTGATATTGACGTTCAAAGTTCACCGGAAAATGGAACAGTATTCAAAATAAGGCTACCTCTTGCCGATACTGATGCACCTGCCGTTTTAAAAGTATCCGGACCTGCAGTTGGTATGAAAAATGATACCGAAAAAAGAGCGGGCAAGATTCTGATTGCCGAAGATAACCGGAAATTCCGACTCGTCCTGGAAGATTTTCTCACCGAGGCCGGTTATCATGTTATTCTTGCAAAAGATGGAAGTGAGGCCGTAGATAAATTCAAAGACGATATAAACGGTATAGATCTGGTTATTAGCGATGTTATCATGCCGAAAAAAAGCGGCAAAACGGTGTTTGATGAAATACATAAGCTGTCAGCAACGACCAAATTCATATTTATGAGTGGACACACACGAGATGTGATCACGCATCAGGGTGATTTTGGAGGCGCCGAACTGCTTATGAAACCGGTTGAGTTGCCTCTGTTGTTACGCAAGGTGAGAGAGTTTATCTGATAAAGGAGATGGTATGAAAGTTGTAGCGTTCAATGGAAGTCCCAACAAGGAAGGCAATACCTGGAATGCACTGAAGATGGTTACGGCAGAGCTTGAAGCAGAGGGTATGGAGTGTGAGATCGTTCATGTAGGCAACAAGGCGATCAGAGGTTGTGCCGCCTGCTATCAGTGTGTAAATAACAGGAATGAGCAATGCGTTCTTCCCGGTGATGAAGTTAACAGTTGGATTCAGAAGATGAAACAGGCGGACGGGATCATTCTGGGCTCTCCTGTGCATTACGCAGCCATCGGCGGGACAATGAAATCGTTTCTTGACCGGGCTTTTTTTGTAACCAGTGGAAACGACAGCATGCTCCGCCACAAGGTTGGAGCGTCAGTTGTCGCAGTCCGGCGTTCAGGTGGCGTGCCGACGTTCGACCAGCTTAACAACTTCATCAGCTATGCCGAGATGCTGATGCCGACATCGAACTATTGGAACGTGATCCATGGTCGTGCTCCGGGGGAAGCGGTACAGGACCTTGAGGGGGAGCAGATCATGCGCGTCCTGGGGAAGAATATGGCCTGGCTGATGAAGCTGATTGAACATGGCAAAGCGGCCGTCCCCCCTCCGGAGCGGGAGCAGAAGACATTCTTCAGTTTCATTCACTGAACCGGAGTAGTTACCCATATTTAAAGGAGTTTTTAATGCCGACACTATTTGATTCCATTACCATGGGAGCTTTGCAGCTCCCCAACCGAATTATCATGGCGCCTCTGACCCGTTCCCGTGCTACTGCTGACACCAGAGTCCCGGTGGCAATGATGGTTGAATATTACGCCCAACGGGCTGCCGCCGGCCTGATTATCTCTGAAGCCACCGTGGTTGACCGTATGGGTGTCGGGTATGAGGCAACACCCGGGATTTGGTCTGAAGAGCAGGTCGAGGGGTGGAAAGCGGTTACCAGGGGAGTTCATGACGCAGGCGGGCGTATCGTGCTCCAGCTCTGGCATGTGGGGAGGATTTCAGATCCCAGCCTCCTCGATGGGCAGCCGCCGGTAGCTCCCAGCGCCATTGCCGCCGAGGGTCATGTCAGCCTGCTTCGCCCGGAGCGACCCTTTCCAGTGCCACGTGCGCTTGAAACGGAAGAGATTCCGGGCATAATTGATGCCTTCCGCACGGGAGCGGTCAATGCTAAAACCGCCGGCTTTGATGGAGTGGAGGTGCATGGCGCCAACGGATACCTGCTTGACCAGTTCCTGCAGGACGGCACGAACAAACGCACCGATGCGTATGGCGGTTCAATAGAAAACCGGGCGCGATTGCTGCTGGAAGTCACGGATGCGGCAATAGAAGTCTGGGGAGCCGACCGGGTCGGAGTGCACCTTGCACCGCGGTGCGACAGTCATGACATGGGTGACTCCGACAGAGTCGCAACTTTTACCTATGTGGCGCATGAACTTGGAAAGCGTGGCATTGCATTTATCTGTGCCCGCGAGGCAGAGCAGGAGGACAGCATCGGACCGCTGATCCGTAAGGCGTTCGGTGGGACGTATATTGCCAACGAGAACTTTACCCGTGAGTCAGCTGAGCAGGCTTTGAACGATGGTGTTGTCGATGCGGTCGCCTTTGGAAAGGCATTCATCGCCAACCCGGATCTGGTTGCCCGCTTCGCGGCGAAGGCCCCGTTGAATACGTGGGATGATCAGACATTTTTCGGAGGAGGCGCCAAAGGGTACATTGATTACCCAACGCTGCCTCATACGGTGTAATTCCGTGTTCCTTATATGGTGTTCACGACTTCAAGCAGATTTACAGGGCTGAAGGGTTTGGTAATCCAGGTTGAGGCGCCCAGTTCCTTACCTTTTGTTTTAAAGGCTTCACTGGTTTCTGTTGTCAGAAAGATGATTGGTGTCGATTGATATTCTGTTGAATTACGCAGCTGTTTAGCCAGCTCCAAGCCGTCCATTTCCGGCATGTTGACATCCGTGATAATGAGATCAAAACCGGAACCCATTGCAAGGCTCACGGCCTCTTTGCCATCGTTTGCAACAGTTACGGTGTGACCCGCCCCGGTTAGTACGTTGTTCACCATGCAGCGGATTGACTTGGAATCATCCACTGCAAGAATATTCATTTTTTTGAAGATGGAGTTAAACAGTGTCAGCAAATTGATCGGACTGAACGGTTTTGAAATCCAGTGGGTTCCCTTGATTTCCTTTCCTTTTGCCCTGAATTCCTCGCTCGCTTCGGTCGTCAGAAAAATGATGGGCGTTGTTTTGTATTCGTCCGTATTCCGCAAATGCCGTGCCAGATCGAGTCCGTTCATCTCCGGCATGTTGATATCAGTAATAACCAAATCGAATTGTGTTGATGTCGCGAGATTGACTCCTTCTTTTCCATCTCCGGCGATGGTAATAGTATGGCCGGCGCCTGATAAGACGTTCTTCAACATGGTGCAGATCAGCTTCGAGTCATCAATAGCGAGAATATTCATGTTTTAATTCTCCCTCAACGGTAATTATTGAGAAGCAGATGCGGCTGCACGTGATTCCTTTTTGAATAATGTATATTCAGCCAAAAGCAGTTCTGCCTTTGCCCGGAGAGCGAAGAAATCACCATTATTGGCAGCGGTATTAAGTTCATCCCCAACTGAACACATTCGTTCGGCTCCTATGTTGCAAGAAATTCCCTTGATGGAATGAATCAGCCGGGCAACCATGGTACTGTCTTCAGTTAAAATCGCATTTTCAAGTATAGGAAGATCCTGTTCAATTTCTTCCATAAACAGCGCAACGTAACTGGCAATATGTTCCTTATTATTGCCTGCCCGGGATGTCAATTCCGAAAGATTGAAAACCATTTTCAGATCATCTTCGGGGCCGGAAGCGTGAGGCGTTTGCTCTGCCTGTAAAACGTCGGAACCGGCGTGTGAACAGTCCGTCCTGCACGGTAACAACCGCGTGATAACAGCTACTATTTCGAGAGGGTTAAACGGTTTACTGATAAATGCGTCCATCCCGACTTTGTTGCATTGCTCAATACTATCCTGCATGCCATGGGCAGTAAGAGCGACTACAGGTATATGCCCCCCCTGAACCGCCTCAATGGAACGAATTCTCTCGGTGGTTTGGAAACCATCCATGACAGGCATTTCCAAATCCATTAGAATCAAGTCAACGTGATTGTTCGCAAGAACCGAAAGGGCCTCCTGTCCGCTGCCGGCCAACAGCAGGTTGCTGAAATTACTTGAGAGAATGAGCTTCAACATTTCCCGGTTCATTTCATTGTCATCTACAATCATGATGTAGGAGGTGGAATTCATTGGTGCCTCGCTATATATAAGACATCTATACATAAAATTTGATCAACCAGAGCCATAACTGTATATCGATAATAAATTCCAATGGCAATAGTTAATTCTCCTTATGCTCAGCTATTTTCTTAGCAACTTTGTTCAGTACCTCTCGCATCTGATCAAGATTATACGGGTAGATAGACCTTGAATATTGACCCGTTACCCGGTTCGCTGAATAGTTGCAAGGCCCCCGTGTGGGCAGTGATGATACCGAGTACCGCCGACATGCCCAGGCCTCTGCCGGTAAACTTGGTGGAGTAGAATGGCTCAAAAATGCGACGTTTCGTTTCCTCATTCATACCACATCCGCTATCTGTTATCTCCAGACAGGCATAATATCCCGGAGGAATCAGCGTGCCGAGATGGTCTTTCTCCCGTTGTTCCGCAGTGACTGATATTCTGGTTAATGCTACGTTTACTTCTCCCTGAACGCTACCAATTGCTTCCGAAGCGTTGATTATCAGATTCATAACAACTTGCCTGATCTGGTTGGCATCCACTTTGACGGGGGGGAGATCCGTTACCAGAGTCGACGTGATAGCCACATTCTTATTGATGGTCGCTTTCAGCATCGTAACCATTTCAGCTATCAGTTCGCCGATGTTTACTTCTTTCATGACAAACTGTTCTTTCCCGGCATAGGCAAGCATTTGGCGGCAGAGTTCTGCGGCACGCTGTGCGGCTTTTTCAATTTCGGGAATATGATTGACGGCATTTTCACGATCCATCTCTGCCAATGTGCAACGTCCGACAATGATGGCCAGGATATTGTTAAAATCATGGGCGATGCCCCCAGCCAGCGCGCCAAGGCTTTCCAGTTTCTGAGCTTGGAGCAATTGTTGCTCAAGTATCTGTTTTTCTTGCTCGGTTTTTTTCAGTTCACTGAGATCACGGACTATTGTTGATGCACCAACAATAGTTCCTGATTTGTCGATGATTGGGGAAATGGTGACAGAAACGGGGAAAACCTCCCCGTTATTCCTGATGCGAATAGTATCGTTTTGTTGGATATTCTCACCGAGCTCAATTTTACTCAGAATACCAGACTCTTCGGCAAGTCGATCCGGTGGCATGAGTCGGGCCATGGAATGACCAAGCATTTCAAGTTGTGTGTAGCCGAACATTTTTTCGGCGGCTGGGTTCCAACTGGTGACAAGTCCTTTCAGGGTTTTACTGATAATGGCATCAGTTGTTGAGGAAATGATTGCCGCATACTGGCTCTGTTGCTCTTCCGCCTGTTTGCGTTCGGTGATATCTTCAAGTATCCAGATAGAACCTTTACTCAGATCTGAAGGGTCAACGGCTCTGCCGTTATATCTGGCCCACATATGAGAACCATCACCACGGACCAACTCCTGCAGGGTAATAAACTCATGCCCCTGGGCAATTATAGGATAAGCTTCTTTGTCAAGTTGCTCATAAGCTTCTTGTGAAGGATATAATTTCCGGGAAAAATCTCCCTCCAGTTCAGATTTGGGATAGCGCGCAATCTGCGCCATCTTTTCATTTATCCAGACAAGTCGCCTGTCTACCAACAGGCAAATGCCGACCGGTGAGTTGTCAAGGATAACTTGTTGTTCACCCATGATCCGTAATAATTGCTCACGCGCTTTTTTTTGTTCTGTAATGTCTTCAAACATCACGAAAACTTTGTTTAACACCGTTATGCCAAAGATGATGGTATCTTTGACCGACCCATCCATACAGGTGACCCGGTACTCTTGGCGTGGGATTTCACTTTTTTCAGCCATTGCTTTTTCAACAAGCCCCATCCATTGGGCGACAACTTCAGCACGGTATGATTCGTCAGGATAGGCCTTGTGCCACCATTGTTCCATATCAGGAAGATCTTCAGGTACATACCCGAATGTTTCAATGGCCCGCTGATTAAATCCCTCTATAGTCCCATCCTGACTGACTATAGCCATGGAGACCGGGCTCAGTCTTATTATTTCTGAAAGGAGCTCTTTGCTTTCCTGAACCAGCTTTTCATTATCTTTTCGTTCCGTAATGTCCAGGAGCGTGACGAGAACTCTCGACAAATTGCCCATCTGCGCGGGTGGTACTGCCAGGTAGAGGTCGAGCAGAAGTCGTTCACCCTTACTATTTAATACCGGTATCTCGGCTTGAAACGTGCTTCCCCCTTCAGCAAGAATGATCAGTTCCTCCTTGAATATCTGCAGGGAATCATCTGTGAAGTAACTCGATAAATCCCTGACAAAACTTTCCCGGCTCTCAGCCCCCACCAGCTTAATGCTTTGCTGGTTCACTTCACGTATTGTGGCGAGAGCGGCCATATTTATTAGTTCATCAGGGTGATGACCAAAGTAGGAACGAAAATCCGTTACCCCATCCCGACGGAGTTCTTCAATGCGACTTTTGACACGGGAGAAATCCTCTTCCAATATGGCGACCGGTGAATTCTCGAAAATGGTACGAAATCTTGATTCACTTTGACTCAATGCTACTTCCGCTTGTTTGTGCTGTTCTATTTCCAGACGCAGTTCGTTGGTTCGCTCTGTTACGATGACTTCCAATTCCTCTTTATGGTCTTTAAGCTTTAAGGTCAATTTTACCAGATAGGAGAGCAAGAACCCCAGCAGCAGTCCCACTCCAGCTTCGACTCCTACTCTTTTAGGTTCATTCCATCCTTTAGAAGGAGCTACACTCAATTTCCAAGAATTATTCGGTAAATCAACAGACTGCTCAACCGGATCAATGAGTGCGGTGGTTGAAGAAGCGGCAATAATCTGTTTTTTACCGGTATCAGGATGAATGCGCCAAAGTTCATAGTTTAAACCTCTGCTCTGCAGTTGTGAAAGATTGGCTGGTTCAAGCGATTCCGGGAAGCGCATCATTACAACGGTAAACCCCCAGAATATTTGTTTGGGACTATCTGAATGCAGATAAACCGGCATACGCCCTACGGCACCGAGGCCACCCTGAAGCAGCTCAAACGGGCCGGCGAAGGTAAGTTTTCCGGTTTTTTTGGCAATGACCGCCTCTTTTGACCGTTTCGGATCATGTAACTGGTCAAGTCCGATGACTTTTTCATTGCCCTTTAACGGCACTATTTGAGTAACAATGCCATCCGGAGCAAGTTGAAAATTAGACACTTTCGGATACAGATCAAGCATCTCCTCGCCGATAACATCAAAGTTTTTAACAATGCCATTACCTTGACGTACCAGAGCAGCGAGGGCGTGTGTAGACGATAAGGCTCGTTCAATGGTAATCTGTATGGCATTGGCATGATCAACTGCTATATTTAAAACCTTGGAACGCTCAGTTTGGAGGCGATAGCCTTCATAGTTCCAGATTAGAGCTAAAGCTAAACTTGACGAAATAATGAATGTGACGAAAGCATAAGGAACTTTTCGACGATTACTCATAGCTTATATAATTCCTCTCTGCTGTTAAATTATCGGCTTGGTCAAATAATCTAATCCGCCCAGTTTCAGCCCTTCTATTTCACCGGCGATTGTATCCACTGCCGTGAGAAATACAACCGCCAGTATTCTGAAGCGTTTATTGTCCTTGGGTCTCTTCTACTTCGCAACACAAAAGGATTTCATCATATCACACATATGGATAATTTACATGTTAAGCAAATGTAGACTACTACTAGACAAAGTGTGCCTGTCTATGGTAATAAGTAACACAATGTCAAGTGGATGTGTTTTACCATTTCTTGATAAACAGAGCCCGCTCTCGCTTGAGCGGGTTTTGTCATTAATCGGTGGCAAGACGAGTCACGCTTCATAATGATTTTAAGAGGCATGCTTTTGGACAATTCTAAACATGTATTCTCTCCATATGAAAAGTTTGTCGTCGCCATTCTTGCTCTCTTACAATTCACCGTTGTCCTTGACTTCATGGTTCTGTCCCCTCTGGGGGCTATCCTCATGCCGGGACTCGGTATTTCGACGTCACAGTTTGGTCTGGTTGTTTCCGCATACGCGTTCAGTGCGGGTGCTTCAGGGTTATGTGCAGCCGGATTCGCCGACAAGTTTGACCGGAAGAAAATGCTACTGTTCTTTTACGTCGGTTTTGTCTGTGGCACTATTTTCTGTGGCATGGTCAACAGCTATATGCTACTGCTCTGTGCCAGGGTTGTCACGGGGATATTTGGCGGAGTAATCGGCTCAATATCTTTTGCCATAATTACCGATACCTTTTCCATGCAGGTACGTGGCCGGGTGATGGGGGTTGTGCAAATGGCATTTGCCGCCAGTCAGGTCCTCGGTATTCCTGTGGGCCTTTATCTGGCAACGCATTTCAACTGGCATGCTCCGTTCATGATGATTGCGGCTATTGCACTTCTTGTCGGGGTGGTAATTGCTCTCAAGCTAAAACCGGTCACAGACCATCTCAAGGGGAGACTTGATAAAAATGCGTTTGTTCACCTGTGGCACACCGCATCAAATCCCCTCTATATAAGGGGGTTTGGCGCGACGATGCTGCTTGCCACGGGTGGTTTCATGATTATGCCGTTCAGCACCGCATTTCTGGTGAATAACGTTCTCATCCCGGAAACCCGGCTCTCGGAGATTTTTTTTATAACTGGCGTAGCCTCAATGTTTGCCGGCCCATATCTCGGAAAACAGGCTGACACGTATGGTAAATACCGGCTGTTTGTTTTTGGCAGCGTTCTTTCGATTATTATGGTAATAATCTACACGCATCTTGGTCCAAACCCGGTCTGGGTTGTCATATTGACCAATATCGTTCTTTATACCGGAATTTCATCGAGAATGATTTCATCTTCCGCACTTATCTCCGGCGTACCCGAGATGAAAGATCGCGGAGCATATATGGGGGTGAATTCTTCCATTCAGCAGGTATCCGGAGGCATCGCTTCATTTGTGGCAGGGCTTATCATTTATCAACCGGCTAAAAATGCGCCTCTTCAGCACTTTGACACGGTTGGCTATGTCGCCGCCTGTTCAATGCTGATTACTCTTGGAATGATGTTTGTTATCAACCGGCAGGTGTCGGAAAAGCTTCATGTTGTTCATGTTTGAAATGTTTAAACAATAACCCCGAGCTCACCGATGAGCTTTATTTATGAGGAGCAACAATGTTCAAAAACTGGGATAAGCTAAGTAAACCGTCTCAACTACTGGTCGAGAATGAGACTTTGACAGCAACATACGGCAGGTTTAGTGCTGAGCCATTTGAAAATGGTTTTGGAACTATTCTCGGTAATTCGCTCAGACGCGTACTTCTCTCGTCTATTCAAGGCGCTGCCATTACCTCACTGCGGATCAAAGGCGTGTTGCACGAGTTCTCTGCAATCCAGGGTGTCACCGAGGATGTCGCCGAGATAATATTAAACCTTAAATCTGTCCGATTTAAACTGCATTCTACGGATCAGGCAATCGTGCATATAAAATGCAAAGGATCCGGAGTTATGACCGCCGGCAACATCATTACCGGACATACTGTTGACGTAATGAATCCTGATAAATACATAGCGACCTGTGGAGATGACGCAAATCTCGATATTGAAATGACGATAAAAACGGGGCGCGGGTACGTACCCGCCGAGCGGAATCGAAATGAAAGCGCACCTGTTGACACGATCGCTATTGATTCGATCTATACGCCGATCAGAAAAGTAAATTTCTCCGTCAGCAAAGTAAATGACGGACAGTCGACCGATTTTGACAGACTTAATCTTGAGGTCTGGACTGACGGTAGCGTCACACCTGTAGATGCTGTTGCCTATGCCGCCAAGATTCTGAAGGAACAGTTAACCATATTTGTTGACTTTGATGAGGACTACGTTCCGGCTATAGATGAAGATGACCAAACGGAAAATACAGACCTGGATGAATACCTCTATCGCAAGGTCACCGATTTCGAGTTGTCGGTCCGGTCCGGCAACGCCCTTAGAAATGCCGGAATTACTGTTATCGGTGAGTTGGTAACCAAAACGGAATCCGAAATGCTGAAGACAAAGAACTTCGGTCGAAATTCACTAACCGAAATGAAGGATCTCCTCGCCGGTATGGGATTGACATTTGGGATGAAGATCCCGAATTTTCCGAATCCCGAGCTGATGGTACCGGTGGATGCCGATGCCGTTGACGACGAGGAATAGAAAGACGACCCTCCGGTACTATATTCAAGACAGTCATGGATGAGACTCAGCTCCACTCTTATAGGTTGGGCGATGCATCGTCCAGCCCGGATAGAGGCGGCCCACATGTGGCCGCCTTTTTCGTAGTTGGACATAATAATCCAGGTGTCATTACGTGAACTCCAGCATTCAAACGGGATACCGGCTCTGTTTGGTTTTCATTGTGCCACTTCCTGATTTGTACCGCTCGTAAGGGGATGTTCATTTCGTAGCGACACCGGCGATACGCCGGATCATCCCTCCAAAAATGATCTGATGTACCGGCACCAGGGAATACCAGTAGATTCTTCCCCAGAGACCTCGGGGGCGGAAGGTGGCCGTCTGGTGCAGGACATTCCTCTCATCTATCCTGAATTCGAGCCAGGCCTCGCCGGGTAGTTTCATTTCTGCAAAGAGCAACAGCCGGCGTCCCGTTCTGTCCGCCAGAAGCACGCGCCAGAAATCCAGGGCTTCACCGGTATGCAGGGTAACGGGGCTCGTTCTCCCCCGCCTGAGACCGACGCCGCCGAAAGCCTTGTCAATAAGCCCCCGGAGACGCCAGAGCCAGTTCATATAGTACCAACCTCTTTCTCCTCCGATTTGCCAGATCCGTTCCAGAACAGCATCGGGGTCGGCAACCGTCACCGATCTCTTGTCGTACAGGCAGCCGAATTCGGGGACCTGGACAAAATCTGAGAGATGAATATTCAATTGGCCGCTGACCATGCTGTCCTTCCAACTCGAAAGCAGGGTGTTCTGCTCTATCGCTTCAAAGGCGGCCCGTATGGTCGGCGTGAAACTTCTCGGTTGCAGATCAAGAATATGCATAATTTCATTATCCCGGCAGACAACCTCAACCTTCATGCTGTTCACCAGATTCTGAGCCAGGGTAAAGGAGGTCGAAGTAACAAAATAGAGCCAGTAGGAAGAGAGTCGCGGTGTCATGACCGGAACCGTCACGATCACTCTTTTCAGGCCGCGAGCCGCCGCATATCCGAGGAGCATCTCCCGGTAGGTCATGATATCCGGCCCGCCGATGTCAAAACTGCGGTTGTAGGTAGCCTCATTCTTGAGGCAGCGCAGGAGGAGTTCAATGACATCGCTGATACCGATCGGCTGGCACCGGGTATCCAACCATGAGGGGGCAATCATGAAGGGGAGCTTTTCCACCAGATCTCTGATAATCTCAAAGGAGGCACTCCCCGAACCTACAATAATTCCGGCCCGCAGGGTTGTCAGACTGAATCGCCCGGCTGCCAGAATCTCTTCCACGTGCTTCCGTGAGGCAAGGTGTCGGGACAAGGTTTCCTGATTGGCGATGCCGCTCAGATAGATGACCTGGCACACGTTCAAGGCATCCATCCTGTCGCGGAAGTTGACCGCGGAGGTCGCTTCCATTTCGCCAAATTCCCCGGAAGACGACATGGAATGGACCAGATAATAGGCACAATCGATCCCCTCAGGAATGGCATCCAGAGACGGGCGGTCGAGAAAATCCACCTCCACGGTCTGTACACGTGCCTGCATGCCCGGCGGGGGTGTAAACCGGCTATGGTCCCTGACGCAACAGAACAGTTCATGCCCTTCAGCGATCAATCGTGGCAGGAGTCGTTTACCGATGTAACCCGTTGCCCCTGTCAGCAAAATTTTCATGGCGGCTCCTCAATCCCTATGCCTGACAGTCAATTGGTGCGGATGTCATATAATGACACTGCGCCACTGTTGCTTTATTAGCAATGTTAATAACTGCGTTCGGTGTTTTTGAAACGTGGTTCAGCTCCACGAATCTCGTTCCTGGTATGTTTACGGGATGGAGTTCATCTTGGAGTGGTTGCAAATATATTGAAACTAACCTACATTTGGCTTAAGGATCACATTCAGTTAATGACTATCCCTATCCAACTGTGCTGAGATATTTGAGGTCAATAAATGGCTGCTGCCAAAGGCAAAGTTCAGATTCCGGAAATAACCAAACTGCGACAGCAGGCAGAAGATCTCCTCTGTTCCGGTGTATCGATGTTGAACGGAAACGACCACCAAGGCGAGTATGATGTGCAGCGGCTGCTTCACGAACTTCAGGTGCATCAGATTGAACTGGAGATGCAGAATGAAGAACTTCGTCAGATCAATGCCGATTTGAGTGCGAGTGAAGAGCGTTACCGAAGCATAGTTGACACTAACCCCGATTTTATCGACAGATATCTTCCCGGCGGCATACTTACGTATGTGAACCCGGTTCTTGTCCGCTTTACAGGTGTTGATGCAGATGACCTTCTTGGTAAATCATATTTCCCCTTTATTCATGAAGATGATCTTCAAGTGCTGATACCTCTCATAGCGTCAATACGGAGAGATAATCCCACCGTAGAGATAGAGAACAGGACGATTCTTCCCGATGGTAGGCTGTGTTGGAACCGCTGGACTCATTCCGGAATATTTGACGACCGGGGGAATATCATTGAATATCAGGCGGTCGGTAAGGACATAACCGATCGCAAGCGTATGGAAATAGAATTGGCTGAGAAGCGCTTACGGCTTCAATATATCATAAAAGGCTCGAACGCAGGCACCTGGGAATGGAATGTCCAAACCGGCGAAACCAGGTTTAATGAGCGGTGGGCGGAGATGCTGGGTTACACTCTGGAAGAAATATCACCGACAAGCTTAGAAACGTGGATGAAAATGGTTCATCCGGAAAGTTTTAAAAAATCTTTTAATCTATTACAGAGGCACTTTAGCGGAGAGCTTGCATATTATGAATGTGAAGCGCAGCTACGCCATAAAAATGGCAACTGGATCTGGGTATTAGACCGTGGCAAAATAGTAACCTGGACTGAAGATGGAAAACCCCTGCTGATGATGGGCGCACATCAGGATATCACCGAACAAAAACTGGCAGAGCAAGAGTTAAGGCGTTATACAAAAGAACTCGAAGATGCCAATACAGCGCTGCGTGTATTTATGGATCGCCGGGAACGTGACCAAAAGATACTGGAAGAGAAATTGCAGCTTAATATCGACGAACTGGTCGTGCCTTACCTCAAGAAACTCAGCGAAACGACATTGGATAGCCGTCAGAATAAGTACCTCACCGTTTTGGAAAGCAATCTGAATACTATTGTTTCACCGTACATGCTTAACCTGTCTGCCGCTTACAAAAACCTGACCCCTCAGGAAATTCAGATTGCCAATCTGATCAGACAGGGGAAAAATACCAAGGACATCGCTGAACTGCTCAATACGTCGGCGCATACCGTCGGCACTCATCGAAACAATATCAGAAAAAAATTGAAGTTGAGAAACTCCAAATCCAATCTCCGCTCCCATCTTCTCACTCTCGAATAACATGTATTTTATATACATGAAATATAACTGATTTTTCACTGAATATTTGAATTGACTTGACCGCCCCGTCGGTATAAGTACTCATAAACCCTACCATTAACCCATTTTTGACAGAACATCGTTTTGTTACTTTAAAATTCAAGCATATTTGCCCTCGAAAAATAAAAATAGTCAATAAAATCAGGGGTTGGTTGCTGAAATCAGAAAA
>Ga0118677_10001983_pt2 | contig 22462 bp, 15 predicted proteins | sample AliMusrvi5mmetaG_FD_86154 | JGI IMG/M metagenome (GOLD analysis project Ga0118677, IMG submission 86154)
ATGCCATTCGGCCAGCATCCGCTGGCCCTCGACATCGCCATGCCATAAACTGGTTAACTTCTCTTGGTAATTCTTCTCTGCCTCCTGGCGGTCTCTTTCTAGAATTCGGTGCATTTCTTTACCAACAGTTTGTAAATCCGGGAGAATACGCCGTTCAATTTCTTTCCGTGCAGAGGTCAACACTTTGTCGAGATCGATACAACTCACAGATATGCCAGATTGCGGCATACTTTCCGTACTCAGCAAGTTATCTAGGCGCAGCAGCAACTCGGGGCGAGGCGCACCTGTTTGGCCGTCATATGCTAGCCGGACTATATTCTCTGATTGTTGGTCACTTCGATAAATGACACGATACGTCAGGATAAAGCTCGGTAAATAGTGCCATGCGTAGCTAATCTGTTGCCGACTGTTCATGCCTAAGACTAGAGACATGCCGGGAACATCGTGTTCACCGAACGCAGATATTGGCTGCAATTCGCCATAAGCCACTGCAAGACGCGGGTTGCATTGGGAATCCCGCTCCAAATCATTGAGAATTACGTCAAAGTAACGATGACCCGCACTTACCAGCTCTCCCCGTGGGTATAAAGACAGCATGTTACTGTCGAAAACCAGGGTAATAACTTGACGGTTTGACCCGCCGGAACCGAATAGCTGGCATGCGGTTGAAGTTATGAGTTCCACCCGGTATACGCCTGAAGCAATGTAGGACACAGAAGTATCATGGCGTTGACGGAAATAACCTACTACAACTTGCTCGATTTGCGCCTGCTTAGATGCCATTCTTTGCCTTTGAATAGAGTGTTTTCGCTAATAAACTGCCTACATATTTTCTTCAGGGGACTTGAAGAGCCGGCTCAATCCGCCTTCCTGTTTTGCGCGTTCCTCGGCATTACCAATAACCTCAATAATGTATTCCTTCTCGCTTATCTGACGTCCATCCAGTGACTCTTGATGTTGGTCCATAAAGAGATCAAAGGACATTGTGCGAAAGTCCTCAGCCTTGCTTAAACTACCAACAATTTCGTCAACTTCACCAATCACCGCCTCGAACATTCGCAACTTTTGTTCAAGGATCTGGATAATATCCTCTTCAATCGTATCGGTGAGGATCAGGTTGTAGATCAGTACCTTGTCAAATTGGCTATTTAACCGTTGAATGCGGCCGATGCGCTGCTCTATTTTCATGGGGTCCCAAGGAAGGTCAAGGTTGATCATCACATTGGCAAACTGCAGGTTCACACCTTCGCTCATTTCTCCAGGACAGAACAGTACGCCAGAGGTACACCCAACAAACTTACTCATCGATTCTGCGTTAACAGTATGTCCTTTCTTCTCATCGTAAAGATAGAGATGGTTGCCAAAGTAGGTATCCTCATATAGCCTCGCTGCATATTTGCATGCATACTGAGTAGTTTCATTGAATAGAGAGAATATGAGAACCTTATTGCCATTAGCCACTTCTTGAAAGGCAATCTGGAGCGCTTTATCCAATTTGGGTTGGACTAGGTCGTTAGGATAAGTGCGTACAAATTCCAGCAACTCATCCAGGAAAGCCGGCCCAAGGTGACGTCGTATGACATTGTCGCTTTCGTTAACACCTGTGACAAATGCTTGTTTACTGCTAATCAGTCGTTCTACTAACTCACCCATGTAGGTATAGACGAAAGCTAGATTGTCAGTGTCATTTAGATACTTTTTGTAAAACTCGCGGAAATCCTGATAATACCTGTAAGCACCAGGGGAGGTTCCTTGAAGATCAATGGCGATGCGCTGCGCATTTCTTTCTGGGAAGTGGTAACCGCGACCTTCAGCGTTCTCGTATCGCTTTATGACATCTTTGCGCCGATTGCGCACCATAACTTGCTGAAGGGCGCCTCTCAGTTTGGCTGTGTTATCTTCTTTTAATCCACTAGGGCTTTTAGAATCCACGTACTCTCGATCGAACTCTTCCTTGGATGGGAAGTAGCCAGGCCTTAGCAATGTCACAATCTTATAAAGCTCATGAATATCATTGTGCATGGGTGTGGCCGATACGAGCAAGAAATACTTCTTGCGAAGATTCTGAATAATGCGCAGTGTTTTCTCGTTTTTAGGTTCATTGAGGTAGTGAGCCTCATCCAGAATAACAAGGTCATACTGATGTTGTAGCAATTCCTCCGAGTGGAAGCGCTGCTCCAGTATTGAGTATGGCGCAATGAGCCTTTGGCAGTGCCAGGCCAAGCTGGTGTCGATGTTCATGTGCATGACGAGGAAAACCTCGTTAAACTTCTCATATAGTTCAGATTGCCACTGAGTCAACAGGGTGGGTGAAGACGGACAGAAGATCAGAACGTTTTCAACAAGTTTACGCTGTAACAGTTCCTTTATGATCATGCCGGCTTCGATTGTCTTACCAAGGCCTACTTCATCAGCTAGCAACCCCCGTCCGCGCATATCATGCAATATTTTGAGCGCCGCTTCTTGCTGATGTGGTAACTTTTGTACTTCTGATAACCCATCCAGGCAGATTAACGTGTCAAATCCCGGATCAGACTGCAATTCATCCAATTGCTCTCGAAAGCGGAAATTGGGCAAAGGCGCAAAACGATGATCTTTGTAATCTGATAAAAGACGATGATGAACATTCTCATCGTAGACTATTATGGGCGGCGAATCGACGAATTCTTCTTCTGTTGTTGGGTGCATGAGCTGACCGCAACGAACACAAAATCGTGCACTGGATCGATTGGATTGACCACAAACGCAAGTGATTTCGTCTGCAATTAGGCTGTTATTCCTATCCAACTCTTCTAGTGACTTTAGCACTTCATCCATATTGGCGTATGGTTGCGTAGCATCTATCTGACAACTCAGTGCGATATTAGCTAGTGCTGATTTCCGTCGATTGGGTTCACCTGATATGGTGCGCAGACTCTCAATTTGATGGGGAGATACCACTTCGATGCCGGTTATAAGCAGGCCGAGTAGTCGTCCAAAGGCTACGAGGTCGTCTTGTGGAGATGGTGGTTGATCAATAACCTCACTATGCGTGGCTATATAGCTACGAGGGATACCAAAATCCATTAACTGGAAATCACCTGCACTGGTTATAACTACCGCGTCAGGTCCTATATGGCCATGTGTGATCGGATATGGGTTCTGTCGGTGAAGTAGAACCAAGGCTTCAGCCAGTTGTGTTGCCCAATACCAAATATGGTCCGCGTTAGGCAATCCCCTATTCGAATCAATCCACTGCTGGATCGATGTACCGTCGACCTGAGCATATACGAAGTTTAGGCTCTGCCTATCCTTGAAGTAATCATCCAAGCTAGGAAGCGCCACATGTTTTAGATGCTGCAACAGCTTGCCTTCTTCGTTAAACAGCATATCCAGAATAGCAAGCGAGGAATCGTATTCAATACGTCGAAGTACATATTGCTTGCTATCCCGTCTCACCAGGTAAGCAGTGTAGTAACCATAAAGGGCGGGGAGCGACGATATGACTTTGTAATGGCCTAACCATTTTTCAGGCTCCTCTGGAAGTGGGGGTTGCTTGACAATGCTGCTTTCCGGAGATTCTGTGGTTTTTGCCGGTAAGTCAACAATGTGTTTCTTCTCAGCTTCCGAACCAGGCAGCTGGGTTCCGCACCTACTACAGTTTTGTGGTGTAGTTTCTAGTAAGTAATCTAGTTCACAAACTGGGCATTTTGCCATGTGGAGTCTCAATGTTGTTACTTAGTGTTGACACAAACTGCAGGAGTGACACCCGTAGGATCAGATGCTCATATTGTGTTAGGTGTAAGTTTTCTATTACAACGTACACCAACTTTCCTATTAGTCTGATCTATTCCATTCCTGCTGTTTGTGGACTTGGATTATGAACACCCTGAGTATGAAGCTACTGGGAGAAATTGTCAAATCCCCAAGGTGCGTCCCGGAATGTGTCAAGGGTTTTGAGACAAACTCGGCAAAGAGATTAGGGAACATCGACGCTATCTGGTGAGATGGCCTCTTGGACGCGGCAGGGCGGATTGATCCAAACTGCCGTAGGCAAAGGTTGCGGACTGGGAGATCCATGAACAAAGCGATCTTGGTGAGCGGCATAAGCGATATCCAGTGTGCGTTGGCTCGCAGTCCCAAACCCGCCGCCTTCCTACACTAAACTACCGAGGGAATTTGTCTCATCCATTGTGGCACAGAAGGTAGTTGTAAAAGACAAGGTCAATGTAGTAATGCGAGGTTTCGGAACTGACTCGGAACTGTCTGCCAACAAAGGAAAACCCCTTGCCTAATTCGAGCAGAAACAGTTGCAGCTTCGAGATGATGCGCGCTTCCAGCTTGCTTTCGTGCTCGACAGGAGATTCCTGCAACCCCAGAAATTCCAGCACATAAGGGTCTTTGATGAAGGACTCGGGGGCATCAGGCAGAACCACTCCTAATGGTGTGTCATCCGGTTTGATGTCTGGAGCTTTCAAGAGCCGCTCATAATAGAGTGTGGTGATGTTGCGATCCAGTTGCCGCGTGCTCCACGCCTGTTCGGCGGCCTCCTGAACATAATAATCGCGGGCGGCAGGGTTTTCCACGCGCATGATTAGTCGATAATGCGTCCATGTCAATTCTCTACGCAGTGCGTAGAGTTTTCCCGTGCTGGGAAAAGCCAGAAAAAACCGCCTGAAATTCCAGAGGTTTGAGGCAGACAATCCTGTGCCGAATTCATCACCCAGTTGCCTGGATAGCGCGCGTATGATAAGGCTTCCGTACTCGGCTCTTTCTTTGCCTGCCTGCTCCTCTTGCACGATACGCTGGCCGATCTGCCAATATGCTTCGACCATCAGAAAATTGGCGTTTGAATAGGCTTTTTGTCGCGCAGAACGAAGGATATTGCGGACATCGTCAAAAAATGTGCGACTGGTTATGTCATTGCCCATGCGCTACCTCACAAGAAAGCCACAATTTATGTTGATCCATAGGTACCAGTACATCCCAATTCTCTACACAGTGTGTAGAGTTTTCCATAACGACATAGCTCCACTGACATAATTCTTGGCATTGATCGCTGCATCCAGCCTTGTGGTTTCTGCCTGTGCCGGTATAACGTGGCGGTGAGTTGCGCCATCTTCTCCTCAAACATCTCGCCGTTATCCTCTCTACGCGTTGAGTAGCGTTTTCCGTGCTATTAGTGAACATTTCCGTGCTTTTAAATCGCGTTTCTGCGCGTTTAGCGCGCGTTTATGTTGGTTTCTTACAGTAGCTTACACTCCGCCCCCGAGTCCCTTTACGAACAAGCAACCCGGCAGCGACCAGTTCGTCTAGCAATCGATAGGCCATATGCACACTAATACGGCACATATCAGCCGTCTCGTTGCGCGTGATGCACTCATTTTTCTCGATGTATTGCAACACCATTTGTCTGCGCTGTTATGGCTCAAAACCCCTCTGGCGCACATAAGCCGCTTTGGCGCCAAGCGCCCGGTATGCCGCTGCCGACAGATGCCATGTGCGAGCGCGTGTCTGACCACGCACTTCTACCAGGCCTGCTTCCACCAGACGCTGGAGCGCAGCGCGCGTATCCACCTCGGACTTTTGTGTGAGACGGGCAGCATCCCTGGTAACCACATCACGTTCATGCCACAGCGAATTGAGAATGAGCAACTCGTCAAGCCCGAGCTTACTCCCGTTTTTCGTCTCGGTGACCAACAACCGCACGAAGTCGAGATTTGCCTCGCCGCCGGGGATGACTACCGTCACACCTGTGTTTTCGCTGCGGTCATACGACGGCGCCGGGCGGCCATTGCGTAGTTGTTCATAAAAATGGTGTCGATGCCGCGCGCGGTCCTCTACAGCCTCCGAATCCACGTAACGTTCCGATGTCAGCACATGGCCTTTGGCGGTGATCACGGCTCCATTTCCCCATTCAGGATTGACAGGTAACGGTCGTATACAAACACGCGGTTGCGACGTTGACTCGTCAGTTCGCGCGCGATGCCCAGGTTCGTCAGTGTCTGCATGCTTTTGGTCGCGGTTGGAAACGAAACTTCCGCGCGCCGGCAAATCTCGTTGACCGTGACGATCGGCCGTTCACACAGTGCATCAAAAACGCGCAGGAGAGCTGTGCCGGAGCGCCCCAGTCCTTTAATGCGCCTGGAGTCCTCTTGGAAAATAGCCGTCAACCGCTGGGTGATTCGCACAGCACCCGATGCCGTCTGATCCACACCCTCCAAAAAAAAATCGAGCCACGCCTCCCATTCACCACTCGCGCGCACAACGTCAAGCAATCGGTAATACTCGGAGCGATGCTGCTTGAAGTACAAGCTCAGATAGAGTAAGGGCCGCGAGAGTGCACCGCTATGGTGCAGAATCAATGCAATCAATAACCGTCCAACGCGGCCATTGCCATCCAGAAATGGGTGAATCGTCTCAAACTGTACATGCGCCAGGGCGGCTTTCAACAGTGCAGGATAGGGAGCATCCATGTCGTGAATGAAACGTTCCAGGGATGCCATGCAATCTTCGACGCGGGCCGGGGGCGGGGGCACAAAGTGGGCATTCCCGGGGCGAGTGCCACCGATCCAGTTTTGCGAGCGCCGAAACTCGCCGGGTTGCTTCTCGCTTCCCCGTCCGCGCGAGAGTAGCTTCCCATGTACCTCTCGAATCAGCCGGTTGGACAATGGAAAGCCTTCACGCAGGCGCGCCATGCCATGGTCAAGCGCAGCAACATAATTGGAAACCTCAATGACATCGTCAAATGGCACGCCGGGGACCTCTTCAAGTTCAAATAGTAGCAAATCAGAGAGCGAGGATTGAGTGCCTTCGATTTGAGAGGAGAGCACCGCTTCTCGGCGCACGTACGTGTAAAGGAACAGATCTGGATCCGGCAATAGTGCGGAGATACTATCCAGCCTGCCCACAGCAAGGGTCGCCCGTTCCAGCAAGAGTTGGCGCGACTGATCAAGCACGAGCGGCGGGTTGGGCGGCAGGTGATGAGGCACAAATGCGGAGACCTGTTCCCCGCTTACGCTGGAGACCTCATATTGTCCTGAGATTCCTCTTTCCATATCTACATCCAACTTCCATATTAAGCGATGCTTTAATAAGAAAACGCCTTATTAAAGTAAACCGGCTTTTCCTTTAATAAGAAATTATGTAACGATCACTCACCATATCCCAACTTCCTTAAGTTGGCATTGATCGCCGCGTCCAGCCTTGTGGCTTCGGCCTGCTGCCGGTATAACGTGGCGGTGAGTTGCGCCATCTTCTCCTCAAACACCTCGCCGTCATCTTCAACCGCTTCCGCGCCCACGTAGCGCCCCGGCGTGAGGACATGCCCGTTCTTGCGGATGTCCTCCAGCGTCGCCGACTTGCAGAAGCCGGGAACGTCGTCATATTCTCCCTCTCCCCTTGGGAGAGGGCCGGGGAGAGGGTTCTTAGCATCGCCGCGCCAGTCGCTATCGTTGAAGGGCGGGTTGGCAAGCACATAGTCGGCCTTCAGGTCGGGGTGCTGATCGTTGTGGAAGGTGTCGCCGTGGGCGATCTGCGCGTCGATGCCGCGAATGGCCAGGTTCATCTTGGCCAGCCGCCACGTGGTGTAGTTGCTCTCCTGGCCGTAGATCGAAATATCGCCGATCCTGCCCTGGTGCGCCGCGATGAACTTCTCGCTGCTGACGAACATCCCGCCCGATCCGCAACAGGGGTCGTAGACGCGGCCTTTGTACGGCGCGAGCATTTCGACCAGGATGTGCACGACGTGCGAGGGCGTGTAGAACTGACCGCCCTTTTTGCCCTCGGCGCTGGCGAACTGCGCCAGGAAGTATTCGTAGACCTGTCCCAGCTTGTCCTTGGCGCGGTCGGCGGCGCTGCCAAGTGCGATGTCGCTGACCAGGTTGATAAGCTGGCCGCGGCGCTGTTTGTCGAGGCCGGGGCGCGCGTAGTCCTTCGGCAGCACGCCTTTCAACGATGGGTTGTCGCGCTCGATCACGGTCATCGCGTCGTCCACCAGCTTGCCGATCTCGGGCTGCGGGGCATTGGCGCGCAGGAATGTCCAGCGCGCTTCCTGCGGCACCCAGAAGATGCTCGCGCCGCGGTACTCGTCGGGGTCTTCGGGGTCGGCGCCGTCGGCCTGCTGTGCAGCGAGCTCAACGTGTCTGGCCTCGAAGGCGTCGGAGATGTACTTGAGGAAGATCAACCCGAGCACGACGTGCTTGTACTCCGCCGCATCCATATTGTTGCGGAGCGCGTCGGCCGTCTGCCACAGTTTTGCTTCAAACCCCTGATTGTTTGAAAGTAATACTGGATTGGTCATAGGATGGTTAGCATAGCAAGGCCTAGGTATCTGACGGCCTCATCTGCCAGCCCGTCACCGTCGCCCACTCTTCGGCGGCAAGATAGATCAGGTCGACGGCGGGATCCTTCACGTAGGGATAATCATCCGTGTTGCGCAGAAACTCGGCTAACCGGCGCTTGAGTTCGGCATACGCCGCAGCCGTGGCGGGGTGCAAGCGCAGGTAGTCGCGGAAGAGCAGCGGATAGCGCTGATTGGCTCGCCCAGGTGTCCGCATGTGGGTATTCGTCCGGCGATGTCCGGGGGGTGGGCGGAAGAAATACTTTTCCCACTCGGCGTCTGCCGTCGGCGCTCCTGGCGGGCAGTGATCGCTCCAGTTGCCCTCGGCCAACGTATAGCCGATGCTGTTCATTGCGGCGACAACGGTGTTGTCCAACACCGCAACGGTAATCTGCACATCAATGATGTCTTTTGCAGGCAGGTTCGGCACGGAGGTCGAACCGATGTGGTCGATGCGCAACACGAGCGGGCCGAGCGCCGCGCGCACGTTGGTCGCGATCTTCGTGAACTCCACCGGCCAGTCGGGGTTATACGGGACGATTTCAATCATGTGGTTCACTCATCAGTATAATACGGGGCACTCATTTCGAGTTCTCAGTCGATTGTCAGGAGGTACATTAGATATGAATCGGTTCTTTCGATCTGTGTCCGTTCTGTGCGCTGCAATCGTCACCATACTCACGATCTTCCCCGTCAACGCCGCCGCGACCGCTAACACGACCACGGCGCGCTGGCACGGCTGTTATGGCGCAACTTGTCGCGGCAAGGACCCGCAAGTGATGGGCTGCGCAACAGATGCTGTCACACTGGCGGTTCGCCCGTACCCTGGAACGGCCAGCGCCGGTTACAACCAGGATGTCGAACTTCGCTATTCGGCGGCATGCAATGCGCGCTGGGCGCGTGTGACCAGCCGGCTTGCAGCGGGTCAGATCGTCTACACTACCGCTTATATTGCCTTTCATCCGTTGACGCGCGTCACTCGTTATGGCGCCCGCGTCGTGTGGAGCCGCATGTGGTCCGGCCTGGCGCAAGGGTGCGGCGTCTCCGTATGGACGGGCGACCCAACCTATAAACGTGCGAATTGCGCTCCTTAACCTATGCCAATACCGCCCGCACCGCTCTTCCGCGACCCGATCTACGACGGCGCCGCCGATCCAACCCTCATCTACAACCGCCATGAGAAATCGTGGTGGATCGTCTACACCAACCGGCGCGCCAACGTCGAGGGGCCAGGGTTGGCGTGGGTGCACGGCACCGACATCGGCATCGCCAGTTCGCGCGACGGCGGCGCCACATGGCTGTACCGCGGCATCCTCGAAGGGCTGGCTTATGAGCCTGGCCGCAACTCCTACTGGGCGCCCGAAGTGCTTTGGCACGACGGCGTCTATCACATGTACGTGAGCTATGTGCCTGGCGTGCCGCACAACTGGTCGGGCCCACGATACATCCTGCACTACACCAGCCCCAACCTGTGGCAGTGGACGTTCCAGTCGCGCCTGCCGCTCTCGTCCGACCGCGTGATCGATGCATGCGTGTTTCGCCTGCCCAACGGTGTGTGGCGCATGTGGTATAAGGACGAGGCTGACCGGTCGCACAGCTACACCGCCGACAGCGACGACCTGTGCCATTGGCGTGTGCGTGGCACAGTCATCAGCGACCGACCGCACGAGGGACCCAACGTGTTTGCGTGGCGCGGGTCGATCTGGATGATCACCGACACATGGCGCGGCTTCGGCGTATACCGTTCCAGCGACGCCGAACACTGGGAGCAGCAGGACAACATCCTCGCGGTGGGCGGCAAGCGCCGCGACGATGGCGTGATGGGCAACCATGCCGATGTGCACGTCACTCAGGACGGCGCGCGCGCCTATATCTTCTACTTTACGCACCCCGGTCGAGCGACCAGTCGTCAGACGCCCGATGACGAGACGATGCCATACGAGGATCGTCGCACTTCGCTGCAGGTCGCGGAACTCGACGTGATTGATGGGCGGCTGGTATGCGACAGGGATAAACCGTTTGACCTCGATCTTGGTTCCATTGAATAAGGCACAACTAATGCAGACCATGAAAGCCACAACATGTTCGCCGCAGAGCGCGGCATACGTTCGGAAATTGCGCGAATCGCCCGCATTTGGCGCGACAGGCTTCGATTTCGCCGGGCTGCGCGAGGGCATGGCGACGCGGCGCGAGCCGGTCGACGCGTCCATCCGCTGCGCCCGTGTCGATATCAACGGCATGCCGGGCGAATGGGTGATCGCGCCCGGCGCGGATATCAACATCCGCTTGCTGTACCTGCACGGCGGCGGTTTCATCTCGGGTTCAAGCGAGTTCTATCTCGCGTTAGCCGGGCGCATCTCGGCCGCGGCGCGATGCGCTGTGCTGCTGCCAGACTATCGGTTGGCGCCCGAACACCCCTTCCCGGCCGGGGTGGATGACAGTATCCGGGCGTATGAGTGGCTGCGCATTACTGGTCCAACCGGGCCCGCGCGCGCCAGAGCCATTTTCATTGCAGGCGACTCAGCCGGCGGCGGGCTTACATTGGCTACCTTGCTGGCACTGCGAGATCGTGGGCAACCCTTGCCCCTCGCCGCCATCGCGTTGTCGCCCTTCGCCGACCTGACGCTGACCGGCGAGTCGATCCGATCCGAGGGCGCACTCGACCCGATCATGCACCCCGGTTGCCTGCCCGACTTTGTTAAGCTCTACGTCACCGATGCTGATGTGCGTCACCCGCTCGCATCACCCGTCTTTGGCGATTACAGCGGCATTCCGCCACTGCTCATCCAGGTTGGCGAGCACGAGATCATCCGCGATGACAGCTTCCAGACCGCGGCGAAAGCGCGCGCCGATGGGGTAGACGTGCAGTTGGAAGTCTGGCCGGGCATGTTCCACGTGTTCCAGTCGCACGAGCCCCTGCTCCCCGAGGGCGTAGAGGCGGTCGAACACATCGCCAGCTTCATGCGGTCATGCATGGCGGAGTGAGGTTGTATTCATTCGCGTGACACACGAAATCGCTGCAATCGCTCTTCGTCCCAGTCGATCCCGAAACCGGGGGCGTCGGTCAGATGCCACATCCCGTTTTCGATGACCGGCTGCGTCGCGCGGAGTTGCCAGAAACCGACGGTATCGGCCTCCAACGGCGATTCCTCGGTCATCCACCCGCCCAGCGCGCCCAGTAACGGCGCGTGAATGTCTGGAAAGTAGTGCGGAAAGATGGGGATGCGGTGTTCAAGCGCGCGGCTGACGCCCTGGATATACCCCGTAACGCCCAACTGGTGAGTTGCATCGGGGCGCAGGATGTCGATCCCTGCGCTCAATTGCTGCACCGCATCCGGCGACGACAACACCTCGCCAAACGCGATGGGAATATTTGTGCTGCGCGCCATCTCCAGCGCCTGCTGCCACTCGACACCCGGCAACGGGTCTTCGAGAAATGCAGGCGAATAGCGTTCAACGCTGCGCCATGCGGCCACCGCCTGTTTTGGGGTGTCAAAGACGGCGTTTGCGTCCAGCCCGATCAGCGCTTTCTCACCCGCAACCTCGCGCAATGCGGCCACGCGTTGAACGTCGAGGGCTTTGTCTGCGCCAAACGGCATCTTGAAGCGGGTGTATCCGGCCTTAACCAGCGCCTTGGCCTCAGCGCGCAGGACACTGAGTTGATCACCCTGCCGGTAATAACCCATGATCGCGGCGCACGGGATGTGCTGCTGCCGTCCGCCCAGAAGGCGCCATAGCGGAACGCCGAGGACGCGCGTCATCACATCCCACAATGCGATATCGACGACAGCCAGCGCGCGCGCGAACAACCCGGTATCGCCGACCATGCGCGTCGAGTCACGCGCTGCCTGCCAAATCGCGCGGATTTCGCCGATGGAGCGGCCTGTTGTGAACGGCGTGATCTGGCGATCTACAACGGTTTCGATGTTCGCGCCGCGCGTCAGCCCGAAGCCCGTGCCGGTATACCCGCCGGCCGTTGCGCGGACGAAGACAAACTCGCGTGAGGTGATTAATGAGCCGATGGCGTAGATCGGCTGCGCCAATGGAACCAAAACGCGAAACGCTTCGACGGAATCGATGGGCGTGGACAGCAGGGAGGGATTGTTCATTCGAATTGCCCGGTTTCCCACACAACGGGATCCTTGTATCGCTCCAACAGCAGTTCAATCACAGTCGCGTGCGACCAGTTGTAATCAGGGAAACCGATGCGATCACGCGCATTCCAGCCTTCGCCTGTGGCGGAGGCGTAGTTCTCGTGAAACCACGGCGTCCGCTGCAGCATCGCCAGCAAACGATCGGCCGTCAACTCGGCTTCGGCGTGATAACCGGTTTTCCAGAGCGTCTGGATCATCCAATACACCACATGCGGCCAGATGCGACCACGCCAGTACCCTTCGGGGTCATATTGCGGATGGTCATAAGACACGCTGGGAAAGGGCAATGGGCGGAAGAACTCATCCGGATTGAGCATATGGCCTTCGACAATCCGCTGCACTTCAGATGGAGGCAACGGCACGCCGGCCCATAGTGGCAGGAACATATTCGGGTTCTTCACACCGCTGAACTTCTCATGGGTTCCTTCTCGCACATCGAAGAACATCGCATCGTCCGGGAAGTACATGGTGTCGACGATGAGTTGGGCGAGATGAGCCGCCTTTGCGCGCCACTGCGCTGCCTCTTTGCTCAGCCCCAGCACCTCGGCCATATTGGCGAGACAACGCATTTCGACAACGAAGAACGCATTGAGATCAGGTGATTCGATACCCGCTACTGGCTCATTCCCCTGCGGGCGCTGATACACGGGATCAAAGCGCGGGTCATTGTCGCCGATTTGCCCCGCGTTGTAGAACTGCGCCAGTCCGCGGGATGAACTGTGATACTTGAACCAGAAATTGCAGTAGCCGGCCAGACCGGGATAGACTTGCGATATCCACGCGCTATCACCACTGCGCTGGTAGGTCGACCACGCCGCCCAGCTCATAATCGGCGCCTGCCCCTCGCCGGCGCGGTGAGTGTCGCACAATGTGCCGGGTAATCCGCCGCGTGGGCTTGCATTGTCCACAAAGCATTGGATCGCCTCCTGGCATAGCATGGGATCGAACTCGCGCGCGCCAATGCAACTGAAGGAGGTATCCCAGAAGAACGCGATTGCCAGCAAATCCTTGGTGGTCCAGGGTATTCGGCGGTCTCCACAATATCCCCCTTCCCCCTGGATGAACAAGCTATTGAGTCCCAGGATCGCATGTGCATACATGCGCTCAGCCGTGGCATTGCCGGCATACCGGGCTGGTAGCGCTGAAGCATGGCGCAATAGGCCGCGAATTCGACGCGTTTCCTGCGCGATGGACCCGGCTTCTGATGTCCTGGTCACGCAAGCATGGTGCGCCGCGCGCGCGCGCCCGCGATTCAGACCAAAACCCATGGAGACTGTAATCTGTGAAACGCCTCCGGCATCCAACTCGATCGAACGATCGGCGAGATCGCTTAAGCAGACCAGTTCCAGCGATGTCTGGGGCGCCCCGGCGACGAAATTCCTGACCCACTCCACATTCCGCCCATGCTCCATGTGTTGAAACAGGGTTGACCAAGAACCCGTTGGCTCGCCGTCAATGCTGACAATATACCCGGTTCCTTCGGCGAAAAAACTGCCGGCCGCGCCAAGCGGGAATGCTTCTGTCCAGTTCGGCGACTCGCTTTTGCCGGGGAAATCAAATGCCAGATTCAACCGGCGCGGTCGATCCGCCAGATTTCGCACTTCGAACTGCACTGCCAGCGCGTTACGGGACGGCCATGCCGCAGCCCCCTTCAACTCAAGATCGCTCCCTCGGTCGACTTCAATTACCTGGTCAGGCCGATACACGCGCAAGGCCAGCGCCAGAGGCAACTCATGACCGCCCTCGTGGATATGCCATGTCAACAGACTGCCCGTGATCTCCGTGCCTCCCCAACCGACCAGCGCTTCGAGTCGCTGCAAGCCTATGGCCTGTGGATTAGTCCAGGTGAGCGCCAGGTATGAATGCCTGTCGCTCCAACCCGCCGAAGGGTGCGTGTAAGGAACGAGGTTATCGAGATCGACTGTATCTGCCCAGGACAATGTGGGCGTGTCAAGATGCATAGTTGCCTCCGGTAGGATTCTGATCAGCTACGCCGCGCCAAGTTCGCGCGCCAGCGCCTGTATCTCTTCCCAGGTGCGCTCAGGCAGTTGGACACCGTGTTCAAGCCGGTATGCGCGGGTTTTGCGCTCGGGGTCGCCTGGCATCAACACGGCATCGACGCCCGGTTTCGGGGGCGCGGCCCTGATGGCGCCATAAAGGCGTTCCACCTGATCCGTAAACTGGTCGGGCGATGTAAAGGCTTCGATCTTCAGCGCCATCATGAGTGTGCCATTGCCGCCGTCGAAGTCGGGGAGCGCTGATGGCCCCGTCCCGGACAGGGCGCCGCCGATGAGTTCGCACATCAAACTGAGGCCATATCCTTTGTGCAGCCCGAAAGGCAACAGCGCGCCGCCATTGAAGTAGTCGTTCGGGTCGGTAGCGGCGTTGCCCTCCTTGTTAATAATCAGCCCCGGCGCCACTTCGGCGCCCTTATCACGCGCGACCATCAACTTGCCTTCAGCCACGCCGGATGTGGCAAAGTCAAGCAGAATCGGGTTCTCGCCGGGGGCGCGCGGAACCGAATAGGCCATCGGATTGGTGCCCATCATGCGGGTGCGCCCGCCAAACGGGGCGACGCCCGGTCCGACGTTGGCCATGGCGATGCCGACGCAGCCGGCCCGCGCAATCATGTCGGTGTATTCGCCCAGCCGGCCTAAATGGTTGCCATGCGCAATGGTGACTGCGCCGACGCCATGCTGTTCCGCAAGCGCAGCTGCTGTGCGCGCAGCCAGTTGCGCAGCCGGCTGGCCCCATCCATACAGCCCATCGACGATCGACATCGCGCCAAAGTGACGCGCAACGATAGCGCGCACTGCGGGCTTGATGCGGCCCTCGCGCACCCAGTTGATGTATGGCATCAACCGCAGGACGCCGTGCGAATCGTGACCCAGCAGGTTCGACTCGACCAACGAATGGACGACCAATTGCGCGAGATCAGCAGGCGTGCCGGCGCGTTCCAGAATGGCGCAACCGACCTGTTCGAGTTGTTCGGGTGTAAAGGTTAACATCTTGATTTGGTTGAGTGCTGAAAGGTTGGAGTGAATACAATACGGTTCAGGACAAAATCCTGTTGACGTCGATCTTGCCGGCGCTGATTGCATTGCGGAATATATCGATGGTCTGGCGCGCGCCGTCTTCCAGCGGCGTCCAGTGCAGAGGGCCAATCGCGCTTTCAAGCGGCGCCCCGTCGACATGCGGCGGCGTGGCCAGCGGCACGGGGTTATAGGTGATTCTCCCGGCCATCTCAGGCGCAACAGCATTGATGACTTGCACCGTGGCCTCAATTGACGATTCGAAACCGCCGAGGTTGTACACCGTCGCGCCATCAACGGCCGCGCGCGCCGCCTGGATAAACGCGCGCGCGGTGTCATCGGCATATTGAAACACGATCGAGCCGCCGTACGAGATGTGATACGACCGCCCCGCTGCAGCTGCCAGCATGGCCTTTGTCGGCGTGGACGACATGCCTTGATCTCGCCCCGGGCCATAGATTACGTAGGGGCGTATGCCGATGCTGCGCACGCCCGACTCCAGCCAGTAGATGCGCGCCGTGCCTTCGTTCGCCTGTTTAAAAACGCCGTACAGGTTGAGCGGGAACAGCGGGGAGTCGTGGCGCAACACACCACCGGGGTACAGGTCCATGCCGCCATATACGCCGACGGAGCTTGCGTAAGCCAGCCCTTGAATCTGTGATTTGTGCTGGCGGACCGTTTCGAGCACCACGGTTGTGCCGACGACGTTGACCTTTGCGCCGAGGGTGGGATTGGCGCGCACGAACGGCACCTGCAGCGCCGCCAGGTGGATGATGTGTGTGATGCCGTTTTCGGCAACGGCGTGGTCAAAGGCTTCCGCATCGGTAATATCGCCTTGAATGAAGTTGACCTTCGCCAGTGCCTCATCGCTCATGATCAGCCGCAACCGGTGCGGCTCGCCGGGCAGGTCGTAAGTCCACACCGGTGCGCCTTCGTCAATCAGGCGCTTAACCGTCCACGCGCCGATGCAACCCAGCGCACCGGTCACCAGATATCGTTCAGCCATTTTTATTCCTCCGCTCAAGATGTTGTCTATTTGGTCGCAGACCATGTCGCGGTTGTCGTGCCAATACATTGCGGAACACTCAGCACATCGAATGAGGTCATGGAAATGCTTCCCACGGCATTCGCGGCCGAGGTAAATGTCCCGGTGATGACATACCGGAGCGTCGCGCCAGTTCCGTCTATCGTGAACGAGTTCCCATTCAGATTTAAGGCAGGATAGATCTGCTGGTCGAGGTCATACACGCAACCCACATTGTTGAAGCTGAAAATGAACCGGTCCACCCGGTTCTGGGAAACGGTTATTCCAATGGCGCGGTTTTGCGACGTCGTCCCGCCCCATATACCGTCGTAGGGGAGTGCAAAACTCACGGCCTGAACGTTGCTCCAACCGCTTGACTCACTGGAATTGCTGGCCATAACGCGATAGTAATACGTCCCGGCAGGTTTGTTCTGTGTCGACCATGATTGATCTGTCCCGATGTGCGCCGTAAAGATATTTGTAAAAGTGGGTGACTGACTTTCCTGTAATATGTAAATCTCGGCAAGGGGCGTCGCATTCCACGACACTGTATACGTGCCATTGGCATGCGGATCATCAACTGGATTGAGGACAGGCGCGTCTGGTATCGGCGGATAGTGGCTGAGAACGAACGGGACGTAAACATGCGCGCGATTCACGAAAACTGTCAGGCTTGACGTATTCGATGCGGGTTGGAGGTCAACCGCAGCAGCACTGACAGTGACACCATTTACGGCCGATATCGCGGGACCTGGTCGCACCATCAGCGAGATCGTCATCATATTTCCAGCGCTCAACGTGCCAAGCGTGCAGGTGACGACGTTGTTGTTTTTACTGCATCCTGTCGATCCGGCGCCATTTATCGATATAGCCTGGAGGGATAGGCTGGCGCCCACAGGCAGCGTGTCGGTAAACCATACCCCCGTCGCATCAACGGGCCCTGCGTTGCTGATGACGATGGTATAGGTCAATGGCTGCGCAACCATTGCGGGCAACGGAGCCGCCTGTTGCGCGATGGAAAGATCGGCCACAGGAAGCACAGCAACCGATGTCGTCGTAATGACAGCGCCAAGGGTGTTCGAAACCGTCAACGTCGCCGTGTACAAACCCGGCATAGCATAGGTGTGGCTGACGACAAGGTCAGTTGCGGTGATGCCATCGCCGAAGTCCCATGTTGCGGTGACAGGCCATGTCACGCTTGTCACAGTTGGCGTGAAATATACGGACTCTTGCATCAACGCCGGGCTGGAGACCGCCACCGCTAGATCCACCCCTGTGAGGTTACCGCTGGCATAGACCGTTCGGGTGACGTTCAACCCGCACACAGCCATAGACACGATATACGAACCTATTGATGAATAGGTGTGTGTGACGACCTTACTCGCGAGCACAGCAGCGCCGTCGCCAAAGCCCCACATTTTCGTGAATTGATCCGTATTCCCCGCTGTTGTGCCAGTGAAAGCAAACGATGCGTTGATCAAAGCCACCGTGGATTGGGCGTCGATGCTGCCTGATGCGGGGATGTACTGCAACCCAATATCATCGATGTACAGATTGTTGCCGAAGTCGCTGATCCCCAGCAACCCTATGCGTATGTTGTTCTGGCCGGAATGACCCGGTAGATCCACCGTATGCAGCGACCAGTGGTTTGGCGCGACGCCGTCGTAGCGGGAGAATGACGCGCCAGCGATATCCACATACGTGCTACCGCCGTCCGCCGAAAGCTGCACCTGCAGCCGGTCGGCTTGCGCGTTCGCACCGGGCGAGTCAGAATCGTGATACATCCAGAACGTCAACCGCGGCGTGTAATCCGCTGGGAAGTTCAGCGCGCGCGTTGCCAGCCGGGCAGAATCCCCGCTGGTTGCGAAGTATGCGTTCAAGCTTGCGACGGCCGCTCCATCATAAGCAGGCGCGCCTGGATACCCCAGCGTCCCTGAAATACCGAGGCTCCAAATAGCAGTGGTTCCAGTGACGACTTTGATCGACCAGTCTGGAGGTGGGAATGTCGGCGTGTATATACCGGCGCCCCCCTCGAATCCCTCTACAGGCGCTGCAATGACGGTGACGGGTTGTGCGATCACCGGACTGGAGATAATCGCCGTATTCGTCACCGGCCATTGGCAAGTGGTTACGGTGACCGGCACGGTGATCACTGCGAACATCCCAGGCAATATCGCGCCGTTCCAACTCACGGACGTGCCTGTGTAGACAATGCTTCCTTGCGTGGCAGTCAGTCCCTGCGGCAGCAATGCCAGATCGAGCGGCAACGGGTCGATAACCGATACGCCAAAGGCTTTGTCAACCCCACTGTTGCTGACGATGAGGGTATAGGTGATTACGTCACCGGGAGCAAAGAGAGTGCTGACCAGAACCTTACTCGATGTGCTCAGCGTGATGCCACTCGTCGAGGCTGGCGCAGCGACAACTCGATCGCCGCGCGAAGCCGGCACAGCCGCTAGCGGCGTTGAACTTGTCAACGCATACGAGACGATGAGACTCATGGCGGCCAGACCGATCAATGGAATGATGCTTCGCATGGAACTGCCTTTCAACCCAACAGTGCCTTATCCAGGAACTCGACCCCGTGAGTATTCTTAGATAGTTCCCCTTGCTTCCCAAGTTCGAGCACGATCAGCTCATTCCGTCCGCGCTGCAGCTTGGGCGCCGGCACGTACAGCGTGTGCTGCGGCCCTTTCTCCTCCCAGTGCCAGCCAAGGTTAAACCCGTTGATCCATGCCAGTCCGCGCGTCCAGCCGGGCAGCGCGAGCCAGGTATCCGCCGGATCATCGACCTCGAAGAAGCCACGGTGAAACGCTGGCCCGTCCACTGCGCCACCATAGCACAGCCTGCTCAGGTTGGTGAGCGGCAGCGGGTAAATCGTCCAGTCATACAGGAACTGGTTCGCCAGTCGCACACCCTCGGTGATGCCTTTGCGGTCGTGCAACTGCGGGCCGTAGTTCACGCGCCCCATGCACTCGACCAGGATGTCGATCTGATGTGCGCCCGGCCCGAACGCGAGCGGCAGAGATCGAGCCTCTACAGGCATGTTGCGGTCGATCAAGCCCTGATAGACGCCATCGACAAATATTTGTGCGCGGTCATGCGCGTCCTGCAACACGAGCGGCTGTTGCTCGTGCGGCCCCTGTAGCATCGCACGATACAGGATCAGCCCGGTGTTTTGCCCAAGCGTCTCCATGGGGACGGGCGCGGGGCGATGCACCGGACGCGCCAGCCGACCGAGGTTGGCGAGCAATGGCGCGCTCTCCAATAGCTCCACCTTGCCATAGGCGCGCTTAAGCACAGGCGGAAACGACGGCAGCGCGGGAACGGCTTCGTACTTTGCGATCACCTCGCGACAGACGTAGTATTTCGGCGTCGGGTCGCCGGCTTCATCGAGCAACGCATCGTAATCGTAACTGGTGACGTCAGGCTGGTACTCCGTCGCGGTGTGGTTCGCGCCGGACATGAAGCCAAAGTTTGTTCCGCCATGGAACATATAGAAGTTGACCGACGCGCCGGCAGCGAGCATCGTGTCGAGGTCGCGCGCCACATCATCAACGGGACGGGTATGGTGATGTTCGCCCCAGTGATCAAACCAGCCGCACCAGAACTCGCCGCACATCAACGGCCCATTGGGCTGGTATTCGCGCAACTTGGCAAACGCCTCGGTCGGGTGATTGTCGAAGTTGACGACCTTGAAGATGTCGGGCAGCGTGCCGCCCTGCAACATGCTGTCGGTCGGGCCGTCGGAGGTGAACAACAGGCAGTCAATCCCGCGTTTGCCCATGCCATCGGCCAGATGGCGCAGGTAGGTCTTGTCGTCGCCATAGCTGCCGTACTCGTTCTCGACCTGCATCGCCACAATCGGCCCGCCGCGCGCCGCCTGCAAGGGTTCGAGCCGCGGCAACAGTGCATCGAAGAAACGATCCACTGCTTTCAGATATGGGGCATACGAGCAACGCAACTGCATCATGGGGTCGCGCAATAGCCATGCAGGCAGCCCGCCCAGTTCCCACTCGGAGCAGATGTACGGGCCGGGGCGGACGATGGCGTTCAGCCCAAGCTCCGCGGCGATTTCGAGGTAGCGCGCGAGGTCGAGTTGGCCGGTAAAGTCGAACTGTCCTGGGCGAGGCTCGTGCAGGTTCCACGCCACGTAGGTCTCGACCGTGTTCAATCCCATCGCCTTGAGTTTGGTCAGGCGGTCGCGCCAATAGGTTGGCATGATGCGGAAATAGTGCATCGCGCCGGCCAGAATCCGCGCCGGGACGCCGTTCTGGATGAAGTGATCGCCGAGGATGGTTATTGGTTGCATGGGATTGTCATTCGAGCAGTAGCCTGATGGCTTATAAGGAACTGTTTGTTCATCACGGGCCGATTATCCATCGCTGCGCTATTGGATGCAACACGCAGGCGCGTGATGACGCCGCTCTCACGCTACCGGCTTCACCACAACCACCGTCGCAGCAGAATTGCGCGTCCCGTTCGCAGCAGGGATGCCGGCATCGAAACCCGTCGTCATCAGTTCCGCGCCGGAAACCACAACAGGCGCGGCGTCGACGATCAACGCGCGTTGCACGAGGTACGACCCGGTGGGATTGAGGTCGCGCAGCATCCAGCGGGGCGCGCCCGATGTCACGCCCAGACGATAGACGAACACAAGGCTGGTCGATTCAGTGGGCGACTGCAATTGCATCGCAACCCAGCCAGTGCGGTGGGTCAATGGTTCGGGCGGGGTCAGCAGATGCGCGATCGAACCGGTGATGAACTCGCGCCACTGCTTGTAGAACGCGATGTGCTCGCGCACTAAGGCTTGCACCGCTGCTGGCAAGCCAGCCAGGTCGCCGCTGAATCCCAGCATGCCAGGCATGGCGGCCAGGAGCGCGTAGGCCGGATCGACTGTTTCGGAGGGTTCCCACAAGGCGCCCTGTGGTGTGAGAATCGTGGCGGGGGAATCGGCGACGGATAAGCCATAACGCGGGAGAGCCTGACCGGCCGAACGGAGCACTGCCCAACGGGTGAGTCGGCCCGGTGGCAGGCGCAGCCACGCGCCCTGCGCAATGCGGATGACGTCGGTGGGGTTGACCGTGTCGCTCAGGAAGTGGCCGTCCACGTGCGTCAGCGTCGCGAGGTCGCCGCGCATCGCGCCGCTGGAGCAGCCCTCGAAGAACGCGCGCGGATAGGTTGCGCGAATATCATCGAGCATGCAGTGCCAGGCGGATGTGTAGTCGGCCAGTTCGGCGCAGGCGCTTGCCGTGTCGGCGTCGAGCGTGAAGTTAAAGTCGAGTTTCATCCACGCCAGATCGTAGGTCTCGACGAGGCGCGCGATCTCACTGCGCAGGTACTGATACGCCGCGGGTTGCAGCAGGTCAATGCGCGCCGAGACGCCAGTGGAGATGAACCATTCCGGGTGTTCCGTTCGAATCGGCGCCTCTGGGCCGAAGCGTTCGGGCTCCATCCAGATGCCAAAGCCCAACCCCGCTGCGCGCACTTCGGCGGCGAAGTCGCGCATGCGGCCGCAGAACGCGGCCTCGGTTTTCTCGCGCCAGTCGCCGGCCTGCGCAAACCAGTTCGGGCCGCCCACGCCATACCAGCCGGCATCGATGACAAACACCTCGCAACCCGTTTCACGGGCGGCCGCGAGTTGGGCGCGCAGGCGCGAGAGTTCAAGGATGTCGAACTGCTCGAACCAGGTGTTGTACACAATCGGGGCAAATGGCTTCGCGCCCGTGAAGTGATGCGCCAGCAGGTACCGGTGCAATGCGGGCGCGCCGAGGTGCGGCTCGCCGAGGCGAAGCAGGGGCTGGCGCGCAAGGAGAACCTCCCGGAGCTCTCCGCGTGGGCCGGCCTCATGGTCACCTCGCGCGGCGGTGACGCCTTCACGCTCGGCTTCTCCTCGACGCTGCCGGTGCAGGCCAGCAAGCGGCGCGCGGCG
>Ga0118677_10005372_pt1 | contig 22461 bp, 19 predicted proteins | sample AliMusrvi5mmetaG_FD_86154 | JGI IMG/M metagenome (GOLD analysis project Ga0118677, IMG submission 86154)
CATTTCATACTCGTTCACGCCTCTTTACTGATCAAGAATGGCAGTTAATTGAATCCCAGGTCCTGAAAGATTTGAGCTGAAACAATATTCAATATGTAAACGTCTCTTACTGGCCGTTCTCCCCCCTTCAGAAACCTCAAAATAGCCCAATCTGAATGACTGAACTGCGCTCAGAAGCAGACATAACTATAGGGGATATGTAACGGATTTCATTAATAACCACCTATCTCAGATTTAAAACAATCAAACCAATCAAACAAAGCACTTAGACAAAAAAGGAAAGGTGAGGCAAACCAATTGAGCTTGTTTTCCACATATGCCATTGGCCAAGATGAGCCTGTCATTGGGCCTTCTGCCCATCACTGCATAGGATATGTAAGCATTGAATTAAATAATCATAATTTGAGAGCAATTGATCAAATATTTTTAATTGCACCGTCATTTTTATCCTTAAAAACCAACAAACCAAGGCACTTAGGCAAAAAAGAACAGGGAAACAAACCTGACTCCTTTGAGTGGCTGTTGGCCGGAATTTGCTTTTCAAGAGGCCCGACGAGTAGCCCTACTCGGAGTCACTGAACGTACTCCAACCCATCGGACTTACCAAAGAGCATTTCAGCAAGAGTCAATGACAAGGCCTGGCTTGGCCTAGGTCGGTCATCTCTTGCGCTAAATGTCGATCAGCCAAGTTCCTCGAACCCAATCAGAAACATCCGCACCGTCAGAAACATCAGCGCCATGACTCGTTCACCAAAGATCAAGTGGTTAGGGGAAGGTCTCGGGCCAATGCAATGCAGCCCTAGGCGAGGGTCTTTACTCGCCTATAGACCGTGGGGATGACTGACGGAGTCATCCTCTACCCTACCCAAGGCAGGACATTTTGCATAATGACTAGTTATGCGGGGTAACTATCAATATTCTCATCCACCCTACCCTACGCATAATTCGTCGATTATGTAACTTGGGCAGCCGTCTTGATCTGCTAGCGCATGCTCATTTACCGACTATCGATCAGGTAATTAAAGGTATCGATTTTAAGTTGGGGATATCCACAAGACTTAATGAGGGTCAACGAGGAATCGGGAGATGAATACTTTCCGAATGGAAAGTAGATAGCGTGCGTGGTTTTGCAAAAGACGGATCCCTCAAAGGGATGCGGATTGTTCAGAAGGAGTCTCGTCAATGATTTGAGTTGGTCGACCAGCGGGAGACAAATTCAAATCATGCAACCGAGCGACTGGCTAGGAATTAACACTGCTAGCAGGATGAGATCAACAGATCGAGGACTGCGGAAAGGTCAACTTTGGGTCTTCCGAAGATCGGGCAGTGCAAAAGGGATTTGGGGGTTCAGCGTCAGCAACTTTGGAGGGGAATACAAGGCATATTTTGAGAGCTAATTCCCGGGGGAGTGTGGATAAGGTACTGGTGCAATTTCCCGTATTAGGGTGCGGATAAGAGGAAAACAAAAATTGTCTCTCTAAAGAGTCATTTTAGGGACCTAATTCCCGGGGGTGTTCGCATAAGGTACAGGAGCAGATTCCCGTGACCAATGTTCGCATAAGAAGAAAACAAAAATTTCCTCGCTTTAGAGTCTTGTTGATAGGGCAAATATCCGAGTAATTCCCGGGGGAGGTTGGATAAGGTACTGGGGCGATTTCCCGCTACCGAGGTTGGATAAGAAGGAAGTTAGGAAGTGGCGGCTTTTCACTCTCCAGATGCCACTCAAGACGTTGAGAAGTAGTAAGGTTGCGGCTCTTTTTGGATCTGATGTGCTGACCTTGCGATTGTTTGAGAGTGCTTAGATCGCGTTTAAAAGCTCCGCTTCTCCTTCCTTGGAACTGGTTTTATTCCAGTAGCTATGAACCCTTATTGCCGTTTTTTATATGTCTCTTGCAAAAGCTTCGCTGGAGGTCTTATTAGAAGCTGATGATTACTCGATGATTACGTGATGATTGTTCGATGATTAGGCGATGATTTGACTTTTGCTAATAAAGAATCCTTTATATATATGGCTTTGATGTGCATTTTACAAAAGATGATTACGTGATGATTGTTCGATGATTTGGTGATGATTACGTGATGATTATTGTATTTCGATCAATAACTGGCTTTTATAGGTCTTTTCATTGGACTTTCCTAATTAAGTACAGAAATTCTTAAAGTTGCGATTAAGGTTCCAGCCAAGAGCATCCCAAAATACGTTGGGAAATAAATGAGTGCCCCCGCTGCCCTAGCTAAGGCGGAAATTACCCGCTTACTTGCATCAGTTTTTAAGCATGCTTTATTTATATTTTGTTAGGGACAACTTCCCACGCTGTCAGATCGAAATAAGCAACACCAAACATCTCAGTTATATGACTTATAAAATAAATTTGAATAAATCGATAGAAACATGATGGTTATTCGTTTTTGTTTACATCTCAGGGAATTAAATTCACTTTCCAAGAATTTACTAATCGCAATATTTATTTTGCTTTTGCCCTAACTTAAATTGATTTCGTGGCGGAGAATGGTTTTTATGAACTCAAGAAACCAAATCCCGAGCAAAAAAAATCACATAAGAGTACTTAAACTTATCGGCCTTTCAAATCTTTACGTTGCATCAAAATCAACAAGCAAGATAGAGAAAATGCATGGAGCGTTAACATGTTTATGACTCGCCAAAATCTGATTGCATTTACCGGATATAAGGTTATACATTGTCAAATTGAGGCGCTAACAGCCTTTGGTATGCCTTTTAAACTAGGCGTGCACGGTCGCCCTATAGTCCTCACTGCGGAAGTGCAAAAATATTTAGGTAGCACTACTATCGCCAACGCTCCTGAGAAATGTGAGCCGAACTGGGCCGCTTTGGAGGTTTGATATGGGTCGCCGTCGCTCTACCAATCTCCACCTTCCCCAAAGAATGTATTTAAGCCATGGTGCATATTTTTATGTAACTAGATTAAATAAGTGGATTTCACTTGGTAGGGACTTAGCGACTGCAAAACGTAAGTGGTCTGAACTTGATGGGACAGAACTCCAAACTGGCATGGCTGCTCTTATTAATCGCTACATGATTGAAGTGGCACCCAAAAAAGCCCCTAGAACCTATTCTGATAATCAAGCAGAAATTAAACATCTATTACCCGTTTTTGGAGTAATGCCTCCACGTGAAATCAAGCCGCACCATATAGCGAAATACTTGGATACAAGAGGTCAGAAGGCACCTGTGAGGGCCAATCGAGAGAAAGCCTTGCTAAGCCATATCTTCACAATGGGAATGCGCTGGGGTATCGTAGACGCAAACCCATGCAGAGGCGTACATCGGAACAAAGAAGGCGAACGTGATCGCCTGATTACAGATGATGAGTTCAACCAAGTGTGGATCAAGGGAAATCTTACTATTAGATGCTTAATGGATATTGCCTACATAACAGCTCAAAGAATTGGAGATTTACTGGATATTAGTATGAAAGATATCTCTGAAAAAGGTATCTACTTCAAACAAAATAAAACTGGCAAGAAACTGCTGGTAGTTATGAATCGAGATCTACAGGCTGTCATCGACCGTTGTAGACGCATTCACCCAAAAGTTAAGGGCATGACCTTATTCCATAATAGGAAAGGTCAGGCCTATACTTATGACGGATTTGATTCAATGTGGCAACTGTCCAAAAAGAAGGCAAAGGTAGAAGATTTCCACTTCCATGACATCAGGGCAAAGGCTATTACAGATGCCAGCTCTCTTGGATTAAATGCTCAATTATTGGCTGGACATGCTACGGCTGCGATGACTGCACTTTATATTAAAAGACGACAAGTAGAACCTGCAATTGCGCTCAATAGCATGCCTAATATTCTGAGAAGCGGCACGATAGGGTAAGGTTTGGCGGTCTATTCATATTAGACACTTACCTAGGTTTTACATAGGAGAATAGTTATCATAAACAATAGGTTATAAAGATTAGTGGGGAGAGAACTGTTAATCCGTAGGTCCCTGGTTCGAGCCCAGGTCGAGGAGCCAAATAGAGTAAGGGGTTGCCGTTAGGCAGCCCCTTTTTTGTTGCCCCCAGCATAAGCGCCAGGTTAACAGGGGGCTAACACTACAGGTTAAGCTCTGTCTATATTGTTAAGTTAGCTGGAACAATAGGCTGTCAATAGTCGGCCAATAATTTATGGATATCCGAGTTTCGTGATTGATGCCGCTTAAATCATCATGAGTTCAATAATTTTCATTATTGATTGATTGTCATCAATAGAGACACATGTTCCGCCTAGGGAGTGGTCACGCGTGAACGCTAATCTTTAGGCCCAACGCATGAATAACTTTAGAAATAGTGTCAAAGCGGGGTTGTGATCCCACAGTCAATGCTTTGTAGAGGCTTTCGCGACCTAAACCCGATTCTTTGGCAACGGCAGCCATACCTTTAGCTTTGGCAATATGACTCAATGAGCGAATAAGTTCATCATTATCGCCATCCTCTAATACCTGGGATAAGTACTCGGCAATAGCCTCTTCGCTATCAAGGTAGCGAGTAATATCGAATGCTTTTAGTTTTTGCACTGCTTTCATAACTTAAAACTCCTTAGCCAATTCAATCGCTTTTTTAATATCTGTCTGCTGCGAACTCTTAGTGCCACCAGCCAATAAGATCACCATGATCTTCTCTCGCATGGTGTAGTACACCCGATAGCCAGCGCCTATATCAATACGCATTTCCGATACACCAGTACCCACAGGTTTCACATCCCCCAAGTTACCGTTTTCTGCTCGCTCAATACGCCGAGCGATAGCCACTTTGGCGCGTAGATCCTTAATGGAGTTGTGCCACGCTTCAAATGACTTGGTTTGTTGGATGATGTAAATTATTTATGTATTGTATCCACTTAGATACAAAAGTCAACCGCTTAAATGTCGCTACCCTTTGCCTTGGTGCCAAGGTAACCGCTATGATGGCGCAGAGCATAGTCATTAGCCCCGTATCCAGACATTTGCACTACCAAAACAGCTAGGACATCACCCATAACAGACATGCATGTCGTTGAAGTTGTTGGCGTTAAGCCTAAAGGACATGCTTCTGTCGGATCTCCATTCCAAAGCACGTAATTAGACTTATTGGCTAATGGTGAGTTTTGCTTGCCCGTAATCGCAATGATTTGCAGGGAGGGGATTAATCGCTTGGCTAAAGTCTCTAGCTCCAAGATTTCACGGGTTTGACCGGAGTTTGAAATCAGTATCAACACATCATTTTGATGAAGAAGCCCAAGATCACCGTGCTGCGCTTCTAGTGGATGCAAAAATACACTTGGTAAACCTACCGAACAAAAAGTAACAGCTATTTTTTTGCCAACCTCACCAGCTTTGCCTACACCACTGATGACAATCTTTCCACCATTAGCCTTAGCCCTTAAAAAGAGATCGGTACATTGCTCAAATGGGTTTTGATCTGAGATGGAGCCAATCGCCTTGGCTTCGGCAGCGAGTACGTCTTGAATTAGTTTTTGCAAGGATTACTCCGATTATTAAAGATGCGGCTTAGATGAAAAACAGTCCATCAATCACAGAACTCTGTATTGATATGTATCGCAAAAGTTGGTGACAATGGATAAATCAATCACGTAACTCGGATACCCTAATTTATTAAATCGAAAAATAAATTGTTTGGCAGACAAATAGCCTAAAAAAATAGAGCTCCACCACCAAAACATTCAAACAGATCACCCAAGTGATATTGCAGAAGGCTAGCGTCACCCCTGCGCAGAGTTAGCCATCTATAAGAGGAATGCCCAACGCTACCCATCAGGAAATTGATTCAGCTATCTACGGCTATTTATAAACATCTCGTAGTCACGCTTAACCTGTTGGACATCCACTACCTTCCCGTTCTTTATCACATCCTCATTCGATATAACCCTGAAGTCCTAAATTTACTAGCCACCACTAATTGGCACAGTAAATCCCAGGGTGGTGGTAGTGATGCTATTAATAACTTTAGCCATACCTCTAGTTTTCTATTTTAAGATAAAACTACACGCATAGGCTCGACCCTCCATAAAAGCTGTGACAGAGTAAAAATCACACCTTGTTGTCAGTGGCTTACGCGATGCCTTTCATAGTTATACGCAACCGTCTTTTTATAGTGATGTCTTATTGCCAACCCTAATGAGTTATACCTGCTGGACAAAGGCAGTAAAAATCTTCACCCTAGAAAAAAAGGGCCCTACTGGATCCTGCCCTCTAGGGTCAACTTTACCGAGCACTGAGGAATTGGGCATGCCATGCAGGTCTTTAGCGAGCCTCTTTAAATCACCTGCATCTACGCCCCACTTTGGCTCAAAATATACGAATGTGATGCAAGTGTGCACCAAAATAAAATGACTTACAAAATTGTGGCCCACTAAAAATGTGAGTATTAGTGCCTACTCCGCACCATATTGGATTAAATATAAAAATGTCAGATAAATCCATACAACTTTCCATCAGTGGAATTCATAAGTCCTTTAACAGCAAATCAGGTCCAGTAGAAGTGCTAAGCGGATTAACGTTTGATGTACATGAGCAAGATTTTGTCAGCATCATTGGCCCTAGTGGCTGCGGAAAATCAACAATCTTCAACATCATCGCGGGATTGCTCGAAGCCGATCAGGGGTCGCTGATTTATAGAGGGGAAAAAACATCCAGCCTTAGGGGTCGCATCGGCTATATGATGCAAAAAGACCTTCTTTTTCCCTGGAAAACAGTACTTGAAAATGTTTTATTGGGACTCAAAGTTCGAGGCGAAGATGGTCCTAACGCGGTAGATATGGCCAGGGAGTACCTTTCCACTTTTGGTCTATCCGGATTCGAAAAATCTTACCCACAAACACTTTCCGGAGGAATGCGACAGCGTGTAGCGCTAATAAGAACCTTACTCATGGATCCCGACATACTTTTACTGGATGAGCCTTTTTCTGCGCTGGATTATCAAACTCGCCTCTATTTAGAAAGCGTACTACTAGAAGCGGTTGCTACGTTTAAAAAAACAGTAATTTTAGTTACTCACGATATTGATGAAGCAGTCGCGCTCTCTAAAAGGGTTGTGGCTCTTAGCGGCAGACCAACAACAGTAAAAAATGTTCATCAAATTGACATCGAGCGCTCAACCCCCATTGATGCAAGAGCTCATAAGAATTTCTCAGAATATTTTAATTTACTTTGCTCAGAATTAGATATTCAAACCAGAAAGGATGCATAAGCATGAAAACCAAAAAATCCTTAGTAACCGATTGGTTAAATACTGGCTCAGGAAAATCATTAATCCAAATAATGTCGGTAATGATATTTTTCGCAGTCTGGCAACTTGGGGCTGAACTTGGCTTTGTCTCTGAATTTTTAATCGGGACGCCAGAAGGCATTTGGAAAAGATTTGTAGTGAGTATTCTTGATTTCTCGCTCTTTATTGATACTGGATACACCCTGTGGGAAGCCCTACTCGGCTTTGTTATTGGCACCATTATTGGAACGGCAATTGGACTTTATCTTTGGTACTCCAAGTGGGCAGCGCAAATAACAGAACCCTTTATTGTGGCCCTCAATAGCGTGCCTAAAATTGCGCTTGCACCCATCATTCTTCTTTGGTTTGGCACGGGTTTAGGTGCAAAGGTTGTACTGGTTGTTTCTATGACCGCCATCATTGCGTTGATAGCAGCACATCAGGCGACAAAAGATGCCGATAAAGACCTTCAATCGCTCCTTTTTTCTATGGGTGGAACCAAGCACCAGATCTTTTTTGAAGTGATTATTCCATCCTCAATGCCGGCAATTATTTCCAATTTTAGAATCAACGTCGGATTCGGACTTGTTGGTGCAGTTGTTGGAGAATTTATTTCCTCCAAAGCAGGCTTAGGTCACATGATCTATAACGCATCAAGCCTTTATGAACTCAACTCAGTATGGGTTGGTCTATTCATGCTAATGATTGTGGGATTTCTTCTTTATCACGCGATTGATGCGCTGGAAAACTTCATGTTTCCATGGCGGATCGACAGCGGACGCACTCAAATTCGAATGTAATTTTTAACCTAACGGAGATATTTAAAATGCAATCTATTATTAAGAAAATAAGTTCCATCGTATTGGTATCGGGGATTTGCATTACATCATTTTCAGCCTTTGCAGAAGTTAAGACGGTAACGGTTTCTCAGGCATTTCAGTCAATGCTTTATTTACCTCTATATGTTGCAATTGATAAAGGCTTTTTTCAAGATCAAGGGCTTAGTGTTATTAAGGAGACTGCCGGATCCCCAACGGCTGCGCTATCCTCAGTACTGTCTGGAAGTTCACAATTTTCCATTCATGGACCTGAATGGACTGCAATTGCCGCATCAAAGGGGGCAAATGTTGGCATTATTAGCAATGCGGTAAATGGGGCAGCTGTATGGATAGCCACCGCCCCAGATGTTAAATTTACTAATATCAAGGACGTCAAAGGCCTAAAGGTAGTAACTGGACTAATGCCAACTACCAGCACCTCCCTTTTCCTCAAGCTTCTCAAAGAAAACGGTATGAGCGAAAAAACAGATATCGATATGATCCAAGTCCCGCTCGGTTCTGAACCGGCTGCCCTACTCGGTGGCCAAGCAAAAGTCGCCGTCCTATATGAACCAGGCTTAGATCAGGTAGCCATTAAGGGCATGAAGGTGGTACTCGGCTTTCCAAAGACTTATGGACCTTACGCCTTCTCATCAATTACTGCACTAAAGTCTGTTGACTCAGTTGCCGCCCAGCGAATGGTAAATGGCATGGAAATGGCTTTGCGTTATATGGGCAAAGATCCAAAGGGTGCAATTGAAGTTGCTAAAAAGGAATTCCCATCTCAGGATCCTCAAGTTGTTGAAAATGCAGTCAATCGCATGATGAGCGAAAATGTATTTCCAAAGAATGTTCAAATTACACCGCAAGCTTTAAAAATTGCAATGGATACTCAGATCGCACTAGGCAATCTAAAAGAGCAACCAGTTTTTGAAAACTTCATCAACGAAACATATATTAAAAACGCACTAACAATCAAATAATTTCTGCCTATCTGGTGCCTTAAAGGCATCAGATAGATTTCACTTAACTATATTTAATAATAAAAATGATAAAAATACTTGGCCTTAAAGAGGCTAGTGACAAGATTCAAAAAAAACAACTCACACCACAAAAATTATTAGCCGACTGCTCCCATCAAGCAGATTTGAAAGAGCCAACACTGCATGCGTTTCTTGTAAGAGCCTCTTTAGAGCAACTTGATAGTCAAATTCAGCAAGGGCCCTTAATGGGCATACCAGTGGCCGTAAAAGATATTATTGCCACAAAAGATTTCCCCACTACCAATGGCTCCCCTATCTACCAAGGATTCATCCCCGAGGAGGATGCTCCAATAATTAAAAAAATACGTCAGCTCGGTGGCGTTATCTTTGGAAAAACAGTAACAACCGAATTTGCATGGAGAAATCCCGGCCCCACTACCAATCCATGGAATAGTGAACATACACCAGGCGGGTCCTCAAGCGGATCAGCCGCAGCAGTTGCAGCGGGAATAGTGCCGTTAGCCCTTGGATCCCAAACACAAGGATCTATTATCCGTCCCGCAGCCTTTTGCGGAATAGTTGGATTTAAAGCCAGTTTTGGCGCTATACCACGAGATGGTGCCCACCCTCTTTCTGGATCTTTAGATCACATTGGATTTTTTACTCGCTCAGTTGATGACGCAGCAATAGCTTTAAATTTGCTGAAAAATGAAACGAATGAAGAAGAGGATTCTATAGTTTTGCCAGATTTTAAAATGGATCAAATAGATGGAATCGCGCCGTTTTCCAAGCCGCGTATAGCGGTTCTCAAGACCCCATTTGATCATCTGTTGAGCCAAGAACAATCTCAAGCACTTGAATCGGCAGCCGATAGACTTCGCTCTTCAGGAGCAATAGTGGAGGATGTCACTTTACCCGGTCTGTATTGGGATGCAATTCAAGACATGAACACCATGATGGAATGCGAAGCGGCTGCAATACACCAATCTCATATCAAAAATCACTCGCAATTACTGAGCATTCATATCAAAGAGTTATCAGAAAAAGGTTCTAAACATTCTGCCCTTGAATATCTTAATGCTCGTTCAAAACAAAAAAAATTGCGACAATCAGTTGGAGAATTTTTTGGGAAATATGATGCCTTCCTCTCCGTACCAGCGAGCGGGGAGGCTCCAAAAGGGCTAACATCGACTGGAGACCCAATATTTTGTGCGCTATGGAGTTTTTTGGGAGTGCCTTCCATCACCTTACCATTTACTAAGTCCAGTAATGGCTTGCCGCTTGGAATTCAATTAATTGGCAACTACGAAGATGATTGGACTCTTTTAAGCATTGCCAAATTTGCTGAACATTCATTTTTAAACTGATGCATGAAGTTGCCAATTTAAAGCCTTAAATAGAAATGCTGGCCACCCACTTGTTCATATCAATGGGTGGCTCTTTAAAAAAATCAGGGCGCTAGTATATTGAACATCAGCTGAACTCCAGAACCAATTCATCGCAAATTGCTTTATCGCCCCTTACCCTTAGTAAATGGATCGATCCTTGCATATTATTTATTAAAAACGCACTATTTACGATTGCTCGATATAAAAAATTAAAACCGCTCTTTGAAGTAATCCGTTACCGCCTGTTGAAATATGCTGTAGCCTTTTTGGTACATCATCATATGTCCAGCATTGGGCACTACTACATAGCGCTTATTGGCATTTGGTAATTGCTCAAAGAATGGTAGCAACTGCTTAGTGTCAGCGACATCGTCATACTCACCATGAATAATCATCGTTGGCACCGTAATCTGAGCCGCATTAAGCATTGGTAATTTAGTCACCAATTCCAACTGAGGACTTGTAGCGGTATTGATCTCAATAGCAGCTGCAGATTTTGCATAAGCATCAACCACCTCTGGGAAGTTGTCCTCTTTTGGTGTCAAAGAATAAAATCGCCCATGCCACCCTGCCTCAGGAATTTGTATATAAACCTTCTCTTGATACATCTTTAAGTTTGGCCTACGCTTGGCAATGTCAATGCTATCTATGCCCATCTGTGCATAAGAAACATATCGATCTACTTTTTCTGGATGAGCCATGACAAACAGACCGCCGTATTGGGTGGCATATGACCAGGCTAATAGCTTTACTTTGGGAACGCTGCGAGCATTCATCACAAAATCAACTGCTGCATTTAAGTCGCTTGCCGCATCTTCGGTTGTGAAATGGTCTGCGGGATGGGTGGACCGACCAAATCCTCTGATGTCTAGCGCGAACACATCAAAGCCTTGTTTAGCCAAAACATCCATCAAACTAATATCTGGATTACTGGGAACCCCGAGGTCAAAAGACTCTTTACCCGCAGTAGCTGATCCATGGGCCAACATAATGACAGGTTTATTTTTTGGGCTGCCAGTAAATTTTTCCCAAACATAAATATTTACATCACCATTTTTAACCCAATGCTCAGCACCCTGAACTCTATTTGCGCTATTTTTTTCTGCGATCGCCATTGAAAAATAAGCGCATAGCAACGCCATAAATAAAACCTTTGCTAGATTCATTTTGTCTCCAATTTATATTTTTTATTAAATGCAAAATTAGAATATCACGGACATCTATTAAAAACTGAACCCCAATGAAGTATTTAATGGGTATTAACCCCATATCAATAATATTTAAGGCTTTTAATCGCCTAAATATTTCAATTACAGCGCCCAGTAGAGCGCCACTTATCAAAGAGGATCCGCTTGAGTTAATAATTACCCTCCAGATTACAATGCTCTTATTGGATATAAAAAATACATAATCTGGAGAGCAATTTATGCAACAAAAATGGGGAATTAGAGGGATGGCTGTGGCGCCGCACTCGCTTGCATCGGAATCTGCTTTAGCAGTGCTGCGAGATGGCGGGAATGCCCTTGAGGCTATGGTGGCCGCGGCGGCAACAATTGCAGTAGTCTACCCCCACATGAATTCCATTGGCGGGGACTCATTCTGGGTCATTCATTCACCAGGAAAAGTTATGGGGGGTATTGATGCCTGTGGAGCTGCAGCGGGTCTTGCATCAAAGAACTGGTACGCAGAGCAAGGTATCACTAAAGCCATTCCCTTCAGAGGTCCAGTCGCAGCCAATACTGTTGCTGGCACCATTTCAGGCTGGGGTGCAGCGCATCAACTTTCCAAACGCGGATTAGGTGGCAAACTTCCTCTTTCAAGATTACTAGCAGATGCGATTCACTATGCTGAAAATGGGATGCCCGTTACCCATAGCCAATCTAGCCTAACCTTGAAAAAGAGAGAGGAGCTTTGTCCCATCCCTGGTTTTTCAGAAACCTTCTTGGTTGATGGACAGGCCCCAGTTGTTGGCAGCATATTTAAACAAGAGCGTCTAGCTAAAACCTTGCGTCAAATTGCTAGAAAAGGCACGGATGATTTCTATCGCGGGGATTTAGCTCATCTATTAGCAAAAGAATTGACTGATATTGGTAGCCCACTGAGATTGGATGATCTTGAGCGTCATCATGCAAAGTTGATCGACCCACTTGAACTTAGGCACAGCATGGGTAATGTCTACAACATGACGCCGCCTACACAGGGCGTTGTCTCTTTAATGATTATTGGCATTCTGGATCAGCTTAATCTCAAGCGCTTTAAGGTAGACAGTGCCGAATATGTCCATCACTGTGTCGAAGCAACAAAACAGGCTTTTAAAGTACGTGATCAATTTGTCACTGATCCTGCCTATATGAAAAGAAATGCTCAGTCATTCTTATCACCGGCCTTCTTAAAAAAACTAGCTAAAAATATTAACCCAGAACAAGCCCTTCCCTGGGGCCAGGGTAAAGGCCCTGCTGATACGATTTGGATGGGGGTCGTCGACGGTGATGGAAATTGCGTTTCCTTCATTCAAAGTATTTATCATGAGTTTGGAGCGGGTATTGTTCTTCCTACTTCGGGTGTCAATTGGCAGAATCGTGGCTGTAGCTTTTCTTTAGATCCTAAATCTCTCAATCATTTAGAGCCCTATCGCAAACCCTTTCATACACTTAATCCAGCTCTTGCCTTATTCAAAGATGGACGTTCGATGGTGTACGGAACCATGGGTGGAGATGGACAACCACAAACCCAATGCGCCATCTTTACTCGCACAGCCACCTATGGATTAGATCCTCAGGATGCAATTAGTCGGCCGCGCTGGTTACTGGGGCGTACATGGGGTCAAACTAGCGATAGTTTAAAGCTTGAATCCCGCTTTAGCCCCTGGGTTGCTAAGGAACTCCATGCTTTGGGCCATGAAATTGAAATGCTGGATGCCTATGATGAAACCGTTGGTCATGCTGGTTGTATTATTCGCGATCCTTCCGGGACACTCCATGGTGGCTGGGATCCACGCAGCGATGGCGCAGTAAGCTCATTTTAACCAGCAAAAAAGGCTGCCAGTTCATTTTTTGGCAGCCTTTAGCATTGTTAGCGTTAGAACTACCTATCCGGCTTTTGCCTTCAGATACTTAGCGCGCATTGGGCGAAGAACAAAGAAAGCAAGAATAGCCGCGGTTGCATCCAAGACAATCATGATGGCAAATACCGGCATCCAACTATCAGTTACACCATGAATATAGGCTGCAATAGGTCCACCAATAATTGAACCTACACCTTGAGCCATATACAAGAAGCCATAGTTTGTAGTGGCATGCTTCTGCCCAAAAGTATCAGTCAATGTCGATGGAAAAAGGGAGAAGATCTCACCCCAGCCAAAGAAAACAATACCCGACATAAGAACAAAAAGAACTGGATCAGAACGAGTCATCACCCAAGCAAACATCGCAATTGCTTCTAAACCAAAGGCAATCGTCATGGTGTATTCACGACCAATGCGGTCTGAGACCCAGCCAAATAATGGACGCGTTAAACCATTGGTTACGCGATCAATAGTTAAAGCCAAAGGCAAGGCCGCCATACCAAAAACCAAAGCCGTTGTAATACCAAAATCTTTTGCAAATGCACCCATTTGCGAGATCACCATTAATCCCGAAGTAGACATCATGGACATCATCAAGAACATCAACCAGAAAACGGGGGTCTTTAACATTTCTTTGGGTGCAACACCCGTGGCCGCAGCTTCAATCTGACTTGTAGTTTGTGCACGATCAGCATGTGGGACACGAATGCCCTGTGCAGCCAGAAGCCCAACAGCGCCAATGATGTAACCAAAGAAAGTTAATGTGCCCTGAATACCTGATTCAGTTAAGCTGGCGGCTATTGGAAATGTAGTTAAAAGCGCCCCTATGCCGTAACCTGCAGCAACCATACCAACTGCAAAGCCCCGATTTTGCGGAAACCATCGCACCATCAAGCCGACAACACCAATATAAACAATACCAGTGCCCAAACCACCCAACACACCATAGGTAATATAAAGATTAGAGACCGTAGTGAGATTTGCTGAGAGCACCCAACTTGCGCCTGTTAATACAGTACCGATCGATAGAAGAAGGCGTGGCCCAAACTTATCAACTAAGTATCCTTGGAATGGCGAGAAAAAGGTTTGCAATACTATCAAAATAGAAAAGGTAATCTGTAGCTCAGTTAGGGTAACGCCGAGCTGGCCCATGATGGGCTTTGTGAACAAGGCCCAAACATACTGTGGGCTTGAAATAGACATCATGCAGATAACGCCTAGAGCCAATTGCACCCACTTAGACTTTAGGGGGTTAGTGAAGGTGGTTTTTACACCCATTGCTGCTGAACTCATATGAGTCTCCTTATTTTTATTTACTTGAAGCGAATTCACTTTTGATAATCCATTGTGAACTAAGGACAAGGGTATTTACTAATTTATTCCCTCTATTGGTGCATGATGATTGAACTTGATGCAAACAAGAGCACCATTATGAAATCTACGGCAAGCATCCAAACACTAAGCAATAAATAGATCGAGGTTGATATGAAGATGCAAAAGATAAAAGGCGTTTGAAAAATCACATTCTCTGGGCGATTAGCTTTGATCCGTCCCTGAAATTGAGCCCAAGCAAAAGTAGCACAGTCAAATCAAAAAGTATCTCAACACCCTGAATCAGATAAAAATATAGATCGATTTCGCCAGTACTTGCGCTCAAATGCAGGTAGTAGGCTGTTGGCAAAAGAATCAAGAGCGAAATCCCTGTAATCCATAGCATTCTCATCCTCTTCACCTGAATAAGGGGGTCAGATCGCCCCCTACTTAGCGACAACCCAATTGCGGCAGTGATACATAAGGCGGGGATAAAACTCCAGAATGATTGCAATATTAACGATTTACTTTCAATAAAAACTTCATGGGGATAAAAAATGAGGGATGCCAAAGAACCAATCATGAAAAGAGAAAGCATCAGAAATGTGAGGGCCCCTGTCGTAGCATGAAAAATAGTTTTCACTCAGTCGCCTCAAATAAGATATTGATGTTTATAGAAAGCACTTTAATGGAAATAAAATGCGGGTTATTTTGACTAATAGAAAAATTTACATTTTTTTATTAGTTGATACCCAAGCAATAAATTGATTAAGCCACTCAGTAAAAAACTGATGACTCTTCTGACCAATATTTCCAGATTCATCAAAAAAACCTTCCTTCATCTGGAGGAACATTTCTGGCTTACACAAGGTTGGCATATCTAGAGCGGCCAATACCACTCGTAAGTGCTGTTGCGCAATCGCAGTTCCTATGGCGCCAGGGGATATTCCAATAATGGCAGCAGGCCTTTTAGCCCAAATATTATCTATGGAAGGGCGCGATCCATGGTCCAGCGCATTTTTAAGAACGCCTGGAATGGAGCGGTTGTACTCGGGTGTAATAAAGAGCACCCCATCACACTGAATGAGCTCTGCCTTCATTCTTTTTACAGAATCAGCCTGATCTGCATCATGGTCTTGGTTGTAAAGAGGAAGATCGCCAATCGATATAAGATTAAAACTGACGTTTTCAGGAGTTAATCTAATGATGGCATTAGCCAATTGACGATTAAAAGACTCTTTGCGTAAACTACCAACAATGATGGCAATTTGATTACTCATCTATAGCTCCCATTGCAAAAAAAGGTTTTGAATATAACTTAAATATTTCTGATCACTCTACTCTGATTAAGATACAACATCAATTTTTTTGGCGTGTATAGTGAGGCAAGATAAGGGGTTCTAACATGCAACCAGCGTTTCATCCATTAAGAGAATTATTCAACCAGTTAGGACTTCCATCCACCAGAGATGCTATTGCTGAATTTATTGCAATGCATGCGCCACTAAACCCCTCGGTTGTATTGGCCGAGGCGCCCTTCTGGACAAGCACACAAAAAGACTTTCTACGAGATGAGCTTCTTAAGGATGCGGACTGGGCTGAAGCGATTGACTTGCTAAATGCGCAGATCAGAGAACCTAGATAAGCATCCTATCTTTGAGCGTATTTCATAGCAATAATCAGATCAAATTTATTGGCAATAAAAAACCACTCCGAAGAGTGGTCAAAGTGCAGACATGCTAGTTTATGCAAACAATTTAAGTGCACTTAAGAAAGTTTTATAAATACCCCAGGCCAATGGAATGCCAACGGCGGCCCATGCTAGGAATACTGTTGCAGAAGTAGTATGGTCATGACCAGCACTACCCTTCACTACTGAGTCAAGAGCCTTCTCATGAGCCAATTTTTTCTCTTCAGCCAACTCGCTATCAGTCATGAACCACTTATCAGCGACAGGGCGTACTAATAAGTTACAGATCAGGCCAATCACCAACATCCCCACCAAGATGTACATAGTTTGGTTGTAAACCTGCGCCCTTGGCAAACCAAGACTAAGTTGATAGTCACGCATATAGTTCACTACAACTGGACCCAAAATACCTGCCGTTGCCCAAGCCGTTAACAAGCGCCCATGAATAGCACCTACCATCTGGGTACCAAACAAATCCGCCAAATAAGCCGGCACCGTAGCGAATCCACCCCCATACATGCTTAAGATGATGCAGAAGGCACCGACAAAGAGCGCCAAATTACCCGCCGCAGCACTACTGGGTACACTAAAGTACAAGGCACCACCAAGCACAAAGAATGCGACGTAGGTGAGCTTACGACCGAGTTTGTCTGACAAACTGGCCCAAAAGAAACGACCACCAATATTAAAGAGGCTTAGTAGAGCAGTAAATCCAGCAGCAACTCCTGCAATGGCAGTTAACTGGGTTTTATCGAGCTCGGTAAAAGTTTGTGAAACTCCAATTAAGCTACCAGCAAAGACCTCTTGCAACATGGGTGAGGCCATTCCTATCACGCCAATGCCTGCGGATACGTTCATACAGAGAACCATCCATACCAACCAGAACTGTGGAATACCCCATACTTTTTTTACATTCACGCTGCGGTTAGTAATCATGGCATTTCTTGCTTGATTGGCTGGTGGAGTCCAGCCAGCAGGCTTCCAATCACTTGCAGGAATGCGGTAACCAAAAGCTCCGCACATCATGTAAACAAAATAACCCAACGCCATTACGATGAAAGTTTGCGCGACCCCAACGCTCGTAGGTGTTGCAAAGTTTTTCATGAGCATGGCTGCTAATGGAGAGCCGATCATGGCGCCTCCACCAAAGCCCATAATAGCCATCCCAGTCGCCATACCCCGACGATCTGGGAACCATTTAATAAGAGTGGAAACAGGAGAGATGTAGCCAAGACCCAATCCAATGCCTCCAATGACGCCAGAACCGAGAATCATCATCCAAAATTGATGAAGATAAACACCCAAGGCAGAAAAAAGCATGCCGCCACACCAACAAAAGGCAGCAACCACACCGGCCTTACGAGGGCCAGCTCGCTCCAGCCAGCCGCCCCACAAAGCAGCGGATGAGCCGAGTAAAACAAAAAACATGGTGTACATCCAACCTAGGGTGGATATTTGCCAGTCACAAGAAGTGGTAAAAAGTTGAGCAAAAAAGCCGACATCAGCACCACACTTAATCGCTTCGGTACCTCCTAGAGATACTCCCAAGGCTTTGGATAATGGCAACCAAAATACTGAAAATCCATAAGCCATACCGATACATAAGTGGATTGCTAGAGCTGCTGGTGGAACAAGCCAACGATTAAAACCTGGGCCTGCTATTGTTCTTTCTTTATCTAATATATGAAACATCACCTCTCCTTTATCTTTCTTTTTTTAACCACCGTTACAACTAAACTTCTTTTTAGAGATTTATAAGGAATGACTCTATCACCTTCAATATAAAAATTCCGACTTAGGGGACTGGGAAATGGTCTTATTGATCTATAGCTGAATTTACGAGCATAAAACTAGGTTAAACCCCTAGCTTAATAAAGCCATTAGAGTCTCCATACATGAAAGCCACTTTTTTGAATTTGACTGGAATCAAATGTACCGTGCAAATCAAAAAAACATCCACCCGGGGTTAACTTTGAGAGCAGCTCATGAAGTGGTTTGGATAAAAACACGTTGTGCGGAACAGCCACAAGGATCGCATGCGACACGGGCAATTCTTCCCAGCTTGACATGGTAATGCCATACCGCTGCTTAGCATCAGAAGGGGTGGCTAATGGATCGCAAACAAAGACTTCGATATTTCGCTCCTTTAGGCAATTAATGACATCAACTATTTTAGAGTTACTAAGATCTTGAATATTTTCCTTAAAAGATAACCCTAAAATACTTACCCTAGCCAGATTAATATCAACGCCAGCGGAGATTAACTGCTGAACTACCTGAAGAGCAATATATTGTGACATTGCTTCGTTGGTTTTCCGTGCCGAAGAAATCAACCCTGGGTGGTAACCCAACTGCTCCGCTTTGCTCTGCAAATAATATGGGACAACACCAATGCAATGACCACCAACCAAGCCTGGATAGGCTGGAATAAAGTTCCATTTTGTTGAGGCTGCCTCAATCACCTCATGAGTATCAATATTAACTAAATGGCAAATAATTGCCAATTCATTCATGAGGGCAATATTCACGTCGCGCTGGGTATTCTCGATTACCTTTGAAGTTTCGGCTACTTTAATACAAGACGCGCGATGAACTCCAGCATGAATAATTAAAGCATATAAAGCGGCTACTTTATCAAGCGTATTTGCATCATCACCAGAAACGATTTTGACGATACTCGATAGCACGTGACGAGAGTCACCGGGATTAACACGCTCTGGAGAGTACCCAACATGAAAATCTTTTTTCCAAACCATTTTGGATGCTGACTCTAATTCAGGTATACAAAGCTCTTCTGTGGCCCCTGGATAAACGGTAGATTCATAAATAACAATAGCGCCCGATTTCATATTCTGACCAACGAGCTTGCTAGCCTCAATGAGCGGACCAAAATCTGGATGATGCAATTTATTCACTAAGGTGGGGACGGCAATAATAATGTAATCTGCATTTTTTAAATCCGATGGATTATTTGTAAATACAAGATTTTTTGCCAAGAGAAGGTCCTTGGGTGATATTTCATCCCCAGGCAATCTATTTTTCTTTAGAAGCTCAATCTTTGAAGCAGATATATCAAACCCAATAGTAGGCAATATTTTTCCGAACTCAACAGCAAGTGGAATTCCCACATAACCAAGTCCAATAATTGCAATGACCAGAGGGTCAGCCTCCCTTGATAATGACATACCCATCCCTATGACTTAAATCCAACACGCTGCAAAGAAGTGCGAGAGGTGTCATTTAAAAAAAGAAGTTGGAAGATGCCAACTAATCTACTGAACATATGTATTTGGTGGTAGCCGAAATGATCAGTAAAGGCAGCGATAATTAAACGCATTAGATTGCTCATTTTTTCTTCACGCAATCTTGTTTTTTCCTGTAGTAATAATGCAAATACCGAAGTTAATGACCCCATTAATATTCCAAAGACAAATAGAAGACCAATGTCCGCCAAAGTGGCCAATCCAAAAAAGTACGCAATCGGGGCTAGCAAAATGACGCCAATCTCAATAACGGGAGATAAAACCTCAAATAAGAAAAAATAAGGAAAGCCAAAAATTCCAACCATTCCGTACCTTGGATTTATGGCCATATCTCGATTCCAGATCAAAGACTGTAGGATTGTTCTTTGCCAGAAATTACGCTGGATATTAAAAGACTTTATAGTCTCCGGAACTTCTGTATAGCAACCGGGGTCTGGAACAAAAGCAATACTCAAATCGCCTTCATTTTTGTGTTCATATATATAACGCTGAAGAGTGACGGTTAATTCAAAATCATCAATGAGAGCTTTAGTATTTGCACCTCCAACTTTTATAAATATGTCCTTCTTTACAAAAGTAAAGGCACCCGGCATGCATAACAAGCAACCAATTTTTGATAATCCAGATCGAGACCATTGAAAGGACCTCAAGTATTCAATCACCTGAAACAAAGGTAGCAATTTATCAGGTAAGCCACGTGAAATAATTTCCCCATCCTTAACAACCAAACCATTTGATGGCTTAACAATTCCCGTGGCTGCAATTACATGTCGATTTAACAAGAAAGGTCTAGCCATATACAGCAGCGCATTTTTATCTACAACACAGTCTGCATCTATTTCACAAACTATAGGGTAGCGAGAAAGATTCACCCCACAATTAATTGCATCAGCACGACCCCCATTTTCTTTATCAATAACAATTAGATTGGTATGAGTATGGGATCTATATATTTTCCTAATAAGCTGGGTCTCAAAATGCTTCTTGAAACTTTGCTGAATAGGGAAAAGCTCAAATTTATCAAGCAATAGCTGAAGAGTTTGATCTGTCGATCCATCATTAACGATAATTACCTCATGCTGTGGATAATGCAGATTCAGCATATTTAATGCAGTATTAATGATTAACTTTTCCTCGTTATAGGCAGGAATCGTAATGGATATAGGCATAGACAACGGAGACTCACTAATACGCTTAAATTCACCAAACTGAATTCCTTGGTGATAACTACGCTGTCCAAGCGCCCCTAAAGCAATAAAGAAGAAATAAAAACAGTGAAGGACAATAAAGTAAATAAATGCGGCCATTAGCAACATATGAATTACTGCAGCTGGGGTAATATTCATTGCGAAACCTTTTTTTCATCAAGAACTAACTTGCTAATATCGCGAGCAAACCGATCATTACCATCCAAAGATGCCAGCAATGCATTGGTGCCCGATTGCCCCATGCCACATAACGCATTAGCAGCATTAAAACGCACCCACCATGTAGCATCGCTAAGCGCATGAATTAATTCAGGAATACTTAATTGATCTTTGATTTGTCCTAAAGCAATCGCACTGGCAGATCTCAACTCCCACGGAGATGATTTTATTAGGGTAATTAATGGTGCAACTACATCTTGACCACCAATTAAACCCAAAGACTTAGCACATTGAATTTGCACCTCCAGAGAATCCGATGATAGATGTTCTAGAATGATGGGAACTGATGCAGGATCCTTTTGAGTTCCCAGCACAGCAATCGCAATAACCCTCGCCGCAGGAATAGTCTCTTCAGATTGCAAATAAGTAATTAACGGGCTAACTGATGCAGGCCCCATAGCATTAATTGCCTCAATAACACGAGTAATGGGCCAATCCCCCTCAAGAGCCAAATTATCAATAATTGACTTGATTGCACGAGTGGCCTTAATTACCCCCAATGACCGCGCTACGGCTAACCGCACCTCTAATGCTTTATCTTTCAAGGAATTAATCAAAGGCTCTTCAATTCGATCCTTTTGCATAATATATGGCAATACACTGGCAGCCTTTAGACGCTCAGCATCGTTCTTACTTAAAAGCATTCTTAACTGATGCACCTGCATCTCTTTAAGACCTAAATCCTCAAGCATATCGATGAGCCTTAACCGCTCGCGATCATCAAAGCCCGCGGCAATTTGAATAATCACTCCAATTAATATCTCACTATCATTTGGCAGTACTTTTTTTAAAGCCAGTAAATCATCTTTATTGTCCAAATATCGCAAAATATTATTTTTAAGAATTAAGTTTATTTTTTGATATTTAGATTCTTTACGATGCGATATTTCGCTCAGCGCAATGATAGAAAGCGAGGCTATAACCGCTATAATGAATAGAAAGATTACCGCATAGGCAATGAGAAAAATTATATTCACGAGATCCCCTTCGCAATATTAATTAGGTAATCCAATGTATCTTCCAATCTCCCTCTTGGCTTGAACCCAGTTAAGTCCATAAGCTTCGATAGAACTGGCCTTCTATGGAAGATGTCCTCAAATTCAACTCCATACGCTTCTAGATACGGAATAAATTGAATTTCAGATCGACTACCAGTCTGTTTTTTTATTAAATTTGCTAACTGCAGGATGGATATTTCATAATCATTTCCTACATTGACAACTTCACCACTAGCCGCCACAGTAGAAGCTAGCAAATCGAGGGCTCGCACAGTATCTCGGAC
>Ga0118677_10005373_pt1 | contig 22458 bp, 14 predicted proteins | sample AliMusrvi5mmetaG_FD_86154 | JGI IMG/M metagenome (GOLD analysis project Ga0118677, IMG submission 86154)
CCGAGGCTATGATGCCTCCGATGCTCCCATACTCCGGGAGATGGGCGTCACCAGCGGCTACGTCGCGGCTTTGATCTTCGCCCTCTACATCCACAGCGACCAGGTGGCGCGGCTCTACGCGCGGCCGACGCTCCTGTGGCCCATCTGCTTCATCATCCTCTTCGCCATGAGCCGCATGTGGTTCCTGGCGCAGCGAGGCAGGCTCGACGACGACCCCGTGCGCTTCGTGCTCAAGGACGGCCCCAGCTACCTTTGCGTGGCTCTGATGGCGCTGGTCCTCGTGGCGGCGAGCGTGAGGCTGCCGTGAACCTGTCGAGCCGCATCGTCTCGGCCGTCGCCTACTCGGTCTGCCAGGACCTGGCCGGTGCCGCCGAGCCGCGTCTGGGCGCGCCCTACAACGACGTGGCGCGCTTCCTGGACGAACAGATCGGACGCATGCCTGTGCCGCAGGGCTGGGGAGTGCGGGCGCTGGCTTTGGCCTTCGACCTGAGCGCCCTAGTGTCGCATGGGGCGAGATTCCACCGGCTGCGCCACGAGGCCCGCCGGGAGCGTCTCGCGGTTTGGCGCGAGAGCCCGGTGTTCTTCTGCCGCCAATACGTGCGTTTGCACGAGAGTTTGGCCGCCTACCGCCTCTACGCGCGTTTGGAAACAAGTGTTCTTGGACGGGGATCATGACGCAACGGTCTCAGATCGCGGTCATCGGCTCGGGCCCCGGCGGGGCCGTGGCCGCCTGCGCGCTGGCCGAGGCGGGCCGCGACGTGCTGCTGGTCGAGGAGGGCCCGCGTTTGGCCCTGGAATCCTGCCGGCCTTTCTCCACCGAGGAGATGGTGCAGAAGTACCGACATGGCGGGGTCTCGGCCGCGCTGGGCTCCTGTCCGGTCGCCTATGTCGAAGGCCGGGTGGTGGGCGGAGGCAGCGAGGTCAACAGCGCGCTCTATCATCGGGCTCCCGTGGACCGGCTGGAGGAGTGGACCCGGCGTTTCCGCGTGGAGGCGCTCTCCGAGAAGGATCTGGCGGCGCAGTCCGAGGCCATCGAGGCGGACCTGACCATGGCGGCCGATTCTTCGCGGCTGCACCCCGCGGGGATGAGACTCGCCCAGGGCGCTGAGCGTCTGGGATTGCCCTGCCGACAAGCTTTGCGCATGGCGCAGGCCGGCGACGGCCGGACCGCAGGACAGCGTCAGGCCATGTCCAAGACCTACATCCCGAGGGCGCTGCAAGCGGGCTGCCGGCTCTTGGAGGAGACCCGCGTCCTGCGCCTGACGTGGGCCGCGGGCCGTTGGGTCTGCCGGGCCCGCCGCGGCGGCGCGAGCCTGGACATCGAGGCCGAGAAGGTCTTCCTGGCCTGCGGCGCCATCCAGACGCCGCATTTGCTGCGGCGCAGCGGCCTGGGCGGTCACGCGGGCGCGTCCTTGGCCCTGCATCCCACGGTCAAACTGGTCGCGGAGTTCGCGGACGAGGTCAATGGTCCGGACCTGGGCGTGGCCGCGCAGCAGGTCAAGCCCGTCGGCATGCGCTACGGCTTCGGCTGCTCGCTCAGTTCTCCGTCGAACCTGGCCTTGGCCCTGTTGGACCACCCCGAAGCTCTGACCCGCGTGGCCGCGGATTGGCGCCGCATGGCCGTCTATTACGCGATGGTGCCGGGGACGGGCTGCGGCGAGATCAGGTCCCTGCCGGCCTGCCGCGATCCTCTGGTGCGCTACCGGGCCTCGGCCGACGACCTCGGCGGCCTCGGCGAGGGTCTGCGGCGCTTGGCCGAACTGCTCTTCGCCGCCGGAGCCAAGAGGGTCTATCCCTCGGCTGGGGGGCTGGGACCGTGGAGTTCGGCGGCCGAGGCGGGCGGGGCGGCAGCCTTGACGTCTTCGGATGCGCGGCTCATCACGATCCATCTGATGGGGTCCTGTCCCATGGGCGAGGACCGGGGGCTCTGCGTGGCGGATTCCTTCGGGAAGGTGCACGGAAGCGACGGGCTCTGGCTGGCGGATGCCAGCCTGCTCTGCGGCCCGGTGGGGGTCAACCCTCAGGGGACCGTGATGGCGCTGTCCCGCCGCAACGCGCTGAGGGCCTTAGGCAAGCTATGAGCGGAGATCCAGCGGAGCGCCTGCGCGGGACTCCCGTCCTGGTGACGGGCGCGGCCGGCTGGCTGGGCCGCCGCCTCTGCGAGCGGCTCGCGGCGGCGGGAGCGCTCGTGCGGGCCCTGGTCTTGCCCGGGCAGGAGCCGGCGCTGAGGAGCTTGGCAGGGCAGGTCTCGGTCGTGGCCGGCGACCTGCGCAGCCCCGAGGACTGCCGCCGCTTCTGCGCCGGCGGCGCGGGGGCGCTGCTCATCCATGCGGCGGGCGTGATCCACCCCCGGCGGGTCCGGGAGTTCTACGAGGTCAATCTGGAGGGGGGCAGGAACCTCCTGGGGGCGGCCGGCGCGCAGAGACTGCGGCGGGCCGTGGTGGTCTCCTCCAATTCGCCTTGCGGCTGCAATCCGCACCCGGGGCATCTTTTCGACGAAGAGTCTCCGTACCATCCCTTCCGGAACTACGGCCGGTCCAAGATGCTCATGGAATTAGCCGCGCGCGATTTTCATGACCGGGGGATCATCGAGACGGCCCTGATCCGGGCGCCGTGGTTCTACGGCCCGGGCCAGCCCTTGCGGCAGTCGCTTTTCTTCACGATGGTCAGAGAGGGGAAGGCTCCGGTGGTCGGAGACGGCCTGACCCTGCGTTCCATGGCCTACATCGACAACCTGGCCGACGGGATATTCCTGGCCGCCTTAGCGGCGCAGGCGGCGGGCCGGGTCTATTGGATCGCGGACGAGAGGCCTTACACCTGGAACGAGATCCTCGAGACCATCGCGCTGGTCCTCAGCGAGGATTTCCGCATGGAAGCTTCCCGCCGCCGTCTGCGGCTCCCGTATTTCGTGGGGACCTTGGCGGATTGGGCCGATGCCCTGATCCAGGGCTGCGGCCTCTATCACAGCAAGGTCCACGTCTTGGCCGAGGCCAATAAGGACATCGCCTGCTCGGTCCGGCGGGCCCAATCCGAGCTGGGCTACGCCCCGCAGGTGGCGTTGCGTGAGGGCATGCGTCGCAGCGTGGCGTGGTGCCTGGAGCAGGGCATCCCGGTCTAGCCGGACCGGCCTACTTGTAGACCCGCGGCAGGTGCGGGCTGGCCGCGGTGCGGCGTACGGGCAGGGCCACGACATCCCCCACCGCGGCGCGGGGCGCGGCCGTGACGTCCACCAGGACATGGGAGATGCCGCAGCGCCCGATGAAGGGCGCCCGCACTTTCCCGATCATGCCCCAATACTGGAATCCTGAGCCGAAGCTGATGAGGCGCTCCGCCGGCTCCATGGTCAGGCCGTCGGCGTAGCCCACGGGCAAAGTGGCCACGAGCATGGTGCGCGCGGCGACGTACTCGCTGGCGTAGCCGATGGAACGTCCCTTGACCACCCGGCGCAGGGCGATGATCCGAGCGCAGAACCGCCACGGGCTCTTGAGCGGCGCGAGCTTGGCCGCGGAGGGGTTGATCCCGTAGAGGAGATTTCCCACGCGCACCATGTCCATCTGCCAATGCGGGAAGTCCATGAGCACCGAGCTGTTGGCCGCGTGGCAGACCAGGTCCGGATGCTCGCGCTTGAGGCGCTGGGCCAAGCGCCAGAACGCGCGCAGCTTGTCCTCCGCTTCGACGGCGTTCTTGCCCGGCACGTAGTCGATGTGGGTGGAGACGCCGGCCAGGCGCAGCCGTCGTCGGCGCAGGCCTTTGAGGAACTCGGGGAGGTCCTTGGGGAGGATGCCCCAGCGGCCTAGTCCGAAGTCGAGGTCGACGTGCACGGGGAAATCCCGTGAGCCGGCTGCTGAGCCGAGAGCGGCGGCCTGCCTGAGGTCATCCACGGTCGGAGTCAGCCTGAGGCGGACCGCTTCGCGTGCGCCCTCGGGCAGCATGGGGGATAGGAGTTGTATGGGGGCCTTGATCCCATCTTGGCGCAGGGCGCGGGCTTCATCGACGGTGAGGACTCCGAGGCCGGCGGCCCCGGCGGAGAGGGCGGCGCGGGCTACGGGCACGGCGCCGTGGCCGTAGCCGTCGGCCTTGACCACGGCCATCAGCCGGGTCGTCGGCCCTAGGCGAGAGAGGACCCAGCGTGTGTTGCTCCCGATGGCGTTGAGGTCTATCTCGACCCATTTCAGCATGCGGGGATTATAGATAATTCGCGGGGTCTTGGATGGGAGCGATCGGCCTCATCGGTCCGCCGGCCGCGGCGCCAGACGCGGTACCGAGTATGATATCATCGGTTTCCAAAGGGCGGCACATGCATCCGGCATCATCGACTCGACCGATATGGGCGTCCTCGTCCGCAACCGTCTAGAGCGGTCGGCCGGCGCGCTGCAAGCGGCCCTGGCCATAGGCCCGGGCGACGCCAAGTCCTACGTCACTTTGGGGCGCATCGAGGAAAAGCTCGGCTTCCTGGAGAAGGCAGAGGCGCGGTTCCAAGAGGCGGCCAGGCTCTTGCCCGGGAGCGCCGATGTCCAGTTGCTCCTCTGCGAGAACCTCGTCCGCCAAGGCAGGCAACGGCAGGCCCTGGAGTGCTGCCGCCAAGCCCTTCTTCTTGATCCAGGCCGAGCTGGGACGCACCTCATCATGGGCACGCTCCTGGCCGGCCTCGGACGTGCAGAGGCGGCGGAGAAACAATTCCAGCAGGCCTTGGAGAGGGACCCGTCTCGGCCCGAGGCGTATGTCAAGTGCGGGGAGTTCTATCTCAAGCAAGGCCGCACGCAGGATGCCGAGGCGCTCTTAAGCAAGGCTCTCGCGCTCGCCCCGGCTTCCGCTGCCGCCCGTTGTCTGCTCGATCTGGCCTTGAAAGGACACAAGCCTACAGAGGCCGGGGGCCTCGTCATCGGCCGAAAGTCGGATGCTTTCGAGGAACGGCTGAATCAGGCGATGGCCTCGTGGAAGAGCGGCCGACGGCGCCTGGCTGAGACGCGGTTCCTGGGAGCGCTGGCTCTGGCTCCGGACGATGCCCGCGTGCTCTTGGCCTACGCTGAGTTCTGTCTCGATTCCGGCAGACCCGAGGCCGCGGATGCGCAGCTGCACCAGGCCTTGCGGGTTTCGGGACCGGGTCGTCTGAGCCGCAGCCAGAGCGCGACCGCGGCTTCTCTGTTGCTCCGGATGGGCAAGGGTTATCAGGGTCGTGGGCTAGGCCGGAAGGCCTTGGTTCTTTTCCAGGAGTCGCTGGCTCTTGTCCCAGACGACGCCGATGCCCTCTTGGCTTGCGCCGAGGCCTGCCTCGATTCCGGGAGATTCGAGTCGGCGGATGCCCACCTGCGCCAAGTCCTGGTCTCCCTGGGTCCTGGGAGTCCAGACCGCGGCCGGGATGGGGTCGCGCATCCCTTGCTGTTGCGGGCGGCCACCCTGCTGCTGCGAGCCGCCAAGGCTTATCAGGGCTCGGGGCTCGCAGAGGGCGCCGAAACCCTGTTGCGTCGGGCCGCGGCGACCAGAGGCAGCCTGGAACTGCGGATGCCGCTCGTCGAGTTCCTGAAGGACCAAGGCCGCTACGCGGAGGCCGTGCGCTGCCTCGAGGCGATCCGGAAGGAGCCGGGCCGGGAGGCGGCCGGAGACTTCCAGCTCGGCTGGGTCTATGGCAAGCTGCGGAGATTCGACCTGATGCGGGACCGGTTCAGAAGCTATCTGCGCCGCGCCCCGGTCCATGACGAGCCTCTGCGCCGGTATTGCGCCGGGGTCGCGCTAGGTGACTATCAGCGGGCCTTCCGCGCCGCCGAGGAGTTCATCGCCCGAGCCGACAACGATACGGTCCTCGAGAGACTGGCCCTCCCGTGGCCGGAGAGCTGGCTGCGTCCCTATGACCGGTCTTTCTACGAACGCCAGCTCTTGGCGCTGGAGCGCTGGGAACGGGGCCGGCGGCCGTCGCCTTGGCCTGCCTTTCTGAAGACCTGTCTCTGGAGCCGGCTGGGCGGATGGGATAAGGCTCTCCCAGCGGCAGGGTCGCGGCAGCTCCGGTGCCTGGAGGATCTGGAGCGTCTTTCGGCTGCATCCCCGAAGCGCTACGGATGGATGCTCTATTTCGCCGGCCTCGGCCGTTTAGGATCGCGCGGCAGCGCGCAGGCGCGGAGGCATTTCGACGCTGCCGCACGCTCCCGGCCGAGATTCTGGTGGGCCCGATGCCGGCTGGCGGAATCGCTCCTCTGCCTCGGCCGTCAAGCCGAGGCCTTCGACGTGTTCTCCCGTCTGGAAGCCGATCTGCCCGAGGTCCGGGCCCACGTCCTGGCTTGGCACGGAGAAGCGCTGCTGTGGACGGGGCGCTGGCGGGAGGCGCTGGACAGCTTGGACCAGGCGGTCCGTTTGGGTTCCTGGCTGGCGGTCTGCTGGAGAGGTGCCGCCAACCTGCAGGGGGGCCATCAGGCGGCCGCCTTGCGCGATCTCGACTCGGCTATCGTCCCGGGATCGAAGGATGTCGAGGCCTTCATCTGGCGCGGGGAGCTCCTGCGCCGCAAGGGGCGTCTGCGGGAGGCCAAGGCCGATCTCGATCAGGCGGTCCGTCTCGGGGACCGGCAGTGGGGATGCTGGAACCGAGCCCTGCTGCATGCCCAGACTGGGGACAGGGGCGCGATGCGCGCCGACCTTGGGATGGTGGACCGCGAAGTCGTCAAGCATGTCGAACAGAGGCTGGGTCTGGACGGAGAAGGCCCGCGCACGGACCAAGAAGTCCTACGGGTCCTCAAGACCGGCCTGCGCTTGGCCCTCGGTGTCCGCCGACACGAGCCATATCTGAGGGAGATATGGATGCGCGCCGGCCGTAGGGAAATCCGTCCGGACGGTGCCTGCGGAACCTTCGATACCGCAGGCGCCGGTCCAGGACCTTCGGCGGAGAATCTCGGATGACCGGCTTCATCAGCGGACTTTGCAATCCCGGCGCCTGGGCTTACCTGGCGCGCTGCCTGCTCACTCCCGAGGCAGGCTCTCCTTTCCGTTGGGAGGGATTCCCCGGGAGGCTGCTCTTGCTGCGCCGCGAGCATTCCGAACTTGAGGATGTGGCGGACGCGGCCACAGCCTTAGCACCCCTTTTTAAGGACGCGCCCCTGCGCGCCGCCTTCTTCGGAGACGACCTCCGCCTGCGACTCTCTTCCCTCGAGCTGCTGCGCGCCGGAGCTCCCCTAGCGTTGGCCACGCCCGAGGCCCTGCGCGCGCCCGCGCCGTCTGCGGCGGAACTCTCCAGTCTGGCCGTGGAGTTCCGCGTCGGCTCGCGCCTGCCTCGCAGCCGGGCCGTGGAGGGGTTGCTGCGCGCCGGTTATCGGAAAGTCGACTTCGTGGAGACCCCCGGAGAGTTCGCCGAGCGGGGCGCCGTGCTGGATTTCTACGGCCTCGAGCCCATGGAGGCGGTGCGTGTCCTCTTCGATGAGGACGAGGTCGCATCCGTGCGCAGCGTGGACCCTTTGACCCAGCAGACCCGCGAGCTCATGAGCCAGGCCCGCGCCGTCTGCGCGGCCGCGCTTGAGCCCGGGGCGGCCTTGGCGGACTGGTTCGGCCCGGGTTGGACTTGGCTGCTCGAAGAGGGCCTGGAGGCCGTGCCAGCGCCAGCGGGAGCGACCGTGCTCCGGGCCGGCCCGGCGGGCGCTGGCCTGGACCTGGGCGCGCGTCCCAACGGGCCCTATCTCGGCGACCCGGCCCGCGCTTGGGAGGAGCTCAGGCGCCGGGCCGCGGAAGGCTATCGCACAGTCTTGTTCTCCCTCAACCGCGGCGAGGACCGCCGGATGCAGGAGCTTCTGGAGGAAGAGTTCGAGGGTCAGCCGCCCTGCCAGTTCCTCATAGGTCCTTTGCGCCACGGCTTCCATCATCCCGGCCACCGCCTGGCGGCTTTTTCCGCATCCGAGATCTTCGCGCGCAATTACCGGCCTTCCTTGCGCTGGCGGCATTTCACGGCCGCGAACAGAGGCGCCCTGCGTCTGCGCGAACTCAAGAAGGGGGACTTCATCGTTCACCAGGACTATGGCTTGGCCCGGTTCCGGGGCCTGGAGCCGGTCTCCGCGCCGGGCCATGGCACGGTGGACTGCCTGGCTCTGGAGTTCCGCGGCTCGGACAAGCTCTTCTTGCCCATGTACGAGTTCGGCAAGGTGCAGAAGTACTCGGGCGCCGAGGGCAAGAGGCCGCGGCTTTCCTCCTTGGACACCCGCAACTGGGAGGAGGTCAAGCGAGCGGTGCGCGAGGGCGTGCGCGAGCTGGCCGAGGCGCTCCTGAAGACCCAGGCCGAGCGCGCCGCCCAGCTCGGCTTCGCCTTCCCTCCGGAGAGCGCCATGGAGCGGGCCTTCGCCGCGGAGTTCCCCTACGAAGAGACCCCGGACCAGGCCCAAGCCATCGCCGACACCTTGGCGGACATGTGCGCGCCGCATCCCATGGACCGCGTGGTGGTGGGCGACGTGGGCTTCGGCAAGACCGAGGTGGCCATGCGCGCGGCTTTCAAGTGCGCGGCGGCCTTCAAGCAGACCGCCATCCTCGTGCCCACCACCATCCTGGCGGAGCAGCACTACCGCACGTTCTGCGCGCGTTACGCCGACTATCCCGTCCGGTTGGGGCTCATGACGCGCTTCCAGGGTGAGCGCGAGATGGCGAAGGTCCGCGCCGGCCTGGCCGCAGGCACGGTGGACGTGGTCATCGGCACGGCGCGGCTCCTGCAGAAGGACGTCAAGTTCAAGGACCTGGGCCTGACCGTCATCGACGAGGAGCATCGCTTCGGCGTGCGCGACAAGGAGAAGCTCAAGCTCCTGCGCCGCAGCGTGGACTGCCTGGCGCTCTCCGCTACGCCCATCCCGCGCACCCTCAACCAGACCCTTTCCGGCCTGCGCGCCATCTCGCTCATCCAGAGCCCGCCCGTGGGCCGCCAGCCCATCGTCACCAAGGTGGGGCCTTATGACGAGGGCGCGGTAGCCGCGGCCATCGCCGAGGAGCTTGCCCGAGGCGGGCAGGCCTACTACGTCCATAACCGGGTCCGGACCTTGGAGGATTGCCAGCGCCGGCTACAGAAGCTCGTCCCGGGCGCGCGCTTCGCCATGATCCACGGGCGCATGCGCGGCTCGGAGATCGAGTCGGTCATGTGGGAGTTCTTCAACCGGAAGTTCGACGTGCTGGTGGCCTCCACCATCATCGAATCGGGGCTGGACATCCCCTCGGTGAACACCCTGCTGGTGGAGGACGCCCAGGATTTCGGCCTAGCCCAGCTCTACCAGCTGCGCGGCCGCATCGGCCGCGAACGCCAGCGCGCCACCTGTTATCTCTTCTTCCCGGCCGGGACCGAGGAGCTCTCAGCTCTGACCGAGGAGGCGCGCAAGAGGCTGGAGGCTTTGCGCGAGTTCGGGGAGCTGGGCTCGGGCGTGAAGCTGGCCATGCGCGACCTGGAGATCCGGGGCTGCGGAGAGCTCCTGGGCGCCCGGCAGCATGGCTTCATCCACGCCGTGGGAGTGGAGATGTACGCCGACCTGCTCAGCGCCGAGCTCGACTGCCGCCAGGGCCGGCCGGCGGCGCCGAGCGAGTCGCCGGTGGCGCTCGACCTCAACGTGGACGCCTTCATCCCGGAGAGCTACCTGCCGGGAGAGATGGAGAGGCTCGACTACTACAAGCGCATCCTCAAGGCCGACGCGGCGGGAGCCGAGGCGTTGCGCCGGGAGCTTGAGGACCTCTGCGGGCCTCTGCCCGGGCCGGTGCGCCTGCTCTTCAGGGTCCTGGAAGTGCGGTCCCTAGCCCAGAGGGCGCGCGTGAGCCGAGTGACCCAGAAGGGCGGCGCCTTGGAGGTCCTGTTCCGTCCGGACGCGCAGATATCCCCCGCGACCACGCAGGCCTGGCTCAAGACCTACGCCGGCAGGCTGGGCTTCGCGCGCCGTCCGGACGGCGAGGGCGTGGTGGTGGAACTGCGGGGCGAGGAACCGCTGGCTTGGCTGGAGGTCTTCCTCGCGGGCTTGGGTCATCATGCGCTCTGAGCGGGTCAAGTCGGGTTTGATGAGCCTGCTTTTGCTCCTACTCATCATGTCGGTCTATTGGCCGGGGATCTCGAACCGCGCCGTCAACTTCTCGGAAGATTTCGACCGGATCGTCGCGAATCCGGCTCTCGGACGGACGGACAGTCTCCGTGCCGCCTTCTCCAGGGATTACTTACTTGTCTTTCGGGACGGGGGGTACCGCCCGCTGGCCGGTCTCGCCGATTCTTTCGTCTATCGGTCCTTCGGTCCGTACGTCCCCGGCTTCAATGGCCTTAAAGCCCTGACCTTGTGGGGAAGCGCCAGCTTCGTCCTGCTCCTTGGATTGCGCTTCTTGGGGAGTCCGCCGGCAGCCTTCTTGGCCGCGAGCCTTTATGCCCTTCATCCCGCCAATGCCTGTTCCTTCGGCTGCGCGAGCTTCTTGCCGGACTTTTTTGTCTGTTTCTTCGTCCTCCTCTCTTTTTGCTTTCATCTGCGCCTGCGGGATACCGGTCGTCCCCGATGGATGGTCCTGGCGGCGGGCTCATTCGCCTTGGCCCTCCTTTCCAAGGAGACGGCCATCGTTCTGCCCCTGCTCGTCCTCGTGCACGACGTGGTTTTCCGGTCCTTCAGGAAGGAACTGGACGCTCGCGGTGGGCTCCTGGAATGGGTCGGGTTCTCCAGCGTGCTAGTCGCTTATTTCCTGCTCTTGAAGTTCCGGATCCATGGCGAAGACCTCTACGGATCGATCCAGTTCGATCACGGCGCCGCGCTGAGCTCACTGGCTCAGGCGGCGTGGGAGAAGTCGGGGCCCCTCTTCGGTCTAGGAGCAGGCAGCCCGGGATGGAGGGTCCCTTTGCTCCTGCTCTTCATCCTTGCGGGAGCGGTCCGGAGGAGCCTGCGCGCCGCCGCTTTTTTCGCGCTTTGGAGCGCCGCCTGCTTCCTGCCCTTATTGGCATCCATCCTGATCTTTCCGAGGCTCTCGGGCTATCTGGCGAGCCTTCCCTTAAGCTATCTCTCTTTAGCCGCGGTCGGCGCCTGTTGGCTCGTGGCTCTGACCAGCCGCTGGGCGGCCTCCATGATCCCCTCGGGCCGCCGGAACGCCGCCTGGGGGGTGATGATGATCGGCATGCTCTATGCCGCTTCCGTCAACGCGCGCGGTCTGGTCCAGACGGAAGCTAGGATCTACGGGCAAGCCGTCCGGGATGCTCAGAGCCGCATTAAGGTCTTGGAGTTGAGCGAGTCCAGCCTAGCCTCGGCCCTGGCGTCGTTGTCTCTTTTGGGGTCAGAGACCCCCAGATATCGCGAGGAGCTTCGGACGCCCCTCTGCAGGCTCTTCTCCTGCGCCCGGGCGGACCGGGTACTCGGTTTCTTTTCGGACCGTCGTCTTTATAAGGATCCCTGGCGCATGCGCGCCGCGGCGGGTCTCCTTAGGCAGAGGCGCTGGGAGGAGCTTCCGGCCCGGATCTTGTCCTATGAGGGAGCGAGAGAGCATCTCGACAAAGGGCTTGGCTTGCTTTCGGAGGGGCGCAGGGAACAGGCTCTTCGGGAGTTCGGTTCGGCCTACCAGAAGGAGCCTTTGATCTTTTCCGACATATCTTCCTTGCGCGGCTTGTGCGGGAGACTGCGCCTAGGAGAGGAGAGTGTCCCGGCGATCGAGATGGTGCGCCGTCCGGACATGGAGCTGATCTGCGCAGGCTTGTCCGGCGCTGATCCCAAGCTCCGGCTCGATCCGCAGGCCTTGTCGGCGGGCGGAAGAGTCACGGACGGCCTGAGGGCGGCGCTGTTTAATGATGAAGCGATGCGGGTTGCGCTCGGCGGGGATCGCGCCACCGCCCTGAGGATGCTGGGCAAGGCCTTGGCCTTGGACCCGGAGAATCTCAACGCCCGGCTGAACAGGGCCGCAATCTTCTCAGCTGCTGGCGACCTTCAGCGGTCTCTGCACGAATACGATGTTATCCTGAATGTGGTCAACAATCTAGAGTGGCAAGTCTTGGATCCATGGTGGGCCCGATTCTCTCAGAAGCGGCTGCTGCATCCCATCGTGATCGAAGAAGCTTTAAAAGGAAGAAAAGAGGTGCTAGGGAAGATGGGGCGACTCGAGCGGTCGCAATCAGCCGGCTCGGTTGGGACGAATACGGGAAAAATGATACGATGAGCCCGTGAGGCGGATTCTTTTTTTCCTGGCCATAGGGGCCTTGTCAACAGGCTGCCGGAATCGGGACGCCATGGTGGCCAAGGTGGGGCCCCTGAAGATCACTGAGTCCGAGTTCCAGCGCAAGCTCGCGGAGGTCGCGCAGAACTACCAGAACTACGTGGCCACCCCCAACGGCCGCCGGCAATTCCTCGACATCCTCATCCGGGAGAAGCTCATCCTGGCTGCGGCCCAGAACTCGGACGTGTCCAGGTCCGTCGATTTCCGGGTGCAGCTGGACCGGCTCAAGGCGGACGAGGAGGAGCGCCTGCGCGAGGGCCGCGACTACCTGCTCACGCGCATGTGGCTCGACAATCTGCGCAGCAACGGGACGATCAAGACCGGCGAGGATGAGATCCGGGACTACCATCGGCGCTACCCTCTGGAGATCGAGGTCCGCCACATCCTCTGCGCCTCGCCAGTCGAGGCCGAGGAGCTGGCCAAGAAGGCGCGCGGCGGGGCCAACCTGACGGTGTTGGCCCGGGACCATTCGCTCGATGCGGCCACCGCCGTCGATGGGGGGCGCATGCCCCCGGCGATCTACGGCGAGATCATCCCGGAGCTGGAGGACGTCGTCTTCAAGATGAGGGTGGGGGAGATCGCCGGACCGATCAAGAGCAAGTTCGGCTATCATGTCCTCAAGAAGGAGTCCGAGCACAGGGTGGATTTCGGCGAGGCGCATGACCGCATCGCCAAAATCATGGAGAAGCAGAAGCTCGACCATTACCTGCAGTCAATCCAGGAGAAGTTCCCCGTGGAGGTCGTCGATGAACAGTTCAAGTAAGGTCCTTTGCGTCGTGCTGATGGGGCTGGCCGCGGCGGCGTCCGGCAAGGTCTTGGAGGACACGGTCGCCGTGGTCAACGGCACGCCGATACTCCTCTCGGACTACCAGAAGGAGATCGACGAGGTGATGGACTATTGGCGCAAGGCCATGCCTGCGGCCGCTGCGGACCCGGCGCATGTGCGCAAGCTGCGGGAAACGACCCTGGAGCAGCTTGTGGACCGCGAGGTCCTCTTTCAGGAGGGGACCAAGCTCAAGGTCAAGGTGCGCGAACGCGACATCGACAACGGCGTGGCCGAGGTCAAGGACCGCTTCTCCAAGGATGACGAGGGCAACCCGGTCGCCGAGGCCGATGCCGAGGCCGCTTTCGCCAAGAAGCTCAAGGGCATGGGCTTGAGCTATGAGCAGTTCCGAGACCGGCTCTCCAAGCAGATCATGGCGCGCAAGGTCGTCGAGGAAGCGGTGAAGGCCAGGGTCCAGCCGCCTGCCGACAAGGAGGTCCGGGAGTATTTCGACCGGCTCAAGACGTTCATCGTGGGCGGCGCGACCGAGCCGCCCAAGGGGATGGCCGACGACGCGGGCCAGGCTTTCCTTGAGATCGCCGGTCAGGTCAAGGCCATGACCTCGGAGCGGGTGAGGGTCTCCCGCATCCTTTTCCGCTTCTCGCCCGCCAATTCCTCGCGGGAGAAAAAGCGCGCCCTGGCCGCAGCCCAGGAGACGCGCCGGCACCTTCTGGACGGGGCCTCGAACTTCGCGTTGGTGGCCAAAGAGGCGTCCGAGGAGGCGGAGTACGCGGCTCACGGCGGCGACATCGGTTTCCTGGTCCGCGGCGTGGCGCCGCCGGACTTTGAGAAGGCCGCTTTCTCATTGCCGGTGGGTGAGATCAGCCAGCCCATCGAGACCGAGGTCGGCTATTTCATCATCCGCGTCCAAGAGAAGCGCGCGGCGGAGGAGCCGGATTTCGAGAAGTTCAAGGACGAGCTTTCCAAGGCGATGATGAACATGTCCTACCAGAGGGAACTGGAGGCCTACGTCAAATCGCTCAAGGCCCAGGCCGTCATTGAACGGAACCTCCCGCCGCTTTAGGCCGGTCCTGGCTTTCACCTGCGGGGATCCTTCCGGCATCGGGCCGGAGGCGGTGATGGCGGCGTTGCGGCGCGGCCGGCTGTTGCGATCATGTCGGCCGCTCATGGTCGGAGAGACCGCGGTCTGGCGCCGCGTGGGCTGGCGGCCCGGAGCCACCCCGCTCTGGGACACTGGCCTGGGCTTCAAGCCTCCTTCTTGCGGACGGATCACCAAGGCCGGCGGGGCCATGTCTTTCGCCGCAGTGGCGGCGGCAGTACGGCTGGCCGCGCGGGGGCTGGTGGACGCTATAGTGACCGCGCCTATTTCTAAGGAAGCCTGGAGCTTGGCCGGGGTCCCCTATCGCGACCACACGGAATACCTGAGGTCCGTGACTGGGGCCGATGCGCAGATGATCCTGGCCGCGCCCCAGCGGGGATTGTGGTGCGTGCTGGTGACCAGGCATTTGCCGCTGGCGCGCGTCCCCGGCGCCCTGAGTCCGGCCGGGGTGCTGGCCGCGGCGCGGACTCTGGATCAGGCCTTAAGACAGGTGTCGTCGAAGCGTCCCAGGCTGGTGCTTTGCGGTTTGAATCCCCATGCGGGCGAAGGCGGACTGTTGGGGCACGAGGAACGGAGGGTGTTGGTTCCGGCGGTGCGCCGGGCCCGGCGCGCCGGATTGGATTTGTCGGGGCCGCTGCCTGCGGACGCGGCCTGGAGACTTCACGTAGAGGGCGGCTGCGATGGCCTGGTCTGCCTCTATCACGACCAGGCGATGATCGGGCTCAAGGCCGTGGCCGGTATGGGCGTGGTCAACTGGACCGCGGGCCTGCCCTTCGTGCGCGTCTCGCCGGGGCATGGCACGGCTTTCGATCTCGCTGGCCGGGGTCGTGCCGATGATTCGGCCACGGCTGCCGCGGCGAGCCTTGCCGCCACGCTCTGCCGCTAGAAACGAAGACCCCCTGGCTGGCGCCAGGGGGCTTGCCGACCGGGAGGCCCTGGTCAGCGGTCTTCACCAAGGAGCGTTCGCGATGAGATCAGCGTACTTGACGAATTCATCGTCCGTGAGGAATTCCGTGTCCCACCCGGCGGGAGGCAGCGGGATCTTTGTGTTCGGTTTGAGCTGCTTGTAGTAGGCCCGCGAGGCCTTGAAGGGCGTCGCCTGGCTGCAGGTCGTCCAGGAAGTGATCAGCGCCTGGGTGTCCGATGAGAGCTTTCCGATGATGTCGATGTCGGCCTGTGGGACCTTGCATTGGGACAAGAGCTGGGTGTTCGCAGAGGAGTCGGCGTTCGCTCTCACGAGGGGGCAGCATAGTATCAACGCACAGACGACTATGCTCGGGATGTACTTCATGGGGGCCTCCTTTGTACCGGAAGTGTAACAGGACTTCCAAGACAAATCAAGGGTTCGACGGCGTATTTTACTTAGATTTAACTTTGGTAAAAGATGAGAGCTTTTCTTGACAAATCACTGGGCAGGGGATAAACTGGTTTGAGATTCCCTGGGGGGTTTATGAAGCTGTTGATTCACGCCTTCTTGCTGTTGGCGCCCACCTTCTTGGCGGCCAAGAATATCAATCTCCCACCGAATCAGAAGAAAGAGATTTTCGCCACACTCAGGGATATGGTAGTGCGAGCTGATCCCAGCATGGCCAAGATGACCGATCGGGAATGGGCGAACTATGAAGCCTATGTGGCCGCGACCTGGGGGCGGATCGCTGATGCGCAGGATCCCAAACAGGAGTATCTCAAGGTCCTCCAGGAAGTGCGGGATAATCAGAACCAGAAGGAGGATCCCGCGGCGCAGGGCGGCTTGGCACCGCCTGTCGGGGTGGGATCGGACAACTCGACTGCGATCACATCGGGATCCCCCGGTACCGCAAGAAAGCTCGTGAAGCCTGAACTGGTCCTCGGGCTGTCCATGCAGGTCCTGCAGAGCCATAAGATCGACCTGGGGGGGCAGAATCCTCAGGACCTTACCGTGGATATCCCGGTCGGCGTTTCTCCAGGGGCCCAGTCCCCTGCTGCGCCGCAGTCCAGCGGTGGTCCCCACGGGACTCAGCCCAGTGCGACCCCGGTGACCGATGCGGCTGTCAGCATGGGCAACCAATTCTTGACCTCGAATTACCCGAATGAACCCTCGGTCTGGGTGGATCTGGGTCGGCAGGAAATGGCTGCTCATCGATACCGCGAGGCGTTCGACTACTTCGGCCGCGCTATCGGCTTGGACAGACGCAACCCCGACGCTCTGTTCGGCTACGGCAGCGCGGCCTATAATCTGGGAGACACGCGCTTAGCCGCCAGGACCGCGAACATGGCTCTGGAAATAAACCCGGCGCACAAGGGGGCGATCGCCTTGCTCAAGCTGACCGAGAACCGCTCGCCCACGGTCAGCCTTCCCAACGTCCTGGACGCCAAGGAGAAGTCCGGCGACTTTGCCATGACTCCCGATGCCGGGTCCGATGATCGCCCCCGCGTGCCGGGCGTCACATCCCCCAAGATGTCTCCGGCCGATATCGCGGCCGAGGCCCAGCGCCAGGCCAGCGCGCCGCCCTCGGCCGTCCAGCAGTCCGCGGCCATCACGCAACAGGCCGCTGCGGCCATGGCCGTGCACGATTTCTCCAAGGCTCAGGATCTCCTCACCCAGGCCGTGGCCCTCAATGGCCGCAACGCCGAGGCCTACAACGCCCGCGCCATAGCCGAGAATAAGCTTGGGAAATACAACGACTCCATCCATGACTCCAGTTTCGCCCTTGGCCTGGTCCCGGGCAGCGCCGCCGCTTTGCAGACCCGTTCCTGGGCCTTTGCCCAGGCCGGCCAATATAAGGAAGCCTTGGGCGACGCCAACTACAGTCTGGAGAGGGACCCCGGCAACGCCTACGCTTACTACAACCGCGCCTTCGCTTTGGCCGGCCTTCAGGAGCGTGACGGCGCCCTGGAGTCCCTTAAGAAGGCCGCGGAGCTCGACCACCGCTTCCAGCAGACCTATCAGCAGGCTCTGGAAGCGCCCAAGGATACGGATCTTGTATTCCTTTTCTCCGATGTGGGCGCCAAGAAAAGCGCGCCTGCAGAGGCGTTGGCGCAGGCTCCGGGCAACCGGCAGAAGCGTTTCGCGCATCTTATGCTTATCTCGGTGTTGGGCGGCGGCCTGGTCGCCTTGGGGCTGCTCCACATCTTCTCTCCGCGCTGGCGGCAGACCGTCAACGCCACGCTGCGCCGTCTCACCGGCGCGGCCCCGGCCGAAGGCTCGGCCGAGACCGGCGACGGGTTCTGGAGCGGCTACACCGTGACCCGGGAGGTCGGCTCCGGCGGCATGGGCATCGTCTATGAGGCGATGGACAATGCCTTGGCCCGCCGCGTCGCCATCAAGAAGATGCGAGACGAGATCCGTGCCGACCCCGAGGAGCGGCGGCACTTCCTGGACGAGGCGCGTACCGTGGCGACTCTGCACCACCCCCATATCGTGGATATTTACTCGATCGTGGAGGATTCCGGCGACATCTATCTGGTCTTCGAGTACGTGGACGGCCGCACGGTGTATCAGTTTTTGGAGGATAATGGGCCGCTGGCTTTGGCCGACGCCAAGCGGATCATGAAGGAGGTCTGCGAGGCCGTGTCTTACGCGCATCAGCAAGGGGTCATCCACCGCGACCTGAAGTCCTCGAACATCATGTTGGCCGCCGACGGCCGCGTCAAGGTCATGGACTTCGGCGTGGCACGCCAAGCCAAGGAGGCGATCACCAAGGTGGCCCGGACCACCACCATCGTGGGGACCCCGCCCTATATGGCCCCGGAGCAGGAGCAGGGGACCGTGCGCCGGGAATCCGACGTCTTCGCTCTCGGGGTCTGCTTTTACGAGATGCTCAGCGGCAAGCTGCCTTTCGCGGGTCAGGGCGCCGGCATGCTGCTCAATAAGATGAACGGCAAGCATGTCCCTTTGAGCCAGGTCGTGCCCGGCCTGCCTGCCGGAGTAGACGCGGTCGTGGCCAAGGCCCTGGACCCCGACCCGGAGAAGCGCTACAGCACGCCGGGGGAGTTCGGCGCTGCTCTGCAGAAGTTGCAGGGTTAAAATATCGTAAATTTCAGTTCCGTGGGTTGACAAACTTCGGAAGCCCTCATAAACTCTATATCATGAAACTCATTTCTATCTTCCTCCTTTCCGTTCTATTGCCTTCAGCGGCGCTAGGGGGAGACGGCTTTTCGACTCAGGAGACTTTGGATAAGCAGGCCGCGTTCAATCAGGTAGACCGGGAGGCTGCCAGGCTCGGTCTGTCAGCGGAGTCGACGGGGCGGCTGAAGGAAAAGCTCGACCAGACTGTCTACGGCAAGGGCAAAGACATCTCTTCTCACCAGGAACTCGAAGACCTCATGCAGTTAGCCAAGGTGCGTCAGGACATGCAGGACTATGCCAAGCAGGCGGGTTCGGACGGGAGTTTCAATCAGGATGAGAAAGCGAAGATGTGGCAGTTCAGAGAGCAGTACGAGAAGGCGAAGCAGAAGCTGGCGGATAGATCGGAGTTAGTGGATTACCTCCGCGACGGGCCGGGTGGCGGGGAGCCTGACGATCATGGGGGACCGGGCCACCACGGCGACTCGCACCCCGGTCATCACGACATCCCGACGGGAGGGCAAGGCCAGCAAGTCCCCACCCCTGCCATGGATGATTGCAAGCACCAATGGCAGGCCGGTTGCGGCGCGGCCGTCTCTCAGGATGCCCAGGCAGGCCATGGCAAGGACGACTTGTCCTATCTCGATTCGGTTATCAAGTCGGATCCCAAAAACGTCGAAGCTTTGGACGCGCGGTCCAATATCCTCTACAGCCTGGGGCAACTCCAGGCCGCCAACGCGGACGCGCGCCGCGCGCTGGAGCTCGACCCGACAGACCAGGCGGCTATAGCCGTCTTCAAGCTGACCGAAGGGCGCTCCGATTCGCAGGGAGACAACCCGGCGGGGCAGCTGGCGCAAGCCGGGACAGCGCTCAATGCCTCCGGAGGACTCGGCGGCTCCGGCGCGGCTGGCCTGCCGGCGCGGCCGGACCTGGCCATGACTAGCAAGAACTCTGCGGCGGACAACGCCGTGCAGTCGGCCCAGAACGCCTTGCGCCTGGGCGACGTGCCGGCCGCCGTCTCCCAGCTCAACCGCGCCTTGGCCGTCGACCCGCACAACCTCGACGCCTACCGCTTGCGGGCCATGGCCTACGCCCGGCAGGGGATGCACGACTCATCCCTTCGGGACGTCGAGGCCGGATTGAACCTGGTCCCGCGCGACGCATCTTTGCTCGTGATCAAGGCGTTCGACAAGAACCGCCAGAAGGATTACAGCGCGGCCTTGGCCGCCGCCGGGACGGCTCGCGAGGTCGATCCCGGCAGCGTCGACGCTATGGCCAATTACGCCTACGCCCTCGGCGGTCTGGGGCAGCGGGATCAGATGCTGGATCTCCTGGGCCAGGCCGCAGCTAGGGACGCGCGCTACCAGGCCAGCCTCCAGGACGCCAAGAACCGGCCCGTGGGCAGCGACATCCTCTTCCTGTTCCCGGGCGAGTCCGCGGCCGGCGGCTCAGCGCAGCCGTTCGGCCCGGAGGGGACGAACCGTCCGAGCCGCACGCGGCGCTACGGCGTGCTGGCCATCGCGACGCTATTAGGCGGGATCCTCGTGGCCCTGGGGTTGCTGCAGTCCGTGGTCGGACCCCTGACCAAGCGGTTCAAGACCGCCTTCACGGAAGTGCCCGCGTCCGCGCGCGGCGCAGTCGAGGGCGGCCCCACGACCTTGACGGCGCGCTCCCTCGATAGTCCGGACGGCGAATCGCTGCGGGGCCAGTACAAGATCCTGCGCCAGATCGGCTCCGGCGGCATGGGCTTGGTCTTTGAGGGCACGGATGTGACGCTCAACCGTCCGGTCGCCGTCAAGAAGATGCGCGATGAATTGCGCCTCGACCGCCGCGAGCGCATGCGCTTCATCAACGAGGCCAAGACCGTGGCCGCCCTGCACCATCCCAATATCGTCGACATCTACGCCATCATCGAGGAAGGCGACGAGCTCTTCCTGGTCTTCGAGTATGTCAGCGGTCACACCGTCTACGACCTTATCTCGCACCGGGGTGCCTTGGGATTCAAGGAGGCCCTGGGCATCACCCGCGGCATGGTCACGGCCTTGGACTACGCCCACGGCCGCGGCATCATCCATCGGGACCTCAAGCCCTCGAATGTCATGGTCAACAAGGAAGGCTTCATCAAGGTCATGGATTTCGGCATCGCGCGCATGGCCAAGGACGCCGCCACCCGGGTCTCCATGACCAATACGGTGGTGGGCACGCCGCCCTACATGTCCCCGGAGCAGGAGCAGGGCGTGGTGCGCAAGGAGGCCGACGTCTATTCCCTGGGCATCTGCGTCTATGAGATGCTCTGCGGCCGGGTCGCCTTCGCCGGCACGGGCGCGGGGATGCTCATGAACAAGGTCAACATGTCCTACATCCCGATCTCCAAGGCGGTCCCCGGCCTGCCCCAGGGCATCGACCTGGTCTTCGCGCGCGCCTTTCAGGCGGATCCGGACCAGCGTTTCCACTCGGCCGGGGAGTTCCTCTCGGCCCTGGAAGCTCTTCCTGCGGCCCCGCGGGCTTGAGCGGCGAGCCGCCGTCTGATATACTGTCTCTATACGGGGGTGAATAGCTTCGACAGGCGGCGTTCCCGCAACGGTCGCAGGCCCTGGGTGGCTGGAACCAGGATAAAATCCGGCTAAACAACAAATGCCAACTCACAGTTGGCCTGGGCCACTGCCTAACACGCAGTGAGCACACGCCGGTCCCTGACGCCTGCTGGGGGGTCGCCGGCGCCATCAGCAGGCTGGGGGTCCTCCCGCTGGCACCGTCGGAGGGGGCCTTGAGACCAGAACGGGGCTAGTCCGGACGTACCAGTCTGCCGGTTTTGTCCGGATGAAACTCAAGGCGGACTAAGCCTGTAGTGATCTTGCTGGTCGTCGTTTGGACGCGAGTGCGAATCTCGCCACCTCCACCATTTGATGAGTGCATCGGGTAGTCCCTTTCGGGAAGGGAAAACGGCTGCCCTCCAGGCACGGCGCGCCCTGGCGCGCCGCCATTGATGCTGGCTCGGCGCTCCGTGACCCTGCTCGGAGCGAACCTCCTGTTCGCCGCCATTTCGGTGCAGCTCGTGCTGCGGCCGGACCTCGGCGTGGCGGTCTATCCTTTCTACGGGGCTCTGGCCTTGTGGACGGACCTCCGTCGCGAATCCGAGCTGCCCTTCATCTTCACTTTTTTGGCGACCGTGGCCGGCATCCTGCTGATCATGCGCGTTCCCTTGGCGGCGGAGAAGACGGCCCTGGCTATCGAGATGGCCGGCCTCTGGGGCCTGGATTGGGGCATCTCCCTCTATCGGGGGCGGGACCTGGTGGACCAGCGCGATATCCAGACTCGGCGGCTGGCTCTTGACGCGGGCATCCGGGACGACGAGCGCGACCTCAAGTACTACCGGAGTCACCAGGAGAACGTGGGTGGCCAGATCCGTTTGCGCCGGGACCTGGCCGAGACCGCGCGCCGCCTGGGACGCATCACTGACAGTCGCGAGGTCTACCATCGTCTCGTGGAGATCCTTGCGGAGCGCTTCCCGGAGGCCCGGGTGCAGATCCTGGCCGAAGCCGCCTCCGATCCCCTGGTCGGCCTCGCCTTCCAGCGCCAGTCCGCGGTCCTGGTCAAGGACGCCGCCACCCAAGCGTGGGGCGGCCAGCCACCGGCCTTCGGCTCGGGCTTGGCCTTGCCCATCAAAGTCATGCGCCAGCCGGCCGGCTTCTTGAAGCTCGAATCCGACCAAGCCGGCGCCTTCACTCCGGAGGACCTGCGCACGGTGGACCTCTTCGCGACCATGGCGGCCCTGAGCCTCGAGAACATCCAGCTCTACGAGCACGTGCACGAGGCCGCGGTGCATGACGCGCTGACCCAGCTCTACAGCCACCGGGCCTTCCAGCAGAGGTTGCGGGAGGAACTGCTGCGCGCCGGCCGCAGCCAGACGCCGCTCTCCGTGATCCTCTGCGATATCGACCACTTCAAGGCGTATAACGACCACTACGGGCACCAGGCCGGCGACCAGCTTCTGCGTTCGCTGGCGGCCATCATCGCTTCTTTCGCGCGGCCGGTGGACTTCCCGGCGCGCTACGGCGGAGAAGAGTTCTGCCTGATCCTGCCCAACTTCGTGCGCTCTGAGGCGGTCGGCCTGGCTGAGCGGATTCGGATGCGCGTGGCCGAGGAGCCCTTCGTCCTGCAGGGCCAGCGCACCGGCGCCACCATGAGCTTCGGCGTATCGAGCTTCCCGGTGGACGCCACCACCGCCAGCCAGATCGTGCGCATAGCCGACGAGCGTCTCTATAAGGCCAAGCACGGCGGCCGCAACCAGGTGGCGGGATGAGTCTTCCGATCGCCTGCGCGGTGCTCTCTCTGCTCCCGGCTGCGGCGCTGCTGGCGAGCTACCCG
>Ga0118677_10005374_pt1 | contig 22457 bp, 14 predicted proteins | sample AliMusrvi5mmetaG_FD_86154 | JGI IMG/M metagenome (GOLD analysis project Ga0118677, IMG submission 86154)
CGGTGGCCGTGGCTTCGGCGGCGGCGGTGGCGGCGGCGGTGGCCGTGGCTTCGGTGGTGGTGGCCGTGGTGGCGACCGCGATCGTGGCGAGCGCCGCTACTAAGCCTCGGTTCTAGCGAACTGAATTTCGAGGGACGGAGCTCCTTTGGAGCTTCGTCCCTTTTTCTTTTCTGACTTTCCTTCCGCCGCGGTACCGCGGCCCCGTATTATGCCTTTTAAAGCCCTTCATCTTTCCGAAAACGTGCTCCGCGGCGTGCAAGCCGCCGGGTACACCGATCCGACCCCCATCCAGCTGCGCGCCATTCCGGCGGTGCTGACGGGAGGCGATGTCATCGCCTCCGCCCAGACGGGCACCGGCAAGACCGCCGCCTTCGCCCTGCCCGTGCTCACCCGCCTGGGTCACCACGGCCGCGCCCGCGTGCTCGTGCTCGAGCCGACCAGCGAGCTCGCCGACCAGGTCGAAACCGCCTTGCTCCTCGAAGACCTCGGCGAATTCGATTTCCCAGGGGAGAACCAGCGAGTTGCCGGACTTGATGTTGTCGGTCAATGGCGGCAGAATCGGATCGTTGCCGCCAAATAAATCCTGCTCGCGTTGGAGCGTCGCGCTGGTTTCGCCTTCCAGCATTTTCAGATACAGCGAAAGTTGCGTCACCTCCACCGCCTGCTCGTCAATATCCACGCCGTAAATCGTCTCGCGCAGAATCCGGCGTTTCGTCCGGTTGGTCAGGTGGAGCGTGTTGGTTTTGGTATCCAGCCAGCACCAATCTTTTTTGCGTTTGGTCGGGTTGTCCATGAGCCATTGCTGCCAGTGCTCGCACACACGCTCGAACACGCGCAGCAGGAAACTGCCGGAACCGCACGCGGGATCGAGGAAGCGGAGCTTGAGCGTTTCCGCCGGCGTTTTCCCGGCCAGCAGTTTGCCGACGGTCTGCTCCACGATGTATTCGACGATGTAGCGCGGCGTGTAATAGACGCCACCGGCCTTGCGGACTTCCGGCTTTTCCTCGATGACCGCGCCGCGTCCTTGCGGGCGGACGATCTTGCCGAGAAACCGCTCGTAAATCGTGCCGAGAATTTCCACGGCCACGTAACCGAACTTGTAGGAGGAATCGTTGCAGATGGCTTCGAGGAAATCCGCAAGCCAAGCGTCGCCCACCACCAGTTCTTCGCTGGGATGGAATTTGAAAATGTTGCCGTTGAAATACGGAACATGCGAAGCCGGGCGGCGATCCAGCGCACGGATGTGGAACACGATGGAGTACCACAGTGAACCTTTCGGTGTGCTCAAGCCGGCACCGCCCCAATGGGCGGGCGGTTCGCGTACCAGGCCTTCCCGATCTTGCCGCCGCTGCCAGGTTTCCAGCAGCGACTGGAGCTTCGTGCCCATGTCAATGCCCCGCGCTTCCGAAATCCGGATGAACAGGAGGCGGTCGAGGATGGATTGCACGGCTTCGTTGAGCCGGGTGCCTTCGAGCAGGTCGGCGCGGTCGTTGTGGCGGATCAGGTCGGAAGCCAGATCGCGGCGGGCATCGTCGAGGAAGTTCAGGAAGTCCGTGTCGAGCGCGCGGGAGCGGTCCGGCTTGAAGAGCCACTGTTGCCGGATCTTCCCCTTGGCCGCCGGTTTGCGGGGGAGCGCCTCGATGGCCCGTTCCAGCGCGCCGCCGGCCACGGCCTGATGGGAGAGGAGATCCCAGATATCCCGCGCCATGAGCGGATACTGGCGAAAATGCCAGCTCTTCCAGAGACCGACGCCCACCTCCTCCGGAAAGGGCTTGCTGCCGACCACGTAGAGGTGGAGTTCCTCGAAATCCGTGAGAACGGCCAGGAACAGTCCCTTGTTCCAGGCGTAACGTTTGGCCTGATAAGCCGAGCGCGCGTGGAGTTCCTCGGCGGGTTTCTTGGCCTCGCAGATGAAGCGGTCCATACGGTCGGTGCGGAAGAGATAATCGGCCCGTTTCTGACGGCCGCCGATATCGGTGCGGCTCTCGATTTCGACTTCCCGATGCTGGGGGATATGTCCGGCCTTGTTCTCGACGTCCCAGCCCAGCGCGCGGAAGAAGGGGTTCAGAAATTCCTGACGGACGCTGGCTTCGTCGTAGCGATTGCTCTTGTAGTCGGCAAGGTTGCGGCCGAAGATTTCGACCAGGCGGCCGAGTTCCGCCTCGAAGGCGCGAAAGGCGCCATCCGGATCCGCGGCGGGCGTCGACAGTTCCGGCGCCGCAGAAGCGGCCGTCCCGTCATCTTTCGGGCTTCGGCATTTGCTATTGGCCATGACGGAGAAGTCTGCCAGAAGCGTGAAGGGGAGTCCAGTTCGGCGTCGGCGCTCGGGCTAAAGGCTAAACGCTAAATGCTAAAGGCTAAAGTTGAACATCACTTCAGCCTTCAGCCCTTAGCCTTCAGCCTTTAGCCTTGCCCCCTTGCTAGCCCGTCGCCCAGTCTTCCGTCGCCAATCCCGGTACGCGGGCAAATTCACGACGATTGTGGGTGATCAGTGTGAGATTGCGGGACCGTGCGGTTGCGGCAATCACGAGATCGTTGGGGCCGATGGATTTTCCGATCGCTTCCAGTTGGTGCCGGATATCGGCATAGTGCCCGGCCGCTGCGCGATCGAACGGCAACAGTTCGAAGGGCGCGAGGAACGCTTCCACGAGTTCGCCGGTGCGCCCGGGATCCCGGCTCTTCCGGGCGCCCAGCAGCAGTTCCGCCCGCACCATCGCGGGCACCCCGATATCTTCCGGCACCTGCTGACGGAAGCGTTCCGCCATTTTGGGCCATGTGCCTTTCATGGCATCAATGCAGGTGTTCGTGTCGAGACAGAAGCGCATTAGAAAGCCTTCCGGGGGGTGTCGGCCGTTCGGTCGTCTTGCGCGGGGCGGGTCAGATCGCTGCCACGCAAGGCGCCAAACAGGTCGAAATAGCCTTGCGGCCACGTGTGCCGGATGGACTCGCTCAACCGTCGCCGCGCCCAGAGGGAAACGGAAACGTGCTCGCGCTTCGCAGACTTCCGGACACCCTGCATGGATGCATCATCGAGATAGATGGTCAGTTGACTCACGGGCGAATCTCCTCTGCATGCGGACAGACTATCCGTTTATGCAACCTGCTGACAAGTATAATTGCACATATACGTAAAAGTTAAGAAAATCGCGCTGCGGGGCAGCGCTCCTACAATCTTCCGCGACAGGTCGGTCAGTAGGAGCGCTGCCCCGCAGCGCGATTGGATCGTCTTACGGCTTCGGCAACTTTTTCGGAACGGAAAATCTACCCGAGCACTTCGTTGCACGCCTCCTCGAAGACCGCCAGCGACTCGCGCAGCGCGTCCTCAGGGATGGTGAGCGGCGGGGCGATCTTGAGGCACTCGCCGGCAATGCCGACCGGCGCGAACATCAGCAGCCCCTTGTGGAAGCAGGCGAGGTTGATCTTGGTCGCCATGGCGCTGTCCGGCTCGCGCGTGCCGGGCTTGACCACCTGGATGCCGGCCACCAGCCCCTTGCCGTGCAGGCAGCCGAGATGCTTCGCGTGGCGCTTCTGCACGCGCTCCAGCGCGGGCATCAGGATCTTTTCCATGGCAGCGGCGCGTTCGGCCAGTTTCTCCTCGCGGAGAATCTTCAGGTTGGCGATGGCGGCGGCCACGGCCAGCGGCGAGGCGGAGTGCGTCGAGGTCATCGAACCGGGCGCGTAGATCCCCATGATGTCGCGGCGGCCGATCACGGCCGAGATCGGCAGCGACGAACTGATCCCCTTGCCGCAGGCGATCAGGTCGGGCTGGATGCCGTAGTGCTGGAACGTGAACATCTTGCCGGAGCGGCAGAAGCCGGCCTGCACCTCGTCCATGATCAGCACAATGTCGTGCTTCTTGCAGAACGCCTCGAGCTTTTTCGCATATTCCACCGGGAAAAAGTCCGGGCCGCACCCCTGGAAGCTCTCCGACATCACGCCCGCGATATCCTCGGGCTGCACGTTCTTGTCGGCCAGCGTCTTGAGGAACAGGTCGAAGCTGGTGTCCGGGTTCTTGAAGCCGTCCGGGAACGGCACCTGCACGAAATTCGGGCAGGCGCAGCCGATCCACTTCTTCTGCCGGTCGTTGCCGCCGGCGAGCTGCGAGCCCAGCGTGCGGCCATGGAAGGCGTTCTGGAACGAAACCAGCACGCGTTTGCGCGCGCCATGCTTCTCCAGGCCGTAGGTCTTGGCGAGCTTGATGCAGTTCTCGGTGGCCTCGCTCCCCGTGCTGAGCAGGAACGCCTGGTACGTGGACGGGTCGGGAGAGATCTCGCGCAGCATGCGCGTGAGCGTGGCGCGCCCTTCGTGCACGAACACGTAGGTCGCCAGCAACGGCTGCTCGATCGCCTGCCGCAGCGCCGCCACGATCTCCGGACGGCCGTGCCCGGCGTTGGTGATCAGCACGCCCGAAGACCAGTCGAGCCAGCGGTTGCCCCAGCGGTCGCCGACAATGCACCCTTCGGCCGAGTGCCAGACGATCGGCGGCTGTCCCAGCATGGAGCGCGGCTCGGAGCGCTTCAACTCCTCGAAGATCGGCAGCGATTCCGGCACGGGCAGTTTCGTGCAGATCGTGCGGTACTTGGTTTTGACGGACGGAACGGCGACGGGTGTGAGGTCATATTCGGCCATGGTTTTCTCCAAGACGTTGTTACTTGTGTGTGAGGAGAACGCTCAACGTCCAACGTTCAACGCTCAAGTTTCAAGTGAGGCACCTAAATAACTCTGCCCTTCTTCATGAACGCGCCATCCGCCCTCCTGATTGGCGCGCGCCGTTCGGATGCTGGCTGCGAAGATTCGCACCAATTCATCGGTCTCGGCCAATGCTTTCCCGACATCCTCGCCACGACTGATCAGCGGAATCCGCTGGATCAGACGCAACCACCGTCGAGATTCGCGCAACTCCTTGTGACAGACACCAAGCTTGTGAATAAAGTCGTTCCTCGATTCCGCCGCCTCTGCTTCGCCGTGATTCGGAAGCGCCGAGGTGCCCGAACGAAGCAACTGGCCGGCAATGTGGTTGCCGGCCCGCGTGTCCGGTAATAGCTCGACCAGCCGCACGATTTGCGCGGCGTACTCGAGAAGCCTTTCTTCAAGATCATACTTCCGGTCTTGCATGGACACGGCTCCAACTTGAGCGTTGCGAGTTGAACGTTCAACGTTGAACGTTTAACTTTCAACGCTCCATGACATTCCTACGCTCTCAGCTTCGCTCCGGGCGTTTTGCCGTACGTGATCTCGGCCCAATCGCCATCCTTCTGGATGGACAGGCGGGCCGCTTCCACGACGAGTTCGTTGATGAAACTGTTGGCGGGCGTTGCGAGGATGCCCTGTTGGTCGATCGCTGCGATCAGCTCGCGGCGGCGCGCCAAGGCCTTGGCCGCGGGCAGCGCGGCGGTTTCCGTCTCGATGCGGTTCATGGCGTCGATGTTGGCTGCGACCGAATCGAAGCCGTAGCCGACCACCTGGGCGCCAGCGCCGCCCTCGCGCGGCACGAGCCGGTAGAAGTCCGGGCTGACGTAATTGTACTTCGAGCCGCCGCAGCCGATGTTGTCGAGGTAGCAGTAATGCGTGCCGCGGTCCTGGTCGTTGTGCTGGATCATCCCGGAGGCGTCCTTCCCCTCGCAGTAGAGCAGCAGCCCCTGGTCGTTGCTCCCGGCGGCGGCGTCCGGATAGCCGAGGCCGTCGTTGACCGTCAGCAGCGCGCCGTTCTCGTAGCGGATGCGCGCGTTGGCCCAGAGGTATCCCTCCTTGCCGTTCGGGAAGCGCCCCTTGACGCCGGAAACGCTGAGCGCGACCGGCTTCAGTCCGGTGATGAAATAGACCAGGTCCACATAGTGGCAGCCGACGTACACGAACGGGTCGGTCTTGTCGCAGGTGAACCAGTTCTGGAAGTTCGAGTGGCGGTAGTAGTACGGCTCGATCAGCTTGGCCTCGCCCAGCTTGAACTCGCCGAACTGTCCGGCGGCATACTGGCGCTTGGCCATCAGCGACCGGCGGTCGAAGCGCTTGTGATATTCGATGCCGACGTACAGGCCGCGCGCGTGCGCCAGCTTCTCGATTTCGGCGGCGTGCGCGTAGGTCAGCACCAGCGGCTTCACGCAGAGCACGTGCTGGTCGTGCAGCAGGGCGGCCTTCACCATGTCGTAATGGAACTGGTCGGGCACGGCCACGATCACCGCCTGGCGCGGCGGCAGTTTGGCCAGCGCTTCGTTGAACAGCGCCGGGAACATCTTGTCCGGCGCCTCGGTCAGCGCCGGCAGGGCGTCGAACGACTGGCCGGGAAAGGCCTCCTGCAGTTCGCGGTTCTCCTGCAGCGCGCGCAGCGGCGCGCTGTTGAGCGCGCAGACCGCGATTTTTCCGGCGCGTCCGGCGCGCTGCAACTGATACACGGAAGGCAGCAGCAGATCGTTCGTGATCATGCCGCCGCCGATGATGAGGGTGTCGAGTGGGTTCATGTCGGTTCCTTGGTTTGGGGAAAGGTGAATAGGCTGTAGGCTGTTAGACTGTTAGGCAGAGTCTTCCCTGTCTTCGCTTACCCCTTCAGCCTAACAGCCTTCAGTCTAAACAACCTTCTTCTCACGGCAGACTCCCGCGGGCCTCCAGCGCCTGGGCGACGCGCCGCACGGCCAGCAGCATGGCCGCCTGCCGCAGCGGCACCTTGCGCTCCTGCGCCAGTTCCTGCACCTGCGTGAAACGATCCTTCATGCGCTGTTCGAGGCGGGTGTTGACCTCGGTCAGCGTCATTTGTTCCTGCTGCGTCTCCTGCGTGTATTCGAGATAGGAGACGAACACGCCGCCGGCGTTGCAGAGAATGTCCGGAATCACCAGAATGCCCCGTTTCTCGAGGATCGTGTCGGCTTCCGGCGTGGTCGGCCCGTTCGCGCCTTCCGCCACCAGCTTCGCCTGGATCTGCGCGGCGTTCTCCCGGGTGATCTGGTTGCCGGCCGCAGCGGGCACCAGGATGTCGCAGGGCATGGTCAGCAGCGCCTGACCGTCAACCGCCCTGGCCTTGGGGAACCCGACAATCTGACGATGCTTGGCCGCGTAGGCCGACAGCGCCGTGATGTCGATGCCCGCTTCGTTGTACAACCCGCCATGCGCGTCCGAGACACCGATGATCTTCACGCCGCGTTCGGCCAGGGACACGGCCGCCACGCTGCCGACGTTGCCGAACCCCTGCACGATGGCCGTCGCGCCGGCCAGGTAGCGCCCCTGCACCGCCATGGCGGCGGCCGTGCAGATCGCCACGCCGCGTCCAGTGGCCTCGCGCCGCCCGGGAATGCCGCCCAGGATCACCGGCTTGCCCGTCACATAGCACCCCTGCGTGGTCGCCTGTCCGAGCGAGTAGGTGATGGTGTCCTTGATGTGTCCCATGTCGCGCTCGTTCGTGCCCATGTCCGGCGCCGGCACGTAGACCAGCGGATGGATGTGGCGCTGCGCGTTGCGCGTGAAGCTCCGGATCAGCGTCTCCTTGTCGTGGGGCGAAAGCGTCCCCGCGTCCGCCACGATTCCGCTCTTGCCGCCGCCGAACGGCACGCCGATCAGCGCGCACTTCCACGTCATCTCCATGGAGAGCGCCGTCACGTCGTCCAGTGTCACCTCGGGCGTCATGCGGATGCCGCCCTTGCAGGGTCCGAGCGCGCTGGAGTGCTGCACGATAAACGCATGGAAAACATGCGCCTTGCCGTCGGCCAGTTGCGGGGAGAGAACCAGTTCGCTGCGTTCCTGCGGCTGGCGGTTCTTGGCCAGCAGATCCTCGGCGAACTCGTCCTTGAGCAGGGCCGCGGCCCGGTCGTAGTTCGCCAATGCATGCGCCAGCAGTGTGTTCCCGCTCATGTCGCACCCCTCGTTAGTTGCCTTGTCCGCCGGGCGGCGGCGCGCACGATTCGCGCACCACCAGTTCCGGCCTGACCTTGAAACAACGCTCCCCCGCCGGCGTCCGGCCGGCAGCCAGATGAAATACGCGCTCCGCCATGTCCGCGATGGGCGGCCGGATCGTGGTCAGCGCCGGCACGGCCAGGTGCGCGAAGGGAATGTCGTCCACGCCCGTCACCGACAGGTCGCGTGGCACCACCACCCCCGCTTCGTGCAGCACGCGCAGCAACGTCAGCGCCAGCACATCGTCGGAAACCACCAGTGCGGTCGGCCGCTCCGCCGAGCGGCCGGAACGGATCCGGCGCAACGCCTCCGCCATGTTCGAGGGCGCCGCATCGGCCGCATGCACGAACGCCGCGGCCCGTACGGCAATCCCGGCCCCTGCCATCGCGGTCTTCAGCGCGGTTTCGCGCCGCATGTTTCCCGGCGTATCATTCCCCAGATAGCCGATCCGGCGGTGGCCGAGCTGCAGCAGGTAGGCCAGCAGTTGACTGAATCCGGCCACTTGTTCCACACAGACCTGCGCCACGCCATCGTCATCCGGCCCGGCGCCGAGACGCACCACGGGAACGCCCCGGCGCACCGCCTGCGCCAGCCCCGTGGGCAGGAAATCGCTTCCCACCAGAATGACGCCATCCAGCCGGTACTTGTTGAGGGGGAGCAGATCCGGCGCGTCGCGCCCTTCCGCGCCGCCCCCGGTCATCACCAGCGAATAATCCGCCGCCGCCGCCAGCCGCTGCAGCGCGCCGACAATCGGGCCGAAAAAGGGGTCGGTGAAGTCGCGCACGACCACACCCAGCATGCGCGTCGCCCCGCCGCGCAGCGAAAGCGCCGCCACATTGGGCGCATAGCCGCAACGGGCCGCCTCCGCGCGGATGCGCTGGATCGTCGCCGGATGCGCTCCGATGCGCTCGGCCTGCCCCCGCAACGCCCGCGACACGAGCGACGCGGAAACGCCCAGACGGCGGGCAATGGCCTTTTGCGTCGGATGCATGGGGAAACGTTAGTCAAAGTCATCGGCAGACGTCAACCTCAATCGTGTGAGGAGAGAGTCCAGGCAAGGGCCTGCCCGCGGCTACACGGGCACGCGCTCCCTATTGAATGAAGATGGCCGTACCCACGATGGGCAGGTGCGAACCATATTCGAACGCGCCCATGTCCACGGCCATGCCGGTCTGCCGGACGTAGCCCGCGCCGCGCTGGTCGGTGGTCAGCGCCAGCGGATTGCTGCCGTGGTGAATGGCCAGGCTGCCGGCTTGCAGCGCGCAGGTCAGCGTCGGTCCGCCGTTGTTCGCCAGCGGCAGCAGCAGCGCATTGATCACATTGGTTGACGCGCCCACGTAGCTGCCGTTGGCGTTGGTCATGCCGGCCGCGAAGAGATTGTTGGCGTTGTTGCCGATCAGCGAATAGCTATCCACGTTGCCGCTGGTATCGGCGCGATAGAAGTCGGGCCCCAGCGGCGCAACATTACCGGCCAGAATCGTGCTGCCGAGATAGGTTTGCTGATACTCGTAGATGCCACCGCCAGATACCCAAGCGCTGTTTGAAAAGACGGTTGTGTTGTACAGGCTGACTGTCCCACCGCCATTATTGAAAACATTCATGGCGCCACCGTTTGCGGCCGTGTTGCCGTAGAACGTGCAGTTTACAAACGTAGGTGCGTTTTGACTGTCTGTAAAACCTCCTCCGCTGTTGGTGGCTGTGTTGAAGGCGAAGGTGGAATTGTAAACGTTCACGGCAGCCCCATTATTGATCGCGCAGACGCCGCCGGCATTGGCGGCGGAGTTGCTGACGAAAGATGACGTCCAGATGGTGAGCGGAAACGCGTTGCCGAGGAGAATGGCGCCGCCAGCGTTGGCGTTCATCGCCACGGGGTTGCCGTTGTTGCCGACAAAGACGCAATTGCTGATCGTCATCGACGACATATTGTCCCAAATGCCGCCGCCGCCGCCCACGGCCTGATTGTAGGAGATTTCCGTATTGCGCACATTTAACTGGCCGGCTCCGGGCGTGTTGTTCACCCAGCCGATCGCGCCGCCGCCGCCAGCGCTGGCATTCTGGGTCAAGCGACAACCGTCCACAGTGATGATGGACGTCAAACTGCCGGATCCAATCGCCGCGCCGCTGCCGCTGGCGTTGGCATACCGCAATGTCAGGTTCTTGAGCGTAACATTCGCCGCGATGCCGAAAATGGTCAGGTTGGGCGCGGCAAAGGGTGTCGGCCACGGCTGCAGGAAGGTGTCGTCCCGTGTGTTGCCTGTGATCGTCAGGTTTGCGCTGATCGTCAAATTAGATTCGGCGTACGTTCCGGGCAGGAGATGGATCGTGTCATTGGCGCCGGATTGAATCCGGGTGAGCGCGTACCCCACCGTGCGGAACGGCTGCGTGATGGCACCGTTGTACGCGTTCGTGTCCACGCCGGAGGTCGACACATACCAGTTGGTTGCATTCTGGGACAGGAACGCGACAGCCAAATCCGACTCGTTGTAGTTGGTGACAATGGCCGCCGTGTTGCCGGCAAAGGCGTTGTTCGCAAACGTGAAACCCAGGTTGGTCACGTTCTGGTAACTGGCGCTGTTCACGGCATTTCCGAGCAGCGCGATCGAGAGCGCCATGGGGCCCTGCACCTTCACCGCGGCCATCAACCCGGCCGGCAGGTTCACCGGCGTCACCTTGCCGCTGGCCACGAGGTCTTCGCCCACCGTGCCGTTGAACGTGTCGCCCAGCAGGGACGCTGACAACGTGTTGGCGATGCTGCCGTCGTTCATCCAGGATTCATTGAACGTCTTGGGCGGCGTGTAGGACAGCGCCGGGTTCACAAACTGGACTTGCAGGTTCGAAACCACGTCGTTGGTGACAATGGCGGCGTTGTTCAGGGCAAACGCCGTGTTCGTGAAGGCGAACGTCAAGTTGGCGATACTGTTGGCCGCGTTATGGGCGGTGGCATTTCCCGACAGCGTAGCAGCCAGATGCTTGGGGTCCTGGCGCGTCACCACGGCGGTCAAACCGGGCGGCACGTTGGTAACAGAAACCTTGTTCCCGGCCACGAAATCGTCGCCGTTAGCGCCGGTGAAGGTGTCGTTGTTCAGCGTGATGATGATGGCATTGCTGATGGAGCCGTTGTTCAGCGGCGCCGACTCGTAGAAAGTCGAACTGCTGTATCCGAGCGAGGGATTGACGTTGTCGTTGAAGAGCACCTGCAGGTTGGTGACCGCGTAATTAAGTGAGCTGCTCACCACGCCGCTGGCCAGCGCATTCGTCTGGAACACGAAGGTCATGTTGTAGACGCTGTTGGAGGCGTTGTTCGCCGGGGCATTGCCGGCCAGCGTGACACTCAGGTTGGTTGCGCTGATGCGCGTGGCCACCACGGTCAGGCCGGAGGGATAGTTCGATACCACCAGCTTGCCGGCGGCCACGAAATCGTCGCCGTTTGCGCCGGTAAAGGAGTCGATCCCCTCGTCCAGGGTGATCTGGTTGGTCGTGCCGATGGAACCGTCATTGGCCGTGGCCTCGAGAAAAGCAGTGGCCGAATAGACAAACTGCGCCGGTCCACTGCCGGTTTCGTAGGCGCCCATGTCGGCGGCCGCGCCGGAGACGCGCGCGAAGCCGGGACCGCGCTGGTCATAAACCAGGCCCAGTGGGTTGCTGCCGTGATCGATAGTCGGGTTGCCCGCCAGCGGCTTGCAGGTCGGCGTCGGCCCACCCCAGTTCTGCAGGCCGCTCAACCGCAGGGCATTGACCACCGCAAAGCCGTTGGAACCGACGTAATTGAAGTTGGCATTGGTAATCACAACGCCCAGCGCATTCGTACGCGTCGCCAGGTAGGCACTGGGAAGTGCGCCGCTGCTGGCGGTGATTAGTGAATTCGATACCGGGTTGAACCCGGCGGTGCCGGTGTTGTTGCCGTACGAAAGATCGGGCCCCGCCACCGCGGCGCTGTTGCCGGCCACGATGCAACTATGCAGGCCAACCGCCGTGCTGCTGTTCTCGAGACGGAACGCGCCGCCGGTCTGGGCCGAGTTGTTCACGAACGTGCACCCGTAGAAGGTGCCGGCCGGGCCCCAGGAGTTCTGCCCGTAGAAGGCGCCGCCCAAGCCGGCCGTATTGGCATAGAAAGTCGTATCCGACGAGTAGAGGATCCCGGCGGTCGTGGTGTTCCACGCGTCTATGGCGCCGCCCGCGGTTACCGCAGAGTTGTTGGCAAACGTGCACCCGGAGATCTGGTTCGGACCTGCCGCGTTTTGATAAACCGCGCCACCGCTCCGCCCTGCAGAATTGGTGAGCATCTGGCAGTTGACGAAACTCCCGGTTGTCCCAGGGTTGACGTACACCGCGCCACCATCCATCGTGGAATGGTTGTTGATGAAGAGGCAGTTGGTGAAGTTGATTGACTGCGAACCGCTCCAGATGGCGCCACCAAAGTCCGAGCGGTTGCCGATGAAGTCGCAGTTGACCGCCTTCCACGGAGAGGTTGCGCCGCCATTATTGAACACATAGATCGCCCCGCCATTCGCCGTGGCTGCGGTGTTCGTGGCCGTGTTGTTCAGGAAGCGGCAGGAGTCGAAGGTCCAGTCCAGATATCCGTTCAGTCCATAATTGTTAACCGCACCGCCGCTGACGTTTCCGGATGAGGTATTCGCATTCTGCAAGGTCATCTGCCGCAGGATCAATTGTTTATTAGTAATCAGAATCCTCTTATTCGCGGCCGTGAGCGGCGCGTTGGTGGCCTGCAGGATGGTCAGCGTCTTGCCTGCGCCGATGATGGTAATGGGTTTGTTAATAATCTGTTCGGCCACCGTCCAGGTGCCGGTGCCCATGGTGATGACGTCGTTAGCGGCACTCTGGGACACGCCGACCGCCTTGGAAAGGGTCAGGAAGGCCGAGGCCGATGAGGTGCCGTTGCTGGCGTCGCTGCCGGTAGCCGACACGTACCAGTTGGACGGATTCTGCGACAGGAAGACCACCGACAGGTTTGTGCCGCCGGCCCAGGTGATGGCCGCTGCCGAACCGCTGGTGAAGGCGGAGTTGGTGAAGATGAACGCCAGATTGTTGATGTTCGCGTTGGTGGTGTGACTGACGGCATAGCCGGTTAATGACAGCAAAACCTGATTGGTCGCCGCACGAATGGCCATGGCGGTCAGGCCGGGAGGCACATTGGTCGGCACGACATAACCGAGGGCCACGAAGTCCTGGCCGTTCGCGCCGGCAAAGGTGTCGTTGGCATTCGTGAGCGCCACGGTGATATAGGCGTAATTGCCGCCACTACCGCTAGCGATCGGCGAGACCACGCCGCCGTCATTCTGCCAGCGTTCCACGAAGTTCGTGGCGTTGTAAACCAGCGTGCCGGAGGCCAGGGCCTGTGCGGTCGCCAGCGCGCCGGCGAGCAGGCTGACGCAGCACATGCGCGCCAGCAGGTTTATGGTTGTGCGATACCGGATCTGCGTGTCTCATTCATGTTGTCGCTCCTCGTCTTCCGCATGTCTTCCACTACCTCTATGGCCTGCAAAGTCCCGCACCCCACCTGCCGCGCACGTCTCCCATAGCACGACGGCCCGCGCCGCTTAGCGGCGCGCTGCCGTTCGCGTCTCTTCTGGCACCTGCCAAAACATCACCGGAGCAGGATCAGCAGCCCGGCCGGCGGCACGGCCGAGACCTGGTAGAGCTTCACGGTGCCGGCCGGCTGGTTGTAGGCGACCTTGCCGTGCCAGGCGCCGCTGAAGGTCACCGACGGGAAGGTGCTCGCCAGCGCCGCCGCATTGGTGGCGATGATCAATTCCTGCCCGGCCAGCGCATTCTGCGCCAGGTTCGTCGCAAAGTTCACGACCAGCGTCGCGTTGTTCAGGTTCGTCAGAACTCCGGTTACTGCGAGCTGGTCGAAGTCGGTGCCCGGCACACCGCCGGCGCCGGTCACGTCCACTATCAATGTCGAGTTGCCTCCAACACCGTCCGTGCCGAACGCCAGGTTGCCGGCGATCCGGAGCTGGCCGGAGGCATTGACGTTCGTACCGGGCTGGACCGTCCTGCCCGGCACCGTGAGTGTGTAGGCGCCCGAACCGTCCTGCACCTGGATCGTATTGATGCCGCCGAGGTTGTTCGGCAGCACCCAGTTCGTCGTGGCGGGCATGGTGTTCAGGTAGACGCCGCCATTGGCGTCGGCGGAATCAAACCAGCAGTCGCCCGTTCCGAGTGCGCCGGTGTTCTCCACGTACAGCGCATTCCACAGCACCGTGACACCGCCTGAAAAACTCCCGTTGTTGCCGGAAAGGCGGAAGATCTGCGAGCCGCTGCCGCCACGGTCCGCATCGATCGTGAGGCGGCCGGCGCCGACAATCGTGCCGCCATAGCGGAAGTCCGGCCCCCAGCCCCGGTAGTCGCGGTGACCGTACATCGTGCTGTTGGCCGTCAAATAAAGGTGGCCGCCCAGGATCTGGGACTGCCCGTACTTGCCATTCCCGAGCACGCCACCCTGCAGTTCGATTTCCCAGTTCTGGATCGTCCGGTTGTTGCCGTCGCCATAGGACTTGACCTGCCAGAGTTCGGATCCCGCAGGCACGATCACACGGGCCGGCGCGGGGGCGTTCGTCTGGTCGATAAAGACACTCAGCGCATTGCGCACGATGGCCGTTCCGGTGCCCAGGGCGCCGTCGGCGCACACGTTCAGGGCGGGGCGGTAGCCGTCGCTATCGAGGTACGGCCCGGCCATGATATCCCAGCCGCCGGAGAAGTTATTCGCGCTGGCGTTCAGGTTCATCCCTGCGCAATCGCTGCCGCGGAAGACGATCACACCCGTGTTCGTCACGCCGCCCTGCACCGAGTCCTGGAATGAGCCATTGAAGTTGAGGATGGTCCAACTGCGGTGGTTGCCCGAACCAACCAGGTTGATCTGCGAACTGGCTTTCACGGTGACGAGGTTGTTCGGCTGGGCGTAATTGCCGTCGTCCTGCAACTTCAGCACGCCGCCGTTGAGCAGCAGCGGCGCAGTCTGCACGGTCGTGTCTGCGAACCACAGCGTGCCCGTCGCGGACCCGTTGGCGTTCGTGGTGAGGCTGATCGAGCGCATTGACGGAACGACATAGCCGGCCGTGGCCTGAACCGCGTTGGACTGAATGGTCGCCGAGTCGTATGTGTTGGATGGATAGCCCGTCGAGGGCGTCCACGTGTTGGTGCTGTTCCAGACGCCGGCGGCCTTGTCGGTGTAGTCGATCGACGACAACGTGGTGAAGTTGGTCGCCACACCCCAGGCCGTGCCCAGCGTGTTCGAGGCGTAGACGTTGTAATAATAGGCCGTGCCCTGGGACAAGCCGTAGACATTGGTGGTCAGGAAAGCGCCCTGCGGCACGTTATTGCCGAAGAAGTAACTGGTCAGCCACAAGGCCTTGTTGGTGTTGCCCGTACCACCGGAATGGGTTGCATCGCCGAAGAAGACCCAGACGGCCGTGGGTGCGCCACCGGTCGAGACCAGGTCGCCGTTGAGCGTGGCCTGGAAGGCCGTCACTCCCGACGCGCCGCCGTCATTATCCACGGCCACCGAGTCCGACGGCGTCGTGAAGGCAGTTGCAGGCGAAGCCCAGTTCTCGCCGAAGGAGTTCGTTGCATAGCAGCGGTACAGGTAGTTCGTGTTCGGCGTCAGCCCCGAAGCGTGCGCCAGCACGCTGCCGACCGTCTGGGTGCCCAGATAGGCGAATCCGTCCCACCCGGTACGGTTGGGGTACTGGTCCTGTTTGCCGTAGAAGACATAGACTTCGGTAGGCGCCGAACCGGTCCAACTCAGGTAGCCGTTCAGGTCGGCGGAGAAGGCCGTCTTGTTGGAGACCCCGCCCTGGTTGGAGATCACCGGCGTGGCCAGTTGGCTCTGGCTGCTGTTGAACGCGCTGTTGGATGCCATGTTCATGTAACAGGCCCAGATCCAGTTCGAGGAGCGTGGCGTCGCTTCCAGGCGCGCCTCGTCGATCAACCCGTTCATGTAGGAACCGTCGCCGCGGTACCCGATATAGAGACTTGGACCGGAGGCCCCCTGAATCTGACTGTACGTGGAACTGCCCTCCGGCTGGCCGTTATAATAGAAGGTCAACCCCTTGGTGGCGTTCGCGAACGAGAAGCTCAGGTAGACCCACTGGCCGACGGGAATGGTATTGGTCCCGCTGACCCATCCGTTGAAGTAGATGGAGTTCTTATCCCCGTAGGTGTCCCAGAAGTACGAATTGCCCCACTTGCCGAGGATTCCCATCTCGCCCGTGGCGTTGCGTTTCACCCACGCCGAACACGTCATGTCGCCCGACACGTTCACGCTCGCCGCGTTGCCACAGTTGATTGACTGCCCGCCTGCGAATCCCTGCCCGTTTGCGACGATTGCGGTCGCGTTGGTATTGCCGCTGGCGGTCCCCTTGTTCCCATTGGTTGTGGAATCCACGGCGTTGGGCTGTCCCAGATGCCATACCCCGCGGTAAGGAGAGGACCAGGCTGCCCCATTGGTGGAGTAGACCGCCGGTGAGGCGGTTGCCGCCGAATTGCCATAGTAGGCCCAGATGAAATCATTCGAGCTCGCGAGCAGGTCCACCTGCACCCAGACTGCGGAGGTCCCGTTCGTGCTCCAGTTCTCGATCTCGAAGTTGAGGTTCTTCGTGGCATTCGAGTTAGAGAAGCGCAGGTCGTTGCCATTGGTCGAGGCAAGCTGGCTGTACAGGAATCCGGGCGTGGTCGTGTTGAAGTTTACCAGTGCCGGGAAATTCGTCAGGACTTCGGACCGGTTGTAACCCTGGAACTGGATCTTCGTTCGGTAACCGTACTGGCTGTAATTCGGCATGGTCACGAAACTGGTGGCCGGATCGGCCCAGCATTCGCCAAAAGCGTTGGTCGCATAGTAACGGTAGTAGTTGATCGCATCGGGCGTCAATCCCGTGGCGAGCCAGGTCAGGCTGCCCACGGAATTGGTGCCCAGATATTGCGAGCCGCCCCAGCCGGTGCGCGTCTTGCCCTTGTCCTGCGGACCCCAGAACACGTACACCTCGGTGGGCGCGTTGCCGGTCAGGCTCAGGTAGCCGTTGAGCGCGGCGCTGTTGGAGGTGATGCCCGTTGCGCCGCCCTGATTGGAGATGACCGGATCAGCCGCCCCGACCTGGAGCTGGATGGCGCCGTTCCGGTAGACCACGTTCGTCGTCAGCACGACCCCCTTCACGTTCTGCCAGATGACCGAATGGAAGGACTGGCCAGTGAAATTGTCGTTGGCGTTGGTCACGATGGTCAGGGTCTGCCCGCTCAGTTGCTCCACGGTCGGACCCAGATTGATCACCAAGTCACAATTTCCGATCGTCGCCGCCACGCCCGCGCGGTTGACGACCAACTGGTCAAAGTCCGTACCCGCCACGCCGCCCGCACCGGTGACGTCGACAATCAACTTGGCGTATCCGCCGGCCGCGTTGGTGGAGAAGAGCAGGTTGCCGGCAATCGTGAGCTTGCCGACGGCGTTGACATTCGTGCCGGGCTGGAGCGTGCTCCCGGCCAGCGTGAGCGAGTAGGCCGTGCCATTCTCCACCTGCAGCGTGTTGATGCCGCCGAGATTGTTTCCGAGCGTCCAGTTCGCCGCGCCGGCGGCATTCTGCAGGTAGACGGTTCCGGCATCCCCAGCGGCGAACCAGCAGTCGCCGGTGCTGCCCAGGGCGTTGGTATGCTGCAAGTACAGGTTGTTGCCCAGCAGCGTGACACCGCCCGTGAAGTTCGTGTTGTTGCCGGAGAGATAAAAGGCGGCACTCGCCGCACCATAGCCGTTGTTATACCAGTAGGGATTGATGGTGATGCGGCCCGGACCGCGAATCTCGCCGCCATAGCGGCCAGTCGCCGTCCACCGGCCATCGCGCTTGCCAGAAAACGTCATGTTGGAATAGACATTCAAGACGCCGCCCGAGAACACCGATTCGCGGTCACTGAACACCAGCGCACCGCCGTAGAAGTCCATGTTCCAATTCGTGACCGAAATATAGGTGGGTGAGAAGGTTTCCACGCCGAGCCAGACACCGGCCATGTCGTAGGACGGTTGCACCACGATCTTGGCAGGCGTCGGCGCCGCGGCTGTGGCGGTCTGGGTGCTCCAAACGCGCAGCGTCGTATGGACCGTGGCCGTCCCCGTGCCCAGGCCGCCATCGGAGTACACAGCCAAACCGCCGGCAATGCGGCTGCCATCCCCTCCGACGATGCCACCTGGATAGCCAGAGCCAGCCACGATATCCCACCCGCCGGAGAAGTTGGTGCCGTTACCCCGCACGTGGATGGATCCCTGGTTGGCGTCGCCTTTGACCCAGATCTTGCCCGTGTTGGTGACTGCGCCCAGTACCCAGTTCTGGATAGAGCCATAGAGATCGGAATACTGGCTCGCGCCGCCATTGCCGACGCCGACCACGTAGATCTGGCTGTCGGCCTTCACGGTCAGCGCGTTCGATGCCAAGGTGCTGTTTTCAAGTTTCAGTATTCCGCTGTTCAACTGCAGCGGCGCCGTCTGCCAGAGACTGGCGGCCATATCCAGTGTACCGGTCTTGTTGCCGGCCGCAGTGACGTCGATCAACTGGATGGTTGGGATGACGAAACTACCCGACGTCACCGTGTTCGAGTTGATCGTGGCCGTATCGCCCGCTAGCTGCGGGTAGCTCGTGTTCGGCGTCCAGGTGGCGTTGGCGTTCCAGGCGCCGCTGGCTGCCACGTTTGTGTAACTGGTGGCCGTTGCCGTGCCTGCGGCCAGCAGCATGGCATACCAGGTACACGTCCATGTGGCGTTGACGAGTTTCCAGCTTCTCAGTATCGGATTCATGCAGAAGTCTCCTTCGTTTCGTCCCTAGTTTTCCAACCCAACCTCTTGTTGTGCATGATGAAATTGTGCGGAAAGTCTTCTTCGGTCATCGCCTTTGCGAAAACGCTTTTTTCCGGCCCCATGTCTCTTTCTGAACTCCTTCACCCGCGGGGGTTGGGAGAGTTTTGCCACTGCTCGCCTTAGCTTGACGCGACGCCGGCGCGGTGGTTTCGCCGGCCACAAACTCGAAGCCGATCCGATGTCCCCGGGTCTTTGCCTCCCCCGGCTGGCGGCAGCGCGCCGCGAGCAGTTCCACGGCTAGGCGCCCCATTCCCAGAAAGTCGAAGCAGCAGTGCGTCACCAACGGCTTGCGAAAAGAGGCATCCCGGTCGCCTGCCACGGCGCAAACCGAGATGTCTTCCGGAACGCGCACCCCCTTGTGCTGCAAGGCGAGCGCCAGTCTTGCCGCAAAACTGGCATCGGCTGTCAGCAACGCCGTGGGGCGATCGGCCAGCCCGGCCAACCGATCCGCGACGGCCGCCTCGTTGAGGTATCCGCCCGCGGCAAGTCTGGGCTTCGCCAGTTGCAGGACCCGGATCCCCTGTTCCTGCAAGGCGCGCAGGCTCTCCTCCTGGCGCTCGCGCACATCGGAGGATTCCCGAATCAGCAGGACATCCGCCGTATCACGGGAAACCACCGGACTGCGTGCGGGAATGGCTGCAAACGCCACATGGCGGTGCCCAAGGGCGGCGAGGTGGGCCACTACCTGGCGCGCGGCCGCCGCATTGTCGCATGCCACATGGTCCATCACCGGCGTCGTCGGGCAGTAGTCCACCACCACGCCCGGCGTGCCCCATCGCGCGAAGGTTCGCAGGTAGTCGTCGTTCTCGATGTTGATCAGGAGCACGCCGTCGATGTTCTCCGCGCCGAGTTGCGCAGCGTCCACCAGCCCGTCCTCGTGAAAGGAGAAGATGTGCAGGCGCGTCTGCGGGGGCGCGCCCAGCATGGCGCCGTGCATGATTTCCGTCAGATAGAAATGGGCAAACAGCGAGGTGCGGCTGGAAGGGCAGATCACCCCCAGGCGATCCAGAGGGCGCGGCGACAGGGACAGCTCCTTGTTCACGAAAATGCCACGCCCACGCTGCTGGAGGACCACGCCCTCCGCCACCAACTCGTCGATCCCGCGTTTGACCGTCCAGTACGCCACGTCGAGTTCGTTCGCCAGTTCGCGGTAGGAGGGAAGCGCCGCGCCGCGCTTCAGTTGTTCGCGCACAATCCGCGCCCGGACCGCGTCCGCTACCTGACGCACGATTGTCTTGCCGGTCTGTAACAACGGTTCCGCCATCGTAAGCGCTCCGGTTTGGCTTGGCCAAGCCCAAGTGAAGCAACTGGTACAATTGGTGCAACTGATGCAATATTATTCCAAACAGGGCCGGCCTTGTCAACCGTCAACCGGAAAAATTGCACGCGCGCCACTCCGTGGCGCGATTTTCAGGGAAAACATCCGCCCCACTCTGCTGCTGACGCCCGCCGCGCATCCGGCTATCATGCTTTCGGAATTCCAAAGCTCGAAGTTTGCCCTACACCCTACGCCATCCACCCGCCACCGATCCCGGAGCCCGCCATGCCCATCTACAAGCCCGCCCTGCTGGAAAAGAAACTGAACGACTTCGATCCGCGCGCGCGACGCGACGCGCTGGAGGCGCTGCTGGCGCTGACCGGCCGCCAGCCTCCGGCCGATTCCGGCGTGAACGTCAACATGCACTGTCATTCGTTCTTTTCCTACCATGCGGAGGGGTGGTCGCCCACGCGCATCGCCTGGGCCTGCCACCGCCAGGGTCTCTATGCCGCCGCGTTGTGCGACTTCGACGTGCTGGACGGCCTGGACGAATTTCTGCGCGCCGGTCTCACCCTCGGCCTGCGTACGGCCGTGCATTTGGAAACACGCGCCTTCCTGGCCGATTACGCCAAGCAGGAGATCAACTCGCCCGGCGAACCGGGCGTCACCTACATCATGGGCGCCGGCTTCGTCGCCAGGCCCGCCGACGACACGCCGCAGGGGCGCGGCCTCGCCCAGTTCCGCAACAATGCCCGCGCCCGCAACGAGGCGCTGATCGCCCGCATCAACGAAAAACTCCCGGTCCTCCGCATCCAGTACGCCCGCGACGTCCTTCCGCTCACGCCGCTCGGCGTCGCCACCGAACGTCACATCATCCGCGCCTACGCCGCCCAGGCGCGCCAGGCGTTCGCCGACGCGGACAAGCGCGCCGCCTTCTGGGCGCCCCTGCTCAAGCGCAAGCCGGAGGAGTGCAAAGCGTTGGAGGGCGACGAGCCGAAATTCGAGGAGGCCGTCCGCAGCGCCCTCGCCAAGCGCGGCGGCATCGGCTACACGCAGCCGGACGCCGCCACCTTCCCGCCCGTCGAGGAGTTCATCGCCTGGGTGCGTTCGTGCGATGCCATCCCCATGATCACCTGGCTCGATGGCACCAGCGCCGGCGAGTCCGACTGCCGCGTCCTGCTGGCCCTGCTGCGCGACAAGGGGTGCGCCGCGCTCAACATCATCCCCGAACGCAACTGGAACATCGGCCAGCCGCAGGAGCGCGACACCAAGATCGCCAAGCTGCACGAGATCGTGCAGGAAGCCACGGCCATGGATCTGCCGATCAACATCGGCACGGAGATGAACCGTGCCGGCCTGCCGCCGGTGGATGAACTCAACGGCCCGGTGCTCAGCCGGCACCGCGATGCCTTTGTTCAGGGCGCGCAGGTCATGGTCGGCCACACGCTGCTCGCGCGCTATGCCGCAGCCCCGTATCTGAGCAAACGCGCGGAGGCGGATTTCCCGCACCGTAAAGCCCGCAACCGCTTCTATGCCGCCATCGGCGCCCTGCCGCCTGTCACGCACGACATCGCGGACAAGCTTCTCGATGCCGGCCCCGAACGCGCCTTTTCCATGCTGACGGATGCGGCCAAGAAATAGGAATCGCGCTGCGGGGCAGCGCTCCTACAACAAACAAGCCATGGGAATAGAAGACTGTAGGAGCGCTGCCCCGCAGCGCGATCAGTACACGTTACGATCATGGACACGCAACCGCACACTCCGCGTGCAGGCGCCTTGCGCAAGGGCCGGTTCTCCGCATCGCTCGGTCTCTACTTCTTGACCAAGTGCACGCTCGACCACCACGTTCTGACCAATGTTCAACGTGACGATCTGATCGCTGCGTTCTTTCATTTCCGTGACGCGGGTGATCTGCAACTGCATGCGTTTGTCGTCATGCCTGACCACTGGCACGTGCTGCTTTCGCTCGGAACACGCCTGTCACTGCCCGAGTTGGTGCGCGTGATCAACCGGCATGCAAGTTTTCATTCCCGGCAGGCTGGCATCGCCGTGCCGTGGCAACATGCATACCACGATCATAAATTGCGCCCGGATGAAAGCGTTGTGGATATGGTGCATTACATCGAGGCCAATCCGACAAGAAAGAACTTGGTCGGGCAAACCGATCAATGGGCCTGGTCAAGTGCGCATCCGCAGCACCGTGACAGATTGGACCGGACGTTTCTTGGGCATGAGCGCTGGAGTTGAATTGATCGCGCTGCGGGGCAGCGCTCCTACATTCATCCGGCATTTGTAGGAGCGCTGCCCCGCAGCGCGATCAGCCCCGCGTCAGCCAATTGTAGGAGCGCTGCCCCGCAGCGCGATCAGCCCCGCGTCAGCCAATTGTAGGAGCGCTGCCCCGCAGCGCGATCAGCTTTCCGGTTCCAGCCGCAGCAGAAAACCGCCGTGCGGCGGGAGCTCCAGGCC
>Ga0118677_10005376_pt1 | contig 22454 bp, 3 predicted proteins | sample AliMusrvi5mmetaG_FD_86154 | JGI IMG/M metagenome (GOLD analysis project Ga0118677, IMG submission 86154)
CAACCAACGCACCTCACCGCCCCTTTTCGCCCCGGTCCGGTCAAATACTTGCATCAGGCCCATACAGGTCAGATTCAGCGGGGGGCTGGGCCAGTGCTTACATTCCTGGTCGGGTCACCGGCGGTAAAACTGTACTGCCGCGACCAACGCCGGGTCTTGCCCGGCAACAGTTGTAGAGTCGAGAAGTGGCGCGGTGGTTTAGGCAGGCATATCCGTCCGGCTCTTTCGTTTGCCGGGGCCTCAATAGCCCTACCCTGCTCCGTTTCCACTCCCCGCTCATCGAACCGGACTGGCGGTTTTCCCGCATCCGGCTCTCGGAGAAGAGATCTCACGCGTTCGCGCACGTGCCTCTGTGCCGGTTGGAGCGCAGGCGGGGGCCGATTTCTCCTTGTTGATCCTGACGGTGAAGACGGCGTCCGATATCGATTTGAGCAAGGTGAGCGTGCGGACGAACGATTATGTGGGAGCGGAATACGGGACGTGGGAGATCACTGCCATCGATACGAACGTGTTCCTGACGTATCGATCAGCGGCCCCGGTGGCGACGATATTTACTTGGGATGCCCCGAGTAACGGGAACTGGACCGTGAGTTCGAACTGGATCGGGCGGGTGGCGCCGGTGCCGTACAGCCCTTCGATGTCCCTGTGGTTTGGCGGCGGAGCGGGGGGGGCGGTCTATACCGCGTCCAATAATTACGGTGGGAGGTTTGCATTAAATCAGTTGGTCCTGACGAATGAGAATGGGGCGATAACCAATACACTGGCGGGGAATTCGTTGGAATTTTGGAGTGCGGGGTCGCGGATCGAGCAAGGAGGTTCGGGAGGCTTTCGGATCAATAATCCCATTAATCTGCGGACCAATTTGACCTTGGGCGGCAATGGCGCAGGGTTGCTGACGCTCGCGGGCGCAATCACCGGGACAGGGGCCGTGACGAAGGTGGGAAGCTCCACGGTGATCCTGTCGGTTTCAAACAGTTTTGTCGGTCCGGTCACAATCGATAGCGCGGGCGGTCTGCTCCGGATGGATTTGCCGACGGCCTTGGGGAATAATTCATTGGTGATCAATAACGGGACGCTATGGAATAATCTCAATGCCCTGACTTTTGGTCTGGGACCCTATCGCACGGCGCGAGTGGCAGGGTTGGGTTCGATGTGGACCAATTCATTATCGCTGACCGTAGAGTCGAACGGGCTGATCACGGTGGCAAATGGCGGACAGTTGGCCTGCACGGCCTTGACGGTGGTGAACGGAGGCACGGTCAACAGCGGCTTGAATGTGACGAATGGCAGCCAGCTCCTCAGCACGGGGGCGGCGATCATCGGGAGTACCCGTTCGAATTGCCAGATGACGATCCGGGGCGGCGGATCGACGTGGAATGCGAGCAATCAGACGGTGACGATCGGGACCGGAGCGAGCGCGACCGGAAATGTGCTGACGATTGACGGATTGGGCGCAGCGGGTGGCGCGCTGGTCACGAATGCCGGGGCGATCACGGTCGGAACCTTGGCGGGCAGTGCGCTCAACCAGATGCAGATTATCAATGGCGGACAGATGCTCAGCCGGGGTGCGGTGACGATTGGCTTAACGACGTCGCCGAGCAATACGGTTCAAGTCATGGGCAACGGATCGACGTGGAATATGAGCACCCAGGCGCTGACGATCGGGACGAGCTCGACCGGGAACGTGCTGACGATTGACGGGTTGGGAGTGGCGGGAGGCGCGCAGGTCACCAACGCCGGGGTCATCCTGGTGGGGTCGGCGGCGGGGAGTGCGCTCAATCAAATGCTGGTTATCAATGGCGGGCGATTGATCAGCAAGGGTGCGTCGACGATCGGCAGTACGTCGCCAAGCAATACGGTTCAAGTCTTGGGGACGGGCTCGTTATGGGATAATACGGGTTTTGGTTTAACCCTTGGAACGGCGGGTGCTAATTTCGGTAACGTATTGACGATTAACCAGGGCGGCTCGGTTTTGAATGTGGGGTTGCTGACGGTTCTGCCGACGAACGACCTGGTGTTGCTGGGCGGGACGTTGACGGTGACGAACCTGACGAGCACGAAAGAGACGTTATTTACGGTGGGCGATGGAGTTCAGGCGGCCACGTTGGGCGTGTTGGGCGGCGCCGCCACGGCGACGAACGGGATCTTGATCAGCAGTAACGCTCTGCTAACCGGATGGGGAGCCGTGAACGGGATAAATTACGGGGTTACCTTGACCAACGGAGCGACGATTGCGCCGGGCTTCAATGGGGCCGGGTCGCTGACGATCGCGGGGAGCAATTTGATGTGGTACGGGGGCGCGACGTATAAGTGCGAGGTGACGAATATGTATGTGGGCCCCGGGGCGGGCTGGGATGTGCTCAACATTTCGAACCAGTTGGCGATGATGACGGCGAATACGCAATGTGTGATCTCGGTCGAATCGCAGGGCCTGACGGCGGCGGGATCGCTGGACCACTTGGACTTCAATCTGCTAATCATGACCCTGAAAAATGCGGGAGACTTTGATCCCAGCAAGGTGACGCTCCTGACGAACAATTTCGTGGGGGCGGAGAACGGGAATTGGGGGATCACGAATCTGGGGACGAACGTGTATCTGACCTATCGTTCGACGCTGGCGCCGGGAACCTTGTCGTCCATCTGGGATGCACCGAGCAACGGAAACTGGACGGCGGGGACGAATTGGATCGGCCGGACCGCGCCGGTGTCGTACAGTCCGTCGATGTTGTTGCAGTTCGGCGTGGGTGGGAATACGGCGGGCTACACGGCGTCGAATAACTATGCGGGTCTTTTTGCGGTGAACCGGTTGGTGATGACCAACGGGAATGCGGGCGCGACGAATGTGCTGATTGGGAACGGGCTCGAGTTCTGGAATGCCAATGCGCGGCTCGAGCAGGGCGGAGCCGGACCGATGATCATCAGCAACACGGTGAATTTGAAGACCGACCTGACGTTAGGCGGGAATGGTGCGGGGTCGGTCACCCTGGCTGCGGCGATCAGCGGGACGGGGGCCTTTACCAAGGTGGGCAGTTCGACGATGATCCTGTCGGTGTCGAACACGTTTGTGGGGGGTGTGACGGTGGGCGGAGGCCTGCTCCGGATGGATCACGCGGGGGCGTTGAACTACAATTCGATCCAAGTGACCAACGGGACGTTGTTGAATACCGCCGCGCTCACCTTTGGGGTGTTGCCGTATCGCACGGCGCTGGTGACGGGGGCGGGCTCGATTTGGAGCAATACAGGGGCACTCACCCTGAGCACGAATGGACTGATCACGGTGGCGAGCGGCGCGCGGATGACCTGCGGGGCCTTGACCGTCGCCCATGCGGGAACACCCAATACCGGCTTAATCGTGACTGATGGCAGTCAGTTGTACAGCCAGGGCGCATCGACCATCGGCACGACGACCTCGAATAATACTGTGCAAATATTGGGATCGGTCTGGGACAATGGGAATTTTAATCTAAACATTGGCGCGGGCAGTTTTACGAATAGTCTGCTCCGGATCGATCAAAACGGGTCGGTCTTGAATGTGGCGACGCTGACGGTTCTCCCGAGCAACGATGTGGCGTTGTTGGGCGGAACCTTGACGGCGACGAACCTGACGAGCACGAAGGGGTCGCGGTTGATCCTGGGTGATGGGGTACAGGCGGTCAGCGTGGGAATGGGCGGAACTTGGACCAATAATGCTGGGATCCTGGTTCAGAGCAACGTGACGGTTTCGGGTGGCATCCGGTTGACGGGCGGCAGTGGCGGCCTGATCTTCACCAACGGTTCGACGCTGGTCCCCGGTTTGCTGGGGAGTGCGACCAACACGATCACAACGTTGTTCATTGGAAATAATCCAACCTGGTATGGCGGGATGACCTTGGCACTGAATGTGACCAACGTGGCAGCCCTTCCCGGGACAGGCTGGGATTGGGTGCGGGTGATCGGGAATCTGAATTTCGTGCCAGCCGGCAAAAAGCTGAAGATCCAGTTGGATTCGCTGGGAGAGATGGTCGGCGGGTATGATCCGAACATTGCGCGGATTGTCAATCTGGTCGATTTCCCATCCGCGACCTCCCTGACCACGAATGATATCGACCTCGACACCAATAAATTCCTCCTCCCGGGCAACTGGTTCCTGGAAGTAACTGACACCGACCTGCGGTATGTTTGCCGCCGGCAGTCCTCGTCGCTGTATGTGTCTACCCTTGGCAACAACACGGCCGGAACAAATTGGACGACTGCTTATCAGCACTTTGAGGATGCCATGGTGGTTGCGCAGAATTACGACACGATTTATCTGCGGGGACAGACCTTTAATCTGACCTCGCAAGTGACGGTAGCGAGTCGGACCGCGCTGTCGATTCTCGGCGGATACGAGGGGACGAACAATGCGAATCTGCCCGGCACCAACAATCCGGCGACTTGGAAGACGGCGTTCAGGCAGACGGTTCCTGATACGCGGGCTCTTTCTTTCTCCGGCTTGACAAATTGCACCCTGCGCAGCGTTACGATCAGGGACTGTACTTACGATCTCCCTAACAATTATAACGGCGTGGGAATGCAGTTGACTGGAAGTCGGGGATTTGTTTTCGACAATTGCATATTCACGAACAATATCGGTCACGGGGGAGCTGGAAATAATTACCCGTTGGGCTTAAACGGGGGCGGTTTATATATCGACACCAGTTCGGTGCTGATAACCAACTGCAGCTTCCTCAAAAACTGTGCGGGATGCATAGCAGCCGGTTCACCCGCCGGGGGCGGTTTGTTTGTTGGCGCCGGGTCCACCCTTAATATGGTCCTTTGCCGGATTGTATCTAATTATTGCGAGCAAAATCCGCTTGGTAACTATGCGAATGATGTATATGGCATGGGTATATGCTTGCAGGCCGGTAGCGTCAGCACGATCCGTCAGACGGTCATTCGTAATAACACTAGGTCTTCTTTTAACACCTATGCTGATACAAGGATAGGGGGCGGGGGTATTGCGAATTTTGGACAGTTGTATCTGGTGAATTGCGTTGTTGACCATAATGAACTTCTGTTTTCTGGTTATCATTCCGGGGATGGAATTTTTATGCTCGGAGTCAGCGCGAAAACATGCATCGAGAATTGCACCATAGCGAATAACGGCAGCGGTAGTGGCGTCGGTGTCGAGTACATTTCCCCCGCCGGCCCTATCGGAATCACCAATTCGATTGTGTGGGGAAATGGCGACGACTTGAAAAACTTACCCAACGATGGATCTGGCGATCCGGTAATTTCGAATCTCGCTTTCTCCTGCATCCAGAATTCCGATAATGGTATCGTAGGGATTTCCCACCTTGATCCGTCATTTGTCAACACCACGTACTACCATTTGAAATCGACGGCCGGTTATTATGCGAATGGATACTTCAACGGGGGATCCTGGGCGTTTGCGACGACGGACAGCAAAGCGATCGACGCGGGTAATCCGGACAGCGATTATTCGAATGAGCCGGTCCCGAATGGCGGCCAAATCAACATGGGAAGCTACGGGAACACTGAAGTGGCGGATAAGACCGCGACGATTGTTGCCTATCCGGCGGTTGTAACCAATCGCGGGGCAAGTGCTTGGGGCCACCGGTCCGTGCATTTGAATGGGGAAGTGCTCTCGACGGGTGGAGATATCCCTTCGGATGCCGGGTTCGATTATTGGATCGTGGGCGACAGCGTGACGTCGACCGTTACAATCGGGGGACAGGATGTGGGTGTCTACAGTTCGTTTGTGAGTGCGTTGGTGCCTGGAAATGACTATCAATTTGTCGCTTATGCCGTCAATGCCGGGGGCCGGGCGGTGTCGGATGTTCGGGGATTCAGCACCCGGTCCGTGACGGGTGGTGGGCTGTATGTTTCGACCAACGGGGACAACACGGCCGGGACGAACTGGTCCACCTCCCTCACCGATCTTCAGGATGCGATAAATATCGCCGAACCCGGCGACTCTATTCTCATCGCTGGGCACTCATTTGTGGTGGATCCAGCGGGTGCTGCGACAGTCATATGGACCTTGCAGAACAAGAACAATATCACGGTGATCGGCGGTTACCAGGCCACGAGCGATGCCGTTCTGCCCGGGCCCAACGATCCGGCTCAGTGGCCGACGAAATTGAGCCGGAATAGTGCCAATCTGGCGCGCATTCTCCTTTTGGACGGACTCACAAGCTGCACGATTCAGGGGATCCAAGTGTTGAATGGCCTGATCAATATAGGTGGAAATCAGGATCAATCCGCGTCGGGTATATTCATCCGCAACTCAACAAATCTGACGCTCGACCACTGTCTCATCAGCAACAACGTGTCAAAAGCGCGCATCACCTATGGGGGGGGGCTGTATGTGACCAATTCTTGGCTCACCCTGACAAATTGCCTTATCGCTTCATGCCAGGTGGATGGTTTTAATTTTGCCGGCGATATCATGCCCGGGTATGGAGGGGGCGTTTGTTTGTACTCAGGTTCGATGACGATCATCGATTCGGTGATCCGTAATTGCCTCACGCGCGTTCCCCTGGGAGGGGCGATGAAGGGCGGCGGCATTTATGTTCACACCGGCGCTTCCTTGGTCATGCGACGCAGTGTCCTGGTTTCCAACCAGGCCGAGAATAGCGTCACCAATGAGAGCACCAGCTATGGGAGCGGTCTATGCTTCTTAGGCAACGACGCATATCTGGAAAACTGCCTGGTCGTGAAGAATGGCGGCAACAATAGTCACGTGACCCGGTATGGGGACGGCATCTACTACGGCGGCAGTGGCACCCTGACGCTCACGAACTGCACGGTCGCCGATAACATCCCCGCCAGTGGTATTCAGCAGTCGTCCGGTACGGCGATCCTGCGAAACTCGATCCTCTGGGGTAACAGCAGTGATGATCTGATCGGCAATATGTCGGTCGCCTACTGCGATATCCAGACGCCCGACACCTTCTGGACCAATGGAGTCAACGGGTGTCTATCTGTCGACCCGCTGTTTGCCAACTCGACGTATTATCACCTTCAATCCCAAGGGGGCTACTATGCCGGCGGTTATTTCAGCGGGGGAAGCTGGAGCACCTCGCTGAACGACAGCCCCTGTATTGACGCCGGAAATCCGGCCAGCGACTTTAGTCTGGAACCCATGCCTAACGGGAGTCAGGTGAATCTGGGGGCCTACGGCAATACCCCTGTGGCTTCGAAGACGATCGCGAAGGGCACGATCTTCAAGTCTTTCTGATGAATAGTTCCTCAACCAGTGGGTGTTGAGATGGAGCCGGGGTGCCCTCACCCCGCTCTTTCCGGGGAAGATTGCGGAGTGAGGGCACCCCCATACGTGTTAAGCGAAGGACTTTTTTTCTTTCTGTAAATACTTTGGGGCACTGGATTTAGGGCCATTCCGAAGCGATCGAAAACCAAGAGATGTCTCACGCAGAGTTGCACCAGGTTCAGATCGAGTTAAACTAGAGTAAAAGCAGGGCCCTTCTTCGCCCGTGTGGCTTCACAGAGTAAACCGTGCGATCCCGATTGAAGGCGGAATCACCCGTCCCGCGTTTTATAAAGCCAAGTTGACGAGGTTATGGTGACTCTTAAACAAGCGGCGGACGGCGCATCCCACGGCTATGAGTGGAATGGGACGGCCGTTCCCCACTCTGCGAACAATGGTCTGAACCCGGTGGAACTCTGCGAGAAATTCCCCGACCTTCCGACATATGGGCCAATCCCCCTCGCTTATCCAGGATGAACCGTTCTTAGCTTAACACGTATGAGGGCACCCCGCCTCCATCTTGACACGTTACGGAATTATGCGGTCGCGTTACAGGTTCGATGACGATGACCACAGGTGCCTCCCAATGGCCGTTCGGTCTGCTGGCCCTGTTAATGGGCGCGATCGGAACGCAGGCGGCGACGCCTGGGAGCGAGTTTGCCACGAATACGGGAGCGGATTCAACCGGGTGGTGGTGACCAATGGCGGAGTTTTAGTCAGCGCGGCCGCCGCTTATTATTGGGAACTCGTCTTCCAATAACAGCGTTGAAATCAGCGGAGGCGAGGCGTCATGGAATTTACGCGGCCATCCGACCAGTCCTTATGACCTGGAACCTGAGCCCAACGGGAGACGGTTGAATATGGGGGCCTATGGCAATACCGAAGTGGCGTCAAAGAAACTCACGTCATCGTCCGCGATGTTTATTATTTATTGATTTCTGCATTAAGCCATATCAGAGCGATACTTAAGGGATTCACTGGTATGGTTCAAGAATGGTCAATCTGCTCTTAAGTGGAAGACCCATGGCGAGATCGTTTTTCACCTCTTTTTGATGTTTTTTGGGGTTATCACGGAATTTTCATAAGACTATAATGATAATCGCGTTACATTATTGAGATAAGCCCCGATTGTTCGGTCGCCAATTGGTCTTGCTAAAAATCAAAAAAATGGGATAGTAATAGAGGCTTATTGGACGAAGTGGCATAAGGGTGCGACTTATGTCCGAGAGTTGATTACTCTTTCGTGTCGATGCCTGTCCTTTGAAAAAAACGCAGCCAGGAGTCATTCATGAGCCCTTGCCTCACCCGAATTTTCGGAGCATCCACCCAACCGGTCGCTGCGAAAGGAAGGCTGCGCCAGTGGTGTGTATGGGCGGTCTTCGTAGTCGGGCTCGGCCTGGCATTTTGGGGAATTCCCCGGGACAGTTCCGCGCAGTCCCTGACCGCGGAGAACGCTTACCTGGCGGGACTTAATACCGACACCACCAACACGGTCACGGTCGCGCGCAATTCCGCCGCCATTCTGGGCGGGCCCCTGACCGGATCGGGCGGACTGACGCTTCAAGGCGGATTTGCCAGCATCGGGTCGAGCCTGCTGTCGCTGATCAATCCGGTAGGCAACACCTTTAATGGCAACCTGACGGTGGATACGGACGGCGGTACCCTGCGCCTGAGCGGGAATAACTATACCACCAACACCGCCCTGCAGCCAGGCGTAGCGCTGACCAATATGACCTCGGCCAATACCCTCACGGTTCGCACCGGCGGCCGGTTCGAGATCGAGGATAACACCAATGCGGCGTTGGGTTACCTGGTCAACCGGCTCGGGAGCCAGGGCAGCCGTCCGGCCGTGCGGCTTGAAAACGGCACCTTCAACTATAACTCCGCCAATGTTGCGGCCCCGATGACCCAGACGCTGGGTTCGGTCACCTTGGGCCGATCCATTTCCACCATCAACGTCACGCGCAACAACGGCACGCCGCAGCTGATTTTTTCCGGCCTGTCCGCGGAACCGGGCGGCATGGTCAACTTGACCGGCGTATCCCTGGGCACTGCGGCGTTGAACGTGCCTCAGATCATCTTCTTAAACCCGCCTACGTCGGTCGGCGGCATCCTGCCCGGCTATGTCCGCGTCAACGGAAACGATTGGGCCTCCAATAATACCACCCTCGCCAACGGCATCACCGTCCTCGCGTCCTACACCAACACGATCCAGGGGTCTGGGCCGAACGACAATGTCAAGGTGTCCGGTGCCCAGGCCATCACCACCAGCAACACGATCAACTCCCTCAACTTGAGCGCAGCCGGCAACCTGGTCCTGGGCACGAATGCGCTCACCCTCGTGTCCGGCGGTTTCCTCAACAACAGCGCCAGCATGGTCACCGGCACCACGGGCTACGTCACGGCCGGCACAGGTAATGGAGTGCTGGCGCAGCTCTACGTCTATCCGAATGCCGCCCTGACCTGGGCCCTGCAATTGCGGAATAATCCCGCCGGCAGCGGGAATCCCATGGCCATCGTGCAGGGAGCTGGATCCGTCACCTACTCGCAGACGAACGACAATGATTATTCCGGCGGCACCTACGTCAACAACGGGAGCACGCTGACCACCGTCGGGATCGCCAATCGCCGTTATCTGGGAACGGGGCCGGTGGTGGTGGACAACAACGCCGGACTGGTTCTGGGAAATATCGGTGCGACGGCCAACGCGACGGGGCCGGATTACACGATCTACAATGGGGGGTATGTTTCAATCCCCAACGTCACCTTCACGACCAACGACACGTTCTACATCGGACCGCGGTCAATCGTGCAGCAGGCCGCGGTGGGCGTGGTGAGTACCAATGTGGGACTCAACAGCCTGGACCGGGGCATCGGCGGAAGCATTTTCTCGAACATCACGCTGGCCACGGACGCCATCATTGGCCAGCCGGCGCTGACGACGCCCTTCTATGCCCCCACCGGCACCATCCAGAACCTGGGCACGGCGGCCGACCTGTACTACGGCCTGGCGGCCCCGCAGGCCAGCACCAGTGGCGTGCTGACCATCGGTAGCGGGACCCCATTTAAGGGGATCAGCACGCTGCGCGCCGCGGGCGCGTGGAATTTGGGAACCCTGGTGGTCGGGTCGGGCACCAGCGACATTTACTTGCAAGGGCTTTGGTATCCCGGCGTGGCCCCCTGGGCGTTGACGCTGGGCAATACGGCACCAGTGGCGTTCGGCCCGGGCATCCGTCTGACAGACCCCGGCACAGTCAACGCCAACATTCTCGGGTCGGTCATACTGGATGACGATGCGTTCGTTTTCGGCGATACGTCCGCCGGTAAGCAGGTCAATTTAGTCGTCACGCCGGGCGCAACCCTGCAAATCAATTCTCCCAATGCCCTGGGCAGCGGCTCGGGCATCGCCTCGGCCACTGTGCAACACGGCGGCACGCTCCAACTGAATGGGAGTCCCGCCGGACTCAACGGCGCCACACGGATTCAAACCGGCGGCCGTTTGCTGGCGATGGCGAACAACGTCGGTTTGACCGGCGGCGGACAACTCACCGTGGATTCGGGGGCGATTGTCCAGATCGCCAACGCCAGTGGCTTTCTTGGCCCACAGGCGGACAGTGCCATTTGGGGACCCGGCGCGATCATGCGCATCAACGTGGCCAACGTCGGCGCGGCCTCCAAATCCTTGGACTCGCTCCTGACCGGCGACTCGCCCATCTACCAGATTTATGGTGCGGCCAACTGGCCCATCAACCCGGCTGTGGCGGATACCCCCATCATGACGCTGAACCGTTCGGCGGGCGGTCAGGGCGGCATGCTGGTCAATGATTATGTCTCGCGCACGATCGTCGCCGTCCCCAACGGCAAGATCGTGATCGGCCCCAACGGCGGCGTGATCGCCGCCTCGGCCAACTCCCTTTTGACGCTGCCGCAGCGCATTGAACTGGGCGCCAACGAGCTCATCATCGGCGGTTCCACGAGCGTGGACGGCACGGTGCCCCTGCTCGGGCAAGTCACGCTCACGGCACTTCCGAGCTACAACACGGCCGCGACCGGCAGCCGGATCACGGTGGTCTCGGGGGCCACGCTGGGCGTTGGGGCGGCCGATGTGTTGCCGGACGCCGCCGATGTGGTCGTGAACGGCACGCTGTCGCTGGCGGCGTCGGAAGTGATCGGTTCGCTGTCCGGCACGGGACGGGTCGATCTATTGGCTAATACCCTGACGATCGGGCGCAACAACGTTTCCACCAACTTCAGCGGTCAATTCACCGGATCGTCGGGCGCGATCGTCAAAAACGGCACGGGGCGCCAGGACCTGACCGGGGCGACCAACATCTGGTCCGGCGCGGGCACGGTCCGGGTCACGGACGGCATCCTGGCCCTGAGCGGATCCGGGGAATTGCCTCTCACCGGCACGAACGCCTACACTCTGATCGGCAACGGCACCTTATTGTTGGACAACTCCGTGAGCAACGATCCCAACCGGCTGACCGGCGTGGCGCCGGGGATCACCTTCCAGGGCGGCACGTTCCGGTTTATCGGCAAGGATAACGCGGCCGCAAGCGAGTCGTTGGGCGCGGCCTGGCTGAACGGTGGAGCGTCCACGGTCGAGATCCTCAACGGCAACGGCGCCGGTTCGTCGGTCGATGTTACCTTCGCCGGTCTGACCAACGGCGCCGGAACGCTCAATTTCATCGGATTCAATGGGACGCTGGGGACGGCCGGGGATAGCCCGCGTGCGAAGTTCACCACCGGCGTGACGGCCGGCACGGTCGTCAGCAATATCACGGTGGCCGGCGTCCCGGCTTTCTACGACGCCACCTACGGCCTACGCGCCATGCTGGTGAGTGATGGCACGGAGTTCGACGGCACGGTCAACCAGGCCGGGTCCAACACCGTCTTCACGATCAACAACACCAAGCCCACCTTGAACGCCTCCCGCACGGTCAACTCGCTCTGGATCAATAGTCCGGGCGTGGGCAAGTACATTAGTCTGGGGAACAACGGAAACTCTAATCTGACGGTCAGCTCGGGCCGGCTGAGTCTGACCGGCGACAACGACTTTGAAATCCTGCGCGGCGCAACCAGCGGCGGTGCGCTCGCCCAGGGGACCTTCCCCCTCTATATCAACACAGCCAGTAACCGTGTCCTGACCGTCAGCGTGCCGATCACCGGTTCGGGTACGTTCGCGAAGGACGGCCCGGGCGTGTTAATGCTGAACTCGAACAACACTTTCACCGGAGCCCTGACGATCAATGAAGGCACGGTTCAGTACGGCGCGAATGGCGACCTGGCCGCCACAATGCCGCTGACGATCTGGAACGCCGGTCAGTTCGACCTCTATGGCAAGGTTGACTTGATTAATAATGTCACGATCTATTCCGGCGGCATCACCAACTCGCAGGCCGGCGGCGATCTGGCGGTGACGAATCTGACGATGGGCTCGGGGCCGGGCGGCTCGACCGCGTATGTCAAGACCGGCTCGGGGCTGCTGCGGCTCAACGGCAACGTCGCGTACAACGCGGTGAACGATCCAGGCATGTCCGTCATCGCCGGCAAGCTGGACCTCGGTTTCAGCACCCGAACCTTCACCGTCGCCAATAGCACGATTCCGGAGGCCTTTATCGACCTGGATGTGCCGGCGATCGTCCAAGGCACGGCGGCGTCTGGGCTTACAAAAGCAGGCACGGGGGCGATGCGGCTGAGCGGGGCCAATACCTTCGACGGACCGGTCTCGATCACGGGTACGCTGATCGCCAACCATCCGCAGGCACTGGGCACACCGGGCGCGACGCGAACCTTATCTGTGGTCGCCTCATCCAGTCTGGTCTTCGACGGCTCGAACGGCGACATCACGGTGCCGGCCAACTATTCGACGGGGGGCCTGAGCCTGAACGGTTCGGGGAATACGTTCTACGGGCCGGTCAGCGGTGCGCTGATCAACCAGGCTGGGAGCAATACCGTGCCGGGCGCCATCTCGTTGGCCACCGCGTCGCAGTTGGCTTCACTGGGCGGCAAGTTGACGCTCAACGGCGCTATTAGCGGTGCAGTTAACTTGACGTTGGACGGCGGCGGCGACACGGAATTGGGCGGAGTGCTGGGGATAGGGGCGGGGTTACTGACCAAAAACGGCGGGGGGACGCTGACCCTGAGCGGCAGCGGTAACAACACCTTTACCGGCACCACGACGATTAACGGCGGCAAGGTCCTGCTGGCCAAGAGTGGCGCGAACAATGCCATCAATAGCGGCGCGGTCACGATCTTCAGCGGCGGCGTGCTCCAGTACGCCCCCGCCAGCGCGAACAACAACCTGATCAATAATGCCAACGTGACGCTCAACGGCACGGGCCAGTTGGACTTCAACGGGGCGACCGACACGGTCGGCAGCCTGACGATATCCTCGATTACGGGCGCGGCGGGCGACTCGACCCCGCTGACTAATTCGACCAGCGGCGGGGCGCTCACCATCACCACGCTGGGCATCACACCCTTGTCCGGCTTCACCACGACGCTGGACTCCGGCAGCGGCGCGCTCAAACTGGGCGGCGATATCACCGTTACGGCCAATGGCACCGGCAAGACGGCCCTGCGCGGCAACCTGGATCTGGGCGCCAGCTTGCGCACGTTCACGGTCCCCTGGGGCAACGTGTACGGCGCGATCGACGTCGATGTTTCGGCGGTGGTCACGGGCGCCGCCGGCACGGCGATCGTCAAGATGGGCACGGGCGAGATGCGGATGAGCGGGGCCAATACCTTTGACGGGCTTGTCACGGTCAGCAACGGCATCCTGAGTTTGAGCCATCTCCAGGCATTGGGAACCCCCTCCGCCTCGCGCACCAACACCGTCGTGAGTGGCGCGAGTCTCGTACTCAATAGCGTGGGGATTGCCAATCCGGCCGCCCGCCTCTACCTGAACGGCGCGGGCAGCACGCTATTGGTTCCTTTCACCGGCGCGTTGGTCAGCCGAGCCGGGAACAACACGGTGCCATCGCAGTTAACGCTGTCAACGCCGTCGACGATCGCCTCGTTGAACTCCGGCGACACGCTGACGATGACCGGCACCCTCACGTCGGTCAACCAGGCGTTGACGATCCTGGGCTATGGAAATATCGATCTGACCGGCCCGCTGGCGCTGGGGACAGGCACGTTAACCCAAAATGGCGGCGGCATCCTGCGCCTGCTGGCGACCAATTCCGTGGCGGGCGCGATGACGATCAATTCCGGCCGGGTCGATGTGGTGGGGGGACGGCTGGATTGCCTCGCGTTGACGGTGAACTATGGGGGGACGCCGAATGCCGGCTTGGTGGTGACCAATGGCGGTCGTATTTACAGCGTGGGCGCGTCGACGATCGGCGGCACGACCGGGACCAATGTCGTGTTGGTGACGGGGAATGGGTCGCTGTGGAATAACGCGAATAATAGCCTTGGGATCGGGTCGGCGGTCTATCGGGATAACGTGCTGCGGATCGACCAGGGCGGCGCGGTTACGAATGTGTCGACGCTGACCCTGAATCCGACGAATGACCTGGTGCTGTTAGGGGGGACCCTGACCGCGGCCAATTTGACCAGTACAAAGGCATCGGTATTGACTGTGGGCGATGGAGTTCAGGCGGCCACGTTGGGCGTGTTGGGCGGCGCCGCCACGGCGACGAACGGGATCTTGATCAGCAGTAACGCTCTGCTAACCGGATGGGGAGCCGTGAACGGGATAAATTACGGGGTTACCTTGACCAACGGAGCGACGATTGCGCCGGGCTTCAATGGGGCCGGGTCGCTGACGATCGCGGGGAGCAATTTGATGTGGTACGGGGGCGCGACGTATAAGTGCGAGGTGACGAATATGTATGTGGGCCCCGGGGCGGGCTGGGATGTGCTCAACATTTCGAACCAGTTGGCGATGATGACGGCGAATACGCAATGTGTGATCTCGGTCGAATCGCAGGGCCTGACGGCGGCGGGATCGCTGGACCACTTGGACTTCAATCTGCTAATCATGACCCTGAAAAATGCGGGAGACTTTGATCCCAGCAAGGTGACGCTCCTGACGAACAATTTCGTGGGGGCGGAGAACGGGAATTGGGGGATCACGAATCTGGGGACGAACGTGTATCTGACCTATCGTTCGACGCTGGCGCCGGGAACCTTGTCGTCCATCTGGGATGCACCGAGCAACGGAAACTGGACGGCGGGGACGAATTGGATCGGCCGGACCGCGCCGGTGTCGTACAGTCCGTCGATGTTGTTGCAGTTCGGCGTGGGTGGGAATACGGCGGGCTACACGGCGTCGAATAACTATGCGGGTCTTTTTGCGGTGAACCGGTTGGTGATGACCAACGGGAATGCGGGCGCGACGAATGTGCTGATTGGGAACGGGCTCGAGTTCTGGAATGCCAATGCGCGGCTCGAGCAGGGCGGAGCCGGACCGATGATCATCAGCAACACGGTGAATTTGAAGACCGACCTGACGTTAGGCGGGAATGGTGCGGGGTCGGTCACCCTGGCTGCGGCGATCAGCGGGACGGGGGCCTTTACCAAGGTGGGAAGCTCGACGGTGATCCTATCGGTTTCGAACAATTTTAATGGATCGGTCACACTGGATGGGGCGGGCGGGTTGTTGCGGATGGATAACGTGAACGCCTTGGGGACAATGAATTCCTGGGTGGTGAGTAACGGGACGTTGTTGACCACTAATGCGTTCACCTTCGGATTGGGGTCCTATCGCTCGGTGCTGGTGACGGGATCCGGGTCGATCTGGAGCAATATGCAGGCGTTGACTCTGGGCACGAATGGGTTGATCACCGTGTCTAAGGGCGGTCAATTGACCTGCGGGGCCTTGACCATTGCCCATGCGGGAACCGCCAATACCGGTTTCAGGGTGACGAATGGCGGCCAGGTATATAGCCAGGGCGCATCGGGCATCGGCACGACGACGTCGAACAATACCGTGCAAGTGATCGGGTCGGGATCGCTCTGGGAAAATGCGAACTCGAATCTGGCGATCGGCGCGGGCAGTTTCACGAACAGTCTGCTCTGGATCGATCAGACCGGCGCGGTTCAGAATGTGGGAGCGTTAAGCGTCCTCCCGACGAATGATTTGATCTTACTGGGGGGAACCTTAACGGCGTCGAATATTACGAGCACCAAAGGTACCTTGCTGACGATGGGAGATGGAGTACAAGCGGTCAACCTGAATATTTTGGGTGGAACTTGGACCAATAATGCGGGGATCCTGCTCCAAAGCAATGTGGCCGTTTCGGGGAACGGTCGGTTGACCGGTGGGACGGGCGGAGTGGCTTTCGCCGGCGGCTCAACCATAATCCCGGGCATTGCCGGAAATGCAGCCAACACGATGGGGACTCTTTTCCTGGGGAATTCCACCTGGAATGGAGGAATGACCCTGAACTTGAATGTCACCAACGTTGCGGGGACCAACGGATCGGGTTGGGATCTGGTGCGAGTGGTGGGGAATCTGGACCTAATACCAAACGGCGGCAAATTGAAGATCAAGCTGGATTCGTTGGGGGAGACCGTGGGCGGGTTTAATGCCGCGCACTCGACCTTCATTAATCTGGTTGATTTCACGACGGTTTCCGTCAGCACGAATAATATCGAAGTGGACACGAATAAATTCCTGATCGGGCAAAACTGGCACCTGGAGGTGACCGCGACCGACCTCCGATATGTTTACCAGCGGCCGACGCCGGCGATTTATGTGGCCACCAATGGCGACAACTCGGCGGGGACGAATTGGACGACCGCGTTTACGACTCTGTCCAATGCTATGCTCAATGTCCAAAATTACGATACGGTTTATGTGGCGGGGCAGACCTTCAGTGTGGCAGATCAAGTGGCCTTGAGCAGTCGGGTAGGGGTCTCCATTTTAGGCGGTTATCAGGCGGCCAACGGCGCCTCTCTTCCCGGTCCTACCGATTCGGCGACTTGGCGAACGATTGTCCGACCGGCGGCCGTGGCCATTCCGATCATGACGCTTTCGGGCATTACGAATGGACTCGTGAAGGATATCACCATTACCGGTGGGTCTACCAATCCGCCTTTTGCGGGCGGGATGTGTATGGGATTGACCCTGGCCAAGTGCGTCGGGTTGACCCTCGATTCCTGTATCATCACCAATAATCGGCAAAATGGCTCCGGTCAGGTGTCTTATGGCGGCGGCCTGACGGTCAGCGCCAGCAGTTTCTTGATGACCAATTGTCTGGTGGGCTACAACGTGGGGGGTGCCAACCAAAACGGATCCGATTTCGGCGGGGGTATATACATGAGCTCGGGCGTCATGACCATGACCTTGTGCCGGGTGATCGGCAACTTGGCGTCCGGCTCCGGAGGTCAGGGCGGAGCAGGCTTTGGCGGCGGCTTGTACCTGGGGGGCGGCACCAGTGTGATCAGCCGGACGGTGATTTCAGGCAATACCGCCGCGAATGGCGCCTGCTATGGCGGCGGGATCGCGAACGGCGGTCGGCTGACCCTGGTGAACTGCATCGTGGAACGTAACAATGACGGGGCTGACACCGCCGATGGGATTTATGCGGCCGGAAATTCAACCATTATGAATTGCACCGTGGCGTACAATTCGGGTGTGGGTATTCTCTACGCCGGCGGATTAGTGACCGTTTCCAATTCGATCGTGTGGGGGAACACCGACGATCTCAAAAGTTTTCCGGACGATGGGCTGGACCCTCTGACGTTGTCCAATGTATTCTACTCCTGCATCAAGGATCGGGATAATGACGGACGCCAGCACTGTATCTCGCTTAACCCGCTGTTCGCGAGCACGAACTTTTACCACCTGCAGTCCATCCAGGGATACTACAGCAATGCCTACTTCAGCGGGGGCGCATGGACGACCTCCCTGTCGAACAGCCCCTGCATCGACGCGGGCGATCCCACCAGCGATTACACCAACGAACCCGCGCCCAGAGGTAACGCGATCAACATGGGCGCCTACGGCAATACCCCGGTGGCGTCGCTGACCGATACCACAACCTTGTTTTCTTTAGCCTCCATCACCAACCTCGGCGCCACGCTGGTCGGTCATCGAACGGTTCGGCTGAAAGGGCAGGTCACCTCGACCGGCGGGCAGACTCCCCAATGCTGGGCGCAATATTGGATCCCGGGCAACTCGGTCACCTCCACCGCCACGGCGGGCGCTAAAAGCGATGTGTTCGATTTGGATGTGGGTGGCTTGACACCGGGCGCCGCCTATCAATATTATTTCGTCGCCGAGAATTCGGCGGGCGATGGAGTGTCGGACGTCAAGGCCTTCAACACCCATCCCATACCGGATGGACTTTATGTGGCCACCAATGGGGCCAACTCCGCCGGCATCAGTTGGTCCACCGCTTACACGAATCCGCAGACCGCGTTTGATGTCTGCGAGCCGGGCGACACGATCTACCTGGCGGGGCACCTCTTTGCCGGCACGCCGGGTTATCAACAATCCAACGTTTGGACCTGGGTGGGGCAGAGCAATATCGCCGTGATCGGCGGATATGCGGCCACGAACGATGCCGATTTGCCGGGGACCAACAATTTCGCCCTGTGGCCGACAACGTTGAGGAGAACGAGCGGGGATTCGCGCATTTTGTATACCTATGGCATCACTAATAGTCTTATCCGGAACGTGGCGTTCCGGGATGGGTATGTAGCCAGTCAAGCGATCTCCTGGACCGGCATAGGAATGTTTATCAACATGTGCCGGGGACTCACCCTGGATTCCTGCGTATTCACCAATAATGTGATCAATGCGTACGCTACGGGTGGAGGCATATATATCAATGCGAGCGCGGTCGTGCTGACGAACTGCCTGGTTACCAAAAATACCGCAAATGCCGTCGGGAATAGCGCCGGGATGGGCGGCGGGATTTATATGAACTCCGGCACAATGACAATGGTCCTTTGCCGGGTCACGGCGAATACATCAACCGGATCCGGATCAGGGGCGGGCGCTGCCTCCGGGGGCGGTCTTGTTTTCGCGGCGGGTACCACGAACGTCATCTGCCGGACGGTGATTCGAAGTAATACCACGGAATCGGGTGGCGGCGGGATAAAAAACAGCGCCGTCTTATTCCTGCAAAACTGTCTCATCGATCACAATAATTCCACCAGCGACAACAGCGATGGGATTATTTCAGCCGGCTCCCTGTCCATTCTGAGTTGCACCGTGGCGGACAATGGCGGGGGGGTGGGTATTCTTTATGCCGGCGGCACGATCGGAATGACCAACAGTATCGTGTGGGGGCACAGCGACGACATCAAGAACTTCCCGAATGACCAGCAACCCACGCCGACGGTGTCGAATGTGTTCTACTGCACGATTCAGGGAAGTGACAACAATGGGGTTCAAGGATGTATTGACTCCGATCCATTGTTTGCAGACACCAATTACTATCACCTTCAATCGCAGGCCGGCTATTATTCGGGCGGCTTCTTCTCCGGCGGCAGTTGGACCACGGCTCTCTCGAACAGTCCGGCGATCGACCAGGGCGATCCAACCAGCGATTACACGAATGAACCCGCGCCGCGCGGTAACGCGATCAACTTGGGCACCTATGGCAACACTGAAGTGGCGTCCAAGACCGCGAGTATCACGGCCACTCCACCGGTCGTGACCAATTTGGGGGCGACGGTTTGGGGGCATCGGACGGTACGGCTTAATGGCTTGGTGCTCGATACGGGGGGGGATACTCCGGACGTCGGTTTCCGGTACTGGATCGTCGGTAGCAGTGTGACCTCGACCGCCCCGGCCGGGCTACAGTCTGCCGGTTTCGATAAAGATCTGACGGGTTTGACACCCGGTAGCAATTATCAATTTGTCGCCTATGCCGTCAATTCGGCCACCCAAACGGTGTCGGATGTCAAATCATTCAGCACCCGTGTCAATCCTTCCAGCCTGTATGTTTCGACCAACGGGAACAACACGGCGGGGACAAACTGGACGACGTCCTACACCAATTTGCAGGAAGTACTGGACCGGATAGAGGATGACGACACTGTTCATTTGGCGGGGCATACGTTTGCTCGCGTCCCGGGTTTTGCAGAGTCCAACCTGTGGGTTTGGATGGGGAACAGCGGTGTAAGTTTGATCGGCGGTTACGCCGCAACGAACGATGTGGCCCTGCCGGGAGCCCACGATCCGGCCCAGTGGCCCACGGTGCTAAAGCGCAGTAGCGGGTCCTGTCGGATCCTCTATCTGGGCAGTCTCACCAATTGCACCCTGCAAGGTGTGACGATTCGGGATGGATACATGCCAAACCAATACGTCACTTGGCAGGGGATCGGGATGCATGTGGCCGCATGCCGGGGACTCACGTTGGATTCCTGCCTGTTCACCAATAATGTGATGACCGCTTACGCTGCCGGTGGGGGATTATATATCTATACGAGTTCAATCCTGTTGACGAACTGCCTGATCACCAAGAATTCTGCGCTTGGGGCAGGGAATAGCTTCGGGAGTGGCGGTGGGATTTATCTGAACTCCGGCAGTCTGACGATGGTCCTTTGCCGAGTCACGGCGAATACGACAACCGGATCGGGATTCGGGTCGGGCTCCGCCTCCGGAGGCGGTCTCTACCTCGCCGGCGGCACGAGCGTCATCCATCGGACGGTGATTCAGAGCAATACCACGGAATTAACCGGCGGCGGGATACGAAATAGCGGTACTTTACTGTTGAAAAATAGCCTGGTCGATCACAACAACTCCACGGGCAATAACAGCGATGGACTTTATTCGGACAACAGCCTGACGGTTCTGAATTGTACCGTGGCGAACAACTCCGGCGTTGGCATCCGGCTCGGTGGCGGGTTGGTGGCGATCACCAATTCGATTCTCTGGGGCAACGGGGATGACTTGACGGGCACGATGGCCATCGCTTACTGCGACGTCCAGACAGCAGACAGCTTCTGGACCAATAGCGTCAACGGCTGTATTTCGGCCGATCCGCTGTTTGTGGATACGACGTATTATCATTTGCAGGCCCGCGCAGGCCAGTATATGGGCGGATATTTCAGCGGGGGAAGCTGGGGTTCCTCACCCGACAACGAAAGTCCGTGTATTGACGCCGGAGATCCGGTCAGCCCCTACAACCTGGAACTCGCGCCCAATGGGCATCGGGTGAATATGGGGGCCTACGGCAATACGGAAGTGGCATCTTTGAAATTGACTCCCACAGGCACGGTTTTTACGATTAATTGAGTATATCCGGCCGGTGGCCCTCGATATATAAAAGGCACCCTACGATGAAATCGTAGAGGGACAAAGGCTAGCGCTTTGAGCGGACCAGCGCGATCTCCATGAAAATCTACCTCTCTATTTTCTATTGGTTGGAAGTCAAAGGATTACGTTAATTAAGAGGCATCAGTTATTTGTTTCGACCAAGCATGAGAATGTACTATAATATCCTACCGTTTAGTTACTAATGTTTAAAAAGTCGAATATTTTCTTCGTGGCGGAGGTTATATGCATTTGCCCATAGGTAAAGCGGACGGATGTCGATGGCTGCTCGGGCTGCTGGCCCTTTTGATGATCGCAACCGAAACGCAGGCAGCGAACCAATATTGGGATTCCTCGACGGATCCCGGGTACCAACATGGGAATGGGACCTGGAGTACCAGCGATTCGCAATGGACAACAAACGGCACCAGCGCACTGGCGGCCTGGACGCAGAATAACCGGGCGTCCTTCAACGCGACCGGGGGCACATCGGTCGTGACGGTGAATAGCGCGATTCAAACGACCGGGATGGTGTTCAGCGGCAGCGCCTATAATTTAACGATCTCGAATGGGGGAAGCATCAGCAATGGGTTGGTGGCGGTGTCGCTGAACGGGGGGACTAACCGGATCGAGGTGGTAGGGGGCGCCAGCGCGTCATACTGGGGTAACAGTATGGCACTGAACGTCGGTTTGACGAATGGGAACAATGAATTTTGGGTGAATGGGGCGGGGACCGTCGGGAGTGCGTTTGCCACGAATACGGGAGCGATTACCGTCGGCGCCTCCGGAAGTGGATTCAACCGGTTGGTGGTAACCAATGGCGGGGTATTATTCAGCGTGGCCGCTTCTTATATTGGGAATCCGTCGTCCAATAACAGTGCGGAAATCAGCGGGGGAGGGGCTTCTTGGAATTTGGGCGGACAGGGGTTGACGGTGGGCTGGTCGGTGGGATCGACGGCGAATGTATTGCGGATTGATGGG
>Ga0118677_10005378_pt1 | contig 22449 bp, 43 predicted proteins | sample AliMusrvi5mmetaG_FD_86154 | JGI IMG/M metagenome (GOLD analysis project Ga0118677, IMG submission 86154)
TCCAAAATCAATCCAATTATTTTATTTCTAACTATATCTTCTTTACCAAATTTAACGCAATAGATTCCTTTTTCTTGACTTTCGGGAGTGTCGAACATTTCGAAGAATGGAGTAAATCCATTTTTGCTTCCAATATCACTTTGTAATGGATCGCCACAAATAATAAATTTGGCATATTGCCCGATACGCGATAAAACGGTTAAATTTTCTTTAAAATCTAAGTTTTGTCCCTCGTCTAGAATAACAACATTACCCGCGAATGAAGAACCACGTAGATAATTCACTGGCATCGGTTTAACTCTCTGATCCGCGAATAATTTATCAATATCACCCTTACATAGTAGTTCGTCTAATTTATCTAATAAAGGTTGTGCAAATGGTGAGAACTTTTCATTATATTCCCCCGGCAAACTTCCCATTGATTTAGAAGCAGACTCGATAATACTTCTTACATAGATGATTTCCGAGGCTTTTTTCTCATTAAGTAACAATAGTCCAACATATACCGATAATAATGTCTTAGATGTCCCAGCGGGTCCAGAGAAGAAGATTACTTTAGTATCTTTATGTTTGGCTAGCTCTATAAAAGCCTTTTGTTTATCTGTAAACGGAATATTATTCCTTAAATTTACTGTAAACTTTGGCTTATCTCGCTGCGCTACATATGGAGAGGTATCTATTCGTTTATCTTGAGGGTTATCGTTAAGGTTTAGAGACGTAGTAAGGTTACGTTTAGTTTTACTCATAAGATGTTAATAGAAGTTACAAGAGAATAGACTAAAAATCTTTTTTTTCTTTATAAAGGTCATACGAAGGTAAGATAGTGTAATATAGCCTACAACTAAATAAAATGGTTCTCAGAGTTATTGAATTACTGTAACTGCCGTATTATGAAGACCGTTTTAGAACAATCAGAGTTTGGGATTACATTTGAACTCCCTAAACCAGTAGAAGTAGTAGCCGCAGTTGTCAAAAAGCCTTCCAAGGTCGAAATTTTTGCCGCTATTGAGAAGAAAATCAGCGAGATTAAAGCCGATAGTATCTGTCTTGTTGATACAGATGATGATGACGAGGAATGTTGTTGCGAAGACAAGTGCAATTACCTTATGAGCGAACTCAGCTATATCTATCGTTCTATTTCGGATGTCCGTGAAGCTCTTTGGAAGCACGTTGAGGATGGACACCTTCCAAAAATTCCTAGCGCAAGTAAATTGAAAGAAATTCTTTCTATTTTAAAACTTGATGAAGATTATGTGGTGCAACCACAAGTTGTCTATGCCGCAGATGGCAAAAAAAACGAAAGCTTTGTAATTAAAGCTAAAGAATAAGACAAACTTAATAAAAACAGAGTTCAAAGAGAGCCGGATCACTTCCGGCTCTTTTTTTTGTTGACAAATCAGTAAAATATGGTATAGTCACTCCAATGGATACCATAAAACTACAGATAAATCCTATCTCATGGGAGGTTTTACCAATAAATCGCCCCTCATGGGAAGAATATGCACTTTCTCTGGCATTGGTAGTGGCACGAAGGTCGTGTGACCCATACGTAAAGGTAGGAAGTTGCGCGTTGAGACACGATCACTCCGTAGCTTCCGTTGGATATAATGGACCGCCAGCCGGAATAGATATAGATTATTCAAATCGTGATGACAGACGTAGAAGGATAGTACACAGCGAAATAAACTGCTTGAGATACGTAAAACCTCATGAGTGTTATTTACTTGCTTGCACCTTACTTCCCTGTAATCCGTGTCTTACGGCCATTGCCTCTTATGGAATTAAAACGATTATATTCAAGGATTTATATGACAAAGATGAATCTACTTTGGTTTTAGCAAAAGAATTTGGAATAGATTTAAAACAAATTACGATATAATCAAGTAAATTCTCTTGACTTATCAATAAAAAATGATACAATGATTAAAATATGAGTGGTATTTTAAATAAAACAAAAGTTTATCTATGCGGTGGGATAGAAAATTTCCCCGGCCAAAATTGGAGAGAATCCATTACTACGGAATTATCTAAAATGGGGATTATTGCCCTTGACCCCCTTGATAAACCCTTTATTAACTCTCACCCCGAAGACCAAGATATTCACAGATGGTTACGGGAAAGAAGGGCGGCTTTGGATTTGCAATCTGTCAGAGATTTTATCAAAGTTGTTCGCCGTCAAGACTTAACGATGATAGACAGGTCAGATTTTGTTATTGCCAATTTACACCCTACCAAAGCAAGCTATGGTTCGGCGGAAGAATTAAGTTTTAGCGAGCGCGCCCTTAAAAAAGTATTTATTGTAATAGATGGGGGGATTCAATTTACCCCATATTGGTTGCTCGCTATGTTTTCAGAAAAATGTTTTTATAATTCTATTGATGATGTTTTAACCGAATTACGAAAAATTGATAATGGAGAAATTCAGATGGATGATAAATATTGGAGACTATTTAAAGAGGATTTACGATAAAATTATGGATACCATCACAATAAAAGAATTACAAGATGCGAAACGACAATTGGAAAAAGAATTTACTGATAAAATAGCGCAATTTCAAGAGATTTTTAATATTGAAGTTGACCGCGTTGATTGGAAACAATGTAAATTGAGAAAAATAGATATTCCCGAAACATTGTTTGTAGATCAGCAATTTACATTAGAAATTAAATTATAATTTATGAACAACATTAAACTTTTATCGTGTGGGTGTATCGCTCGCGTGGGTAAGGATTCTTTAGCCAAATCCCTCTTTACTTTACTCGTCCAAGACGGATATAATGCGCGAATTTATTCTTTAGCCAATGCCCTCAAACAAGATTGCGCGGATTTCCTCCAAAATAACTTCGGGTATGATGTTTGGACAGATGATACGGAAGAAAAAAAGAAGTTTCGGGACTTTTTAGTTCTTTATGGTAAGATGCATAGGCAGCAAAGCAGAGGAACATACTGGACCAATATAGTAGAACAAAAAATAAAGGAAGATGCCTCTATAATCAATGCCGATAACCGATTACCGTTTGTAGCTATTGTTCCAGATGTCCGATATGCCGACCCTATTTATCCACATGATGAAGTATGGTGGGTTCAGAAGAAAATGAACGGCGTTTTAATTAATTTAGACAGGATAGATAACGGAATCAGAATTCCACCCGCAAATTTAGATGAAGAGATTAATTCTGACCGTATTAGGCTAATCGCTGACTACTTATTTGAATGGGAGACGCTAAAGGGGGCATTGGAGTTCACGAATACGTTTAATGGGGAGATATTTGAACAAGTAACGCCATTATATGACAAAATTAAAACAGAATATTTACAATATTTTCATGCATTTTACCCGATAGGGCAATCGGAGGTTACATAATGCTCACTCTTTTAGTGATTATTCTTATTTGCGTGATTATAAGGGGGCTACTAGATGTCTTTCTCCTTTAGATTTTATAATCCCTTATCTTCTTTATACTTTTGAGCCGCAGCGACTAGCATAGATTTGGTCTTATCATAGTCAATCCATGAAGTTTGCCCAAAATAAGTCAAACAATGGACTCTAGGCATTTCAATCCCGAAGAAATAATCCCAATAGGCGTGAACATCCAAGTTGTAAATGTTAGTCTGTTTATCCCTAAGGTTATAATTAGCTAAAATTTCTCGCATTGCCCTGATTTTCATAGAATAAAATAATTATATGGTAACTTACACATATCTAGACAGAAAAACAGAAATACACGAATTAACTTTCCACCAACAAAACTCTCCATATGAACTTTTTGATAAAATAGAGTCGGGGGTGATAGATAGCAAGGGAAAAAAGCTAGAATGGGAAGGGGACGCGATGGTAATAGGCGTTAAACTAGATTGTTTACTCGATATTTGGAGCATTGTTCTAGAAATCGTATATACGGTCCCTATATTCAAATATTTTGATGAAGTAGCGGGACGATTTGACTATAGTTACAAACACTGTAGCCCACTAAGGTCAAAAGTCAAAATATCTTATCCATTTTTATCCGATTTACCAAAGTTGAAGTGAATTTTTAACTATTTTGTGTAAATATCTCGTATTATGAAAGATTATACACATCTTCTTAAGTTAAAATAACGTGGTTAATGTCAGAAAGCATTCATCTATTGTTATAGCCAAATATAATGAAGATATTAGCTGGGCCGATAAGTATATTTGTAACAAATACATATATAGCAAGAACGACGATGATAAACCTTGCATAAAACCGCCCCACCATTTAATTAAATTGCGTAATTTCGGGCGTGAATCCCAAACATACTTCCACCATATAGTAGAAAACTACCATAACCTGACCAATAACGTGTTGTTTTTACAGGGAGACCCATTCGACGACTACCCGCGAGACGAAAAAAGAATAGAAAGGCTTCTAACCAACGATTCTTTAACGTTTGTGCGGCAAATCGGATATGAGGTTGACCTATACCATAACTATTATTGGGCGCGGCATCAATTAGACCTAAAAGGACTACTCAAATATCTTAATTTAGAGTACGGGGGCCAGTATATCTGCCCTTCCACTTCATGTTTCGCGGTAACTAAGGAGATAATACATAGAAGGAGCCACGATTTCTATTACAGGTGTCTAATCTATCATGAAAATAACCCTAAAGCACCTTGGGAATTTGAATTTAGTTGGCCATTAATATTCAATCAAGAAATAGATAAGAAAGAAATAGCATCAGAGACTATTCCAGAGTAGAATATCTATTTATATATTTTTTTTTTTTAGGTATCTATATAGTGTATAATCAATGGACATTGGAGAATAATAGACCCCCCCGTATTTTAAAGTTGCCCTAGCCATTTTTCTTTCATGTCCTAGTTTTATAAAGGGGTATGGGGGCGTGTATATATAATCGCGCATAGGGAAAGACATGGGGTAAGATTAAGGTAATAATAGATTAACTTATTTATTATCAAACATTTACTACATTTTGGTTAAGGTTTGGAGTGGGGAACCCAGCCCGCGCCAGCTGGCTTCGCAAGTCCTGCGAATTTTCAAAAACGGGTGTCCGCCTTCGCAACATCTGCGAACGATGGCACTTCGCTCCTTCCGCGAACAGGGGAGACTTCGCAACTTCCGCGAAATCTCCCCCATCGTTTAGAACGTTTCCCCTCCATCGTCGGGTGGGATGTTCTCCTCCCCATCTGGCAATCCCGCTTCAGGTTGGCCAGCTTCCCCTGGTTCCATGCCTAGGGCAACGCGCACTTGCTGAATAGGTGTTAGAGTTGCGCCGACCCTAACGGGCGTGAACCTGCGACCATTACGCGCTTTGAATTCCGCGCAGAGTGCCCGATATTCGCTCGACGTTGCCCCTTGTGACGTTACAGGGGGGCGGATTGTGGTTTGTGCCGTGCTGTAGATTCCCGCATCTTGCAATGCCCTATATGCTGCAATTGCCTCTTCTACTGTGGAAACTGCTAGTGTGATTTGAATAGCGTTCATTTGATTCAATTCCTTTCAATTAGAATTTCAATCCCGCCGCCGCGATGTCTGCCAAATAGCGGCTCCCCTTATCACTGGTTACAACGTAGCTCCCCCGCCACCCGCAAAACCGTTGTGATTCAAGATAGGAAACGCTCTTACGAATGGCAGCGACTTCGACACCGTAGGCAAGGGCCAAATGATCCATTTTCGAGCCGCTGGCGTCTTTGCAACGGTCGAGAATACGGCATTCTGTGCGCGACAAGCCACGAGGGAATAAGAGAAGTTGCGCCATAACTGCCAGAACATCCGCTTTATTGACTGTGCGCGTTGTTTTGCCAGTCGCGAGGATTCTGGTTTCGAGTGCATCCACAATTTTTTCTAACGGGCGGCACGTCCCGCGACCACAACGGGCGATAATTCCAACGGTTTCTTCACAGGCTCTGATCGAGCGGGCGGCCAGCATCCCCATTAAAACCTGTGTCAATTCACCCTCTGTCATCAGGTCCAGAGTGAGAATCTGAAAGCGCGAATGCATTGCCGCCGCGTCCTTCATTTTTTCTGGGAAATTCGTTGCAATGGTCACACAAAAATTCCGCTTGTTAATGGAAAAAACGGAATCGTCGTCCCATCTCACGGTTGCTTCCCCGTCCACAAAACTTTCACGGTCCGCCGCTTTCTTGATAACTTGGTGAATACGTTGGCTTTGCGTTGTCTCCCTGATATACAACTCGTGAACTTCATCGAGTTGCAGGAACAAGGGCCGCATTGTCATAAATGCTTCCGTTAAAGTAGAATACTCATTCCCCATCTTCCGAAACTCTTGGGGCGTGGCGTAATACAATGATGCCGTGCTGTTTGCGCTGATCATTTTCTGTTGCTTTGCTGCTTCATTCAATGCTTCCCCGTAGGCCTTAACCAGCTTGGTTTTCCCAAGGCCAGCAAGCCCCGCGAACATGTAATTGTGCAGGTTCCCGCCATTGCAGTATGCCAGCAAATCAGATTGCAGGGTGTTGACAATGCGGGTCTGCCCGATAATCCCCTCGAAAGGGGCGAATAAGGTTTTTGTGTCTATCTTCATGATTTTCAGTGTGTTATGTGGTTTGTGTTGTTGTCGTTTGCCGTCCGACAAGAAGGAATATAGAGAAACTACGAAAAAACACAAGAAAAATCTTCGCTTGCAAGTGCATGAAATCCAACGCTTTGCAAAAGTGCTTAAAAATAGTTTCTCCCTCTCTCTAAATACGCGCCGATTCATTCAATTCGATTCAATTCAATTCCGCCAGTGAATCCCATGCACCCGGCACACGCGCCCAATATCGCAAGACCCGCGAACTCTCAAAGTGTGCGAACAACGCAAACAACGCATGATCCGCAAATATCGCAGACTCCGCGAACTCCGCAGACTTCGCACGTTACGCGAACGCCGCAGACTCCGCGTATCACGCATAGCACGCATGTCCCGCATACTTCGCGTGTTTATTACACATTTATTTGTTCGTTATTTGTTCATATTTGATTCGTTTTTATTTGGCATTATTTCGTTCATTTTTGATTCCTTATTTCGGCAAATTATTCGTTCATATTTGGCAAGTTTATTTCCGAATTTTCGCTTTTATATTTTGGCCTATTTCATTCAATTCCTTTTCATTTCAATTTTCCCCCTTTGAGCACAAAAAAAAGAGAGGAGACTTTCGCCCCCCCTCTTAATTTGTCCCGCCTGATTATCGGACGTTATAGATTTGTCCCCCCATGCGAATCCTCAAAATGTTGTCCAGCGAATAATCGCGGAGGATAATCGTGCGCTCGATATGCGCTTGCGTGTTGGGCTTGCTGAGAGTGCGGAGGAAAGGCGAAACTGTAGCCTTTGCCGTGCGGCGACCGCCCACAAGGTAGGAATGCCCGATGGAACGCTCAACCTTGGCCTCAACGTAGGTTTTCCCCTTGTGAGTGACGAGCGGAGTGCCAGCGATGCGAACGCCCCATTTGCGCGGTTGCGCCTCAAAATCTCCCGCCATCCCTTCCCGCTTTTCCTGATTGCTGACAGAGTTGGAATAGATGAAGCCGAGGGCGACATTGACGCGGGAGACTTTCCGAAGCGTTGTTTTGAACGGTGAACCGCCGATTTGCGCTGGTTCCGTTATGGTGGTGATTGTTGCGAAGGTGTTACCCTTCACGTTTTGCAGAATTGTCGCCAATTCCGCTTTGCTGATGGTGGTTTTTGCTTTCACAAGTCACAATCTAAACAGAATCTCCCGCCATGCAAGAAAAATCTGAATAAATTTTTGCCCTGACATTTCTTTTTGCGTTTTACTTAAAATTCTTTCCCTTTAATTCGATTTCAATTTTCCCCCTGTTGGCACAAAAGAAAAGGGCCGGATTTCTCCGGCCCCCTCTTGTTTCGTTTGCTGACTATCTGCTAGGCCAGCATTTCCGCCGCCGCCCCAAGTTCTGCCAGCGAATCCCGCCCCTGCGCCGTGATGATCCGCCCCATGAATGCCGTCTTATGGTCCGCCGCGCTCCCCATATTGGCTTTGTAAAGCTTGGCGATTGCATCCGAGTTGCGGCCCGTGCCGTTGCCGCTTGTGTAATACTCTGTTACACCGTTAAGGAGATCATACATTGAACGGCCATTGTTACCCGTGCCATTGCTGAACAGGTTGACGATCTCCCCGATTGCGTTGGAGGTCCGAGTTGACAGAACCCCGTTTACTTCTTGGGGAGTGGACTGAACCCCGACGAAGTAACCTGCAAGGAGTTTTTCCGCCTTTGCGCTAGTGCAAGGGATTCCGGCGAGATAGGCGATTGCCTCAACCATTTCCGCCTGTTGGTTCCGCATCGCAACCAGCAATTCCGGCAAGCTTGCCATCTGCAACCCCGCGTTTTTCGTGTGGTAGATTGCCGCCGAGATTTCCGCCGATTCCAAAGAAGCGCGAACGGTGTTCATGCACACTTGCCGAGTTGTTGACAAGTGCGGCGTGACTGCAATCGTGCCATCGTGTGAAGCTGTCAAATTAAGATAAAAATTCCATTTATCTCCTTTTTCAATTTCGACCACGTTAGCCGACTGTGCAAGGGACATAAAGAAAACCTTACCAGCTTTCAAGGTTCCCGCCGTCACGATTTCCGCGTCTAGCCCATGCTGGAGAATGGCATTTTCCGCCGCATTGAAAATGTCTTCATTGCTGATGACCTTGTAATCCTTCCCCATAACGGAAAGCGGTTTGACGCGCTGGCCAGCCGGAATGTCATCGCGGAAACGGTAATCCGCAACGATTGCTTTGTCTTCCAGTTCAACGGTTTCGGTTCCGAGGGAAACGCTGATTTTTCCCTCCACGATGGAGAAGAGAACAGGTTTCAAAACTTCACGGGTGATTTTCCCGACGAGGTTCGCGAGCTTGTGCCATTCTGTGCTGATGGTCGAAAAGACCATATCCCAAGGTTGTTCGATTTGATGCGCCATATACTGTTTTTCCTATCTGATTTTTCTGATTTGGTTTTTGTTGTTTGCCGTGGCGTAATTGCCCCGACAAGTGAAAATCTAAAGGAAATTTTCAAGGAGTCAAATCTTTTTTCAAACTTTTTTTTGTGGCACTTTTCCGGCCTGTTTCCACGTTCCCAATTTTTCCGGCTTTTTCCCGTGCCAGATTTAATATAAATATAATAAAAAAGAGAGGGCGAGCCGCACACTTGCAACCCGCCCCCTCTCACAAAAACACAGAAAGCAAAATCAAGTTAGAAATTTGGGCGGATCATTCATAATCTAGATATATTATTTGGGCAGTATTCTATTAGGTTTCGATGCGTTTTATTTAGGTATTACTTGGGCGGTTTCATGTATTATTTGGATTGATTTTTTTCGGATTTATCCCCTCACCAATACGCCGCCGAGGGTTACAACGACAAGAAGAGTGATACTGATAATTTCCATGACAGAATCCATATTACGGAAAATTCCCATTGCCACAAGTTTGCAAGTCAAGTTTATTTTCCAGATAATTTTATAAAAGGAATTCAAATTTCGATTCTTTTTAATTAAAAATCCAAATGAAAAAGGGGGCATCGCTGCCCCCCTCTCATGTTTTTCTGATTGGATTATTAGTCCGTGAGCTTGATCCGACTAGTCGGATATCTTGATGCGGTTGTCGAATTCCATATTTTGAATCCGAGCATCTGCCCAAATTGCGGCCAGACGCTTTGCCATCTTGCCGGATTTGCCGTGCTGATACACGAATGAAACCAGTTTCATATTATAGAGAACCTTGAAAAGATTCTGTTTGGATATTTGAAAATTGGCGTAACTGTTATTGCCAACATCCACGCGCTCGATTTTCTCTGCGCCCCATCCGTCAAGGCGTAAGCCCCCGTAATTGAAACAGGCATTGATGAAACGGCCAACGCGGTCAGCGGTTCCCTCAATTTGCAAGGCAAAACTTGCGCCGTAGTGGTTCCATTTGATGTTTAGTTCGGTTTGTGTTTGAGTTAGTTTTTTCATAACGTAAATATATTCGCAGATTGGTTGAAAGTTGTCAAATCTTTTTTTAGAAAAAAAATCTAGTTAGAATAAAAATAGTGGATATCGGAGTCAGGGTTATATTCTACCCTCACGTTACCAAAAGAAAAATTATCCTGATTTTCCCCGCAGAGCCTTGCAAATTCTGAAACAGAACCAAAAATAGATTCTACCATTTCGGCATCGCGGCAGTCGGAAAATGGAGCGGAGTTTGCCATATTACAATTTAATTAAATTCAGTTGTTCGGCGCGAATCTCATTCAGGTTTGCCCTTATTTTTTCCAGCTTTTCAACAATGGAATCACGATTAACTAATTCTATATCAGTTTGCCTCTGTTCAAATTCAGTTGCAAAATCGTCAGAATGGGCGTGAGTAAGGAAATCATCCATGAATCCAATTTAATAGAATTAAATAAAATGTCAATCGTATTATTTAGGATATTTTCTATTTTATTTTTAATCCGTGGGAACTATCAGGGGAATCCCGTGATATTTTTGCCAAACTTCACGATATTTCGCGGCACGTTCAGAGGAATTGATTGGCCCGATTGCTGCCAGTTCGCGCCGATAATCAATAAAGGCTTGACTCTTCATGTCAGGGAAAAAGGAAGTAGGTTGTGCCATATTATTATTAAATGGATTGTTTTGTTATTGCGCGGTAGATTCCGAGAAAATGAAACCCGAAATGCCGGAAATGATTTATGCATTTCATGTGAAGCCAAATCTGTTGTGTCATGCTCATAAAGCCAAGCTAACGTAATTATTTATTAAGTCAACTATTATTTGTTTTTAATTTAATTATCGCAAATACTTCACAAATCCGCATTCGTCAATTGCTTCCATACCATCAAATTCTGAATTGATATTTCCCCTCGCCTTTTTCGCCGGGACTTTATAGCTTGCAGGCTTGAGGATATCACCCGTCTCTTTGTCAATGAAACAAACGATTGACGCATTCATCGGCTTAGTGTTCCAATCCTCATTTTGGATTTCAGAACGGAATACCTTGAAGTATTTTGGGGTTTCCGTGGCAATCACTTTGAAAGCGTGAAAATAAGTTAATCCCATGCGGGTTTTATACTCATTCAACCGGACTTCGAGAGCAGACATGAAACGGGAAATGTTCATGGAATAGATATTAGGTGGTTTACTTATTATGGCAAGATTTATTTACGATTTATTTTAATTGGTTTCGTATATTTTGAGGCTTTTCCAATCGGGCAATTCGTAATGAACCCCCGCCGCAATACGAGAAACACGAAATTCCATTTCCTTTTTGTAGCTGATAAATCCAACTATCATATTACCATCCCCGCCCGTGGGCAGCAATCGCCGTTCAGCACAAAGCAATCCGTGATCGTCGTAATCTTGCACAATTGGTTTTTTCATAATTCGAGAATAGGATATTTTATTAAAACGTCAAGGAAAATTCTTTTTAGTCAAAGTTTTTATTTAGCTTTGCGCTATTATTTCGCGGATCATCCTGTCAACATCCCCCGTGGCAATCCAATCTTTGCGCTCGCCATTGGACTCTGTGCCTGTGAATTTTGCAGAACAAAGGAATCCCAAGACATCGCGGAGATTGGTTTGCGTAATCTCGCGCTTTTCTTTCAGTTCGCGGATTTCTTCTTGAAGTGATTTGATGAAGTTCATAAAGCTAGGCTAACGTAATTTATTAAACCGTCAAGCGATTCTTTTTATTTAATTCCGCAGGAGGAAAGAAAACTAAGCTGATTGAAATCTTTTTTCGTAAGAGAACACGCAAATATATTTGATGCCTCAATCGCGATATCGTTTACCCTCCCTATTACGGGATCATTAACATCGCGGCCAAATTTCGCGGCCCTGATAGTCAATGCCAAGTCTTTGATTTGGTCAAGTGAGAGAGTGCAATTTACAAGGTTCATAAAGACAAGCTAACGAAATTATTTAAATCGTCAACTCTTTATTTTGAAAAAATCCGATTTTCTTGGATAGTGGATGATCGGGAACCACGGGTTATTACGGCAGAGCCGCAAACTTGTTCACTTTGCCCGTGTCTTTCAACTGTCGGGCAGCATATTTCAGAATGTATTTTGCCAAACGTGCTGGTGTCACTTCACGGGTAAATCCAATTATCTTTTGGCAATCCCCTTCTTTCATCCGGCGAATCTGCAAACGGCGCGTAACATAATTGAAAGAGAAAATCTCCCGTTGGCGAATGCCGGAACAAAAACTGATTGGAAGATTGTTCACATAACCAGTGAACCAATTAGTTGAATTGGAAATAGTTATGTCAAATGGCGAGAGCAATTCCATCAAAGAATTTTGAAACAGATTTCTTTCAACCCTTTCTGCGACTTGCGCCTTTTGCCAAATCATTCCCAATTCCAAATCACGTTTCTTTTTGAGTTCATCGTATGCGCGATAGAGTGGCCGTGCGGATGAAGTTGCGGCTGAGATTGAGCTAGCAGATGGAATCTTGCAGATGGTGGTTTTCATAATTGAGATAATAGGCAATTTTATTAAACTGTCAAGTTATAATTTTGCAAATTCCTTATTTATCAATTGGATTTTCTTTTCCGCCTCTTCCGATGCAATCGTTCCGATATTGGCTTGCCTCTTTGCATGTTCCCAAAAGTCAAGAAGTTGCGAAAGTTGATCGGCAGAGTATTTATGAGGAACTTTATGTTTTTTCATTTTGCTATTCCTCTTCAAATTCCATTTTGGTTCCGTTCTCAATCTCCAAATCAGTCCGGTTATTATTAAAATCCGCGCATTCTTCACAGGCTTCTGAAAGAGTAAGCCCTTTATTTTGAATGAATTTTCTTGCCGTGGCGAACGTGGCAAAATTGGTGGCCGAACGCTTGAAAGTATAGTAGAGTGGTTTCATATTGGAGAGTATGGGATATTTTATTTAATTGTCAATTATTTTTCCGGCAAAAGGATTTTATATTAAAAATAACATCTGCGGGTGCTGTCTGTTCCATCAAACTTTTCCTCCATAGTTGCATGATGCATATTGACATCGTTGATCCCCACCGTTTTTCCATCGGCGGATTTTTCCATATCATATTTGGTCAGATACCGAAAACCCCGATAATTTCCGGTGTCATGCAAAAATCCAGTTAGAATATAATCGGCAACTTGGCGGATCGGCTCAGAGTCATCCGGCGAGTGAAGAAGAATTGAGTTCAACTTTTCTGTGATGCGGGAAACTTCGATGGTTTTTCTCATAAACAGAAGATAACATAATTTATTAAAAAGTCAAATTATATTTACGCCTTAACCGTTCTTTTTACATGCGCTCTCGCCTCTCTGATACTGGTGGCGTAAACATTCCCGCAACTGAATATATCGCACGGCATAAGATCACGATTCTCGATTGTGATGCACCCCTTGGCGATTTCATTCAGAAATCCCGAACGGACTACCAACCCCTTTTTGGTAAAGAAATAATGATACGGTCTCATATTGGTAGAATAGCTGAATTTATTAAATTGGCAAACATTATCTGCAAGATTTCATCTATTTACGTTTACTTTGTTTTAGATTCTCTATTATCAGGACAACAACTAAAATAAAAATTCCCAATACAAAGAAAGCGAGTAATATGTCGGCCATAATCGGAATGTCTATATTTATTTATTTATTTATTTATTTATTTATTTACGTTGGCTTATGAAAGAATTTCATTCTGAAAATGCTAATACCATTTCACTTCAAAGGTATCAGTAATAATCTCATTTGGAAATAGTTCCCAAAAATAATCCTCTGACATAATACGTCTCGCGCCATATTGGATCAGGTCTTTAAACCGTCCGCGAAACATGTGGTTGTGCGAAGTCAGTCGTGTCCATCCTCCATCAAGGCGCTGTATTACTAGCGGAAAGTTCATAAATCAAAGATAACGTAATTTATTAAAACGTCAATACTATTCCTTTCCTTTTCATCTCTTTCGGGAAAGCAAAAAGGGGCAGATTAGAAACTCATTCCTAATCCACCCCCTCTCGTAGCAGGAGAAACCACTAACCTACTAAGTTTAACACAACACACCAACAGGCTGAAATGCCTTGCGGCATCACCAATGAAAATCTGATTAAAGCTTGAATTGCAACCCACCTAAGCGAAAACCGTTAAACCCTTTCTCTTTGATTGCTTTCTTTGCTTCTTGGAAATCTTTCGTGGCAATCTGTCCGATTCCTACCGCATGATAGCCCGTCTTGTTGCGGCGAACAAATGTAATTCGATTAGATTCAAGTGGATTTTCCGGCACAGAGTAGTCAATCCGGCTTGCGCCCGTGATCTTATCCAATTTGGAAGTAAAGCGGGTCAACCCGCGCCGTGTGTTCTCCTTTTTGCCGACGAAAATGTTGTCGAGGGCGATAGAGCGAACTGGTTTGATAGAAGGAATGTTCATAACAATGATGACTATAGAGAATTTATCGGGACTGTCAAGTTATTTGTTGAGATTCTCCCAATGTTTATCAATTCCATACATGATTTCATCCTCGGTGGCCATAGTAACCTCACCACCGGATTTATCAATTACTTCCCAATCCATAAATTTGCCGCTGTCCTTTGTCCAAACAGTAACAGAATAGTTTTTATTATTATGGACGACATCAAAATGATAGGTATTAGCCCCTTGCGTGAGTGTGATTTTCATAATAGAGAGAATATAGAATTTATCGAATTGGTCAAGTAATTATTTCCATTATTGCATTTATTGAATCGGATGCGCGGAAAATTCTTTTGAGTGATGGGCGGTCTGATTTCAAAACAGTCACTTGCCCGACTCCCCTTTGATCGGGCCAAGGTGCTTCAAAACGAGAAATTGCGTCAACATCGTTGGCAGCGCAAAATCCTCCACCGCAACCGTTTCCTTTGTAATAATAGTCGCGGAGTCCTTTATTATCGGGATGGGCAGATGGGCCATTATCAAACAGTTCCAGATAATCTTTCCCCTTTGTTTCGTAACGTGCGATGGATTTCATAATCGAAGATAACGTAATTAGATTTATATTAAACCAATGGGGCGAAATAATCTGCTTTGATTTGACGTTCGCGCCACCAAGGGAGATAGGCGAATGGGATGTCAAGCCAAACTTCTTGGTTCATTTGATTTATGAATTGTTTTGCCAGTTCTTTTTCCCTCGGAAAATCATTCAGAATTTCCCTAACCTCTTCGCTGAAAGGGACATACAAATCCGATTCGTGATTGGAGTAAGGGATTCCACGGGCTGCGATACAATCGAAAAAAGTAGATGGTAGTTGTTTGCTCATACAATAGAGAGTAGCGCAATTATTAAATTTGTCAATGGGTAATTGTAAATCCCGATAATTAAATTGGCTATACCCCAAAAAATAAAGGCCCAAAGATAAACTGCCCACAAAATTCCGAGTTTTCCTTTAAAAGAATCGGAATAAAATTCGGCATCCCAAGTAAATTTCCAAAATATATTGAACGCCAGCACGATAAAAAAGCAAGTGAATCCCATATTAGTATTTAGTTAATTATTTTATTTTGTTTAGATTGTTTTAGCCCCTGATTATTAGTCCACCGATACAAATGATTACCAATAAGCTAATTGCGATTATTTCCATAGTAAACTAACGTAAAAAGTCAAATTAAAAAGCTGGTCCTTCCAGACAGCGGAGCCTCTGTCATAGGCCAGTTATAAACCGGCTATTCTTAGCTACCTTGAATTATAGAAGGATAAACTCTTCTTAATTAAATTATTGTTCCAACCCCTCGCCAAACATCTCTTCTTCGGGGCTGATCGGAATAGCTTCCCCTTGCGCGTGAACGACAGAAGGAATCGCGGGAGGATTGAGCCGCTGTTCAATGGCTTGCTCCACGGTGAGGCCAAGACTCAATTCCTCATCCGTTCTGCGGAACCTTGACTTGCCAGTAGCCGCGCAAAATTTTGAAATAGCTTTTGCCTCTGATTCTGATTTGGTATTTACCGTATTCGCGGAATAGACCGTGAAGGTATATCCCTTATCTTTTAGATACCGTTTAAGCTTTGCGGCTTGTTCGGTATCCCCAATGTAGATGTTAAACTTGTTCATAACGTAATAGATAATAGGTAATTTTATTAGTGAGTCAAGATATTTGTTGGAACAAAGTGGTTATTTTCGTGTAATATATTGTAGATAAAATTATGCACACGAAACAAAGCATTTGGCCTAGAGTCATTTTTGATGTAGTTACCAACCAAGAAATTATTTTTGAGAAAGGTTTATTTCTCACCCAATGCCAAAATCTAAATATAAATAATACTGCTATCAGTCACCTTGTATCGGGCAAACAAAAATCTGTATCAGATAGATATATTCTACCCGAAAATAAAAAGGATATTATTATACTTATGGATTTTGATTCGGGGGAGCAGTTCCCCTGTATAAATGTAAGGACATTATTGAGGTATTATCTAAAATTACCCTATAACGATAATGATTATGAAAGTAGATATTTTTATGAATTAAGGGTCGGAAGACAAAATTTCGCGTCAATAGGGGGTAGATTATTTTCTACACCGGAGAATCATCATAAATATCCATTAGCCAAAACTATTGTGAGTAATAATAAGATTTCTCAAATAAGATTAGATGCCAAGATGAGGAATAGGATGGTATCTCGTTTGCGTAGTCGTTTAGGTAATTTGGTGAGATTGGGCCGAGCGATTAAGAAAACCTATATGCTTGATTTATTAGGTTGTGACTTGGAATTCTTTTTATCCCATTTGGAGTCCCAATTCAAAGACGGAATTTCATGGGACAATTATGGAGAATGGCATATTGATCACATTAAACCGTGCGCGAAATTCGATTTATTTGATATAGAAGAACAAAAAAAATGCTTTCATTATTCTAATCTTCAACCCTTATGGGCATCAGATAATTGTAAGAAGCACGATAAATATATAGAGAGTCCTTAAATACCATCTTCCTGTTGCGGAGTGCGATATAGCTCATAATCAGATAATAGCAATTTTAAGTAAACCGTCAAGGATTATTCCTTTCAGTCAAGGAGAATTATCGGAACGATTTCAATTATCGGAACGATTTCATAACCTTTCAGTCAAGATAAATAATACCATCTATGCTATAAGATTAAAAGAGAAAGATTAAAAGATATCTGAAAGATTAAAAGATATCTGAAAGATTAAAAGATATCTGAAAGATTAAAAGATATCTGAAAGATTAAAAGATATCTGAAAGAAAAGATATCTATATCTATAATAACTATCCTACTCATACTATTGATACATATATTACTACTATGGTGCGCGGCGAAGGAGGGGCGGGTTTTTTTGCTGATACAATATCCCCGTAATACGGAAGATAAAATATCAGCAAGCCGATAGGCTATATCATTGGACTTTCCCCATAACAATTATATCAGATTCAGGTTTGGTTCACCTTTTTTCATGTCGTTTGTATAGACTCCCGCGCCTACTACAACTTAGATGTTGTTATGGGTAGTCATCCAAGATGTTACTGCGAAAGAATTCCGCCAGAAATAGAGCTAAAACTGAAAATATCGAAAAAGGGTCGTTAGACAAACATCACTTCTCCGATACCGTAACACCACATCCTTTCGCTTTTACGCAAAACCTCGTCGGGTGAACCATAAAGATTTCTCTTTACATATTATTTTACTACGGATAGCCACCATAAGATGCAGGGGTAGGAAACATTATCCACCGCAAGCCTAAAAAAACTCTATTTGAGTAAAAAACTCGATTAAAAATCCACTTTTAATAAAAATTCAGAGCAAGTTTCTCGTTATCTATATTTTACTCTTATTAAGAAAATTTGAGAATGTTTATTTTATTTAAAATAGTTTATTTTATTTAAAATAGTTTATTTTATTTAAATTAGTCTATCGGATATTGGCGCGACTCTATCATTTGCTGGTATCTTCTGGCGTATTGTTTCTCCCCCATAGTTAATCCATCTAATTTTGCATTCCAACCAAATGTCCATTTGGCTATTAAATTTCGCGGAACATTATCGCCAAATTCATCAAGGAACCCCAATACCCTATCGTAGTATCCGTTATGGGAACTATTATTGGTGAGCCTGATCGTGACTAGCTCAAATGCGTGGGTAGCAGTTGACATAGGGAATTAGCGCCAAGGATTAACGTTGGCGGCCAAGTAATTTATTAAGCCTTTCCTTTACAAGCTGAGTCAATTCAACATTGACCATACAAATAAAAAATAGAATAAGATAGATGCAGGATAGAGTTATTCCGGCAAAGTTTGCTGCCCCAATTATTAGAGCAATATCCACTATCAGATTGGGATAAAAATACGCGACGGTATCTGGAATTTCGGCCAATTTCTTAAATGGTTTTATTTTAATATCAAGAGTATCCAATGGAATAAGGAGAAGAGTTATTCCCGCGAGAGTACAAATGAAAGCAACACCAGCATAAATTGCAAATAAAACAACTATTGGCCAATAGAGTTGGGTGAATGATCCCGCCGCCCAAACCATAATGGCAAAGGCGAGATTGTAGGCTACCCAAGAAAGGAATCTCTTAATTGATTTCATTGTAATTGATTTTATATTTGAGCATCAAATTGATTTTATATTTGAGCATCAAATTGATTTTATATTTGAGCATCAAATGCTTTGATATTAGTTATTTCCCCAAACAATAATATGGATAACCCAAAGGAGAACCACGCTCTTATCCGGCGAAAATCTGATTGGCTTGTTTTTGAGACGAGATACAATCCATTACCAAGGTATTCAAGAAATTTCCAATCGGCATAGTCGCCCCATATATTACCCGTGAATTCTTTTCCTATTCTATTTTTTGGTTTAATTTCCATTTCCTTTTAATTGGTAGGTATAATGGGATTCAAACCCATACTTGCGAAATTTTAAGTTTCGTGTCTCTGTCAGTTGGACTATATACCCATTTAATTTCTATTTAGAATTTGATAGGGTAATTGTTCCTTCAAATTTTTTAAACAAAGTTCCATCCCATTCTTTTGAATAAAACCCCACTTGATATAAGCTATTGCGCGTCAATACCATACCACAATTAAGCGAGGTAAATAGAGCTAGAAATCTTCCGTCATAATACTCCACAATACATGGGTATTTTTTGGGAGCAGGCATGGGAATAGTTTTTGTTTCAATCATAGATGCATAATAGCTAATTTACCCGTTACGTCAAGTATTTATTTTCCGAGTTTTTACGGAATTTTACGAAGGGGTATTTGAAAGAGAAACTGACCCCGTATAATCTTGAAAATATTCCATAGACCAGTTCGGGAAGTATTGCCCGATAAATCTATCGCCAAGCGTATCAAAGGACGCGATAGCTATTCCCCCTCCTTTTTTATTTATATCATCCAATTTTTCCATCAGAACAATATAATTCTCCGAAATCATTAGTTTCGGAAATGAAATTTTAGGAACATTTTGTGCCGGTATAATTGTAGATTTGACCATAAAAATAGTATAGCGAATATAATTGGGATGTCAATAGAATTATTGTCCCCTCAATATTTTTTACCAAATATTATCGGTGGATTTAATTATTTTATCCGCCCTTTTCTTATTTGGTTTCCTTTTAAAATACCCGCCCTCATTTAATTTCTCCCGCAATAGATTCCCAAATTTATTCCTGTTCCATTTATCCGGTGAATCCTTATAAGTATCCCACCAATCCGAGAACAATTGAATCAGCGCATCTTGATTTTTAGATTTATCAGTTTTCATATTAAACAGAGTTACACATAATGTAAGAGAATGCGACTTATACTATGGTAAACGTTACATTCAGATTACATTATGCCCTATTTTTTTTATTTTTATACTTACCCCTATGAAAAACATACACATAATGAAGATTTACCATAGAACAACTCGTAATTGAATTTTCGCTTTTACTTGTTTTTGGGTTTAATTTCAATCATTTGGGGCATCAATTAGATTAGGGTGACTATTAAGGGAGATATTATTAAGGGAGAGATTTAATTAAAGTGGCTATATTAAGGGGGAGAAAGGTCTAAGTATTACCAAACACCCTAATAAACTTGATTACACCCCTAATAAACTTGATTACACCCCTAATATAAACTTGATTGACACCCTAATAAACTTGATTGACCTGATACGATTACCCTTAATTCAGATTGTTCTTACCCTTATGCTTTCCCTTACCATCAGCGTTCGCTTCTATTCCCTTACTATTCAATTACCTTTCGATCTCTCTTGCTACTATATACTCTATACACGCTTCTTTTTAAATAAACTGTTGCATAAACTTGTTGCACGGTTCTTTAAACGCTTTAATTATATTAGAGTCACCTCTTTATATTTATCTTAATCAATTTCCTTTTCTTTTTAATTAGTATTCTAATATACCCGAAAATCTATCTAATTAACACCCGTGGTTGCGCTTTTCCTCTTGATTTTCAACGGGTTATGAGAAATATCCGTTTTATCTATTGCGTGTTTTATTTTTAATTAAATTGTTTCAATTTCGCTTGGCTAAATTACAATATCTTTCATTTCATCCAAAGTCAACTCTTCAATAGTTCCTTGGGTTTCTGTTCTTGCGGCACAAATAAATCCCCGTTTTGCCAATTTCTCCATAATTTCGATTGATTCCATTCCGGTTAATAACGGGCAATCTTTCGCGGGATAGCGCAAGTTATATTTCTCTTTCGGGCGAGCGACAATCACTTCATAGCCGCGAACCTTTTGACCAAATTTATCTTTAGTAGTCATTTAATTAAATTACTCTTCGGGATTCATATTTTCAAACTGGCAATTATGACTTTGGGCAATCTTTTCAATCTTCATTGCTTGCATATTTGTGACGTTCCTCACTATGACACGCCGATTATCCAAATTCACCCCGATTGCTGGAACATATTCCAAATCAGTCACTTTGAATGAATCACTCCAAATTTGCCCCCCATCATAATAAAAACAGGCTTGTATTTTAATTTTTGGTAGCCTATCGCGCATTTCCCTTTTGATTTTCTGATCCAAAATTGAAAGAATTGTGCTGCCAGTTTCAACAAAATCATCCACAATAATAAGTGATTTCATTTCTCCCATGTATTCAATCGTGTCACTTCCGCCATGAGAGGAATCCTCTTTCTTGCGCGAAACTGCAATTTGACATTTCAATTCTTTTGCAATATGGGGAAGTGCAAGGACTCCCGAAATGCCCCGACCTATCACATGGGAAGGAGCAGCATTCAAAACTTTGGCGATTTCGCGGAACATCTTGGAAGTCTCTTCCATTTGTTTGACATTCAACGCATTAGAGAAGTAGCACATGAGATTAGTGGTTTGATTACCCCCTCACAATAGCAAAATTATCTAGCCCGTCAAGAATTAATGTTCAAAAATGTAAATATTATCTGTATCAATACTCCAAATATTAAAATTGGAGAAAACTTGAACGATCATCGTTTTTTTATCTGGATCGGTTATATGGGCCTGATTTTGCCAAAAACAATCACATCCAATATCCTTAAAATATATCTCCTTTGAATTGAAAATATGTATTTCCATATCTTCACCATCATATTCAAGCATCCGGCCATCTTGCAAACCGACTACAAGGGAACCGTTTTTGCAGCGCAAATATTCAAATAGATTAATTTTCCTTGGTTCAGGCGGAATGAATTTGAAATCTGCAATTAAATAGCAATCGGGTATTTCCAAATTAGTTTTCATTAAACATTTTCTCCAAAATACTTGCATCAGTTGGATCAAAACTAACTTTCAAACTGATTGATTCGCCCCAAACAACCACCTTAATATATTCAGAACCCTCCGACTCTTCACAAGAAACAAATGCCCTGCAAAATCCCGCCGATTCGACTTCCCGACCATTTGCAATTTCATCATGCTTGTGACATTCAGTAAAAACAATCGGAATACAACCGTCAACGATAATATATTTAAGTTTCATTAACTTATCTTCCTAAAAAATTCGTCAATCTCATTCAGATTGCGAATAGCCGTTTCCCGTGTCCGATTCGCTAAATTCAATATAAAAGTAAGGGGGGTATCGGCATATTTTCGCGCCAATTCTGCCCTCTCTCTCTCGTAGCCCCCGAATCCCATCGCAAATTGCACGCTGCAATTATAAGATTTAAAATCGCTAATTAGCGCGTCTTGGATGCAAATAGGGAGTTTGTCAAAATCAGGCTTTTCCATTTAAATTTGTTTATATTTAAAATTAACTCTCTTCTTCCGCCTTAATTATGTCGTCAACCAATCTTGCAAGTCCAATCCAAGAGCGCGGCCCAAAATGAGTTTGAAAGAACCCTCGTGCATCCCTTGGAATGTTGAGCGTGTCACCAATCCGTTGCCCAACTTTCTCGGCTAGAGTGTCAGAGTTTTGAATCGTAATTGCTCCATCAAGTTTCATAAGATAAGAATAGTAAGATTTAGCCGATTGTCAATTATTATTTTCTAGGTTCAAATCCATATAAAGCAAAATTAAAACC